>JAEEGL010609342.1_pt1 | contig 28990 bp, 21 predicted proteins | sample 9134231 | NCBI WGS metagenome assembly JAEEGL01 (sample SAMN16246548, study PRJNA631951) | gut metagenome | biome: gut microbiome; feature: rumen; material: fiber-attached | host: Bos | place: Iran: Karaj | collected 2018-10 | reverse complement strand
CTATCTGCCTCTTAGTTCTGGGCTTTTTATTTGCACTGAAGCTCTGCCGGGAAGGCCGCACAGTATACGCTGTTCTCACAGTCCTCTCCTTTACCTTTTCCATGTACATTTACCAGGGAGCCATGATCGCGGTGCTTGCTACAATTATCTATCTTTTGTTCATGGAGAAAAAGATTCCTTCAATGAAGCTCCTGATTGCCGCAATACTGCTGATTCTCTCCATGCTATTTACTGGTAAGATTGCTAACTTCTTCTTTAGCTCAGTTACAGGTATGGAGCTTGGAGATGGAATGCCTGCTATAGCCTGGATCTACATGGGTCTGTCTGCAGGAGATGGTGTAAACGGCGCTGGAAGCTACAACAACATTCACGCCATCGTATATGAAAGCAAAAACTATGATAGTGCAGCCACTTCAAGTTATTGTTTAAAGAAAATTCTCGAAACGATAAGTGAGTATGTTTCTGGTGAGCGACCTCTTCTCTTTTTCTATGGAAAGACAAGATGCCAGTGGACAAACTCTATGTTTGATTCGACACAGATAACTCAGTTTCCTTCCTACGAAAACTTTGTCTTAACAGATACCTACAGACACTTTCTTAGTGGTAAAATAATGCAGACAATCATCCTATATGCGGACATTTTTCAGATGCTGATCTATTGCCTGTCATTCCTATGGATGATCAGAGCACTTGGCAAAAAAGATATGCCTCGCAAGGCTGTACTTCTTATCATCTTCTTTATTGGCGGATTTCTTTTCCAGCTCATGTGGGAACAGAAGGCAAGATACTGCATGATATATTTTATGGTGCTCATACCGCTTGCAGCCAGCGAACTATCACAGCTAATTTATATAAGACATGGACGAAAATGATATGAATTTCAAGAACAAAACAGCAGAAGAAAAAGCAAAACTCTATAAAATCGCGATTATTCTAGTGCTCCTACTTGGAGTTGCAGTTAAATGCATTAAATTTGGAGTTCTCATGGATCAGACTCAGTCTGATGAGATGGGCTGTGGCTATGATGCCTACTGCCTCCTTCACTATGGAACTGACAGATACGGCTACTCATGGCCAGTTTATTTCATCAATTACGGAGGCGGCCAGAACGCGCTGTACACCTATGTTTGTGTACTGACAATCAAGCTTCTTGGATATTCTAAGTTCGCAATCAGACTTCCAGCACTTTTATTCAGCATAATGGGCGGAATTGTTGGAACGCTTTTAACAGGGCAGCTCACCAAGGATACTGATAAAAAGCCCAAGGCAATGCTTCTTTTCGCAATCCTCTACGCCGTAGCGCCATACACCTTCATGGCTTCGAGATTTGCCCTTGAGAGTAATCTCATGTTCAGCTGCAGCACAGTATTCATCTACTTCCTGGTCAGAGCACATAGGGAAAAGAATAATCTCTTTTACCTGCTCGCCGGACTATTTGCAGGAATCACTCTGTATACCTACGCTATAGCCTATATCGTTCTGCCGATGATGCTTCTTTTGTCTATCATTTACATGATCAGGACCAGACAGGTGAACTTCCTGAACGTCATCCTGTTTGTGATTCCCCTTGCGATACTTGCTACTCCTTTGATTCTGGTACAGTATGTCAACTACTTTGATAAAGAGCAGTTCCAGCTTGGCATCTTTACCATCACCAAGTTCAGAGAGTACAGATCAGGCGAGATTAGCTTCAACGACTTCTTCCCTGGAATTTTCAAGGGTTACTTTAGCGTTCTATGCTACGATGGCCTTGGCTACAACACCAACGAAAATTTCTTTACCTTTTATCCAATGTCCATCCCGTTCTTTTTCTATGGATTCTATATCCTTGTAAAAAGAGCTATCGTCTCAATTAAAGAAAATAGCATAGATGGAAATGTACTTGTCTTTTTCTGGGTAATTGGTGAGACGCTGGCTGCAGGCCTCATGACAGAGCCCAACACCAACAGAATGAACGGACTGATCTTCCCTGTAATGTTCATGACAATTCTTGGAATACACACACTTATTGATAAATTCCCTGAGAAGTTTGTACTACCATCATGGTGCACACTGGCCGCAGTTTATGGAATCTACTTTGTAATATTTCTGTATTCTTATTTCACAGTGATCGCATGGCAGAGAGTAACTACATCCTCAATGTGCCCTGAAGGCTATCATTACATTCAGGAGAATGATACGCTCAAAGAAAAAGTGGTAGTAAGTAATATACCACCACAGTTCTTCGCTGCTACTGCCCTCCCGTCACCTGACAAGGTTGACTACGAAGGCAACTATAAGGATGATAAGTACGCCTGGTTCAACACCTATGATTATCCGACACTTCGCGATTACTTCTACAATGTCGGCGGCGTAGCTCCTGTTTATCTGATCTATAACCCTACCGATGACGACAAGGCTGTTATGGAAGAAAACGGCGCTAAAACCGAACGCTTTGGCTACAGCTTCTATCTGTATTACTGGAATTAAGTTATAGAATAATCCGCGATCATTACTGGCTTTTTCTGCATCACAAATTCCTGGACTATAGGAAGTGAACTGCCATAGTAGGCATCAAAGCTTCCAGCTAACGCAGATATTGCGGAACATGTAGGGCTAATACCATCGACGATTTCGATACCACTTGCTGCAGCAAGGTCTGTGATTGTTTTGCAAAACTCATTATCATTATTATCGGGATATATGTAGATTGTTGCCTGTACCTTTTCTTTATTCTCAGTAAAAATTGCCATACGAGAATTGATCACTTCTGCGAAATTCTCCTTGTGCTCGTAGTACTCGTAAGAGGATATTCCGTAGAGGATTCTTTTTATATGCTTATTATCATGTTTACTGGTATTTAAGGCATCTCCCACCACAATCTTCTTTTCCCAATATCCCTTGTCTGTACCAGCACAAAACTCAACTAATTTATCCACATAGTGACTTTTAATATTCTCCGACTGAACAATGACCTTATCCGCGTAGATAGTTCCAGGCATAGTCACATAGAAATCCATGCATCGAAGATCAGGAACATCTTTATCAGAGAACTCTCCTACAGGTCCAAGTGGAATATAGATTAGCTCAGATGTGAAAAGCCGCAGATTATCAGCATAGTAATATGGCGGAACAGTGAGCACAGGATTGTGGGCATCATAAGGACTCTGAATATAAATCCTTGCTGGAGTATGCTCCTGAAGATCATAGTCAGTAAAGCCCATAAGGCACACGTGGTCTGTATTTACACCTGCTGCCTCAAGGTCATTAATTATATTCACATAATCATCAAAGTGCTCAGCTGCGAGTATTTCCTCATCAGTTGACTTAATCTGTCCAAAGATATCCCTCTGCATCAAAGGAAGTGGAACAACATAGACGTCAGTATCAGGATTTGTACATTCTTTTACAAAGGCAGACTCAAGACTCTTCCACTCGCTAGGCCCGATTGGAAGAAAAAGAACTTCACCATGTTCAGATTCACCACTATTAACAGCTACTCCCTCGCTCTTTCTGAGCATATCCTTATCAAAAGAAAATCTAGGAAGCGCAGTTCCAGTCTCACTTTCAAAGCCCTTCCTCTGACTATCAAAGGATGGATAGTCATGCCCGGCAAGGCCTTTACGCACCACGTTATAGTCGCCATAGCGCCCGGTTAAAATCCTGTTGTACTGCGCAGGTACTGGAATAAATGTATCTTCAAAAGGAAGATATGTAATCTCCTGATAAAACTCTTTATCCTCTCCGGGCACTCCCTTAAGTCCCCAGGGAAAGAGCTGGCAAACCTTGTCACTACCCTCAGTAGGTACTTCTGCCATCTTCTCTTCTGCCTTTTTATACAGAGAAATTGCCTTCTGCTTTGCAGCTTCTATTTCACTGGAAGCCACTCCCCCATTATCTCCATTTCCTGATAAAGCAGAATTGATTTTCTCAATATATCCTTCTGCTTCAGCCAAGATGTGCATGACCTCATCGCACCTTTTCTTTTCCTGGCTAGGATCTTTGTATAGATAGTCCTTAACAAAGATATCTATACCAGTTAACCACGGGAAATTGTAGTTCTCATCGAGGAATTTCTCATCGAAGCATATATGATGGTTGTTCACCACTCTTGCAAGGAAAAGCCAGTGATTATTGTGTCTCTCATAGTCATGAATGCAATAATTATCTGGAAGCTCAGCATCGCAAACTGCTCTGAATTTCACATAATCATCCCTTAGCATGCATATATCAAGATCATCATCCCATGGCACAAAGCCGCCATGACGAACTGCCCCAAGGATAGTTCCCCAATCCGCAAAGTACCTGATATCATGCTTCTTACAAATTCTGTCTATTTCTGCGAGCACATCAAGAGCAGCAGCCCAGGATTGCTTGACCGCTGTTGGAATATAGAACCCATTTCGAATTTCATCCCTAAAGAAATCTATTCCGTGTCGCATTATATCTTAAAAATCCCCATCAATAACCGTTCATTTAATCTTTCTCACCTACTCAGCAGCTCTTCAATCCTATCCTCGTACCTGAAGGCCTCCTCTATCCTCGCCTGACCAGCAGCTGCAATCTGCGCCCGCAAATCCTCATGAGCCAGATAAAAGTCTGCCTTAGCAATAGCATCCTCCATTGACTCATACATTACACATTCCTCACCATCCAGGAAATACTCGGCAAGCTCGCTCTGATAGCTGGATAAAAGAAATCCACCACAGCCCATGACATCGAGTGCCCTAAGAGGAATTCCTGAACGATTGGCTTTAAGAACAGGACAAAGATTTATTTTACTAGCAGCAAAGACCTGAGGCATTTCTTCCATGTACTTCACTGAGCCGCAGAATTCAACATTTCCAAGGAGTCTCTTTTCATCTTCAGATAATTCAAAGGTGTATAGTTTAACCTGATGTCTTTTACCAAGGATAGATAAGAGAGTCATTCTCTCAAGATGTGTAACGTGTGAAGCAACCGCCCAGGCAAGTTCCTGCCTACTTACCTGAATTGCTTTGTCAGACAGGCTCTTGTAGCGCTTTCGCACACTCTCTGCAAAATCCTCTGTTATCACATCATCGATAATATAGCCGCCATAGAGCTCCGTCTGAACCTTGACTACACTATCTATATAGCCCTTCTGGTAATCGTCCATGTGAGACATAAGTGCAGGAAGCATTGATTCATACAGTTTTCCGACAAAAGAAATCTCACTGCCATATTTCTTTTCATCAACCTTTATCTTCCGCAATCTGTCAACATTTACGGCAAGAGGCAGGTAATACACATTGTCCAGCCCCATGGCCCTGTATTTCACGTAGTCAGCCCTTGCAAAGAAATAAATCCTGTTGCACTCGTACTCCATGCACTCCGCTGTCGGAAGATTAGGCGGCGAGTCAAAAAACCAGGACACGTACTTGATATCTTTCGCCTTGCAGACCTTGGACACCACTGGCCAGAAATTTGTGGTCATGACCAGGTCATAGTGAAAGCTGGCCAGATCTCTTTCCATGCGGGATGTGAAGTTGTCATCATTGTATTTATCAATGCCCTCTCTGTAGAGCACATTTGTACAATGATGCCCCATCTTCTCCAGATAGTACACCAAGTCGCTTTGGATATATGAATTTAGGAAGTCGTAGAGTAGGATATTCATAATTTTCAGTCTATCTCAGCTCGCGGTTGTCACACTCTTTTATTATTTCCAGATCCAACGCAGAAATTCTATTCACAATGAAGTCATTCTCGGCAAAAGGAATCGTAATTGTCTGCTTTCTTAAAGCCTGCAGGTTATACAACAACTCTCTTTCATGCTTTCCCACATTATCGAAATACTTCTTAACATTTTTCTTATCCGCCCCATACCTTGCTATCTGATCATAAAGGCAACGGTTAATAGCGTAGGAGTAGATATTAGCTATCATAAATTCGCAGGCCGCCTTGCATCCCTCATATGCTGGAAGTTCATGACACTTTTCATATGTGCCTTTCATTGCTCTGTATACTGCGTCGTAGTACCTGTCCATATCCATCATCTTGGTATTGGAGCCAGCAGTATCACAGTAGTTGTAAAAGATTTCTTTAACTGTCTCTATCTTTTTCCCCTTAAGAAGCAGATAGATAAACACCTCGAGATCTTCAAGCGCAGCCATGTTCTTCTGCATCCTGAGAGGTGGATTTTCAAATAGCTCCCGCCTGAATATTCTGGTTACCAAATAACCTCCAGAGACAATAAGTTTGGAGCGTTTATCATCGTCTAGTTCTCCGGTAAGATCATCTCCTGTTTTTAAAAGAGCCTGATCCGTAGCCTCCGCATAGAATCCGGAATCCACCATATCTGCCCCTGTTTCTATCGCCCTGTTATAGAGCTTTTCATACATGGTAGGTGCCACATAGTCATCTGCATCGGCCATGCCTATAAATTCGCCAGTAGCTGCATCAAGGCCAAGACTTCTGGCACCTCCACAGCCAAGATTTTCTTTGCTGTCAACAACTACAACTTTATCCGGAAACGCAGCCTTACAACGATTGCAAATATCCAGCGTATCATCCTTGGAGGAATCATTAACCACAATAACTTCAATGTCTTGAAGAGTCTGATTAACAAGACTTCCAAGACATCTTGCAAGTGTGTCGTGGCTGTTATATGCGGGGATTACTACACTTACTTTCTTCATGTATGTCCTCTCTTATGAATCGCATGCGTATGAGCATAACTACCTAATATATATTTTATCATATTATCATTATTGAATTATCGTATTTTTAAACATAATATAATCTGATAAAATTGTAATAGGATACTTGTAATCTATATTTTCAGATTGGAGCGCTATCAAATGACAATTTATATACTTGCCCCTCAAAACAGAAAAAGTGGCGGAGCTGAATTATCTCATCAGCTATGCAGTGCCATAAACAAACTCTGTGATGTTAAGGCATACATGTGCTATGTAGATCTTGATGCGCCCTTCAACAAGGCTCTCGGAGTAGACGTACCAGCACCTGACGCCTATGAAGTCTATGAGACGCAGCATATCTTGGGCGATTCAGAGCTCAACAATCCAGAAAGCATTATTGTTTTCCCTGAAGGTCTCACCCTGAGTATGCCCTATTACCCGCTGGCCAAAAAAGTCCTCTGGTGGATGAGTGTTGATAACTATATCATTTCTACGAACGAATCCAACATGCCTTTTATCAGAGAGAATGTACTTCTTCACCTGTATCAGTCCTACTATTCAAAGGATTATGTTGAAAAGAAAATTCCAAATGCTAACGGTCTCTATCTATCTGACTATATAAATGATCAGCATGGCCAATTCATATACCCTGCCCAGTTCAGAGAAAATATCGGCCTCTACAATCCAGCAAAGGGTTATGACGAGATAAAGCCTCTTATTGAGAAGGCATCCTGGCTTAAATGGATACCATTAGCAGGCCTTGATATCCCTCACATGATTCTGATGATGGAAGCAGGAAAAGTATATGTTGACTTTGGAAATCACCCGGGGAAAGATCGCATTCCAAGGGAAGCTGCTGCCAATGGATGCTGCGTAATAACCAACAAAAAAGGAGCCGCCGCCTTTGAAGGTGACGTCCCCATTCCTGAGCAATATAAATTTGAATCCCCAACAGAGAACCTGGATGAAATTGATAACCTCCTGCACGATATCTGTGATAACTTTGAAGTGCACCAGGCCAGATTTGAAAACTATAGAAAAATGATAGCAGCTGAAAAGGATGCTTTTTATTCTGATGCTGCCAAATTTGTGGAGCTATGCAAAAAAATATAAAGCCCTTCGATCCAAATAGCTACGAGCCATACCTGCTGTCACATTCCTGCATTATCAAAATGTCTAGGCTATCAATACGTTTTATCACTTCCGGATTATCTTTATAATCTATAGATATGACTTTTTCTTTAAGCTTAGCAAGACTACATAACATCTCTTCTATCTTTTGAGATAAATTTTCAAAATACTTCTTCACGTTTTCTTCGCTTGCTCCATATCTGGATATCTGATCATAAATACAGCGATTGATTCCATACGAATACCAAATTAGCTGTGCAGACTCTATTACCTCTTTGACCGCCTCATAGGTAGGAAGGTTATGGCAAAGGTAATATGTTCCTTCCAAAACCCCATAGATACTGTTGTAATACATATCAATGTCTATGCTTTTAGAATTTGATCCAGGAGCATCACTGTAATAATACAGAGTTTCCTTAACTGTCCATATATCCCTGGCACGAAGATACATGTATTTGAGAATATCATTATCCTCAAGTACTCTTACATGGCTACGCATCTTAATCTGCGGATCAAAAAACAATTCTCGTTTAAAAAGCTTACTCCAAAGGTACCCTCCACTTATAATAAGCTTTTTTCTTTTCTCATCATCCAGAATGCCTTCCGCTTCATCTGATGTCGAAATCGCAGGTGCATTAGCTGCCTCGGCAAAAAAGCCACAGTCCACTATATCTGCATTTTTTTCTTTAGCCTTGCTATATAATAATTCAAACATATTTGAGGCACAGTAATCATCGCTATCACAAAAGCCTATATATTCCCCTGAAGCCACTTCAAGGCCGGCATTCCTTGCTCCTCCGCAGCCCATATTCTGTTCATTATTGACAAGGATCACTTTATCCGGAAACTGTTGCTGGCATCTTTTCATAATATCCAATGTGTCATCCCTGGAAGCATCATTCACGATTATTATCTCAATATCTTCCAGTGTTTGATGGACAAGGCTCGTCAGACACCTGGCGAGAGTGTCATGAGCATTATATGCACCTACAATAACACTAACCTTCTTCATTCATTAGCTCCTTATGACTACATCATGATCCAATTATCCAAGCACAAATCTGGCGATGGTCTGTCCAAAAACCAATTCTTCGGAATTATCGTAATTCCATTTTCCTTAGATAAAGCTGCTCCCCACCAGCTAAAAGTTGAGTTTGCAATAATGTGATGTTTGGCAAGAGACATAAGATACATATCCTCGTAGTTCTCTCTTACAGGCATTATCTTAATATCAATTTCACCTAACTGGTCCATTATGCCAGATACATAATCAGCGTCTTCAGTAAAAATATAAGCCTTCAGATTTCCGCCACATCTTTTTCCTATTTCTTCTATTGCCATTTTATAGTACGAAACTGGCAGAGAGTAAAAAGTATTAATGTTTATCTCATGTAAATAATCGCCTCTTCTAAAATGTATGGCAACTGAATTATCAGTCTGTATTTCTCTTCCAGCATCAATAAGCTCTTTTGAAAGATATTCATCCCTAATTCTGACCTCAGATAGAATATCTTCTTTTACTTCCTCAAAGAATTTTTTATTCTGCCAATATCCTCGAAAGAATATCTCATTCAGCCCCTGACCAATATCAGTAAATTCTGCTTCTTCTACAATACCTTCACAAATTATGCTTCCGCGTATACCTACATAATCGCACATCAACCGATCGAGCATAAATTTTCTCGTAGTTATATTTTTGAAATATTCTGTATGGAGCAATGTTATATTTCCTGATTTCTTTTCACAGTACTTACAAAAAGTATACTGAAAAAGCTGGTTTCCCAAACCTCCCATCGACTCTACATAATTCATAGATCAGCACCTTTCAAAAATAAAAATACCGCAATCATAGTCACCTAATTTATTATCTGAATATTCTTCCAAGACCGTCCGGATCCTCTCAAATTGCCCGCTGTTATTAAAATCAATCGTCGTAATTTTAGCATCATGGATGCATGCAAATTCAAGCAATCTCATGTCAGGGTATAATTCATTAACTATTGTAAATGGCCTGAAAATCCTATGGGCATTAAACATTACAAGCTCGTTTTTTCCTACCGGAACACTAAGGAATAATAAGCCGTTTCTTTTAATGACCCTTTTATACTGCTTCAACGCCTTTTTCCATCCATAAAAATCTAAAGGATCACCATATCTTCCAAGTCCAAAATGCTCAAGCGCATGAAGACATGATAAATATTCCAATGAAGAATCATCTATCCCAGACAATTCTGTAGCATTTCCCTGTACAAATTTGAGCAAATCAATACCAGCATCTAAATATCGAACATCTATCATAGTTACTGAGATATCCATGCTAAGCAAATGTGAAATGTAGCCTTCAACTCTTGATCCAATATCATAAATATGAGTTATTCCAAGCTGCTTTACCTTAGACGCAACATATATATCCTGATAAAAGTAGTGAGCATCGATACTGCCAGCACTATCTTTATAATCCGTTAGACATTTATGCTCATATCTCTTGTCATACAGAAAGCTTTTATCGCCATCTCCAAGCAAAATATAAGTATATTTGTCTCTCAGATACTTAAAATTATCTTCATCACAGATATTGGCATCATACAATAATTTATCAAAAGTATGCTCATCAAAGGAAAAACCGCAGTCAATCTCCAAAAAGCTCAGTCCATTAGCATATTCGAACATCACATCCTGAGCACTTTCCTTTGTTATTTCATCACACTCGATAATCGCAACGTTTTGAGTAAACTCCTGCTCGAAAGAATAAACTTCATTTAGATGAAGACTAGATGCCTTTACAATAAGCACCTCGTAATCCTGCATATTATAAAATACATGCATCAGTTTTCTTAACGTATTAACAATTTCGTGTGAAATATTCTCATCAGCTAGATATGACCAAAATGTAACCTCTGTCATTTTTCCCTCTTTCCATGTGCAATTTTCAACGCAAAAAACATATCACTGATTGCACTCCGAAATTATGTTTAATAGTCTCCTGGCCATCATTTCCCATGAGTACAATTGGCATGCCTTTTCATATCCTCTCTTCGCCAATTCTTCATCGTCAATATGAGCCTTTACAAGATTCGGTAGATTCTCTACTTCAGTCAATGGATAAAGGAGTATTTCTTCTCCATCTATAAAAGCTTCCCTAAGAGCACTAGTCTGGTCTGATATAGCAATTGCTCCAGACATCATAGTATCCAGTACTCTTTCTGTAATACTATCCTTGTGCCAGGTCATAATATTGAGCGACATTTTCGAATTCTCATAAATCTCATTAATATTACCTGACTCTACACTCGAATGAATACGAAGATTAGCATTTCCTGTAAATGGTGAATTCCTCCAGCTATCTCCAAACACATCTATCACTATCCCGTTATCCAATAGTGTTTTTATTATTTCTTGTCTGAATAATCTCGACACACCTCTATCTGCCAGAGGATGTATCTTTGCCAGTTCCTTTAGAAACTGAGGTGTTTCAATTTCCACTTCAAACTCATCAAGTACCCTTTTGAATCCATCTTCTGTCGTAGTATCAGGTTCATTTATCAGCAGGTCCAAATATCTGTCCACAATAATCTTTGTAGTTTCATCTGCTGAATCAAAGCTTCTTATAGCATCCTCCCAACTCAAATATGAGCCTACAAAAGACAATCCATATTTTCTTTCGGAAAACGGTATTATCCTATCTGCCTTTCTCCCTCCGGGCGGCAAAAAAAATGCTTTTGCGCCTTTGTAATATTTATTGATAAAGCTCACATAGTTTCTATCCATTGTGAGAATATAGTAGTCTTTGGGAACTCTTTCCATCTGCCTATAATAAAAGCCAGGATAATCAGTCCAATAATTGAATTTAGGCCCCTCTATCAGATCAAAGATCAGTTCTCCAGTTTCAGGATGCACCGTATAAAAAAAATTCTCCATAAATGCAATAACTGCCTTGAAACGCTTTCCTTTATAATCTCCAAAAACAGCCTTTCCCGGGTCCACATAGACAACCTCCTCACCAAGATTAAGGAGTGCATCATGAAGCTGTTTACTATATGATTTTAAAACTCCATAGCATAAAGATTCATCGCCTTTGAATATCATAATAGGCAGGTTTTCACCCATTACAGTTTCCTCCTAAAGTGACTCAAGCATAACCTTTACTCTATCCTCGAATCTAAAATCCTTTTCCACCCTTTCATGAGCCTTTCTGGCTATTTCCAGGCGTTCACTTTCATGAGACAGATAAAAAGAAATCTTGTCCATAGCTTCTTCTACACAATCATAAGTAGCTATCTCGTCCTTTTCAAAAAAGTCATCCAGCTCCGCTTGATGGGATGACAAAAGAAATCCACCTGCTCCCAGAACATCTACTATCCTAAGTGGGATACCCGTCCTATTAGCCCGAACTGTAGGGCAAAGATTTATTTTGCAGGCTTTAAAGACCTGTGGCATCTCATTCTCATAGCTGACAGCATCGCAGATTTTAACTCCGCATTTTGTCAGAAGCTCTCTGTTACCATCAGAAACCGAAGGAATATAAAGTCTTGTGTCATACCCATTTGTTGCAGATAGTCGCAAAAGCGCAAGCCTCTCCAGATGTGTTATATGAGAACTAAGTGCAAAAAAGAGCTGTTCCTTGGTAGGCTGAATAGCTTTATCAGACAATGACCTGTAATGCTCACATATCTGCCTCACGACTTCATCCGTAAGAGCTGCATCCAATACGGTACTTCCACTATGATTTAGCTGTACATTAACCACTGCATCCATGAGCTGTTGCTGCTCAGGGCTCATTATTGATCTAAGTCCAAGAAAGCTATCAGAATCATACAAGCCTCCAACAAGTGAAACATCGGATTTAAAATGATTGTCAGCTTTTATCTTTCCTAGTCTTTCGACATTTACACCAAGAGGAAGATAATAAACTGTTTCCAGCCCATATTCATTTCTATACTTCTCATAATCATATTTGCAGAAAAAGAAAATGCGATTCGTGGGATACTCAAGCGTCTCAAGGGATGTTATCTCGGGTGGCGAGTCATACTCCCACGCGCAATATGGCACGCTATTTTCATAGCATATCCTTGCAAGAATTGGATAATAATTGGTGGAAAATACCATATCATATGAGCTACTTTTCAGCTCTCCTGATATTCTTTTTTCAAAACCATCATCTTTTTCCTTGTTGTTTAGAAGATACTGAATGAAATGATAGTGTACGCCCAGTTTGTCCAAGCAATAGCGCATATCACCTATCAAAAACGATCCAAACATATCCAGCAATAAAACATTCACAGAAATGCCCTCTTAATCAGTGACAATCTTAAATGACGACTCAATCCCATACAGTTTTCTGTCTTCTACAAACTTATTGTCTATATCGTAAAGTGACTTGATTATCTTGCGCCTGTGCTCGGTTTCTACATTCGATATAAGACTTCCTGCCATTTGGTAATAGTCATAAAGCGGTTCTCTGATAAAGCCCACGAGATACTTTTTAGATATTCGTAGGTAGATATCCCAATCTTCATATCCAAAGAGCTCTTCATCATACATGCCAACGGCTTCAATACATTTTCTTGTGAACATTGCAGCTGTGGCTGTTATATTATTCTTCTTAAGAAGTGCAGGGAAAATATATCCTGACTTTCGCACATCACTCACATCTCTTCCGGGTATCACAACTGCATCTTCATCAGTGATACCGGCAAGTCTCTTAACATGATTGATAGTTTCGCAGTACACAAAACCATATTCTTCCGGCAATCCAAGGAAAAACTCAATTTCTTTTTCCAGCTTATTAAGTCTGCAGAAATCATCGTCATCTTGGCAGACTATATATTTACCGGATGAATTTCTTATTCCTACATTTCTTGAATAGCAAAGGCCTCTGTTCTCAGGGTTTTTAATGAACTTAATTCTCGGATCCTTAAATTCACCAACCACTTCTTCGGTTCTGTCATTAGATCCGTCGTCTACTATTACATACTCGAAATATTCCCAGCTCTGCCTTAAAATGCACTCAATGGATTCTCTTATCTTCTCACATCGCTTGTAAGTAGTTGTAATGACAGTGATAAGCTTATCTTCTTTAAGTGCCTTATCAAGCTCTTCTTCCGAACCAAAATGACGGTTTAGCATCAGCATCAGTTCCCTGTCATCCTTGTTCAGACCAAAAAGATAATCATTGGTAGTCCAATCAGGAACAATATTATGAGTCACATACTGCAAAACTTCATAAGTGGATAATTTGAGCATATCTCCAAGTCCTGCTGCTCTTGCAAGCCTAAGGTTTCTCAGATAGTACTCCCTTACAAAATGCGCATCTATTTCAGCTTTATACTTCTCGCAAATGTCAGGATTACCCCTGAGCATTTCATATAGAGCTGTCTGCTCTGTCATTCTCTCTGTAACTCTACTGGTAACATTTTTCTTTTCACTATTATCAAAACTGCAATATCCATAGTTGCCTGTATAGGCTATTCCTTCTGCAAGGAGCATCAACGGATATGCAAATAAAGTTCCTTCCTCAGAAGCCTTTTCTGAGAAACTGATTCCAATCTCGTCAATAAAGCTCTTCTTATATGCGTGGCATAAATAATAGTCTCTAATCCCTGATTTCATCAGATATTCGCGCTTCCCAGCTTCATCACCGGGATTAACAATTCTGAACTCTTCAGCACTAAAGGGATCATCTTCATATAATTCAAAATGAGGATGGGCATAGGTCATCTGATAAGAGATAATCTCAGGCTGCTTACTACCTGCAATTTTGCATACAGTTTGAAAGAAACTGATATTTATCGCATCTCCAGATCTGACAAAAATGATATAGTCACCACTACAGTACTGCATGCCAACATTTAGAAGCCCGGAATAGTCCGCAAACTCTTCCAGATTTATTACTGCTATAAAGTCCGGGTTTTCTGACTCAATCTGTGACAGCCTGTCAAGCGCCTGCTCACCCTGCACGGCATTAACGATAATTACTTCATAATCCATGCAGCTCTTTTTCTGCCTGTATATATAGTCCAAAGACCTTTCTATATGGGTGTTAATGTCGACAAATGGTATGACAATGCTAATCTTCATGACAGTCCTCATTACCAAACAAACCTTTTAATAGCCCACTATATCATGATATTATTATATCATAATATCGTTCACCGGCATTGTATTTACAAGAAGGATATCGCAATGAAAAAGCCTTTAGTTTCCGTAATTGTTCCCGTATATAATGTTGAAAAATATCTGGAAGAATGTGTGGACTCTATCACCGCCCAGACTTATGAAAACCTGGAAATAATACTGCTCCCAGGCGCTTCTACTGATAACAGTACTGCCATCTGCTACTCCCTTATGGAAAAAGACAGCCGGATACGCATAGTGGACCAGGATAGAAACAATGTTGGCTACGCCAGAAACAAAGGAATAGCTAATTCAAATGGTGAGTACATGGTATTTGTTGACTCAGACGATACGCCTCTCCCAACCTATGTAGAAGAGCTTCTTGATTGCTGCCTGGAAAATGATAGTGACATAACAGAATGCGAATATTACGCAGGAAATGATGACCTGACTCAAAACACTATTTACGATGTTCTGAATCTGACCAAGGGCATAGGCCACGAATTCTATGAACGCTTTGGTTCCTGCTCAGCATGGAAAATGCTGATAAGGAAATCCTTCTGGACCAGCCATGACATTATGTTTCCAGAATCTGAGCGAATGGAGGATCTGGCCGTATATAGCCTTATCTTCTCTTTGACTGATAAAGTAAGCTTTATATATAAACCTCTGTATATTTACAGACAAAATAGTGCCTCTTTGATGCACTCTTTATCTGCTGTCCAATCCTTTATAGGTAATTATTTCCTTGTGGCAGATTTCATGATACACGAATTTAACAGGCTTAACCTGTATAAGGATCACAGATCAACTATCCTGAGCCAATTAGAGCATCATGGAGAATATATTCTTCAGCATTATCCCTCTCTAACTCAGGAAGAAAGATTATCCTATCAATTACAGATTTTCAACGGGATAAAAGACAGATTTAAAAACAGCGTATCTGTTATCGACATACGCCCTCTTGGTTGGGGAAGTGACAGTACCGGAATTCTATGTGAATTACTGGCAAAAAGAACCGGTCTAAGCGGTAGATATATTCAGAAAATGACTCTTCGTGGCATGACTGCCCCCAATATCAGGGAACAGTTTGAAGAAATGTGCAAAGAGTACGCTCCTAATGTGATAGTAATTGATTTACTGGAGGAGACAGACTCTGTCAAAAATTATCCTGGCAGCATTGAAGAATATATTCTCCAATGGAACGTCGGGGTAAGTAACCTCAGAGAATCCATAGAAAAAATCTGCCCTGATGCAGATATCTTTGTCATAAGCAAATACCTGGCAAAAGAATATGAAATAAACGGACAGCGTGGAAGCTATGACAATCAAGGTGATATTGACATCTTAAATGAGCTTCTTGCTTATATGTACAAGCAGCTCTGTATGCTCATTCCAAAAGCCGTATTTATTCCAGCAATACCAGAAGATTGCCGCTATTCCACAAGTGATGACCCCAAGGATGGTCATTCCTATGACAGTGCCTATTATTACGAGAAAGTAATGGATTATCTTTATCTGCAATAAAGCATAGATTGATCATATAAACTCACTTATCAAGCTATACGCCTTTTCAATTGCATGCCCTTTGGATAAATCCGCTGTAGGGCACGAAAAATCAAATATAACCTTCTTGTCAAAACCGGCTAATCCCTTGTTGTCTTTTTTTAGTAAATAAAATGCTCTGTAATTAACTGGTCCAATATCACTCTGATAAAAATCTTTGTTATATTCAAAATTCGCATCCGAAACAATTTGTCTGAATTTATCAGAATCAACGAACCCGCATATAAGCTGCATTTTTATCCAGTTTTCTATATAGCCATGAGAAAAAGTTTCAAATTCTATACCTTTGTCACTTAAAAATGCTTCAAGTTTTTCGCTCTTCGGAAGGCCAAACTCCTCGTGCTCATTAAGCCAACTATTATCATCCCCATGCACTTCATTATAGACATCATTCACGTATTTCTCTGCATCCACAACTTCCTGCATTCCCTGAGGAAAACACATAATAACAGCATATTTGCAAACACGGTACAACTCGCTTATAAAGCTGTCTCTTTTTTCAGGCGGAATATGTTCGAAAACATCAGCTGATATGCAGAAATCATAGCTATCATCTGCTATCTGAGACAGATTGGTCGCGTCAGCAGCAAAATATCTGTTGTCATATTTCCTGTTCACTGGAACCTCAAGATCGGTATAGTAAATAGTATCTGCTTTATCCTCTTTTTCCATATTCAAGTTAGCATTGGCTCCAACCTCCAAAAGAGTTACTTTCTCCATTCCAAGAAGTTTCTTACACTGTTCCAAAATCCTTGCAAGGGTATGATATCGCTGGTATTGATCATAGAAAACAACTTCTGGATCATCTTCAAAAAGCCTTTCCATTTCAAGTGCCATAAGTTCTGGCTCTATGCATACATGATTGATCACGCTAAACAAGAAAGTAATTGTAATTCGTTTTTGTAATACCATATTTTTGATATAACTCCAGTCTTCTCTAGGAAAACCAAATTCCATACGTCTTACCGGAAATTTCACAGTACAATACTCATCCCAAAATTCTCCAATCGACATATTTGCATATTTAGACTGTCCATAATTATTTGTCTCAGCTGTAACAATTTCCTGATACAGCTTATCAATCGCCACTTCATCGTTATCAGTTTTTGAAATTTCTCTTACTACTTCATTTCTATCATAAAAATATTCTGGGTAACATTCAAAAAGCTTATTTCTGTAATCAGCATATCCTGTAATATCACAATATCCTGCGTCATGCAGAGTCCAGCTGAAATCTTCTGTAGAAACGCAAACTTTATATCCAGCCTGTCTAAATCTGATGCACTGCGTCACATCATACATATGCCATCCGGAAAACCGCATGTCCCAATCCAAATCATACTGAGTAGCCATAAACATCCCATCAACAGCTTCAACTTCCTCATACACTGGCGATTGTTCGAATTTGAATGCCTTTACTCCATCATAAATAGCATTTAATGTCGATCCCCTGTTCCAGTATGGATGGACATAACCATCGGGATATAATTTCCCTCCCAACGTCCCAATTATGCCAATAGAGCTATCAGAAAATATTTCAAGCATCCTATAAAGCATCTTTCTGTTAATAAGACATATATCCTGATGCATATATATCTTGAATTTGGCATCAGAAGATTCCATAGCAGCCTGATAGCCTGATGTCATGCTCTCAGCCTCTCGAACTTCAATAATATCCGTTTCATATCCATTGGGAATATCCAACTTACTGATATAGTATCTGCATTCCTCCATGTACTTTTCATTATTTACGCAAATTATAAAAGCTATCTTTTTGGTATTCATCCTAAATCCTTTGCTATGAGTTCAAACTCTGACAGGCCAAATGGCAGCTCGTCGACATCTTTATATACATTTATGCAGGAGATAGCAAATTTCCTGGCATTTTCATCTGCCTCTATGCCATAGAGCTCTGCATTGGGATACATATAATGAACTCTTCCCAACATATTTCCACATCCGCAACCTATATGAAGGAGCTTAAATCTACTATCTTTATTAAAACCCTTCTTCTCTATGTCATTAATGAATGCTAACTCATTTACACTCATTGCCGCATATATAGTTGAATCAAATCCCCACTTTTGTTTCAGTATCTCTCTATGCCTATTAAACATCTCATGAGTATCTCTTCTCTTGATAAAGCTCTGACTGCCTGCATGATAAATATAGCTATTATGGCATACTACGAGCTTATATCCCAAAGATCGTATATGAAGGCTTAGATCGTCATCCTCCAAAAAGCCAGGATTAAAGCGATCATCAAAGCCTCCTGTTTCCTGATAAGCTTTGTTTCTTATCAGCATCGCGAATCCACAAATTTTACTCTGCTCTTCAAGTGGATTATCCATTGGGATGTTGTTTGAAGCGCCAAACTCCACATACTGTTCAGGAACATTAAACTTTACGTCAAGGAGCTGATCAGCATCTGCATAGCTCTGGAGAGCACCTACACCGCCAATATCATCAGATGAGTATAATGCCATTCTCATCCAGAAAAGGGCATTTGCTGGCATCCTGGTGTCATTATTAAGATAAAAGATATCATAATCACCTGGAATATACAGACAAGCTGCATTATTCCCTAAAGAAAATCCCAAATTTTCATCATTGAGAATTATCAAAGCTTCATCATGCTCATTCCCCCATTTAGAGAGCCACTCCTGGCTTCCATCTGTGGACCCATTATCAAAAATAACTAATAGATAACTGTCCGGATTGCAGTTGGTATATATACTCTCAATGCATCTCTGAGTAAAATACAAATTATTGTATGAAAGCACAATAAAAGCAGTTTTGTTCACATTAACATTGCCAGCATCAACAAGTCTTTCTCTTTTGCTGATTATCTCACTACACTCATTTGCATTCCTGCATAGAAACTCAGCGTTTTCATAGCACAAGAACGCCTGATTCACATTTCTGTCAGCAAGTTCATCTCCCAGCTTCTCGTATATCTTATAGGTATCATTATCAAGATACTTAAGAGGGCTCTCAGGTACTACCTCATCTGATATAAAGCTACCATTGGTTGTATTGGCATTAGCGACATTCGTATCATCTGCCCATACTTCCTTGTATCCATCTTTGTACTCCAGCTGAGCAGCCTGCACCATCTGCTTTGGCGTTAGTTTTTCCTGATAGTACGGATTATCAAAAAGATTGGCATTATCCTCCCTTACTTCATGGCCCTTTTCAAAAGATATGGCATCAAAATCCTTGGAAAGCCAGGTAAAATCTCTGTCTGAAATAGTATCGATCTTAAAGAAATTACCCCCCTGTCTGAAAGAATGCCACTCTCTAAGCTTATATGCGTTCATGAATTTCAAGGCAGTATAGGTTCCATAAGTTTCAAACTCGCTAAAAGCGGAATCCTGTATCTTATCCTCAGGAATTGCATTTATTATCTTTTCCCAGAATCTGGTTCCGGGAATATTATCGTTTTTCTCAATGTCTTCTATGAGTTTTCGCATTATATCTACGCGAAACAGCATGTGCTCAGAGATAAAGGACCTCTCGATGACTTTGCTAAAACCAGGCAAGATTGTCCCCATAGTTTCAAAATATTCAACATGGTATTCATGTTTCATATCAAGATACGGTTTGCCCGATTCCTCCTGAAACATATTTATAGGCCTGCAGGGTATAGTATCCCCGTCCCAAACCATGTAATACTCATCCTGACATGTAAACGCATACTGCATCTTTAGAAACTGCTGATAATACCAGCCGGTAATTCCCCGTGGAAGTTCTCTTCCTGCAAGGATATTTTTCATTTTCTCTTTAATGCAGGCATGAACATCATCAAATGAGATAAGACTATTTTCATCTAGTGCCTCTGCCTTACCCTTAAGTGAACTATTATCAATCAGCGCACTTATTTCTGGCGCACTGACAAATAACACCTTCCCGTATGGAAAACTGTCGATGAGTCTGGAATATAAGCCTATAAGCCTTTCAAAATCCTTAGGCGTTATTACTACTAGCAGGTCGAATCTATGAGTATTTCCCATTAGTTACCACGCTCCCTTGCATTTACTGCTGTTCCTGTCATAAGCATTTCAGGCGATTTACAAATTCGCACACATCATTGTCAAACTTATTCTTCTCGCCCTTTATCATTTTTCTGTAATCATCAAACTCCGCCTGATGCTGGGCAAAGTTATCACATATCTCGTGCATCAGTGCATCTATATCATCAAGACTATTCCCCGGATCATCAAACTTATACTTTTCCGGTATTGGAACATCCTGCTCAAAGGCGGCGGCACCCTTTTTATTAGTTATTACGCAACACCCATTAGCTGCTGCCTCTCGCGGAATCCTGTCCTTTCCCGGATGATGCCCAAAGTCCACATATATCTTGGACATTTGCATCACCAGTATCATCTTTTCCCTATCCATCCCTTTTAGAGCAATCCATTCCAGCCAGTCAGCTTTTTCTATCAAAGGTTTTATCTGCGCATAACCTTTGCTTGGATTATATAGAGCATAATTCTTGCGGAGATCAGCAGGATAGATAAACTGTCCATGTTCTTCATTTATGTAATCCGATAAAAACATTCCCTTAGCTCCAGGTATGTTCTTCTCGACAAAGTCCTTGGAATAATATGACTGATATAGATTTAAACAGACGTTTTGAGAAATATAATCTAAGCTTTCCTTTCCTGCCAAATCAACATAGTTATCAACACTCATCCACCACAAAACCTTTTTGGCATGGTCGATATATTCCATATCGACAGTCAACGCCTCAGGAAAAACAACCACGTTTTCTTCTCTGTCAATTTCATGAAAGTCTGCTGCACATCTTGTATTATATCCAGCATAGGCTTCCGGTGCCTTCTGATTGACTACAACTGTTTCTGCTGAAGTATTATCAATATCCATGTACCATATTAGCGCTTCAACATCCGTCAGTTCATTTATGGCATGGCACAGCTGATGCGTAAGTTCTACACCTCCCGTCACTCTATTAATAGGACTTAAAATATATACTTTCATCAAGCTCTCCTTTTTATCAGCTGCGTTTCCTAACCAGCTCTATTATCTGTCCCACTCTGACATCAAATGTATGCTCCCTCGCCACCTTGTCATGAGCACTCTGTGCGATGCCTATTCTCTCATCATCATGAGCAAGATAATACTCAATCTTATTCATGAGGTCTGTTCTAGACTCATAAAATACATAGTCTTCATCCGGTACAAAGTGCCTTAGGAAATCTGTCTGATAATTAGTTAAAAGAAATCCTCCTGCTCCTAAAATATCAAAGCACCTAAGTGGGATTGCCCTCTGAATACTCCTAAGCGTAATGTTCAGATTGATCTTGCTAAGCTTAAATACATAGGGCATAACCTCAAAATAATCAGCCGGGCCCATATTCTCAACCCCCTTTGGGCTAAAGCTGTTATTCTGATTATAGGTGTAGAGCTTCATAGAAAACTTTTCCCCGATCATTGTCAGAATCTCTTTTCTCTCTATGATCGTTGCCTTCCTGTTGATGATGTAATTGGCAAAAAGATATTCCAATGTCTCCGCGCTGTCAGGATAAATAGCCAGATTACTCGCTCTTTCCATGTCTGCCACAACCTGAGGAGTTAAGCACTCTTCTATGAAGTTCATTCCATCTATTTGGAGCTGCGCTTTTATAAGTCCATCTATATACCCAAGCGAATATGGATTAAGTTTTGGAGCAATTTCCTCGTAATACTGCTTTCTTTCTGTATAAAGAGATCCCACAAAAGATATATCGGCAGAATATTTCTCGATTTGTTCTGCTGACGGAACCATCTTATCAAGTCTTTTGGTTGATGCTGCTAGTGGCAAATATTCAACAGTTTCTATCCTGTTCTTCCTAAATAGCTCGTATTGTCCTGAATCAAACAAGCATACAATATTGCATTTATTGATAAGCTGATAGGAATACAAAAGGTTCTCAGGATTATCGTAGATCCAGGACACGTAGAAAATATCTTCCTTGCTGCAGACCTTGGATACTACAGGAAGGAAGTTAAAAGAAAAAACAAAGTCCGGAGTTTCTTCCCTTAGCTTTTTCTGAAAATCCACCTCGAAAACCTCATCATTTCTAACTTTTTTCTCATCATAATCATAAGGATATTTAATAATTTCAAGATGGTTCCCGCTTTCATCGAGGTAATTTTCGAAAGCATCAAGCATATCCATATTTGCAAAAAATATCTTTATGTCCAGAAAAAGAACTTTCATAGCCGGTGCCCTCTCGACCGCAGCTGCATAGCTTACATCATGTTCCCATAACTACATCGATAATTTCTGCAAGCCTTTGTTCATAGGTGTGATCTGCAGAAACCTTCTTATAACCATTCTCTGCAATCCTAAGTCTCTCATCCTCGTGAGTCAGGTAGTAATCAATCTTATCCATTAGATCCAGCCTGCTCTCGTAGTAGACAAAGTCCTCATCAGGAACAAAGAAATTCAACATATCCTCCTGGTAATTAGTAAGAACAAAGCCGCCGCACCCCATTATGTCCATGATCCTAAGGGGTATTCCACGCTGGATACTCCGAAGAGTAATGTTCAAATTAATATCTGAGTATTTGAACACATAAGGCATACTCAGGTAATAATCAACTTCTCCGTGATTCGTGACACCCTGCGGCTTAAAGCTGGTGTCAGAAGTATAAAGCTCAACAGGGTATTTTTTTCCTATTTCTGTCAGAATCTCATTTCGTTCTATTGATGTAATCTTTCTGTTAATGACATAGTTAGAATACAGATATTCAAAGGTAATAACGCTGTCATAGGACGGTTTTATCCCTAAAATATCTACCATTTCCTGCATTACTCTGGGAGGAATAGATTTATCCACTAGATTGATTCCCTGAAGCTCCATCTGAGATTTGATAATGCCTTCCAGATAGCCCTTTAAATAATCTGATGCCTTTTCCATCAATCTATCGTAGTAGTTATGATCCTCATTATATAAATGGCCAACAAAAGAAATCCTTCCTGATAGATTCTTTTCTTTTTCCGGATTAGCTGGAAGTGCATCATACCTACGTACAGCTGCTGCCATTGGAAGATAATAGACCGTCTTGATTCCCTGACTTGCAAAGGTCTCATACATTTGAGAATCAAACACAAATACATAATTACAGTCATTTATCAGAGTGTAGGAAAAGAGCCTTGCTGCCGGATTGTCGTAGACCCAGGCTGCGTACTTGACTCCCGCCTCCTTGCAAGCATTTGATACAAGTGGGAAATAATTAAAAGACATGACAAAATCAGGAGTTTCTTGCCTGATCTCCTGTATAAGTTTGTCTGCTGCCTCTTTATCATCATCCTCTATGTGATTATCAAATGGATACAATCTGATATCTATATGATATCCATTCTGATCAAGATACTTCGCAGCGCTTACAATATCTTCGTTTCCAAGACTCTTCCAGTCCAGAAATAGAATCTTCATGCGTCTCACCTATTTTCTAAATGATTTAGCATTTCCCCAAACCTTGCATCATAGCTGTATTTTTCAGAGACCTTTTTATATCCTGCCAATGCAATTTTTAGTCTTATATCCTCATGAGACAGGTAGAATCTGACTTTTTCTTCTAATTCATCTATATTTCTATAGCTTTCTATCTCCTTGCCTACCTTGAAAAGCTCTTCAATTTCCGGCTGATAGTTGCTGAGCATAAAGCCTCCAACGCCCATAATGTCGAATACTCTAAGTGGTATTCCTGATGTTATGGAATGAAGCGTTATATTCAGATTGATCTTACTTAAGTGATATGCCTTGGGAAGTTCTTCATCATAGCTTAGTTCTGGCCAGATATTTACGCCATCTATATGAACATCTTTACTATTTGTATACAGTCTGTAATCATATCCGGAAAGCCTCTGCGAAATCTCTTTTCTCTCCCAAAAGGCTAGTTTTCTGGCAAATAATCTGGCTGCAAGATAATCATCAGCATTCATGGCATACTCATTGTCGCCACTATTATTAAAACCGCATAAAGATGTGAGCTCATTTACAGCATCTGTTGATAATTTCCCGTAAATTCTGTTAGTGCCATCCCATTTTCCCTTAGAATCCGCAATGATCTCATCCATTTCTAGCTGGGTAGTATTAGAACTATGCTCATAAATGCGGTCATAATAATCATCAACATATAGATTGCCTATAAAAGAAATATCACAGCCATATCGGCGCTCATCGCCTTCATTTATTACAAGTCCTGCGTTTCTATATACGTTGGTAGCAAGGGGGAAATGAATCACATCACAGGCACCGAGTTCCTGAACACTCATTGCCTGATTCCTGTCAAAAGAGAATATATGATTACAGCTATTAGTTATCTGCCTGTTATAAAGCGCCTGCTGGGGCGCATCATACACCCATGCAATGTACATGACGTTGCAGTTCTCACATGCATCAGATACCGCTGGGCAGAAATCCATAGTTATTGCTATGCTGATATCATTTTCTCTCAGAAGTCCGGCTACTTTGAATGCATCCTGACTATCAGTACTATCCACAGAAATTCCGGTATCTATGATTTCGCAATCTATATCGTTCTTAACAAAAACATAGGCCAGATCATCATATTTAATTTCATTAAGATACAATAAACCTATTTTCATATCATAATTATACACCATATAACGTTACTATTTTGGTATAATATCATTGATAGCAATATTAAATCTTAGCTTTGAGGTTTCTGATGAATATAATTTTTTACCGCTATAAAAGTATATGTGAACCAGACTTTATAGACGCCTATAAAGCCCTTGGTGTAGACGTTATAGAAGACACCGATGGAATGAATCCCTCACTTAATATTGATCAGAAGATAAACAGGCTTGGTAATATGATTTACGACAACAAGCCTCTTTTTGTCTTTTCTATAAATTATCTTCCCTTTATTGCTATTCTCTGCGAAAAATTACACGTCATTTATTTAGCTGTTACAGTAGATTGCCCGGTATTTGAGATATTCAACACCTCAATACGCAGCCGTTTTAATCGCATTTTTCTTTTCGACCAAGCTCAGTATGAAGCAATTTATAGAGAAAATCCCCAGTACATCTATCATCTGCCGCTTGGAGCTGCTACAGTCAGATTAAACGATACCTTAGGTGACACTAGTGATTATAAATATGACATATCTTTTGTAGGATCTTTATACAACGAGAAAGACCCCATGCCAGATGTAAGACTCTTTTCATCCAATACATCGTCTAAACTGGTCAAGGCTTTCGAAGATCAGCTGGTTGATGAAGTTTATGGCATGAAGATTCTGGAAAAAGCTGTAGATAAGGAACTTATTTCTGAACTTAAGGAACACAGCAAAAGCTTCTATCCTTCTGATATGAGTGTTTATGATATCTCAGAATATGTAGCGCTTAACGACTATCTTGGGCCACACATCACATTTTTAGAGAGAGTCAGACTACTAAATCTTATTGGTGATTCTATAAATAATGCAGAGCTTCACTTTTTTACCCAGAGTAAAACAGGCGATCTGTCAGGAAATATACATGTTCACGGTGGCGTTAACAGTCTTACTGAGATGCCCTTTGTCTTTAGGCAGAGTAAGATCAATCTGAATATTACCACTCGCTCAATCACAAGTGGTCTGTCCCAAAGAATATGGGATGTTCTCGGCTGCAGAGGATTTCTTATCACTAATTATCAGCCGGAGATAGATCAATTTTTCGCAGACGGGCATGACCTTGTTACGTATAAGAGCTATGAAGAGCTAATAGATAAGATAAACTATTATCTTAATAATGACGCAGAAAGAGAGCGCATTGCCCAAAACGGCTGGGCGAAAGTTAATGAAAGCGGATCGGTTCTAAGCAGGGTTATCGAGATACTACGAATTATTACATCCCAGTCATAGGTCTTATCCACGATTCATTCACTTCCACCTGTTCCGGTTATATTTTTTATTCTTGCCATAATGCTATCAAGACTGTTTCTACGTTCTCCAAATTTTATAACCAGATTTTTTATATACTGTTCCACAGTCTTATCGCTCATCGCTGTTTCCACAAAACCGATTAACATTTTCTCGTAAAAAGGCGTTTCTCTGGCGTAATCCCACCAGAGCCTTTCAATATCAAAGTGAACATTTTCGTTGTTCCAGGGTTTTGCCCCGGCAAAGTGTATTATGGCCACATTGTCTTTAACCTCTTCATAGGTTATTCCTGCGTTATGTGCCACTCTGGCAAAAAGGTCATAAACCATGCAGTCTACATAAGCCACTTCTCTCCAGTGAACCCAGTTGAGAATGTCCTGATCCGGTGCTTCCATCTGGTAATTCCATGCATTTATAGCATCCAGATATGTCTGGAAAGTATATTTTTCGCGCATTTTACTGATATTTAGCAGCATCACACCAGCATTAAAATATCTATAGCCGTTTTCATAAGCCTGTATAAACATCTCATTATGCTTGGGTCCGTACCTGTCAGGTGTATTAAGACCGCTCTTATCGTCGCAGGCTATGATCAACGCATCACCAAAATCCTCATGGTAAAGCTCACTTAGAGATTTATTAATGATCATATCCCCATCCAAATATAATGCCCTGTCCACCGCATCTGGCAAAAGTTCAAGCATCATAAGTCTGTAATAGGTTTCCAGGCTCCATTGATCATTGTGCGGAAGTCTTTCACTAAAATTCTTTTTATCCACATATATAGGCTTAATACTAATGTCATAGCCTGACACTGCGCTCTCGATCAACAAGATATCGTCCTGGTCCAACTCACTATGAAGAAGATATGCATCGATATGCTCTTTTTCATTGATAGCATGAGAAATAAGCATTGTTCCGGTGTATGGTATATATTTTTTATTCAGAGCTGTTACAGTATTCATAAGCCTTCTTTCTTACAAGTTACTGAATTTATCCATTATCACCATAGCATCTGATATTGCCTTGTTATAAGCTTCAATATCATTTTCTATCCTGATTATTTCATTCTCCAGATGAGGATTAGCCAAGGCGCTTTCCACAAACATTTCCATTAGTTCCAGATACATCGGGGTTTTTGCTGCATATTCCCACCAGAGTTTTTCCAGTTCAAAATGCGTACTGTTAAAATTCCAAGGCTTATCGCCAGCAAAATGTATTATTTTATTTTTTTCTCTGACATCACTAAGAGTCCAACCATCCTTATATGCAATTCTTGCAAAAAGATCATATTTTTCCCAACTTATATATTTAACTTTGTCATAATGGACAAAATTAAGTATATCCTGATCTGGCGCAGCCATTTGATAATCCCATTGTTTCATGGCATTAATGTAGGACTCAAAAGTATTTACTGCTCGAATCCTGGCGATATTCATCAGCAAAACTCCAGAATTAAAATACTTATAGTTCTGCCCCAAAAGCGGAAGTAACATTTCGCGAACTTTTTCTGTCGTTTTGCCCAAAGTATCCGTGGCATTGGAATCCTCAGCAGCCATCAAATCTGCTCCCTCAAATTCTGATTCGTATAGTTCTTTTAACGAGCCATGAACAATTACATCCACATCAAGATATAGGATTCTGTCAATGGTGTCAGGGAGAATGTCAGCCAGAATAAGCCTGTAATAAATTTCGGTACTCCAAGAGGCGGTTGTAGGAAGACTAGTATTACCTAGTTTTTCTGAAACATCCTTAGATATGATCTCCACATCATACCCTTTAAGTGCTTCTGACATTTTCTCAAAATCTGCTTCCTTTAACTCACTATGGAGTACAAAAACATCATTATGTTCCGGATTATTCACGCAAAGTGAGGTCAACATAACAATTGCGTAATTAAGATATATATGATTAAAAGAAATAGCTATGTTCAATAATTCATCCTCTTCTTCACTTTTTAAGGTCAATATCATTATATCAGAAAAAGGGCCCCGGTATAACCGGAGCCCTTTAAGGTAGTTGCAATGCTCAAACAGATGTTTTAAACATATATTGCAGATATATTAGCCGAGAAGTGAAAGAACACCCTGATTAGACTGATTAGCCTGTGCCAGCATAGACTGACCTGCCTGTGCAAGGATGTTATTGTTAGAATACTTAACCATCTCGGTAGCCATATCTGTATCACGAATCTGTGACTCAGCAGCCTGAGTATTCTCAACAACGTTATCAAGGTTCTTGATTGTGTGCTCAAGTCTGTTCTGGATAGCACCAAGATCAGATCTCTGAGTTGATACAGACTCAAGAGCTTTCTTGATGTTAGTTATTGTAGCCTTAGCCTGCTCGTGTGAACTAACAGAAATCTTGTTGTTAGCTGTCTCAACACCGATTGAAGAAGCAGACATCTTCTTGATGCAGATCTCGATCTGGTTCATAGAAACTGTCTCAGAACCAACCTGAAGATTCTTCTGTGTGAAAGAACCATCGAGAAGCTTCTGGTTGTTGAACTCTGTAGCTTCAGCTGTTCTTGTGATCTCAGTTGAAAGAGCATTAAGCTCTGACTGGATATAATCACGATCCTTTGATGTCAAAGTATCGTTTGCAGCCTTTGTTGCAAGCTCGTTCATTCTCTG
>JAEEGL012334460.1_pt1 | contig 28991 bp, 23 predicted proteins | sample 9134231 | NCBI WGS metagenome assembly JAEEGL01 (sample SAMN16246548, study PRJNA631951) | gut metagenome | biome: gut microbiome; feature: rumen; material: fiber-attached | host: Bos | place: Iran: Karaj | collected 2018-10 | reverse complement strand
ATAAGTAAGTTTAAAAAGAATAATTATGATAGGAATGAAATAGATGAAAAAGATAACAATTGAAGATGTTTACAAGAAATTAGATTATTTAAATAAAGATGAATTAGATAAAATAAAAGAAGCATATAATTATGCTAAAAAAGTACATAAAGGAGTAAAAAGAGAAGATGGAGATGCTTTTATTAATCATCCAGTAGAAGTGTCATATATCTTATCTAATTTAAATGTAGATGATATTACTATAAAAGCTGCTTTGCTTCATGAAGTATTAAACCCAAAATTTAATGCTAATAAAGATGAAGTAAAAGAATTATTTGGTAGTGATGTATATAAAATAATTGAAAGTTTATCTAAATTAAGAAATTTAAAGATGTCAGATGAATCTGAATCATCTGCAATATACTTAAGAAAAGTGTTAGTTGGTTTATCTATAGATCCAAGAGTAATATATATTAAACTTGCAGATAGATTACATAATTTAAAAACAATATATAAATATGATAGTGAATTACAAAAATATAAAGCAATGGAGACTATGAATGTATTAGTACCAATAGCGCATAGATTAGGTATTAATACTATAAAATCAGATTTAGAAAATACTTGCTTAAAGATATTAAAACCAGATGTATATCAAGATATATTAGATAAATTAAATAAAACTACTATGGAATTAAATGATAATTTAATTGAAATGAAAAATAGTATATCTAATTTACTTAGTGAAGAAGGAATTAAGCATAAAATAAAGGGCAGAGTAAAATCTGTTTATAGTATATATAACAAGTTATCTAATGGTAAAAAATGGAATGAAATATATGATATACTTGCGCTTCGTATATTTGTTGAAAAAGAAAGTGAATGTTATACTGTAATTGGATTAATTCATTCTAAATATAGACCTGTACCAAATAGATTTAAAGATTATATAGCAAATCCTAAAGAAAATATGTATCAAAGTATTCATACTACAGTATTCGGTAATGATGGTGAAGTATATGAAATACAAGTTAGAACATATGAAATGGATGAAATAGCAGAAAAAGGTATTGCATCTCATTGGTCATATAAAGAAAAAGGTACTAAAAAAGTACAAGCAATAATGGAACAAAAACTAGAGATGTTTAGAAACATCTTAGAGAGTAATCAAGATGATACTTTAGAAAGTTCAATGAATGATGAATTATTAAAAGAACTAATATATGTATTTACTCCAAAAGGAGATGTTATTGAACTTCCTAAAGGAAGTACACCAATTGATTTTGCTTATAGAATTCATTCTAAAGTTGGAGATAAAATGACTGGATGTTTAGTAAATGAACAAATGGTACCTCTAACATATGAACTTAATAACAATGATATAGTAAAGGTTATTACTAATAATAGTGCAACTCCTAATAAAGATTGGTTAAATATAGTTAAAACTAATCAAGCAAAAGCTAAAATTAAATCTTATTTTAGCAAACAAGAAAGAGAATTAGTAATAGAAAAAGGAAAAAATATTTTAGAAAAAGAATTAAGAAAAAGAAAACTGTCTTTTTCTGAAGTATTAAGCGATGATAATTTAAAGAAAATATTTAAAGATTTAAAATTAGATTCAATAGATGATTTATATATGGCAATTGGATCTTTAAGGTATACAGCAGGATATATTATAAATCTTACTAATGAAGATAAACATTCTATTAATGATTTATTAATAGAAAAAATAAATACAAATAGAGTACATAATACTAAAGATGATGTAATAGTAGATGGTAGTGTAAATATATTATATAATTTAGCAAAATGTTGTAAACCAGTTAAAGGTGATGAAATAGTAGGGTTCATTACTAAAGGTGATGGAGTATCCATTCATAAAAAAGATTGTCCTAATGTATTAAATATAAAAGATAGATTAATAGATGTTGTATGGAATAATGATGTAGAAAACACTTATTTATCTGATGTAACAATATTAGCAGGAAGTCAAAATGATATAATGGATATGATAGGAGAATCTACTAAATTAAAGATTCAAATAGTTGAAATGCATAATAAGAATACTTATACTGGTATTGAATGTATGATAACAATAAAAGTTAAAGATAAAGACGAATTAGAGCATTTTAAAAACACAATATCTAAGTATAAAAATTTAAAGGTGATATAAATGAAAGTGGTAATACAAAGAAGTAAAGAATCAAATGTAGTAATTGATAATAAAGTATATAATAAAATAAATAATGGACTTGTGATATTATCTTGTTTTACTGAAGGAGATACCATTGAAGATATAGATTATATAGTAAGAAAAGTATGTAATTTAAGAATATTTGATGATGAAAATGGTATAATGAATAAAAGTGTAATTGATACAAATGGAAGTATTTTATCAATTAGTCAATTTACTTTATATGCAGATACTAAGAAAGGTAATAGACCTAGTTATAATTTAGCATTACCTGGTAATGAATCATCTAAGTTATATGACAAGTTTAATGAGGAACTAAATAAATTAGTTCCTACAGTAACTGGTGTGTTTGGAGCAGATATGATACTTAATATCATAAATGATGGTCCAATTACTATAATTATTGATAGTAAAAATAAATAAGACTTAATAGTCTTTTTATTTCTACTAAAAAGTTGTATTATTTATATATGAAGAACAATTTATATGCAAACATTTTAATTGAATATCCAACTAAAAGAATAGATAAATATTTTACTTATAAAATACCTGATAATCTAGTAAACGCATTAAAAGTTGGAATGAAAGTAAAAATACCATTTGGTAATAAAGTTATCAATGGTTTTGTTATGAATATAAATGATACTTTTAATGAAGAATATGAATTAAAAGAAATAATTGATATAACTAATAAAGAATTAATATTAAATAAAGAATTAATGGAATTAGGAGAATATATATCTAATAATACTTTATGCCCTAAAATAATGGCATATCAAGCTATGCTTCCTGATTCTTTAAAAATAAAAGATATTAAACATGATTATAATAGTTATAAAAGTTATATTTCTTTAAATAAATCAAAAGAAGAAATAAAAGAATATTTAAATAATTATAAAAAAATAAATAAACAAACCGAAATATTATACGGACTTTTAAATGAAGAAAAATTAGATAAAACTAATTATTCATATTCTGCTATTAAATCTTTAATAAATAAAGATTTAATAAAAGAAGAAAAAATTCAAGAATATAGAATTAATAAGAGTAAGAATACTAATCTAACTAAATATAAATTAAATGAAGAACAAGAATATGCTTTTAATGAAATAAAGAATAGTAATAAAAATGAAGTATTCTTACTAGAAGGGGTAACTGGATCTGGTAAGACTGAAGTATATTTAAATTTAATAGAAGATACATTAAAAAATGGAATGAATGCTATTATATTACTTCCTGAAATAAGTCTTACTATGCAAGTAGTAAATAGATTTTATGATTGGTTTGGTAATGATGTAGCAATATTTCATAGTGCATTATCTAGTGGTGAAAAATATGATGAATATTTAAAAATATTAAGAGGAGAAGTTAGAGTAGTAGTAGGAACACGTTCTGCAATATTTATGCCACTTAATAATATTGGAATAATTATAATAGATGAATGTCATAGTGATACTTATAAACAAGATAATACACCTAAATATAATGCAATTGATATTGCTATTAAAAGAAGTGAATATCATAATTCTCCATTAGTATTAGGAAGTGCTACACCATTACTAGAGCAAAAAGCTAGGGCAATTAAAGGCGTATATAAGCATTTAATGCTAAAAAAGCGCGCTACTGGCGGGTTACTTCCTAATGTTTGCTTAGTAGATATGGTAAGTGAAATAAAAAAAGGGAATTTTATATTTAGTGAAGAGCTAATTAATAGCATTAATGATTCACTTAACAATAATATGCAAGTAGTATTACTTCTTAATAGAAGAGGGTATTCAACCACTATAAATTGTTCTTCATGTGGTTATACTTATAAATGTCCTAATTGTGATATTACTCTAACTTATCATAAAACTACAAATAATTTAAGATGTCATTACTGTGGTTTTACTAAACATAAAGATGATAATTGCCCTAACTGTCATGAAAATGCTCTAAATTATCTAGGTTTAGGAACAGAAAAAGTTGAAGCAGAATTAAATAAATTGTTTCCAAGCGCAAGAGTGGTTAGGATGGATCAAGATACTACAAGTAAAAAGGGCGCTCATGAAAGAATAATTAATGCATTTAAAAATCATAAATTTGATATATTATTAGGAACTCAAATGATTAGTAAGGGATTAGATTTTCCATTAGTAAATTTAGTCGGAGTAATAAATGGGGATACTACTTTAAATATACCTGATTTTAGAAGTAATGAAAGAACATTTTCATTACTATATCAAGCTAGTGGTAGAGCAGGAAGAAATACTCTTCCAAGCAAAGTAATTATTCAAACATATAATGTAGATAATAATATATTAAATTTTGTAAAAGCAAATGATTTTGAATCTTTTTATAATTATGAAATGAATATAAGAAGAATATTAAAGTATCCTCCATATTATTATTTAATTGGTATAATAATAATATCAAAAGATTATAAATTAGCGTTAGAAAACGCTACTAAAGTAGTAAATTATTTAAAAAATAATGTTAAAGATGAAATAATTATATTAGGGCCAACAACTGCTAATTTGTTTAAATTTAATAATAATTATAGATTTCAAATAGTTATTAAATATAAATACAATAATGATTTATTCGATAAATTAAAAGAATTAGATATTTTATATACAAATAATAGTAAAGTGTTAATAGATATTGATAATAATCCATTACATATATAGATTATTAATATTGTAAATAGTCATTATATATTATATAATGACTATATAGTAGGTGAGCATATGAATAAAAAGATTATAATGACAATAATTGTGTTATTTGGTATTATAGCCTCTTCGTGTGGAATGATTTACTTTGAGAACAGAAACAGTAATACTAACAATAAACAGAAAAAAGAATTAAAGTCTCCAAATACATTTGCTATATATTTAAGTAATGGAAGTGGTGGTTATACTGAAACTGATAGCATCCCTTCTTCTGGATATGCGCTTAATTTTAATAGATCAGTATGTTTAGATATAAATGGCAACGAATTAGAAAATGTTTTGATAGGAACTGATAGTGATATTGTGGTGGTTTCTTCTAATAAAACATTAAATTGTTATTTGTATTATGATCAAGGAAGTTATAGCATATTATATTATTCTCGTATGTTATCCATGGCAAACGAAGGTTTAGCATATGTTAAATATTCAAGCGTTAATATTATGAATGACAACGATATTCCTGTTTATCTAAAATACTTTTATTCAAGTGGAGTAATTGATCATATAGAGGCGTGCGGAGTTTTTAACAATACCGAAATATGCTTAAAATCAAATGATTGGAGTAATGCTTCAACATATAAAAATCTATTTGAGTCCGCTGGTGCTACATGTAATAGTACATATGCTAGTGATAACTATTTAGAATGCTCAATATCCGGGCAATTTGTGTTTCCATATTATAATAGTCTAAAATGCATAATTGGAAGCAACGGCAAATCTGCGTGTGGATTGTTTAGAGATTGGAACAGCTCTTGTGTGTATGTAGAACCAAATGGAAATGCATTTGACGATGTTGCATGTCCTAGTTTTTCTTAGAAGAGGGAGATTTGATTATGAATTATGCTGACGAAAATGATATAATTGAAATTAAAAATGATGAAGAGGTTGAAGTATTCAAAGAAGATACTCCAATTGAAGAAGAAGTATTAGAAGAAAAACCAATTAAAAAAGAAAAAGTTAAAAAGAATAAAGTGTGCTTAAAAGATAAATGGAATAGTCTACCTAGAAAGAAAAAAGGTATAATTATTGCTGTTATCTCTTTAATAATAGTATTAATACTTGCATTAGTATTCTTATTTGTATTAAAAAAAGATGATAAAGATAAGAAAAAAGAACCAGATGTAGTATTAGAAAAAGATAATTATCGTTATGAAAATGGTAAATTAGCATTCTTAGATAAAAGTAATAATGTATTAGGATACTACGAATGTGAAAACAAAGATACTAATAAATGTATGGTTATGAAAATAGATTATTCTAAAGATACTTTTGATCGTGTTAAAAGTGTAGATACTTTAGGTAATGAAATAGATAAAAATATCCCTATTTATTTAGATAAATATGTATTTGTAAAAGATGGAGATAAATCATTTATATTTGATATTAAAGATAAAAAAGAATTATTAAATGTAGTACTAGCAAAAAGCTATACTACTAAAGATGATGTTGTAGTAATAGAAAATGAAGATAATAAATATGGTTTAATAACATTTAATGAAGAAGGAATGGATTATTTAATTAGACCATCATATGATTATTTAGGTGTAGCAGGAAACAAGAATATATTACTTGCCCAAGATAAAGATGAATATTATTTAATTGATTTTGAAGGCAAAAAGTTAAGTAAGAATATATATGGTACTGTTAAGGGTGCTAATGATAAATATATAATCGCTGTTAAGAATAATTTGTATAATTTATATGATTATGATTTTACGGAATTATTAAGTAATTATGAATATATTGGATTCTATGATAAATATATAGCATTTGCATTATCTAATAGATTATATTTAAGAGATAATGATCTAAATATGTTAGAGCCAGATGGTATTAGATTAACTAGTAAAGATTATGTAAGAAGTTATGTATATGATAATGGTAAATTGACTGAGACTAAAAAAGCATTTGATATAACTAGTGAAGGTACTGTAGTTACTGTAGTAGTTGGAGATGAAACTAAAAATATTGATGTATTAGATGGTAAAGCATCAGGAAACTACAAATATCTAAGCTATTTTAATGGCAAATTATATTTCTATTCTGATGAAGAAAAAGAAGAATTATTAGGAACGTATACATGTTCAAATAAAAATGTAATTAGTGAAGAGAATTTGCAACTTAGTAGTTGTAATATCTATAATTCTGAAGATGGTTATACTGGTATTTATAATAATGATTATGTAATTATATATGATAATTTAAAGGGTAGTGATTTAATATATTATCTTTATAGTATAAAAGAAAAGAAAATTAAAGGAACATATAGCTATGTTGATGTAGTAAGTGGTAATGAAATAAGTGATGAAATACATCATATTAATACTAATTCATCATATTTAATAGCAAGAGCACATAATGGTGCTAATAAAGATAATATAGGAGTACTAGAGATAACTAGTACTAAGGTTTCAGGTAAAGTAGAGTTTAAATATTCTGGTATTACATATTTGAATACAGATTATTATTTAATGAAAAATATAAGTAATAAAGTTAGTTTATTTAATAATACATTTACTAAAATATCAGATGATTTTGATAAAATTGATGTTTATGCTAATTATTATGTTGGAATAGATAGTAATAAATTAAATGTATATAACTATTTAAATAAAAACAAAATACTAAAAAAAGATATTGATGTAGTTAATAATGAATATAAAATTGCATTTAGTAATGGATTTACTATTACTGTTGGAGAAAACACATATAAGTTTGACTTATTAGGAAATGAAATAATTAATAATATAGAGAATAATGAGGGAAATAATAATGAAGAGACGTAATAAGATATCATTAATATTTTTAATAGTATTATTAGTTATCTTCTTGCCTCTAGCTATATATGGTTTTATCTATAGATTGCAAACTAATTATTATGATGAAAACTCTAATCATTTATTGTATTTTAAAGATAGTATATGGTTTTATGATAATGGCAATCTATTATACAAATACGATTGTAAAAATAAGAATTGTGAATTACTAAGAAGCATAATAGATGAAAAAGATTTAAAGGTTAATTATTTTAAAAAAGGTGTTATTAAAAAATTATCACTTATTAATAATAAATATGCATTTATTAGTGATGGGGAAGAAGCATTTATATTTGATTTAGAGAAAAATTCATCTATTATGCCAATAAAAAATATTAAAAATTATGATACAAATTTAGAAGGAAATTTATTCATTGTAGAAAATAGTAGTGGTAAATGGGGAGTAATAAGATTAAACGATAGTTTAGAACAAGTTATACCATTTAATTATGATTTTATTGGATTAAATAATAGATTGGATTTAGGTATATTTCAAGTAAAATCAGGAGATGATTATTATATTATTAATAGTAATGATCAAGTATTAACTTCTAGTTTTGATAAAATAATGTATGATTTTACAAATGATGTAGTTTTAATAAGAGATACTAATTATGAAATATATGATTATAATTTAAATAAATATTTAGAAAATATTAAAATATCAAATATAGAATTTATAAAAGATTATATTATAGTTTATACAACTTCAAATGTATTAATATATAATGATATTAAAGGAGCCTCTTTAAAAGAAGTTAATACTTATGGTAAATCTAATATAAATGTAGAATATGAAGAAAACAAGATAAATATTAAAGAAGGAGATAATGTTATTGATTATCTTGAAATTAATTAATAAGTAAGTTATAATATTTTTTAGTTAAACGAAGAGATATGAGGTATATATTAAAGTTTATATAAGAGAGTTAGCATTTGGTGAAAGCTAATTAAATGATAATATATTGGTTGCATATTTAGTTTAGGTAGCAGAAATGCTTTATAATTTATAAGTTAAAATAAGGATGGTACCGTCTTAATGACTCCTTTAAGTACCATCTTTTTTTATTAGAAAGGATTATTATGGAAGAATTAGTTAGTAAATATAATCATGAATTAGTTGAACAAAAAAAGTATGAAAAATGGTTAAATAAAGGATATTTTAAATGTGATGAAAATAGTAATAAACCACATTATTCAATAGTATTACCTCCTCCAAATGTTACTGGAGTACTTCATTTAGGACATGCATGGGATGTTACTTTGCAAGATATCATAATTCGTTTTAAAAAAATGGAAGGTTATGATGTTTTATGGTTACCTGGTATGGATCATGCTGCCATTGCAACTGAAGCTAAAGTAGTTAATAGATTAAAAGAAAAAGGAATAGATAAATATTCTTATGGTAGAGATAAATTTATTGAAGAATGTTGGAAATGGACTCATGAACACGCTGAAGTAATTAGAAAACAATGGGCAAAACTTGGTATTGCTCTAGATTATACTAAAGAAAGATTTACTTTAGATGAAGGATTAAGTAATGCTGTAAAAAAAGTATTTGTTGATTATTATAATGAAGGTTTAATATATCGTGGCGAAAAAATAATTAACTGGGATCCTGTAGCAAAAACTGCTTTGTCTAATGAAGAAGTAATTTATAAAGAGATAAAAGGAGCATTTTATCATATAAAGTATTACATTGAAGATAGCAAAGATTATTTAGATGTTGCTACTACAAGACCTGAAACATTATTTGGAGATACAGCAGTAGCAGTTAATCCTAATGATGAAAGATATAATAAATTAATTGGTAAAAATGTAATTCTTCCAATAGTAAATAAATTGATACCTATTATTGGTGATGAACATGCTGATATTGAAAAAGGTACTGGAGTAGTTAAAATAACTCCTGCTCATGATCCAAATGACTTTGAAGTAGGAAATAGACACAATTTAGAAAGAATCATTATAATGAATGATGATGCTACAATGAATAATAATGTGCTAAGTAAATATGTTGGTATGAGTAGAGAAGAATGTAGAGAAGTTATCATAGAAGATTTAAAAAATGAAGGATTATTAATTGAAATCGAAGATATTAATCATGAAGTAGGTCATTCAGAGAGAACTGGTACTTTAGTTGAGCCAATGCTTAAAAAACAATGGTTTGTAAAGATGAGACCTTTAGCAGATCACGTATTAGATGTTCAAAAGGACAAAAAGAAAAAAGTTAATTTTGTTCCATCTAGATATGAAAAAGTGATGAATCACTGGATGGAAATAACATATGATTGGTGTATATCTCGTCAATTATGGTGGGGACACAGAATCCCAGCATGGTATAAAGATGATGAAATATACGTTGGAATGGATGCCCCAGCAGGTGAAGGTTGGATTCAAGATGAAGGTGTTCTTGATACGTGGTTCTCATCAGCATTATGGCCATTTGCAACCCTAGGATGGCCAGATAATACTAAATTATTAAGTACATATTATCCTAATAGTACATTAGTTACAGGTTATGATATTATTCCATTCTGGGTTAATAGAATGACTTTCCAAGGCGAAAAGTTACTAGGAGAAAGACCATTTGAATATTGCCTTATTCATGGATTAATAAGAGATAAAGAAGGAAGAAAATTTAGTAAATCATTAGGTAATGGAATAGATCCATTTGATATGGTTAAAGCATATGGAGCTGATGCATTAAGATTTTATTTAGCAACTGATGTTGCACCTGGTACAGACATGCGTTTTGATGAAGATAAAATAAAAGCTAACTGGAATTTCATAAACAAAATATGGAATGCTTCAAGATTTGTTATAACAAATACTACTGATTTAAAAGAAATAGATTTATCTAATTTAAGCAATGAAGATAAATGGATTATAACTAAATTTGAAAAAGCACTTAAAGAAATAAAATCCTTTATGGATAAATTTGAATTTAATAATGCTGGTGCTAAAATATTTGAATTTACATGGAATTATTTTTGCGATTACTATATTGAAATGGCTAAATATAATATTAATAGTATAAATACTAAAAGTACTTTAGTATTTATACTAACAAATATATTAAAACTATTACAACCATTCATGCCATATGTAACTGATGAAATATATAATAAATTATCAATAAAAGATGCTGAAGATATTATGATATCTTCATATCCAATATATGATAATAATTTAATATTTAATAAAGAAGAAGAAATAATAGATGATAATATTGAGTTTATTAAGTCATTTAGAAATATAAAAGCAGAGAATAATATTACTAAAGAAATGAAAGTATTATTAGATAACAATAAAGATAATGAACTAATTATTAATATGTTAAAGATAAAAGAAAATTTAATAGATAAGCCATTAAATATAGCATCTTATAAAGTATTTAGTAATAAAGTAAAAGCTGAAATATTCTTTGAAAAAATTGAATCAGAAAAAGACAAATTAGTAAAAGATGCTCAAATAAAATTATTAACTGAATCAATTCAAAGAAGAGAGAAATTATTATCTAATGAAAACTATGTAAATAAAGCTCCTAGACACATAGTTGACATAGATAGACACAAATTAGAAGAAGAAAAGAAGAAATTAGAGGAATTAACAAGAAATTAATTCCCTTTTCATATTATTTAATATATAATAAAAGTCGAGGTGAAAAAATGCTAAAACTAAAAAATGTTAGTAAGTATTATTATAAAGATGGCGTTATAACAACGGGATTTTCTAAAGTAAATTTAGAATTGCATCTTGGTGAATTTGTTGTTATAACTGGTGAATCTGGATCTGGTAAATCAACACTTTTAAATGTATTATCTGGTCTAGACACTTATGAAGATGGCGAGATGTATATTAATGGCGAAGAAACAAGCCATTACAAAGAAGAAGATTACTTAGAATATAGAAGAAAATATGTTAGTAATATATTTCAAAACTTCAATTTAGTTAATTCTTATACTGTTTATGAAAATATTGAACTAGCTATGCTAATGAATGGAAAGAATAGAAGTAATGTTAAAAAAAGAGTATTAGAGTTAATTGATTTAGTAGGATTAAAAAAATATAAGAATACTAAAACATCTAAATTATCAGGAGGTCAAAAACAAAGAGTAGCAATTGCAAGAGCACTTGCTACCGATACTCCCGTAATAGTAGCAGATGAACCAACAGGTAGTTTGGATAAAAATTCATCTAAACAAGTATTAAAACTATTACATGAAATATCTAAAGACAAATTAGTCATAGTAGTAACACATAATAAGAAAGAAATAGAAGAATATGCTACTAGATTGATTAGAATGCATGATGGTAATATATTAGAAAATAGAGTAATTGAAAAAATAGATGAAGATAAGAATCTAGAAAGTAAAGAAGTAAAAGATATTACATTTATTAGCAAGTTAAGACTTGCAATTAGAAACACATTTAATTTACCAATTAAATTTATTTTAATGTTTGTGATATTTGCATTAATTATTACTACATTTGCAACTACTTATTCTTCTTTTAGAATTGCGGAAAATGAAGAATATGGTAGTGGATATAATCAATTTTTTATGAATAGTGATGATAAAAGAATAGTTATTAAAAAAGATGATTTATCTCCATTTTCTATAGATGATTATAATAAGATATCTAATATTAAAGGAATAGATTATATAGTTAAAGAAGATTTATTAAATGATTATGAATTTTATATAAATCATGATGATATGTATTTAAGTGGTCTTTATTATAATAAAGATATAAAAGAAGTAGATTTAGGTAGATTACCAGAAAAAGATGATGAAATAATAATAATTGGTAATACTGATAATTGGTATATAGACAATATGGCTGATGAAATGTTATCTAATACATTTAGATTACTCGATAATGATGATTATAAAGTTAGAGTATCTGGTATTAAGTATGATAATACTATTCCAGAGTATTTATATAGAATTAAAGTTAGTGATAAAGTAAAAGAAGATTTATTGACATATATTAGCTCTTATTATTCAAAAAACACATTTAAAATATATAAATCTTATTTAGGAGGAGAAAACTCTGAATTATATCCAGAATTAGTAGTGAATAACTCTTTAAAAAGTGGTGAAGCTTACGTAAAAGATTTATATAATACTTATTGTAAGAATTTTAAATGTAAGAATAGTAAAATAGATATTAATGTAAAAAATATATATTATGAAGATAATTTAACAGTAAAAGTAAAAGAAGTTCTTACTAAAAGTAATAGTAAAAGATTAGTAGGTAAAAAAATTGACGAAATATATGCTGAAATATTTATATCTAAAGATGATTATAATAGACTATTTAATAAAGATAATTATCAAAGTAGTGTATTTGTTAAAAATATAAAAGATATTAATAATATTAAAAAGCAATTAAATGAATTAGGCATTAATGCTTTAAGCATAAGAGAAAGTAAACATAATGAAGCTGCGATGGTAATGCAATTATTTAAAATAATTAAATTAGTAGTATCTATTATACTTGTTGTAGTATTATTCTTTATTTGCTACTTAATTATTAAAATAATATATAAATCAAGAAATAGTTATTATACTACTTTAAGAACCCTAGGAAGTACTAAAAAAGTATGTATAAATATATTAAGAAAAGAATTAATTACATTTGCAACAATAGTATATTTAGTATTTATGTTAGTAATGTATTTAGTAGATAAGAATGTTATAAAGATTAGTTACTTTAAATCAATGCTATTATATTTGAATTTATATGAATATATTATTATTTATGTAATTGTAATACTATTATCAGTATTGATTGCGAATAGATATGGAAGAAAGATATTTAAAAACTCTGTTATTAAAACTTATGGGGGTGAAGAATAATGATTGAATTAAGAAATGTTAATAAATATTTTAATAAACATAAGAAGAATCAAATTCATGTAATAAATGATACATCACTAAAGTTTGATAATACAGGGTTAGTAGCGCTACTAGGACCATCTGGATCAGGTAAAACAACACTGCTTAACACAATTGGTGGTCTAGATAATATTAATTCAGGTGCTATATATTTAGATGGTAAAAAAATAACTACTAGATTCACATCAAAAAAAGATGAATTAAGAAATTTAAATATAGGTTATATATTTCAAGATTATAAACTAGTAGAAAGTATGACTGTATTTGATAATGTTAGTCTATCTTTAAAATTAATTGGTGTTAAAGATAAAGAAGAAATTAAAAAAAGAGTATTATATACACTTGAAAAAGTTAATATGGTTAGATTTAAAAATAGACCAGTTACAATGCTATCAGGCGGAGAAAGACAAAGAGTAGGTATTGCAAGAGCATTAGTTAAGAACCCAAAAATAATAATTGCAGATGAACCAACTGGAAACTTAGATAGCAAAAACAGCTTAGAAGTAATGAATATTATTAAATCAATATCTAAAAAATATTTAGTAATATTAGTAACTCATGAAGAAGAATTAGCTAGATTTTATGCTGATAGAATTATTGAACTTGAAGATGGAAAAGTAATTAAAGATTATAAAAACAAATATGATGGTACTCTTAATTATGAAATAGAAAATAGAGTATATTTAAAAGATTATAATAATATAGATAAGATTAAAAAAGATAATATTAATATTGAAGTATATAGAAATAGTGATGAAAAGATAGATTTAAAAATAGTATTTAGAAATGGTAATATCTATATTGATTCAAATAATAATGAAAAAATAGAAGTAAAAGATACTAATTCTAATATAGAATTTATTAATGACCACTATAAAGAAATAAAAGATATAGAAATAAAAGAAGATACTTTTGATATAGAAAGTATAAGTAATAATAATAAAAAGAAATATAGTAGTATATTTAAGTTATTATCTTTTATTTCATATGGTTTTAAAAATATATTAAATTACTCATTCATTAAAAAAATATTATTAATTGGATTTATCTTATCAGGAATGTTTATATTTTATTCAGTATCTAGTATATGTGCAACATTAACTATTAATGAAAATGATTTTATATTAATGAATAGAGATTATTTAATAATAGAGCAAAAGAAACTAAATGTTGATGATTATTTAAGTTATGAAAAAAATCCTGATATAGATTATATTTTACCAGGTAATAGTTATGTAACATTTTTAATGAATTATGATAATTATTTACAAACACAAGATTCAATGAGTGATTTTAGAGCTTCATTATCTGATATTAATAGAATCAAGAAAGAAGATTTAATATATGGTAGATTGCCAGAAAACGATCATGAATTAGTAGTAGATAAATTAGCGTTAACTAAATTTATTAAAGACGGAGTATCTAAGATGGCTGGATTAATTCATGTTGAAGACTTCTTAGATAAAGAAATAAAACTAAATAATTTAGGACAATTTGTTATTGTTGGTGTAGTAGATAATATTGAACCAAGCATATATATGAATAAAGAATTATTTATTAATGCACTTGCTAATAGTAATAGAGAATCATATGAATATGATGATGAAGTTAAATACGTTGATTATGCATTATTAATAAATAATAAAGTGAAATTAGTTAAAGGAAGAGTTCCTTCTAATGATTATGAAGTAATAGTAAATGAATTATATAAGTATGATTATCCTTTAAATAAAAAGATTAATTATAAGATAAATAAAAAGAAATTAAAAGTAGTAGGATATTATAAGAATATAGAAAACAGTAACATTCAAGATCTTTTAGTTAATAATAATACAATCAAGTATAAATTAATTAATGAAAGCGAAAATATAGTTATGATTAGTAAGGATAGTGAAAAAACTATTAATGAATTTAGGCTAGCTAAAAAGAACATATATAATTCATATGATTATTCTAAAAAGAATTATATGGAAGAAAGAAAAGATAGCGTTAGAAATGCACTTATAATATCTGGAATTATACTAGGTATTTCATTGGTAGAAATACTACTTATGATTAGATCTTCATTCTTATCAAGAATAAAAGAAGTTGGTATATTTAGAGCTGTAGGAGTTAAGAAAAGTGATATTTATAAGATGTTTGCAGGAGAAATATTATCTATAACTACTATTGCAAGTGTTCCAGGAATACTACTTATGAGTTATATCCTTAAATGCTTAAGTGAAGTACCATACTTAGATACATTATTTAAAGTAAATTTATTTACTATATTATTTAGTATAATACTTGTATATATATTCAATTTAATAGTAGGATTATTACCAGTATTTAATACTATTAGAAAAACTCCATCAGAGATATTATCAAGACAAGATGTAGATTAGAGTAATATTTTCACTTTTTACAAAATAGCTCTATCTTCAAAGAGAATTGTATTATTATCAAGTGATACAGCAATAAAAAAATGATAAGATTATTTCTTATCATTTTTTATTGTATAAATATTAAATACAATTGCTCCTATCATAGTAGGTAAGTAATATGTAATAAATCTCCATAATATTAATGCAACATTAAGATAATATCCTGCTATAAAGTTTTTTAAATATCCAAAGAATGAATATTCCATACCTCCAGTAGCACCAGGTATTGGTAGGTAAGTACTAGATGTATATATATAGCATGTTAATATTAGTGATATTGGATAAGTTAATACAGTATTTATATTTAGTGCTTTTATAATCAAATATGTAATTGAATAATTAAATGTATATCCAATTATTAATAATAATATACATAATATAAATAAGCCCTTATTCTTTAATAATACTTTTGAACTTTCATATAGATCGCTACATGATTTATTCCATTTTTCAATAGTTTTACTTTTATCTTTAACAATACGTAATTTAGATAATATACTAATAATAAAAGTGATTATATTCTTATTAAACGATTTAGTAAAACTAGCTAGTAGTAATCCAATTAAATATATTATATTAAGAGTTACTCCAGTAACTACTAATATTTTAAGTGGAGTAGTTAAGGAAAATAAGTTAAAGACATAATTAATAATGACTGCAAATAACAACCATAACACAACTGCTATTTCATATATAATAGTATGTTGTAATACTATATTTGTTGAATTAACAGTAGGTATACCTTTTTTATGTAATGCATATACTTGAAGTGGTTGACCACCTGTAGCAAGTGGAGTAATACCATTAAAGAAATTAGTAACAACCATTAAATATATAAAAAATGAAAAACTAATATTTTTATCATATAATTTGGCATATAAATAAAATGGTATAGCTTGAAATAATTGATATATTATATAAAAAAGAAATGCAAGCAAAATCCAAGAAATATTTGCATTAATAATTGTATTATATATTTCTTTATAATTATCTTTTACTAAAAAATATAATATTATTATAGTAATTATGGCTATAATAAATGCATTTATCTTTCTGTTTTTCATAATATCTCACACGATGTTATTATATTAAATAATAGAATATCTGTCTATAAATAAAGAAAAAAATCAATCTAATTAGATTGATTATTTACAATTTGGTGACCCGTACGGGATTTGAACCCATGAATGCATGCGTGAAAGGCATGTGTGTTCAACCACTTCACCAACGGGCCATGAAAACATAAATGGTGGGCTTGGGGGGACTTGAACCTCCGACCTCACGCTTATCAGGCGTGCGCTCTAACCAGCTGAGCTACAAGCCCATTTTTTCACGTCTATTAAATTTTAATATAAATATACCAAAAAATCAAGTATTATTTAGTTTTTTATACCATTTTAAGTAAAATGTATGATATAATTTTAAGGAAGGTGTGAAATGAAAAGAGCAGTATTATTTTTATTAGTTATTATTATTGGAGTTGCAGGTTTTTTTGGAGGTAAACATTTACTTGAAGAAATTAGAGTAAATACCATTAAAAAAGGTTGGTATGTAGAAATACTTTATGATAAAGGAATTAATATAAGGGCTGACCATAATACTGAGAGTGAAGCAGTAAGTACCGCTGAAACCGGTAAAGTATATAAAGTTTTGGATATATACTTAGATAGTAAAGTTTATTATTGGTATAAAATTGAATATAAAGGTGGAGAAGGATGGGTTGCTAACAAAAGAGGAGAAAGATGGTTAAAAGATGGTAATAATCCTAATGATATAGCAGCACCAACAATTAAATTTAAGGAAGATATATATAAGACTACTGATATCAATAACATCTCTTATAATCATTTAGATGTATGGGATGATAAGGATGAGGTAAAAATAACTCATAAAATATATTATGAATTCAATTATGTTGAATCAAGATATAAATATTGGATAGCATATACAGCAACTGACGCAGTGGGTAAATCAACAACTAAGTTGCAAAAGATCGAGTTCGAAGAAGAACCTGATAGAGAATTACTTGAAGATTTAGTTGAATACAAAAAGCAATCATAATGATTGCTTTTTTCATACAAATTTGGTGTCCCCTTAGAGATTCGAACTCTAGACCCACTGATTAAGAGTCAGTTGCTCTACCAACTGAGCTAAGGAGACATCTCTTTAACGATTATACTCTATATACCCAAAAAAATCAATAATTATTTTATTTTTATGATATACTATATATGGTGATTATTATGTTTGTTGATGAAATAACACTTAAAGTAATCGGTGGGTCTGGAGGAGATGGTTGCACTTCCTTTAGAAGAGAAAAATACGTGCCAATGGGAGGACCAGATGGAGGTAATGGCGGAAAAGGATCTGATATTATCTTTACAACTGATCCTGGATTAAAAACTTTAATAGATTTAAGATATTTAAAAACTATTAAGGGTAATCACGGAATACATGGAATGGGTTCTAATAAATATGGTGCAAATGCCGATGATATAGTAATAAAAGTACCAATGGGAACTACAATAACAGATTTAGATACTGGACTTGTAATAGCAGATTTAATAACTGAAGATGATTTTGTAATTGTTGCTAAAGGTGGACGTGGTGGTAAAGGTAACAAATCTTTTGCTACACATGATAACCCAGCTCCAAAGTTTTCGGAAAAAGGTGAACCTGGTGAAATAAAGATAATTAAGTGCGAATTAAAAGTTCTAGCGGATGTTGGATTGGTTGGGTTACCATCAGTTGGTAAAAGCACACTTTTATCTCAAATAAGTGCTAGTAAGCCCAAAATAGCAGCATATCATTTTACTACTTTGTCACCAAATTTAGGAGTAGTAAAGCTAAAGAATCATAAGACATTTGTTATGGCGGATTTACCTGGATTAATTGAAGGTGCATCTGAAGGTGTTGGTTTAGGAGATAAATTTCTAAAGCATGCTATGCGTACAAGAATAATATGTCATATATTAGATATGAGTGGAAGCGAAGGAAGAAATCCAATTGATGATTATGAAGTTATTAGAAAAGAATTAGAAAAATATAGTGAGAAATTATCTAATAAGGAAGAAATAATAGTTGCTAATAAAATGGATTTGGATAATGCTAAAGATAATTTGGAATTATTTAAAAAGAAATATTATAATAAAATAATATTTCCAATAAGCGCAATATCTAATGAGGGAATTGAAGAATTACTTAATTTTATTTCTGAAAAGTTAGAAGAAATCGATGATAATCCATTATATGAAGAAAGTGAATTTGATAGTCACATGGTATTCAAATTTAAAGAAGAAAAGCCTTATACTATTACAAAAAATGGCGATATTTGGGTAATTAAAGGCGATGAAATAGAAAAACTATTTAATATGACTAGATTTAATGAAGATGAAGCTGTACTTCGATTTGCAAGAAAGTTAAGAGGTATGGGTGTCGAAGAAGAATTAGAAAAAATGGGAGCTAAACGTGGTGATGAAGTTCAAATAGAGGATTATATGTTTGAATTTAAAGAATAAGGAGATTTTATGTACGGATATTTAGAAGGAAAGATTGAATATCAAACTACTAATAGTATTGTTATTGATGTTAATGGAGTAGGATATAATGTTTTTGTTCCTAATCCATATAGTTATGATTTAGGTAAAATTGTTAGAGTTTTTATATATAGCCATATTAGAGAAGATGAATTTTCTTTATATGGTTTTAAAACCCTAGAGGAAAAAGAATTGTTTTTAAAACTTATAAGTGTTAAAGGCATGGGACCTAAAGTTGCAAGTGGTATGTTTGCAACTGGTTCAATATCTGGTATAGTTGATGCAATTAACAAAGAAAACATTCTATATTTAACTAAATTTCCAAAAATTGGCGATAAACTAGCTAGACAAGTAGTATTGGATTTAAAAGGAAAATTATATATTGATGTTGAAGATAGTAATGATGCTAATACTGATGATTTAATATCAGTATTAGAAAATCTTGGATATAAAACTAGTGAAATTAAAAGGATTATTTCTAATGTTGATTCATCAAAATCACTAGAAGATCAAGTAAAAGATGCATTAAAATTACTATTAAAATAGCATTTCTTATGGGAAATGCTTTTTTAAATTTTAAATATATATTATAATATAAGAAGATGGTTAAGGAGGCATAATATGGAAGAAAGATTGGTTAGCCCAGAAGAAACTAAAGAAGATATATTTGAAAAAAGTATAAGACCAGAAAAATTAGATGAATATGTTGGACAAAACGAAATAAAAGAGAATTTAAGGGTATTTATTAAAGCTGCTAAAATGCGTAATGAACCACTAGATCATGTTCTATTATATGGTCCTCCAGGACTAGGTAAAACCACATTAGCTCATATTATAGCTAATGAATTAGGATCTACTTTAAGGACTGCATCTGGACCAGCAATTGAAAAATCTGGTGACCTTGCAGCTATTTTATCAAACCTTGAACCAGGAGATGTATTATTTATTGATGAAATCCATCGTATGCCTTCTTATATTGAAGAAATATTATATCCTGCAATGGAGGATTTTGAAATAGATTTAGTTATAGGTAGTGAAGGAAAAAGTAAAAGTATTAAGATAAATCTTCCTCCTTTTACACTAGTTGGAGCTACAACTAGAGCAGGAGATTTATCATCACCTTTAAGAGATAGATTTGGTATAGTATCTAAACTTGAATATTATACATATGAAGAGTTACGAGATATTATTAAAAGAAGTGGTCATGTATTTGATATTAATGTGTTAGATGATGCTGCTATGGAACTTGCTAAAAGAAGTAGAAAAACACCTAGAGTAGCTAATAGATTATTTAGAAGAGTAAGAGATTTTGCATTAGTTGAGGGTAATGGAGTAATTGATATGGATATTACTACTAAAGCATTAAAAAGATTACATGTTGATGATTCAGGATTAGATAGTATAGATATTGAATATTTAGATAGTTTAATAAATAAATTTAATGGTGGACCAGTTGGAGTAGAGACTATTTCTACTAGTATAGGTGAAGAAGTCACTACAATTGAAGATGTAGTTGAGCCTTATCTTTTACAAGAAGGTTTTATAAAAAGAACTAATCGTGGCCGTGTAGCTACTGAAAAAGCGTACAGTAAGGTTGGTAAATCTTATAATGTTGGTCTTTTTAAGGAGGATTAGTATGATAATGGATGGAAAGAAAGTAAGTAAAGAAATACTTGAAGATTTAAAAAACGAAATAATTAGAAATAATTATAAACTAGGATTTGCAATTATATGGATAGGTGATGATGAAGCATCATCTATATATGTAAATAATAAAATAAAAAAATGTGAGGAATTGGGTATCAATTCTATACTTTTTCACTTAGATGAAGATACTACAAATGAGGAAATAATTGATTTAATAAATGGATTAAATGAAAGAGAAGATATTAATGGTATATTAATTCAAAGCCCTGTTCCTAAACATATAGATTATAATAAACTAGTTAATTTAATTGATTATAAAAAGGATATTGATGGATTTTCTAACATATCAATTGGTAATCTTGTATTAGGTAATCCTTTTCATATATCATGTACTCCTAAAGGAATAATTAAGTTATTAGAGTATTATAATATTGATTTAGAAGGAAAAAATGTATGTATTATTAATCGTAGTAATATAGTTGGAAAACCATTATTCAATTTGCTAATTGGTAAAAATGCTACTGTTACTATGTGTCATTCAAAAACAAAAGATATAAGTTTATATACCAAATGTGCTGATATAGTAATATCAGCAGTTGGAAAGCCAAAATTTATTACAGAAGATATGATTAAGAATGATGCTATAGTAATTGATGTTGGAATATCAAGAATTGATGGAAAAGTTCGTGGAGATGTAGATTTTGATAATGTATCTAAAAAAGCATCTTATATAACTCCAGTACCTGGTGGGGTAGGACCAATGACTATTGCTATGGTAATGGATAATATAGTTAATACAGAAAGGATGAAATAGAATGGATAAAATATTAGAAAATGCATTAAAAAAAGAAAGAGAAAGACAAGAACATAATATTGAATTAATCGCATCTGAAAACTATGTTTCAAAAGATGTATTAAAATTACAAGGAAGTATACTTACAAATAAATATGCTGAAGGATATCCGTCAAAAAGATATTATGGTGGATGTGAATATATTGATATATTTGAGAGTGCTGCAATTGATTATGCTAAGAGGCTATTTGGATGTAAGTTTGCAAATGTTCAACCCCATAGTGGATCGTCTGCTAATATGGCAGTATATCGTGCATTATTAGAACCTAATGATAAAGTAATGGGAATGGATTTAAATCATGGTGGGCATTTATCTCATGGATATAAGCTTAACTTTAGTGGTAAGGACTACGAAATAGTTAGTTATGATGTTACTAAGGATACTGAGGTAATTGATTATGATGCACTAAGAGAATTAGCAATAAAAGAAAAGCCAAAGATGATTATTGCTGGAGCATCAGCATATTCTAGAACTATTGATTTCAAAAAATTTAGAGAGATATGTGATGAAGTTGGAGCATATTTGTTTGTTGATATGGCTCATATTGCTGGACTAGTTGCATCAGGACTTCATCCATCACCAATTCCGTATGCAGATGTAGTAACTACAACAACACATAAAACATTAAGAGGACCAAGAGGTGGATTAATACTTACTAATGATGAAGAGATTGCTAAAAAAATTGATAAAGTAGTATTTCCAGGTATTCAAGGTGGTCCACTAATGCATGTAATAGCAGCTAAGGCAGAATGCTTTTATGAAGCATTACAACCGGAATTTAAAGAATATTCTAAGCAAATAATTAAGAATATTCAAGCAATGTGTGATGAATTTATAAAATTGGGATATAAGGTAGTAAGTGGTGGAACAGATAATCACTTAATATTACTAGATGTCAAAGGATCAAGAGGTATAACTGGAAAAGATGCTGAAGTATTACTTGATAAAATACATATTACAGTAAATAAGAACACTATACCTAATGAGACTGAAAAAGCAACTGTTGCATCAGGAATAAGAATAGGAAGCCCTGCAATGACATCTAGAGGGTTAAAAGAAGAAGAATTTAGAGAAATTGCTAGAATAATAGATAAAGCATTCTTATATAAGGATAATGAAGAAAAATTAAATGAATTATGTAATGAGGTAATAAATATTACTAGTAAACATCCATTATGGTATTAGGAGGTAATTAATGACTAAAGGTGACGTTTATACAAAGGAAATTATTAAGAGAATTTTAGAAGAAGGTTGTTTAGATCAAAACCCAAGACCACACTATAGTGATGGTACACCTGCACATACAATAAGTGTTAATCATGGTATGTGTACATATGATTTATCAAAAGGAGAAAGCCCATTAATAACTTTAAGACCAATAGCAACCAAATCTGCTATTGGAGAATTACTATGGATATATCAAGACGAATCAAATGATTTAGAATTATTAAAAGATAAATATGGTGTAACTTGGTGGGATGAATGGGATATTGGTAATAGAACAATTGGTCATTGTTATGGTGAAACTATAAGGAGTCATAATTTAATGAAAGAATTACTAAATGATATAAAAAACGATCCTGATGGTAGACGTCATATTATAAATATGTGGCAAGTTGAAGATTTTAAAGATCCACATGGATTAAAGCCTTGTGCTTTTCAAACTGTATGGAATGTAAGACATGAAAAAGATGGAAAAGATTATCTAGATATGTGTTTATTTCAAAGATCATCTGATTTTTTAACAGCGGGATGCATTAATCAAGTTCAATATACAGTATTACTAATATTAGTAGCAAAGCATTTTAATTATATTCCAGGTAGATTTACTTGGATGTACGACAATATTCAAATATATGATAGACATATGGGACAAGCTTTAGAATTATTACAAAGGGAACCAGTTCCATGTAATCCTTCAATTGAAGTAAATCCTGAAATAAACAATTTTTATGATTTTAAAGTAGAAGATATAACTATAAAAGATTATCCAATTAAATTAATAAGACAAAAGAATCCTCAAATGAAATTTGATTTAGGTATATAATGATAAGTTTAATAGCGGTTATAGGTAATAATAATGAATTAGGAAAAGATAATAAGTTGTTGTGGAATCTACCAAATGATTTATTATATTTTAAGAAAATTACTATAAATCATACGGTAATAATGGGATATAAAACTTATTTATCTATTGGCAAATCTTTACCTAATAGAAGAAATGTTGTAATTAGCAGTAGAGATTTAAATATAGATAATATTATATGTTATAAGAGTATGAATGATTTAGTAAAAAATGAAATAAAAAATAATGAAGAAGTATTCATTATTGGTGGTGCATCTTTATATAATTATTTTATTAATAAAGCAGATAGGTTATATATAACTAGAGTAGATGATAATGTGGATGCTGATGTTTATTTTCCGTTTTTTAATGAAAATGATTATAGTATAATAAGTGAAAATGATGATATAGATAATGGGTATAAATTAAAAAGATTTATATATGAAAGGAAAAAATGAAAAGAGTAGTATTAAAGATTAGTGGTGAAGCATTAAAAGATGAGAACAAGAATGTTTCAGAAAACAAGTTGAAAATTGTATGTGATACAGTTAGATTACTAAAAGAAAATGATTATAATGTAGGAATTGTAGTAGGAGGAGGAAATTTTTTTAGAGGAAGAGAAAATCCTCATATGGATGAAGTTACTAGAGATACTATTGGAATGCTTGGGACTGTAACAAATGCATTATATTTAAAAGATTATTTAAACAGAAATAATATTAAAACAGAAGTATATACGCCATTTTCTTTTCCAGGCTTATTAGAAGAATATAATAAAAATACAATTTATGAATTATCAAGAAAAGGTTATACAATTGTATTTGGTGGCGGAGTAGGTAAAAGTGGATATTCTACGGATTCAGGTACTATCTTAGCATGTGATTACATAGATGCGGATCTAATAATAAAAATGACAAATGTAAATGGTGTATTTGATAGTGATCCAGACTCAAACAAATTTGCTAAAAAATTTGATTATATAAGCTATGAAGATGTAATTGAAAAAAAATTAGGAATAATGGATGAATACGCTATAAAGAAGTGTATGGAAAATAATATTAGAATATTAGTGATTAATTTTAATGATTATAAAGATATAATTAAATCATTAAGTGGAAATAATATTGGAACAATTATTGGTGAATAATATGGGGAAGATAATTGTAATTGAAGGAACTGATTGTTCTGGAAAGAATACTCAAAGTAAACTATTAGAAACTTATTTAAAAGAGAATAATTACAAGGTAATTACTCTTTCTTTTCCGATGTATGATACTCCAACTGGAAAAATAATTGGAGGTCCTTATTTGGGGAAAAAACATATATCTGATTGTTGGTTTGAAGAAGGTGCAAATAACGTACCTGCAAAAGTTGCATCTTTATATTTTGCAGCAGATAGATTATATAACATAGATATAATAAATAAATACTTAGATGATGATTATATTGTAATATTAGATAGATATGTAACATCTAATATGGCACATCAAGCTGGTAAGATTAAAGATAAGAATGAACGATATGAAATGTTTAAATGGTTAGAAAAATTAGAATATGATTTACTTAAGTTACCTAGACCTGATTTAGGAATATTCTTGCATATGCCATTTAAATATTCCAAAATGCTACAAAAAAATAGAGAAGAATTAGATGAACATGAATTATCAGATGAGAATTTAATGAATGCTGAAAATACATATTTAGAAATGACAAAACTATATGATTTTAAAATAATTGAATGTGTTAATAATAATGAAATACGTTCAATTATTGATATACATAATGAAATAATTAATATAATAAAAGATTTAATATAAGGTGATTATATGAATATTAATGATTATGACTATGAATTAGATAAGAGTTTTATTGCTCAAACTCCTATTAAGAATAGATCTGAATCTAAATTAATGATATTAGACAAATGTAATGGTAATATTGAACATAAAAGATTTTATGAATTAATGAATTATTTAAAAAAAGGTGATGTATTAGTGCTTAATAATACAAAAGTATTACCAGCAAGAATATTTGGATTAAAAAAAGATACTAATGCTCATATTGAATTATTATTATTAAAAAATATTGAAAATGATATATGGGAGTGTCTTGCAAGACCTACAAAAAGATTACATATAGGGAGTATTATTAAATTTAGTGATGATTTAGAATGTGAAGTAATAGAGAAGTTGGATGATGGCATAATAAGAGTTAATTTTAAATATAATGGGATATTTATTGAAATAATAGATAGATTAGGTTTAATGCCACTTCCCCCATACATACATGAAACATTAAAAGATAAAGATAGATATCAAACTGTATATGCAAAATATTTAGGAAGTGCAGCAGCACCTACTGCAGGACTTCATTTTACAAAAGAACTACTTAAACAAATTGAAGATATGGGAGTTATTATATGTTATGTAACTTTACATGTTGGATTAGGTACATTTAGACCGGTAGAAGTATCTAATATAAAGGATCATCATATGCATAGTGAGTACTATGAAATTACTGAAGATGTTAGTAATATTCTAAATAAAGCTAAAAAAGAAGGTAGAAAAATATATGCAGTAGGTACTACTTCTACTAGAGTATTGGAAACTGTTATGAGTAAATATAATGAATTTAAAAAGTGTAGCGGTAATACTGATATATTTATATATCCAGGATATGAATTTAAAGCAATTGATGGTTTAATAACCAATTTTCATTTACCAAAAAGCACTTTATTAATGTTAGTATCAGCATTATCTAAAAGAGAATATATCTTAAATGCTTATGAAGAAGCCAAAAAGAATAATTATAGATTTTTCTCGTTTGGAGATGCAATGTTTATAAAATAAAAAAAGAAGTATTATAAACTTCTTTTTTCATCGCCAAATTCACGGTTATTAAAGTATTTATCATATTTATATTCAAGTTCAATTAAATTTGAGTCATAAATACCTAATACTTTAAAACATCTTTCTCTTAAATCGGCTTTTGTTGTTCCTTCTTGTGTTAATAAATCCCTAACTGTATTTAAAAAGCTTAGTGATAAATCAACCATATGTACATAGTAATACGCAAGTTCATCTATAGTTTCTAATCCTAATTTATTACAGCTTGTTGTAAGCTTTTCTGCTGTACATGACATTTGTGAAATTAACCCTCCAACTGCTTTATTATCAATATATTTACGTGTTTTGAAAATAATCATGTCTAATTCTTTTCTTCTTTCGTCTGTTATAGAGGTAAAATCTGCATTTTTAACACTACGATAGAATTTTAATATTGATTCTTTACTAGCATCTGAATAAGTTCTTAAAAAATTATTTGTATTACCTTTTTTTGCCATATTATATCCCCCTTTAAAAAGAAACGAGTAATATAATAATACATTTGTACATATTTGTCAAGTTTTTTAATACGTGTTATAATTTAATGGATTAGGTGATTTATATGAAGTTTAAATATGTATTAAAGAAAGAGACTAGTAAAAATAACGCAAGATTAGGTGAATTTTCTTATAATGGAAAGATTTACGAGACTCCAATGTTTATGCCAGTTGGTACAAATGCTACTGTAAAAACGCTATCTCCTGAGGAATTGAAGGAAGCAAATGCTGGTATAATTCTTGCTAATACTTATCATTTGTGGCTAAAACCTGGTGAAGATATCGTAAAAAAAGCTGGGGGATTACATAAGTTTATGAATTATGATGGTCCAATCCTTACTGATTCTGGTGGATTTCAAGTATTTAGTTTAGCTAAACCAAAGGATATAACTGATGAAGGAGTGCACTTTACTAATCATTTAAATGGAGATAAATTATTTCTAACTCCTGAAAAATCAATTGATATTCAAATGAAACTTGGTGCTGATATAATAATGAGTTTTGATGAATGCGTTAAATGGCCAAGTACTAGAGAATACGTAGAGAGTAGTGTAGAAAGAACTTTATCATGGGCAAAAAGAGGAAAAGATGTATTTAAAAGTAATGATCAAATGCTATTTGGAATAGTTCAAGGTGGGGAATATGAAGATCTGCGTAAAAAATGTGCTCTAGAACTAGTAAAAATGGATTTTGATGGATATTCTGTTGGAGGTACATCTGTTGGTGAAAACAAAAAAACAATGTATAAAATGGTCGAATATTCTACAAAATATTTACCTAAAGATAAGTTAAGATATTTAATGGGGGTAGGAGATCCTATTGATTTAATTGAAAATGTTTTAAGAGGGATTGATATTTTTGACTGTGTTAGTCCAACTAGATTAGCAAGACATGGTCATGCATATACTAAAAATGGAAAAATAAATATTAAAAATAATAAATATAAAGATGATTTTACCCCGGTTGAAGAAAATTGTAATTGTTATGCATGTAAAAATTATACTAAGGCTTATATACGTCATTTAATAAATGTTGAAGAGACTTTTGGAGCTAGATTACTATCAATTCACAATATATATTTTCTAACTAATTTAATGAAGGAAATAAGAGAAAATATTAAATCTGATACATTAGAAGAGTATAGAGATAATTTTATTAAAAATTATTATGGTGATAACTATGACTACGAATAAGAAGATTATGTTAGTTTTATTTATTATTTTATTCTTAGTAGTAAGTAGTATTACTACATATAAAGTAATAAAAAAACATCAAAAGAATTTATTAATTGTAACTGAAAATAAAATAATAAATGCTGCTAAAAAATGCTATTTTGAAGAAAAATGCCAAAATGAGAAAATTACTTTAAAAGAATTATATGATTATAATTATTTAGAAGAAGTATTTGATCCTATTACTAAAGAAGTATATAATGAGGAATCATACGTAAATAAAAAGAAGAACATATTTATATT
>JAEEGL011788089.1_pt1 | contig 28991 bp, 29 predicted proteins | sample 9134231 | NCBI WGS metagenome assembly JAEEGL01 (sample SAMN16246548, study PRJNA631951) | gut metagenome | biome: gut microbiome; feature: rumen; material: fiber-attached | host: Bos | place: Iran: Karaj | collected 2018-10 | reverse complement strand
CTTATTTTAAGGCAGGATAACGCTGACCAGAGGCTTACACCAATCGGTTATAGGATAGGACTGATCTCCCAGGAGCGTTTTGACGCTCTTATGGTAAAGGAAAAGCTTACTGCAACAGAGATCGAAAGGGTTTCAAAGCTTAATATTTCACCGTCAGATGAGCTTAATTCATTTCTTGAGGAGAAAGGAACTTCCCCTCTTACCACAGGCTGCAAGATGTCAGATCTTATCAGACGACCGCAGATTTTTTACTCTGATCTTGAAAGATTTGACGAGGACAGACCTGATCTGCCGTTTGAAGTTGCGGAACAAGTTGAATTGCAGATAAAATATGAGGGATATATCCAGAAACAGCTTCAGCAGATCGAGCAAATGAGAAAAATGGAGTCAAAAAAGCTTCCGAAGGACCTTGATTACAACATGATTTACGGTCTCAGACTTGAAGCAGCTGAAAAACTCAATAAGATAAAGCCTCTGTCAATCGGTCAGGCTTCACGTATTTCAGGAGTTTCACCAGCTGATATCTCAATGCTTGCAGTATGGCTGATGCATGAAAAGGGGGAAAATAATGCTTCCTGAGTTTGATTATTGCCGTGCTGATTTTGAAAAGGCAGGTATTGAATTATCGCATGAACTTTATGAGAAGCTGGATATTTATGCCAGTTTTCTTGTGGAGTACAATAAAAAGGTCAATCTTACGGCGATTTCCGAACCCACGGAGATACTTCGCAAGCACTTTATTGACAGCATAATTCTTTCTGAATACGTAGATATTCAGAAAAATTCTTCGGTCATAGATGTAGGTACAGGAGCCGGTTTTCCTTCTGTTCCACTGAAACTCTTTCGTCCTGATATTAAACTGATGCTGCTTGATAGTCTAAACAAGCGTATCGACTTTCTACGTCTACTTTGCGAAAAACTTGATATTGATGCGCAGTTTATTCACGGACGTGCCGAGGATATCTCAAAAAAAGCTGAGTATCGTGAAATGTTCGACTTCTCATGCGCTCGTGCTGTTGCCAATCTTTCACTTCTTAGTGAGTTCTGTATCCCATTTGTTAAGGTTGGAGGCTGTTTTATTTCAATGAAAGGTCCTGCTGAGAATATTTCTGAGGGTGAGAACGCTGTAAGGATTCTTGGAGGTAAAATAGAAAAAGTGTCTGAATATGAGCTTTTTAAAGAAAAACGCAAAATAATCCTGATAAAAAAGATTTCGCAAACTCCGCCAAAATATCCCAGAAACAGCAGTCAGATCAAGAAGAAACAGCTCTGATAGCTTGATAAAATGTCATAAAATCCGTCGTTTTAGCAGTAAACGGCGGATTTTTTCTATAGCAAATATTTCCGACTGATGTTATTATAATTATATAAACTTGATCGGAGGTTATAATATGGCAGGATTTTTAAATTTTACAAAGGAAAGACTTTTGAATAAGGTCGTTGAAATTGAAGTTGATGATATTATTTCTAATCCTAATCAGCCACGTACTGATTTTTCTGAGGATATTACTTTTCTTGCTGAGTCTATTGCTCAGAATGGTATCTTGCAGCCTGTTTCTGTTCGTCGTAAGGGCTCAAAATATGAGCTTATCGCAGGTGAAAGAAGACTTCGTGCAGCCAAAATGTGCGGTTTTCCTGTTGTTCCATGTATAGTTCACGATGTAAGTGACAGACATTCTGCTGTGCTTGCTCTTGTGGAGAATATTCAGCGTCAGGACCTTTCTTTTTTTGATGAAGCTTCTGCTATTGAGAAGCTTATCACACATTATGGTATGACTCAGGAGGATGCTGCCTCAAAACTCGGACGTGCGCAGAGTACGATTGCAAATAAACTTCGTCTTCTTAGACTTACAGATAAAGAACAATCATTAATTATACAGTACGGTCTTACTGAGCGTCATGCAAGAGCCCTTTTAAGACTGGGAAGTGCTGAAGACCGTCTGTTTATTCTTGACAAGATAATTAAGAATAACCTTAACGTTGAACGTTCTGAGCGGCTAATTGATGAATTTATTGGCAGTGAACATAATAAGCAGAGCTACAAGAAGCGTTCAGTTGTGTTTCAGAATGTGAAGCTCTTTGTCAATACGATAAATAAAGCTATTGAAACTATGCAGGCTGCCGGGATCTCTGCTGATTCCAGAAAAATACAGAATGAAAATTACATAGAATATAGGGTCAGGATACCTATTCAGAAGAAGTCATAACACAATTGTTTCACATGAAACATTTATGTTTCATGTGTTTTTTTATGAAATAGTGTTTCACGTGAAACAATTTTAAAAAAATCTCCTTTTCCTGTTTACATTATACTTTAAAAGTGGTATAATATTATAAGTAAATCTTGAAAGGAAGATATTATGGGCAAGATAATCGCTGTTGCCAACCAGAAGGGTGGCGTAGGAAAAACAACTACCGTAATAAATATTGCAGCATATCTCGGTTCACGCGAGCTTAAAATACTCTGTGTTGACGTCGATCCGCAGGGCAATACCACTACGGGCTTCGGTATCAAGAAAAAGTCCGTGAGCGTTTCTGCTTATGATGTTATCACAGGCAAGGCAAGGATCCAGGAAGCCATCGTTCACACTGAGTTTGAGAACGTGTCCATCGTTCCTGCTACAGAAGCTCTTGCAGGCTGCGAGATCGAGCTTGTGGAGTTTGAGAACAGAGTAAACAGACTTAAAATGCAGCTGCTTACCTGTAAGGATGATTATGATTACATATTCATAGACTGTCCGCCTGCACTGGGAACCATTACCATCAACGGTCTTGTTGCCTGCGACAGTATCATCGTGCCTATGCTTGCGGAGTTCTATGCTCTTGAGGGACTTTCTCAGCTTGTAAATACTATAAAAATAGTTAAAAATAATTATAATCCTGCTCTTGAGATAGAGGGAATCCTTTTCACTATGTTCGACGGCAGACTAAATGTTGCAAACGATGTAGTTACAGAAGTGGAGAAGTATTTCCCTGATAAGATATTCAGGACAAAGATACCGAGAAACGTCCGTATCTCTGAGGCTCCCAGTCACGGCAAGCCTGTAATGTATTATGATAAAGCGTCAAAGGGTGCAGAGTCCTATGAGCTTGTATGCCACGAGATACTGGGTGAGCCTTTAGAGCTTCCAAAGAAGAAAAAGATATTTTCTTTCAAAAAAAACAGGAAAGGGAAACGTTCGTCTTAACGAATGAGGTTTGAACTATGGCAAAAGGTGGTTTAGGCGCAGGGCTCGATACTCTATTCAGCGACAACGCCAATGAGGTACAGGTAAAAAAGACCCTTCGTACTGCTGAATTGGAACCTAACAGAGATCAACCCCGTAAGGCGTTCAGTGACGAGGCTATAACAGCTCTTGCGGACTCTATCCGTGAGCATGGCATGCTCCAGCCTATAATCGTTCGTCCGATTGCCTCGGGCGGATATCAGATCGTTGCGGGTGAAAGAAGATGGCGGGCTGCAAGAATGGCAGGACTTGATGAAGTTCCTGTTGTCATCCGTGAACTAAGTGATCTTCAGACTGCACAGATAGCAATTATTGAAAACTTACAGCGTGAGAATCTTAATCCGATTGAAGAAGCGGCAGGCTACAACGATCTTATTGAGAATTTCGGCATGACGCAGGAAAAGGTCGCAAAAATGGTTGGCCGCTCCCGTTCGGCAGTTGCAAATGCTGTGAGAATATTATCACTTCCCGACAGAGTTATAAAAATGGTCGAAAATGGAGAGATATCCGCAGGTCATGCAAGAGCGCTGCTGGGCTTTGAGGACGAGGAAATGCTCGTAGCTACAGCTTTGAGAGCAGCAGACGGCGGACTGACCGTTCGTCAGGTAGAGAAGGCTGCACAGAAATCGGCAGAGCATGCTGAGGAAGCAGCCGCAGAGAAGTCAAACAGAAAAATTGATAATTATTTTAAGGAAATGGAGCTGTCTCTTAACGAGCGCCTTGGCAGAAAGGTCAGGGTAGACTACGGCAAGAACAAGGGCGCTCTTATCCTTGAATTTTATGATAAAAACGACCTCGCAGCACTGGCTGAAAAGCTGGCAAAAGAGGACTAAGGAGAATAAATATGATTGACATTAAGCTTATAAGAACCAATCCCGAAATGGTCAAGGAAAACATCAGGAAGAAGTTTCAGGACGACAAGCTCGAACTCGTTGACAAGGTATTTGCCCTTGACGAGAAGTACAGAAAGACTAAGACCGAGTGCGACAGCCTCCGCAATGTCCGCAAGGTAAGAAGCAAAGAGATCGGCGGCTTCATGGCTAAGGGCATGAAGGACGAGGCTGAAAAGGCAAAGGCAGAAGTAACAGAGCTCGGTGACAAGCTTGCTGCCATGGAGGAGCTTGAAACAAAGCTCGAAGGCGAGATCAAAGAGATAATGATGGTTATCCCCAACATTATCGACGACAGTGTTCCGATAGGAAAGGACGATACAGAGAACGTTGAGGTCGAGAAATTCGGCGAGCCTGCTGTTCCTGATTTTGAAGTGCCTTATCACGTTGATATCATGGAAAAGTTAAACGGTATCGACATAGACAGCGCAAGAAGCACAAGCGGCAACGGTTTCTATTATTTAAAGGGCGATATCGCACAGCTCCAGAGCTGCATACTCTCTTACGCAAGAGACTTCATGATCGACAAGGGCTTCACATACTACATTCCGCCTTTCATGATAAGAAGTGCAGTCGTTACAGGCGTTATGAGCTTCGACGATATGGCTAACATGATGTACAAGATCGAGGGCGAGGATCTCTACCTTATAGGTACTTCCGAGCACTCCATGATAGGAAAGTTCATTGACACTATCCTTCCTGAGAGCGAGCTTCCCCAGACCCTTACAAGCTATTCTCCCTGTTTCCGTAAGGAAGTTGGTTCAAAGGGTATCGAAGAGCGCGGCGTTTACCGTATACATCAGTTCGAGAAGCAGGAAATGGTCGTTGTCTGTAAACCTGAAGAGTCTATGGACTGGTTCCACAAGCTCTACAGCTACACAGTTGAGTTCTTCCGCACACTGGATATACCTGTTCGTACTCTTGAGTGCTGTTCGGGAGACCTTGCAGACCTTAAGGTAAAGTCTATCGACGTTGAGGCATGGTCGCCCCGTCAGAAGAAGTATTTTGAGGTAGGAAGCTGCTCAAACCTGGGCGACGCACAGGCAAGACGTCTCGGTATCAGAGTAAAGGACGAGGACGGAAACAAGTACTTCCCACATACACTAAATAATACAGTTGTTGCTCCTCCGAGAATGCTCATTGCATTCGTTGAGAACAACCTTAACGAGGACGGTTCTATCCGCATACCAAAGGCACTCCAGCCCTATATGCGCAAGGATATAATAAAGGTACCCGAGAAGAAATAATGGGATTCGTAATATATTTTTCTGTACTTGCTGCAATTGCTGCCATTGGTATACTGCTTTACAACTATAACAACAAAAAATATAATGTCTGTGTAAACGCTTTAATAACACAGTGTGATGTACGGGAAAGAAGAGTTTCGTCTGATAACGGTCCATCTGAATTAAGAAAGACATATTTTTACACGTGTGAATATTATTATGAAGGACAGCAGTATACGTTTAAATTTACGCAGGGCGGCTCATTTCAGTATGTATTTGCGATTGGTCAGAAAACAGAGATCTATATTGATCCTGACAGACCTGATAAAGCCATATTAAGCCATACACCTGATAAGATCGGACTTATAGTCCTGTTTTCAATACTTGGCTTGCTGGTTCTGGCAGGCATTGCACTTCTATTTTTAATGATGATGTATTCAAAAATCGGTCCGCAATAAGGCGGACCGATTTTTTATGATAGAAGGGATAACGGCTAATCTATATGCTCGTCGCCCCACTTTGCTGCTGTACAGAGGCAAATTGTTATTACGCCGATAGTTCCGCCGAACATTGTTCCTAATATGAAGCTTAACATAATTATATCACTCACTTTCATTTTGCTTTTTATTATATTATGAGTCTTTTATCTGAGTATAATCATTGAAATGCATGGATATTTCCGTTGAAAACAGACATAATAAAAGAAATATCTTTAAATTTGTTGCAAATGCCACTTTTCACGGCTTTGTATTTATGGTATAATTATCCCATAAACGCGACAGCGTAAATAAAGAAAAGAGGTAATTACCAATGAATAAAATAACAAACGACATTTACTATATCGGAGTCAACGATCATCAGGTCGACCTCTTTGAGGGACAGTATGAAGTTCCAAACGGCATGGCATATAATTCATATATTATAGTTGATGAAAAAACAGCTGTTTTTGACACTGTTGACGGTAATTTCACTGACGAATGGCTCGGCAATATCTCGGAAGTACTTGGTGACAAGGCTCCCGATTATATCATAGTTCAGCATATGGAGCCCGATCACTCAGCAAATCTTGCAAATTTCCTCAGAAAATACCCGAATGCAACAGTTGTGGGCAATGCAAAGACCTTCGGCATGATAGACAGTTTCTTCGACGGTCTGACTATTGCAAACAAGCTTGAAGTCAAGGAGGGTGAGAAGCTTTCACTCGGAAAGCACGAGCTTTCATTCGTATTCGCACCTATGGTCCACTGGCCTGAGGTAATGTTCACTTACGACAGCACAGACAAGGTGCTCTTCTCAGCTGACGCTTTCGGAAAGTTCGGCGCTCTTGACGTCGAGGAGGACTGGGCATGCGAGGCTCGCCGCTATTACTTCGGTATCGTAGGAAAGTACGGCGTGCAGGTACAGGCTGTACTGAAAAAGGCATCTGCTCTTGACATACAGACTATCTGCCCTCTCCACGGCCCTGTACTCAAGGAAAATCTCGGATACTATCTCGGACTTTACAACACATGGTCAAGTTACGGTGTTGAGTCTGAGGGAATATTCATCGCTTATACTTCCGTTTATGGCAATACAAAGAAGGCTGCCGAGCTCCTCAGGGAAAAGCTTGAGGCAAAGGGCTGCCCCAAGGTAGCTATCGCCGACCTTGCAAGAGAGGATATGGCTGAATCTGTTGAGGACGCATTCCGCTACGGAAAGCTTGTTATCGCCACAACAACCTACAATGCCGATATCTTCCCGTTTATGAAGCACTTCATTCTCGACCTTACCGAGAGAAACTATCAGAACCGTACTATCGGTATCATTGAGAACGGCAGCTGGGCTCCTCTCGCAGCAAAGACCGTAAAGGCCATGTTTGAGAAGTCAAAGAATATCACATGGACAGATACAACCGTATCAATAAAGTCGGCGTTGAAGCCTGCAAATATCGAGCAGATAGAGGCTCTTGCAGATGAGCTTATGAAATAAAAATCCAAGGAGGGACTGATTATGAAAGTAACGCTCAATCCCGACAAAGAAGTAGTTGACAGGATAAAAGAAGGACTTAAGATGAAGGACGGCTATTGTCCGTGCAGACTGGCAAAAACTCCCGAAAACAAGTGCATGTGCAAGGAGTTCCGCGACCAGATAGCAGACCCGGATTTTGAGGGATTCTGTCATTGCATGCTGTATTATAAATCACTGGAAGATTAAGGAGAAATGACCATGAACGGGTTATTCAGATTAAGAAATTCATAACAGCATGAGACCTTGTAAATAGTTTCATGCTTCTCACAGCAAAACTATTTTATACAGGAGAAAAACTGTTATGATATTTCAGGATAATGTTTTAAAAGAGTATCTTAAAAACGTATATTTTATCTCGGGAACGCCCTGCGGCGGCAAGACCACTGTTTCACGGGAGCTTGGCAGAAGGTTCGGTATCCACGTATATGATATCGATGAAGCCTTTGCTGCTCATCAGAATATCTGCGACAGTGAACATCAGCCTGATATGAGCAGGCGTTTCAGAAACGCAGACGAGTTCTTCGGACGTACTGCAGATGAGTATAAAAAATGGCTGATAAACAACACAAGGGAACAGCTTGATTTTGTACTGCTCGACCTTATAAGACTTTCGCAGGATAAAAAGGTGATATGCGACTGTCACCTGACTCCGGAGGAAGCTGTGAAGATAACAGAGCCGTCAAGGGTGATATTTCTAATAAATGATACATCCGATATTGTAAACGCTTACTGTGACCGCAAAGACCATACGGATTTCAGAGACTTCATTAACAGTGCCTCTGATGTTGGGAAAGCAAAGTCGGTCTGCAATGAAGTTCTTTGTTCACTGAGCAAAGAGCGCATAAACAGTATAAATAACAGCGGTTACTTCTATATTGATCGTAAAAGCGGGAAAACAAAAGAAGAAACGGTTGCACTTGCGGAAAAGCATTTCGGCTTTGTGGATATAGTCAGGGTCAGCAGAGACACTCCGCTTGCGCAGAAGCTTCTGCAATTCGTTGAGGACTGTTCGTGGCATGAGGTAAAGGAGCACATAGCTGATATGCTGAGATCGTGGAGATTCGACGGCTGGGAGTGCATGTTTGCCGCTGTGCAGGACGGCGAGATAGTTGGCATGGCTTCGCTTAAGAAGACGGACTACTATCCTCTGGACGATATATATCCTTGGGTAACGTGTATCTTTGTCACTGAGAGAGCAAGAGGCAGACGTATCAGCGGACAGCTCATAGACAATGCCAATAGATACGCAAAGGAGCTGGGCTTTACGAAAACCTATATTCCCACAGAGTATACGGGACTTTATGAGAAATACGGATATGAATATATCCATGACATAATCAATTACGGCGGCGGAAAAGACCGCCTTTACGTCAAAGAGCTTAAATAACACTTACAGGAGGTCTATTATGAACGAAGTAGTTATCACAAAGGAAAATTTTCAGAGAGAAGTGCTGAACTATAAGGACACGCCGGTCCTTCTTGATTTCTGGGCTATGTGGTGCGGACCCTGCATGGCGCTCGGACCTGTTATCGAGCAGATAGCAGACGAATACGCAGGTAAAATAAAGGTAGGCAAGGTAAATGTTGACGAACAGCCCGAGCTTGCTTCGGCTTTCAGAGTTGAGAGTATCCCCATGCTTGCAGTAGTAAAGGACGGACTTCCTGTAAAGACGTCTGTGGGACTTCGCCCGAAGAAAGAAATACTTGAAATGCTCGGATTGAAATAATGCGGCAACAGTAATATATTACGTTCCGAAAAGCTCACTGATTTTTTTCAGTGAGCTTTTTTAAAAAAAGTATTTGTGAAATGCACGAAAACGCTCCCCATGATTGTTTATATTTATGAAGCGACGCTTCAGACAGAAAGGAGGAATTACCATGAATGACAGTTCAGCGCTGTATGCATTCAATAAGTTCGGCGATACGGTGCTCCGCGCTGCCTTTGCCATGACGGGAAGCTATTCCGAGGCAGAGGACATTACACAAGAGATATTTCTGAATCTCCATGCAAAACCGCAGAGCTTCGACAGCGACGAGCATATGAAAGCGTGGCTGCTGCGTTCAGCCATAAACCGCTGCAAAAACTACAGAAAAAGCGCACGTATACTAAGAAATTCACCGCTTGACGAGACCCTCGCAAATACCCTGAGCTGCGAGTTTTCTCCGAGAGACAACGAAATAAGAGAGAGGATAGCAAGGCTGCCCGAGAAGTATTCATCGGTGATATTCCTTTATTATTATGAGGAGTACACCATAAAGGAGATAGCTTCCCTCATCGGAAAGAATGAGAATACGGTCAGCTCGCTTTTGCAGCGCGGAAGAAAGAAACTAAAGACAGAACTGGAAATGGAGGGGTACATATATGAGACCTAATGAATATGACGACCTTCTCAGCAAAATAAAGTGCAGTGACGAGTTCCGCGGCCGTATGGAGGAAAAGCTCAGCTCTCCCGCTGCAGAGGTGCATGAGTATGAGGAAAGCGTAAGCGGTACGGACGTTATAACGGCAAAGCACAGCTGGGGCAGGATAGCGGCGATGGCGGCAGCTTTCGTTCTTGTATGCGGAGCTGTTGGCGGAGGAGCATACTATCGTTTTTCCCATGTGAAGAATATCACCGATACCTCTTCCAATGAGGATAAAACGGAATATGATTCCATATATGACAGGCTCAAGGCAAACAGGGATAAATACGAAATGAATACGGCACTGTGCGTATTTGACGGTGCAGACGGCGGATTCCCCGGTTTTGACAGCGAAGAACAGCAGAGGTTCTTCGATTATATGGATAAATTCAATATGAAAAACGAGGTCGAAAAGAAAGATATTTCAATTACAGCAAGACATATAAGATTCGTGTTTTTTAAAAAGAACAATGAAGAAAACAAGATCGTTCTTGATTTCTATGAGAGCGGCGACTGCACATGGACAGAGTCTGATAACGGTGCGGAAAGAACAACATATCACAGCCTTGCAGACGGCGACATGGTATTTAATGACCTTATGAAAATGTATCAGCTTGATACGATATGTTCTGATATGCTTAACTGGAACAACGTTAATGAGAAAGAAATTGAGAACTTCATTGAAAAGTCCTATGAAAACAGCATAGACTATACCAGCAGTCTTATGAATGCTGCGCGTTTTCATCAAAAGGCCAGCAGCAATATAAAAATGTATGAATTCGCAGACAGAAATGATATAAGCAGCGTAATACTCAGCTGCGAATGGGAAAGAGCAAGGGATTTTGATTATATTAATGGCTATTACAGCATAAACGGGTTCAACCTTAGTGAGGACGGATATCTGTCAGGAAACTATAATGGCTACTATGTGGTCTATAAGCTGAAGGACGACATATACCTTGATAAGCTCAGAACTATATGGAACGATTATCTGAAACCTATGGATACTGCATTCAATATGTCTGATCCTAAGAATATCAGAGAAGCATTGCAGCAGATAAGCGGTGAAAAGAGCGTTCAGTGGCTCGAGGGACCAACCTATATCGGACAAGGCAGTACAGAAGATTATGATTGTATAGCCCGTTATTATACTCTGTCCGACACTAAAGGCTTTATAGACGAGCTGGCTTCACTTGCATGGGTAAGCTGCAGCGACGATGAAATAACGGACAAATCGGAGTATAGGAACGAAAGAGGATTGATTGTTTCAAAAGGAGTGTATGAATTCAATTATATGAGGCTTTATCCGGACGGCTACATGAGAATAAGCAATGTCGGCGGCTTCAAGCTTGAAAATGAAAGCGACATCGAAAAGCTGAGTCAGCTGATAGATAACTATTTAATTATGGACGAGGGCTCAAAGACAGCAGAGAAGATACGCAATGGAATAACCGATTACAACAATTTAAAAGCGCATTATACATACGAACTAAGCGATGGGTCAGAAGTAAGCGAGTCAGTGAGCGGTTATCTCAGCGTTGACGCCAAAAATGAAAAGATGTACATGACATTTGACGGAATAAGCAATTTTACAGACATTTTTGCGGACAGAAAAAACGTATCCGGCGAGATAGTGATGAACGGACATGACGATTCTGCATTCAGAATGGTATTAAATGATACTGGAGAGGTATTTTACAGCGGTATATACAGCTACAGCAACGGCTATTTAACCCCGCCGCCTTTCTTCCATTATATCTATTTCTGTGAATCGCTTGAGAAAAGTTTTGCTCCGAGAGAGGCAGTCAGGTATTATGACAGTGATTACGATTCCGATTTCAATTTTGAAATTATTGAAGCCGACGGTCTTGTAACGCTTTACTCCGAGGGAGAAAATGACGGAGAATATATACGTATTGTCCTGACAGAGAGAGGACAGCTGATATCATATGAGAAATCCTCGGAAAACTATAGTTCATCATTCATACTGGATGATTATGTATTTGATTCGCCCGACTTCACCATGGAAGATGTTGGTACTGTTTATGAAAGAATAGGCACAGAGCGCGAAGAGCTCGACAGCAGTTTAAACGGAAACCATTAATGAAAGTTGCATTTTTAGATCTTCTATGATATAATGTTATAAAGTCTCCGCAGTCGGTATGGCTGCGGAGAAATTTTTCGGAGGTATAACAATGAAGCTCATATCATGGAACGTCAACGGTTTTCGTGCCTGTCTGCAAAAGGGCTTTGAGGACTTCTTCAAGGCTGCAGACGCTGATATATTCTGCTTGCAGGAGACAAAAATGCAGCCCGATCAGGCTGACTTTACGCCCGAGGGCTACCACATATACTTTCACAGCGCTGTAAAAAAGGGCTATTCCGGAACGGCTGTATTCAGCAAAACAGAGCCGATCTCGGTAAATTACGGAATAAACGGCACTCATCTTGACGAGGGACGTGTCATTACCTGCGAGTATGAGGACTTTTACTTCGTGTGCTGCTATGTTCCCAATGCACAGGACGGTCTCAAGCGTATCGACTACCGCATGGAGTTCGAGGACGATATGAGGGCGTATCTCTCGGAGCTGGACAAGAAGAAGCCGGTTATCTACTGCGGCGACCTCAATGTAGCTCATGAGGAGATAGACCTGAAAAATCCAAAGACCAACCGCGGCAATGCAGGCTTTTCCGACGAGGAGCGCGGCAAGTTCACGGAGCTTCTCGGTGCAGGCTTTGCAGATACATTCCGCAGGCTCTATCCCGATACAGTTACCTATTCGTGGTGGTCGTACCGCTTCAAAGCCCGCGAAAAGAACGCAGGCTGGCGCATAGACTATTTCGTGGTGTCAGACCGACTTATAGAGCGCGTGAAGGACTCCGAGATACTTACAGACGTTATGGGCAGCGACCACTGTCCGGTAATGCTGACGATAAAATAGAGCATAGTCTGCGCTGCCGCTCGTAAATCGCTATATAAATAAAAACGGGTACATATATGTGCGGTACGCATAGAGACATATTTGTGTAATTTATTGAGGAAAACCCTTTTGAAAAAGGGTTCTTCCTCAAACTCCTTTCCTAAAACTTCCAGCTTAAATTTTTCAAAATAGGACGCCCCCTGTAAGATATACAGAGGGCATTTGTTTCATGTTGGGCGTCCTATTTTGAAAAATTTGGGTTAAAAGTCTTTGGAAGGGGGTTCGGGGGAGAACCTTTCCTCAGAAAGGTTTCCCCCGGTAAGTTCCATATATACTTCTTTACGAGTACCGCACATATGAGTACCCGTTTTTATTAATTGTTTGTGATATCAATGATGTTGTACTCGGAGACAGTTCCCGTCTTGAAAGGGATAGCCCAGCCTGAAATTCCGGAGGTAACGATAAAATCGGTATTGCTGCGCTTTGTATATCCGTATACGAAGTCATTGGCGCCTATCCACAGACCAACATATCCTGAGGGCCATATATGGCCGCCGTGAGTATGTCCCGAGTAGACAAGGTCAACATTTGCAGCTGCTTCGTTGTCGTAGTCGTTGGGCTGGTGGTCAAGTACAAGAGTATACGCAGATGATGGTATATTCTTTGTGAGCTCGCTTATATTCTTGCGGGTCTCGTCATGCTTGTCCTTTCTTCCGACTATTGCGAAGTTATCCGTGACCATAACGGTTTCGTCCTCAAGGACTGTAACGTTGTTATTTTCAAGCTCAGAATACAGCTCCTCTATAGTGAAATCGCGGCTGTCAGGCATATAGCCATTGTCGTGATTGCCGCTTACGAAGTATACACCGTAGGTGGTATGCAGCTTTCCGAGCGCCTCGCAGGCTTTGACCATATCGCTGCGGTTGGAGTCATCGTCCACGAAATCTCCTGCGATAACGACTATATCAGGATTCTCAGCCTGTATTCTTTCTATTTGCCGTGACATACCGTCGCCGTCGAGAGTAATGCCTATATGAGAGTCCGCAAAGCCGACCACTCTTATACTTCCGCCGTCTATGGCTTTATCTGTATTTAGCGTATAGGGTGTAACTATGACATTATGGGCGTTCTGCCAGCCTATGAACAGGTACACGGCTGTGAATACCAGTACGCATACGCCCTCGATATTGAAACGGCGTTCCTTTTTCAGCACCTTTCGCATGGTGAACGCGATAAGGTCGGCTATGAGCCAGAATATAATGAGGTGAAGCAATGTCAAAATGACGCTGTAGAAGTTTATAAAGCCGAGACAGGCTATGCCGCCCAGAGGCAGAAGGCTTACCAGCCATGACAGAAGCTTGTGCTTTTTTCCAAGCTTTTCTATGAAGCTGAATCGGTGGAAACGCGTCACAAGGTAGACGGTTCCTGCAATAGACATTAGCAGAAGTATCAGAAAAAGTAAGAGCCAGTTCATATGTTTCCCCCTGAGATATGGCTGTGCATCATATCATTTTGTTATTTCATGTCTTTTAATTACTATATCAGTTTTGACGTGAATTGTCAAGCTATGGGTACAAAAACAGCTTTTTTGTTGCAAATAGTCTTTTATGCGGTATATATGGTTGAAATATGGGCAGTTATGTGATATAATATGTGTAACATTTTAAGGTCTGATGCTTGATTTTGGTCAGACAAAGGGGGGCGGCTGATGAACAGAACAATTGGAAAATTCAGGATATCTTCGGCAGAAATAGCAGAAAAAATGGGAGCAGGCTGGAACTACGGAAACACACTCGAAGCAAATTTCGGCGGCAGGCCCGATGAAACGGTGTGGGGCAATCCTAAAGCTTCACAGGAAATGGTGGACGCAGTTGCTGACGCAGGCTTTGAAACGGTTAGGATACCCATATCCTACCTCGATATGATAGATGACAGCAACGGTTTCAAGATTAACGAGGAATGGCTCGAACGCATTGCGGAGGTAGTGGATTACTGCTACAACCGCGGAATGTTCGTTATTATAAATATGCACGGCGACGGTTATCACACCATAAAGGGAGGCTGGCTCCTCTGCGACAGCGAGGATCAGGGCTACGTAAAGACTAAATTTGCAGCTGTATGGCGTCAGGTGGCTCTTCGCTTTGCGGATCACGACGAGCACCTTATATTTGAGTGCATGAACGAGGTCTTTGACGGTGTATACCACGATCCCGTTCCTGAGTACTATGAGAATATAAACGACTATGATCAGATATTCGTTGATACGGTAAGAAGTGCCGGAGGCTGCAATACGCACCGTTGGCTGCTCGTTGCGGGCTGGAACACGGATATCAAGTATACCTGCGGCAATTACGGTTTCAGATTTCCCGAGGACAAGGGAAATACCGCCGACGAAGGCAGGCTAATGCTCTCGGTTCACTGCTATGATCCGTGGGAGTACTGCGGCGATGATATGAAAAAGATATTCCTTTGGGGCGAAAAGGGTCAGGAAATAATAAAAATGACCAATATAGACCCGATCTATGACGCAAACTGGGGCGAGGAGGAGCACATCAAGGCTCAGCTCTCAATGCTCAGGGAGCGTTATGTGGACAAGGGCATACCTGTTGTTATAGGCGAGTTCGGATGTATAGACAAGACCTTTGAACATTCCGTGCTTCCAGACAGGATAGCCGAGAACCGTGCTTATTACGACGGATTTTTAGCGGGTACGGCGGCTCAGAACGGAATAACTCCCGTTTACTGGGACAACGGCTACAACGGACCCAACGGCTTCGGACTTTTCGACCGCCGCAAGCTGACACAGACGCAGCCCGAGCTTATCGAGGCTATAGTCTGCGGCGTCAAGAACAAGGACCCCATGTCGGGCAGAAGCGCATATATAGACAGATACACAGGCTGACAGCAAGGGCGTGATATAAAATATCACGCCCTTTTTTATGTATTATCAGTTTATTTTGTCTATTACCACATTGGCGAATTCGTAGCCTACGGGGGAATGATAGTCGGGGAGCCCGCCGTTTAAATATTCGGTATCAGGCTTTGGTGTTACATCTGCTGTAAAGCTCAGTATAGGATGATGGTCTGCGTCATCAGAATAAATGATACCGTGTACAGTGAAGCTGTAATTGTAATTGTGCTTGATAATGTCCATATCACTGAATGTTATTATTTGGGTATTGACGCCGTATTCGGGAGCAATATTCTCAAAGTAGTATTGTACTGCCGCTTCAGCGTTCAGCTCAACATTTCCGTTGTCCAGGATATCGCTTATCTTCCAGCTGCCGTCTTCAATCTCAAAATTGATTATAAGCGGATTGCCTACCTTTGAAGGAGAGGCGTTGCATACAGGATTGAACAGTGCGCATCTCATTGCTGTAAAGCTGTTGTCTCCGTCTTCGGTGATCACGGGCGCATCGCTGTAGTTAGGTTCGTCAATAATTGGATAATCAGTGCGGACGTACAGGCTTCCGTTATAGGTGATAAAATTTTCTGTATGCCAGTCAAAGCTTTCCATATCTATATCGTCGCCGTCCTTGTACTGACTGAAATCAAGAGACAGGTATCCCTCTGAGGGAGGAAGATTAACTCCGTATTTGGAGTTAGGGTAATAGTCGTTGCCGCCTTTTTCTTCAAGAGCATTGAAGTAATCCTCGGTGCATATTTCTCTGAAAGCGTTGAGAAAGTCCTCTTTGGTCCGTAATCCCGGTTCTGTGACCCTTGCAAAGTGCGACCAGCCCGGGCCGTATTGCTCCGGATCACTAAAGGTATAAATATTAAAAGTGAGGGTATCGTCAGGGTCGTATGCAATATTACCGTTGAGCTTGTTTGCAAGGTCTGCAAATCTGTCCGTAAGGTCAAGAGCAATAGCCTCATGGCTGTCCTCCTCGAATACGACAGCTTCTGTTGATTCTTCTGCAGCCGCTTCTGTGGTGGTTTCTGTGGTTTCCTCCACAGCGGTGGTCTCTTCTGTGATGGTAGTAGTCTCTGCGGGAACTTCGTCTGCGGGACCTGCTGCCCTGTTTCTGCTCATAAGCATAACGCTTCCCGAGATACCGCCTACGGTAAGAACTGCTGCGGCAGCAATGCTTGCATACTTGTACCATGCGGGGCGCTTGTACTGTTCAACTCCGCTTACAACTGTTTCGTCGCTGTTGATAAAATCTGTGTCAGTGCTGTTTTCTGTACTATACTTTCTTTCGCTCATAGCAAATATTCTCTCCTTCTCTTCATCTGTGAGTACGGGGAATTCCTGAGCGATCTTGTCTATATCCATATCCGCCAGCTCCTTGAAAAGATCATTTTTCTTCATATCAATCCCTCCCTGCCTATGCCTGCTTCGGCGAGCAGCACCTTGAGCTTCTGCTTTGCGCGGCTGCTGCGCTTCTGGACGGCTGCAGCTGTCATTGAAATGCTTTTTGATATTTCCTTAGCAGTCCGGTTGTAATAGTATTGCTGTATTATTATGGTCGAATCGGGTTCGCCAAGCTCCTTGATCTTTTTTAATATGATACGGGACTGTTCTTTTTTCTCTGCATTTTCCACAAGTCTCTCATCAGAGCCGTATTCCGTTTCGTTGTCATCGTCTATGGAAACGCTCCGGAAGTTTTTAAGTGTGAGTCTGCGGTAAGCGTCTATTGCAGTATTTCGTGATATCGCGCCGATAAAGCCCTTAATATCCCCTGAAAAGGCAGTGTTTTGATCGAGCCGCTTATATATCTTCATAAAAACATCGCTGACGCAGTCCTCTATATCTTCGCGTGAACCGCAGCTTCTGAGAACGTTTATAACAATGGCATAAACATAATTACAGTAATTATCAAAGATCGCTCTGTGACATTTTTGTACTGATTCTGCCATAAGCAGACGCAGTTCGGTTTCTGTCATGAGAAATTCCTCCTTATTGAATGCATTCGTAAGTATAGTCGAAACAGATCAAGGATTTCAGACATATTATTCTAACATTTTTTTCGTAAAATCGCAACCTCTTTGATAAACAGAAAAAAATTATTGAAAAACGATAATTTTCTATTGACAAATGATATTTTGTGTGCTATACTGTAGTTACAGTAAAACAACGAAAGGGAGAGCGGACTATGTGGAACAAGGATAAATCACTTATTCTTTCGCGTATTCTTACGCTTGCTGCGGCTATGGCGGCAGTAATAATCGCTTTTTTCATACCTGCCATAGCAGAGTGGTATGAATTCGAGATGTCGGTGGAGGCAAACAGTATTTTCGACAGGAGCAGCATGTTCGTGCCTATGTGCATTACCCTGTACGTATGCGATGTCCTTGCACTTGCGGCACTGTGGAACCTTCATGTGCTCCTCAGAAATATCAGCAGGGATCAGGTGTTCATACAGAAGAATACCAACTGCCTGCGCAGGATATCATGGATATGCATGGGTGTGGGAGCTGCTATGATGATATTCGGACTGTGGAGCTCGATATTCGTATTTTTCGGTATGTGCGGACTGATGTTCGGACTTATCATGCGCGTGCTGAAAAATGTGTTTGAAAAGGCAGTAGAAATAAAGTCGGAAAACGACTTTACCATATAACGGAGGTGTTTTCCATGCCGATTATAGTAAATCTTGACGTTATGATGGCAAAGCGGAAGATGTCCTCGCAGGAGCTTGCAGAAAGAGTAGGCATTACCACCGCAAATCTTTCAATACTGAAAACAGGCAAGGCAAAGGCAGTACGCTTCTCTACACTTGAAAAGATATGCGATGAGCTGGACTGTCAGCCGGGAGATATTCTGGAGTATCAGAGAGAGTGAGATGTGAAGCATGAAGGCTGTATGGAAGGTTTTAAAGCTCATCGTGGCTGTGATATTTTTATACGGGATATTCATCGTGGGTTATGCATTAATAAAGGCGGTGCATTATGAAAAGAATGAGCCTGTTATAACTGTGAAAGAGCAGTCCTTTTCGGCAGATTCCGAAATAAAATGCAGTGCTATTGCAGAGTTTGAGATCTGTACTTCATCGGAGATAATATCTGCTTCATGGGGCAGCGGCGACTATACAGACCTTGCAATACTGAGCGACGGGAGCTCGGTCATCGTAGGCAGAAGAACAGGGCTTCTTACTGTGAAGATACGTGCGCAGGGTGAATACGAAGGCATTGAGCGTGAGATACAGCTTACAATAGAATAGGGCTGAAATAAATACGGGGTAAAGTATTTCTGCACATCGTGGCAAGCTGTAAACATAGTATACAGATATTTATAATAGGTCTTTGAGGAGGGATCAGTATGAAAAAAACAGCAGCAGGTAAGGTACATGAGCTCAGGTATACATACAGCATCGACATGGCGCTGTGCGTGTTAAATTTCCTTATATGCTCCGTGCTTTGCGCGGGAGGCAGCGAATGGCTGAATATCGCAGGAGTTATCGCGCTGCTTGCGGCGATGATACCGATAGGCTTCAAGAGGCTCTATTACAAGGACGAAGTCAATCCGAGGAGCGTCGAAGCAGTAATGGCAGTGTTAAGAGCTGTGCAGACTGTGCTTATTCTGTACGGTATCGATTATTTTCTCATAGCAGGTGCCTGATATGAACGAAACTGACGGGCATGAATAAACTTACGGCTTTGAACGGCAATTAATGATTTTGGAGGACAAGAAAATGGACAATAACATCTGTGACGGCATGCAGAATGCCGTATATATGCAAAAGGCGGCAAAGGTGAAGGAAAAGCCCGAATACTCAAGGGCAGAGGTGATAATGTCGGCAGTATCGTTTTTGGCGGCCTTCTGTATCGTCAGATATGCCATGTACAATGCAATGGGCTTCATCACCACGGGAGTTTTCATCGGGATAATTACCGCGTCAATAATTTATATGAAGGTCAGAGGCTGCACCTTTACGGCTTTCAATAAGTTAACGGCGGCTGTGCTGTATGTTTTCTGCTTTGTTTTTTCAATCACCTCAAATGATTTTATAAAGGAGCTTGCAGCGCTGTTCATATTCGGTACGGGAGCATACATGGTATACTCGGTCTCAGCAGGCAGCAGGGGCGTTGAACGCTATCTGCCATTTGCGATGTGCAAGGCCATATTTGAGTATCCATTCTCACACTTCGGAAAGCAGGCTGCCATAACTCAGGATCACATTTCCAAATCAAAGGCGGGCTCGAATGCAAAGCTCATCATCATAGGACTGCTTCTTACCGTACCTCTTACAGCTGTGGTCGCAGGTCTGCTTATGTCGGCGGACGACGGCTTTTTCGATATGCTCAGCGATGTGTTTTACAGAATATTCGATGAGGGCATATGGAATGTCATATTCCAGCTTGCAATAGCTGTACCCGTTTCCATGTATTTCTTCGGCATGATGTATGCAAACACTCACCGCGGAAAAATAAATCCCCTTGACGAGCAGGACTGCCTGAAAAAGCTTTTCGGCATGCGTTTTGTCAGCAACCTTATAATGTATACCGCTGTTACTCCTATATGCATACTCTACGTGATGTTCTTCTTTTCTCAGGCAGGCTACTTCCTGTCTGCATTCGGCAATGATCTCCCCGAGGGCTTTACCTATGCAGACTATGCAAGACAGGGGTTCTTTGAGCTTTGTGCAGTTGCTGTGATAAACCTTATGGTACTTTGCATGATTAGTCTTTTCTCAAAGAAGGCAGGCAAGGAAAAGCCTTTTGCACTCAAACTCTACAGCATAGTCCTCAGCGTGTTCACTATAATACTTATAGCCACTGCAATGAGCAAGATGGTAATGTACATCAATAACTACGGTCTCACTGAGCTGAGGCTGTACACAAGCTGGTTCATGGTGCTTCTTGCCATAGTGTTTATACTTATTATAATAAAGCAGTTCCGTTTTGATATGAAGTTTTCATCGTATTTCGCGGCAGTTTTCACCGTAATGCTCGGACTGCTCTGCTTCTCGCGCCCTGAAGCTCTGATTGCAAGGTACAATATAGAGATGTACAGGTCCGGACAGCTTGAGGAGCTTGACAAGGACGCTATTCTCGAAATGTCCGACGACGGACTTCTTGCCGCATTCAATGAGGGAGCAATTTCCGTCGGAGAGGTTAACAGGAGCAAGGAAAGGATATACCGCCACAGCTTTACAGGCTGTGCTGAAAGCTATAATATTTCTTCGGTGATACTTGACAGCAAGACAGAATAAGAACACCCCCTGTGTACTCAGTGCGGACGCAGGGGGCATTTTAAAGGGCGTGATTTTCATCACGCCCTGTTTTTACTTATTTCTTTTCCTCAGCAGGCTTCTTAACGCCTGTAACATCGGAAATATCCACTTTTTCGGTCTGTTCTGCCTTGACAAGCACGTTATTGATATCACCGACAAGACTGATGATATCGTTTATGGACTTGTTGATGGTTTCGGAGCTCTCGTTTGTGATGGTAACGTTATCGTCGAGAGCGCTGAATGCGCTGATAGTAGTCTCGAGGATAGATGTGAGCTGCGATACGCTGTCAGCGTCCATTGTTGAGTTGTCATTACAGAATGAAACTACATTTTCAAGCAGATCCTTAACGACTGCTGCTCTCTCGCTGGTTGCAGATGTTGATTCGCCGATGTTCTGCATATTCTCCGTGATGTTGGAAACATTTTCCTTGAGCTTTTCGGAGAGTGCGAGAACCTCCTCGGTTATTTCGGCAAGCTGCTCGTTCTGTCTGTTGAGGGCAGAGTGTCTTGCGATAAGCACCGACTTGGCGTGTACGATACAGTTATCGGGAGTATTGAGACCTCTGTATATAGCCGTAGCCATATCACGGCAGGTATTGTAGCCGCAGGCGTGGCAGTCATAGCTGCGGTCCTCCTCGGTATGCATGCCCATTTTCTCAAATATAGGAGCAAGCTGAGCTACATTCGGAACTGGTGTGGGCATCGAGGGCTTGTAGTTTCTGAGGAAGTCAGCCACGCGGAGCTCGTCGTCGAACTTCTTGAAGAGCTTGTCATCGCCTCGTCCCATGATACCTGTGGACTTACGGCGGCTCTTGGCTTCGATCTCGATAGCTCTTGTTGTAGCCATAGCGTCGAAAACGGTCTGCTTTGTGCCTGAAGCGGGTCCGATATTGCAGCCGAACTCACATGAGAGCACGTCGAATACCTTAGGATGCTTGGATTCGGGCATTTTTCCGTACATGTCGATTTCGGCAAATACCTTGTGTACGCCCTCTGAATTTGTGATATTTATCTCGGGGTCGTTCATCCAGATATTGTCTCTGAGGCCGCCAGGACGTGAGAAGATAGAGCCCATCTGACCCTGTGTATCGTCGAACTTGTATTCAAAGTTCTCTGAGGTGTCTATAGGAATGATAATATCGTTTCTCTCGAAATATTCAAGAAGCTTCTTTATTGTAACGTTGTACTTTACGAGACCTGTGTCCTTGGCTTCATAGGCTTCGGCAATACAGGGAGAAATAACAGCGATAGGGTTATTTCTGCGGAGATACTTCTGTATGTATATAGCGCTGCATGCGATAGGGCTGTGTATAGGTGAAAGGTTCTGGAGAAGCTTAGGCTGGTAGGTCTCGATATACTTTACTATAGCGGGACACTGCTGTGTGATGATGTTGCCTATCTTATCCTGACCGAGAGTTCTTACGTGAGCCCATGTGCAGATATCAGCACCGAGGGATACGTCGAATATGGTACATCCCTGCTTCTTGAACCAGTCGAGAACCCCTTTCCACTTTGTCGGGAGAATGGTCTTGATAGCGGGAGAAGCCATGATTATTATCTTTTCCTTTAGAAGATCCGTGATACATTCATCGGTATCGTCAACGTAATCTCTTGCGCCGTGATTGCACTTCTTAACGCACTCGCCGCAGCCGATACACTTGGCAGGGTTTACCATGGTTATGAAGCGTCCGTCCTCAAGCTGTTTGGTCATATTAGCTTCGGGTGCGGGACATTCTCTTACGCAAGCGTTGCATCCTACACATTTTTCTGGTTTTACAATGATCAATTCACTCATGATTATAAAAACTCCTTATGACATTCAAGAAACTTATTTTTCTTTATTTTTTTCCGATCGAATTAGCCTTTGCCGCAAGAGCTGCAAGGTCTATCTTGCCGCCCTTCTTTTCGCCGCCCTCAGGCTTATCGGAATTATTCTTTTGTTCCGTTTCTTCTGTGTTATGTTGTTCGTCCTTATCGGCGTCGTCTTTTTTGCCGCCTATTGATTCAGCCATTTGCTTGAGCTTGTCGAGCTCCTCCTGCTGTTTGCGCTTATCGTCCTCGTTTTTGATCTTTTCCGAAAGGGACATAGGTCTTTCGGGTATCTCGGGTTCGATATTCTCGGGTATCTTGAATACGGGAACTCCGCCTTCCTTAAGAGACATCTCGGTCTTGTTGAGGCACTCGTCGGCTTCGATAAGTCTGCTGATGCCATCCTTGCGGAAGTCCTCGAGAGAATCTCTTACGAGACCCATATGTCTTTTCAGGGTATTTACGTTTTCCAGGATAGAGGCTCTGAGGTTGTTTGAGGCGACGTTCATCTGCTCAGCCTGATTCCTGGCTTCTGCTATTTTTTCGGCAGCAGTTCTCTCGGCCTCGAATATTATCTGCTCAGCTTCTACGTTAGCCTCTGCAACTATATTTTCTGCAAGCTTTTTGGTCTTGAATTCTATCTCAGCTGCCTTTGATTTTGCAGTACCCTCCAGCATTGATGAAGATTTCTGCGCTTCGATGAAGACGTTGCTGAGAGCCATTGCCTCGTCCTGTGCCATAAGAGCGGCACACTTTGACTCTGTAGCCTTCAGTTTGTCCTGAAGCTCAGACATTTCGTTCTTAAGCTTCTTGATTTCTTCCTGTAAGCTGTTGTTCTCGTCGTCTGTAGCTTTAAGTTTAAGGTTAAGGGTATTGTTCTGGACCTGAACCTGTGTGAGCTTTGCACGCTCCTCCGAAAGGACTGATTCAAGCGCCTTCTCAGGATCAGTGCCCTTTCTGTAAGCCTCCAGCTGAAGCTTGGTTTCTCTCAGTTCGTTCCTCAGGTCGTGTACCTGTTCATTAAGAAACTCGATCCTTCTTACAACGGCTTCCTTTTCATAGCCGCCAAAGGTCACTGTTTTGATAAATCTTGGTTCAGCCATCTTTATATCCTCCTTATAACAACCTAACCGTGTGAACGGTCCCCCCAATAAAATAGAAGTAATCTTTTTTACCGAGTATTGATACATAATTATTATACACCATAAATGGCATATAGTCAATAAAAAAACTGCACAAAAAACAGGGCGGTTTTATGTAAAGCGCCCAATCTGTTTATGCAGCCATGTCATATTTCGCTTTTACCAATCATTTTCGCTGTCAGCGATCAGTTTTTTTACTTCCTCGTTGTCATAAAGTCCGAGATCGAACAGGCGGTCTGCCTGTTTGCTGGTGATCTTTCCCTGATCCGTGAACACGAACTGTCCGTGGTGCTGTTCGGTGCCGTTCCATGAGTCTATGACCTGTAACCATCCCTGTCTGTCAAGCTCTGTTTCGGGGTATTTTGAATCGGGGTAGAACTTCTCCACTATCATTTTAGCACATTTGCTGTGGTTTGTGAATGCGCATGAGTAGGTATCGCCGTCGGGAGATATCCAGCCGAGCTTGAAATCAGGCGAATTCTTGTCGAACATTTCCTCGAGAGAGAGGGGCTGTTCCTTGTCGGATTCTATTATCCTGAGAAAGCCGTAATCGTTTTCCCTGAAATGGTAGTAGCCGCCTCTGCCGTCGAAGACTACGGGCAGCTGTTCCTCGGAGATGATATCTTCATAGCCTGTGCCCTCAAGAGCGGCAAGGCTGTCGACATAGAGATAGCAGTAGGAGCCTGTTGCGGATTTGTACACAGCGTACTTCTTTTTCTTTATCTTTGTCTTTTTCTTTTTCACTCCGTTCACCTACCTTTTTACTCATGTATGTATATTTTATCATAGTTTCTACGCAATGTCAATTATAAACTTGATATTTCTGCAATTTGCCATAAAAACAGGCGGCTGTCAGTGCTGACAGCCGCCACATTTTCTATAATATCACATTATATTACATATTCATGACATTATTTATCATATTACCGCCGTTCATCTTAGCGTTTCTCATAGCTGTATCGAGTTTAACGAGCAGCGAGTTTACGTTGAGACAATCGCCGGGGAGGTAATGGTAAACAGCACCCGAGCAAGGAAGCTGAACGTTGAGGTTCAGTACCTCGTAAGGACTGCTCATTACACGCTGGATATTCTGAGCGATACCCGAAGCCTGGCTTTCTGAGATATTCTTATTGAATACGAAGCAGAACTCATTACCTGTGATGTTGTAGATCTCGGCAACGTCGCCGAACTCTTCCTTGAGCTTTTCAGCAACAGCAGCGAGGTACTCGTCGCCGAAGTCGTAGCCGTAGGTATCGTTGATGCTTCTGAAGTTATCCATATCGAATACTGCGATCTGGAATCTGCCTGATTCAAGTCTTTCGCTGATATCGTTATCGAGAGCGTAACGGTTCTTCATACCTGTAAGAACGTTTGTTACAGCGAGGTCGCTGGCCTTCTGACGTGTATTCTTGAGCTTAGCGTCAACCTCTGCAAGACGCATCTCACGCTCTTCGAGTTCTGCGTTAGCCTTCTTTGCTCTGCGGGCAAAGAGCCAGATAGCGAACTCTGAGAGAACAGCGATGAGGAACATGAGTCCCATGAGGACATAAGCTCTGATAGAGTTTTGTCTTGAGAGCTTTCCGACCTCTGAGTTAACGATGCTGATAGTAGCTGTGAGCATCTGCTCGGCAGTTACCTGAAGAGGATAGAGCTCCTGCTTCAGAGTCTCGGTCATTGTGGAGGCGTTGCCTTCCTCGAGCTGATTGGTACCGAGAGACTCAAGTCTTACTCTGAATGTGTCGATAATGGACTTAGCGTAGTTGTATCTGTTCATTACCGTTTCGGAAAGGCCAAGGCTTTCAAACATCTTTTCGGATGCTATGATATTTCCGTAGATACGCTCCGTATCGGAAACGACCTCAAGAGGATTATCATACAGGTTGGCGGCAAGACCGATAGCATTCGTACTAACACGGGCAAGCTCGCCGTTGATGCTGTTGATAGCTCTGTTAGCTGTTGAAGTCTTACTGCTGAGCTCGGAATTGTTCGTATAGATGTTCCATACGAGGATAGAGTTCAGAACGTACATGAGCGCAACAAGGATCGCTGCGAATACGAATCCGCTCGAGGCGCCTTTTTTCTTATTTTTTGCCATAAATCCGCACCTCCACTAATTAGTTATCTGCGCCCGACTCTTTGCCCTGGAAGATACTTCCTGAAGCCGGGTCAAGAACGAGCTTGATGAATTCGTCGTTCATATTGTCAGCCTTTACGAACGATACACCAAGGTTAAGGTGGTGAACTATCTCATCGCCGGGGATAGCGCTTGTTGCAAACTTAACGCCAACGTATCCCATAACGTACGGGTTCTGTACAACAGTGCCGTAGAGGACGCCGTTCTTGATATTACTGATGATCTCGTCGTCTGAGTTGAAGCCTACAGCGAATACCTTGCCCGAGAGACCGAGCTCGTTGATAGCGTCGCATATGCCGAGGGTCATATTTGTGTTTGTGCCGAATATAATAGACATATCGCTGTTTGCCTGAAGCATCTTTACAGCCTGTTCCTTGGCTTCCTTACGCTTTGAGCAGGGCTCGCCCTGAATAAAGCTCTTCATGATGCTCTGACGGATACGATCGTCGGCTGAATCCTTTTCCTTCTGCTTTTCGATAGCCTCCAGCTCTTCCTCTGTGAGCTCCGGAGCCTCGCCCTGCTCGCCGTTTGCAGCGTCTTCGGGAGCACCGAAACCTGCGCCGTCAGCGCCTGAGCCGTCGGGAGCACCGCCCCATTCGCCACCTGCGCCATCGCCGCCCATTGCAGCAGCGCCGCCCATGAGGATAGCCATCATGTTGAGCTCAGGGAATTCAACATCCATTTCTCTGCCGAGAGATCTCTTGAGAGTATCCGTAAAGCCGAGTACTCGCATATCCGAGGTCGAAGCTGTGCTTCCGATGATACCGATCTTGCTGATATCTGCGACCTTCTTGCCCTTTGATACCCAGCCCTTTACTGCATTTCTTGCAGCGGAAACGCCGCCGTCGAAGTCAGACGAGTTTATAAGGGACAGAGTGAGAGGATTGCTGGGATCGGGTGACTGGACATCAGAGTTGATAGCGATGACCTTGATACCCTTATCAACTGCCTCCTGAAGAGCGGAATTAAGATCTGTTGTGCTGTTAGGTGCGATTACGATCGCATTGACATTGTCTCTGATTGCGTTTTTTATACTTTCTACCTGTGAAGCGTAGTCGTTATCGCCCTCGGCAACGCTGTAGATTATCTCGAATCCGAGCTCTCTTCCTGCATCCTCGGCACCCATTCTTACGTCATCCCAGAATGAGATAGGCTGCTTTGCGATAACTGCGATCTTGCCGCCGCGCACCACGCCTGCCGGCGGTCCTCCCTGTGGTCCACAACCGCCGCTCAGAAGCATTGCAGCAGCCAGCGTACAAGCAGCGACGGTTCTGAAAACGCCATTTTTCTTGTTTCTGTTCATTATACGAACCTCCTTTGATCAATTAGACCTGATTTACAACCGCCGGATATCTGCAAACGTTAGCTTTTTTCCTGTCTCGCTGACCGTAAGCCTGCGGCATTACCCCTTTTCAAGTCCACTATTGATATCCATAACTCATTTTAACACATTTCTTTAAGAATTTCAACAACTTTTTGTAAATCAGTAGTCTGCGTGATAAACAAAATTAATCAAAAAAATCTATGCATTTTAATCAATTTTATACCTGTGGTTTAATACAAAATTAAGTATACAAAAATTGGCTATACCAATGCTGCCGCTGATAATTTTTGCCGATATTACGCTCTGTAATGAACTTAAAAAATTTGCACAAATACAGCCGATGTTTTTTGTAAAAGATAATTCAATTTTGTATAAGACCCCTTTTTTCCCTTGACATGAATATAGAAAAGTGTTATACTAATCGTGATAACAATATAAATACGCAAATGTTTTAATTGCGCTGCTATATTTTTATGTCAGGAGGAGAAATCATGCAATGCGAAAAATGCAACGCACCACTTGACCCGAAGCTGGCTGCCTGCCCTCAATGCGGTGCCCCGGTCCCGCAGAATATCGAGGGATTCGAGAATACCATGGAATTCCAGCATGAGCTTCGTGCAATCGTAGTAAACGACGGTACACGCGCTGTTGCCAATCAAGACAGATTCATAGGTCTTCTGAGCGACCATATCCCTGATTATGACAAGGAGCGCCGTCTTCTTATTAATATGTACAAAATGGGTATCCTCAAGATACTTCTTGAGGACAAGAACCACGAGATATCGATAATGAAAGCCAAGAGCTTCATGCTCGGTGATCTCTTCCTCTCAGAAAGCGCTTCCGAATTCGTTGTGGCCTGCTATACCTACCTTCTCGGCTGGCCCTATGAATCACACCTCAAGGTGCTCCCCGAGGGTGAGGACGGCGAGAGCAAAAAGGAAGAAAACACCAAGAAGAGATCAGTCGATATCAACGAGATGGTATTCATGCCGCGTAACGCTCTGAGATACAGGCTCAGCGGAAATATCGTCATTCCCGACGGCTATACGAAGCTTGAAGCATTCTGCTTCGATAAGTTCGGTTCACTCAGGACTATCAAGCTGCCTTCAACGCTGCTCGCTATCGGAGAATACGCTTTCTCCTCGTGTAAACGACTGAGAGGCCTTGAGCTCCCCGAAGGACTCAGGATAATCAAGCAGGGCGCGTTCAGCCAGTGCTCAAACCTCGTGGTAGTAAAGATCCCCGACGGTGTCCTTGAGATCGAGGACAGCACGTTCTCTTTCTGTACAAGCCTTGAAGTTATAGAGATACCGCCAAGTGTCAGCAGTATAGGTGCAGAGGCGTTTTCAGGCTGTGATAAGCTGAGAAAGCTCTTCCTCCCCGAAAGCATAAAGTTCATCGACGCGAATGCTTTTTCATACTGCCCCAACTTAGTGATATACTGTATAGAAAATTCATACGTTCATAAATACTGTTTAGCCACTGGAATAAGGTTCGTCCGCGTGACCTCGGCTGAAGAATATGAGCTTGACGAAGTAGGAAAGGATGAGATCATATGATAGAGCTTGAAATAGGTCAGGAGGTCGAGATGGAATTCGGCGGCAAAGCCAAGGTCCTCAGCGTCATCGGCAGCGGCGGTCAGGGTATCGTTTACCTGGTACGCTTCAACGGTCAGAAATGGGCGCTGAAATGGTATGACATCAATAAGATGGCAAAGCCCGCTGCATTCCG
>JAEEGL015335732.1_pt1 | contig 28993 bp, 42 predicted proteins | sample 9134231 | NCBI WGS metagenome assembly JAEEGL01 (sample SAMN16246548, study PRJNA631951) | gut metagenome | biome: gut microbiome; feature: rumen; material: fiber-attached | host: Bos | place: Iran: Karaj | collected 2018-10 | reverse complement strand
TGCTCCGGCAAACGAACTTTCATCATGCTTGTAAATGATATGGTCGGCAAGGTCACGCTCATACTGCTTGGCATCAAAGTCCGGGAATATCTTACGGAGCTTGCGAACTACCATACGGCGGGAGATTTGGATGTTATCCTCTTTGTGGATTTCCGTATTGAGGACACCGATATTCCGGCTGGCCACGTTTGAGTTATCATCGATGGTAGCGTTGGCCGTATTGGATGCCTCCTTGTACCTACAGATGAAATCCTCCTTGGTATCCACCCATGAGCGGACTTGCTCACGGTGATTACGGTATAATATATACTCTTTGGCGCACTCCGGCTGGCTATCCATCAAGGTTTTTTCCACGATATCCTGAATATCCTCCACCTTAATGGTACGGACTTCTTCCGGATACGGAGGATATGCGGAATATTCCACCATATTCAATGCAATGGTACGCTTGATTTCGATGTCAATTTTTTCAAGCAGATCCGCATGGTAACGAACATGGCAGCGTTTGAAACACTGACGGATGGCATGGCGGATTTTATCAAGGTCATAGTTAACATGGTCACCATTACGTTTTACAACAATGATATCGCGATTACGCATGTTTAATACATACTCCATAATGAGTTCACTTTCTTGCATATGTGTATTATTTTGCATATATATCAGGTTTATTTAGTCATTTCAATGGCTGTATCAATCATTGCGGAGATTGTCTGCTTGGAATTAAGGCCGGTGATTTTATTTTTGAGTTCGCCCTTAACGAAGAATAGTATGGTTGGAACGCCACGAATCTTAAATTCGGTGGCAAGCTCCTCATTCTCGTCCACATCCATTTTTATGATGGCGGCTTTCCCGCTATATTCCTTCTCCAGTTCGTCCATAATAGGGGAGAGTACCTTACATGGGCCACACCACGGTGCATAACAATCTACCACAACAACATCCCACTTGGTAAGGATGTCTTTCAATTCCTTCATAGTATTCATATATATTAGTTTATTTGTATTCGGTATTCATGGAACTCCATATACCTCCACTCCACCGGGGCATACCTGAAGCCTTGGAAACCTTTGTATTCAATATCATCATATGCCTTGAAGAAAGAACCGGTACGGGCCACATAGTTACCGGCATCCCAATGGACACCGGTGGTGGTGCAATTGAACGCCGGATGGTATCCAATCCAGTTGATAAGCATGAATCCAACGATTTTTCCTTGATAACATAGATAGCATCTGTCTCCAAGGTTGGTGTGTTTAGGTAGACGGGGAACTTTGAACATCATCGACTGACTACCATCCTGAACGGCTAATATTTCCTTCAGATAGTCTTCCCATTTGATATTCTTTGGTATAGTTATGATGATATCCATATGATTACCTGTTTTTATAAAATATTAAAGAGACTCCAATTTTTTATTGGAGACTCTTTAAAAATATGTCGATTCTAATATGTTTTTTAGTGCATTGGTTACTATTTTGTAACCGGTTTCCCTCCGTCAATATAACGCTTGATGGTGGAAATTTTCTTCACGATGGCCGGACGAAGTTCCTCTATGGAATCCGCATAGTCATATATCGAACCAAGACCTTTGGGAGCATAACCGCAGATGGGTTTCTTGCGACCATACAGCCATGCATGACCAACGCAGTGGAAATCAATGCCATAGTGAGTACGCCACTCCTCGTTGGGGTTTAACTCGGCGGATGCCTTCGAACGCTGATAGGTCTTGGTGATGGTGACATTCATGATTTTGTCGGAGATCTTAGCTGGATCCATGGTGCGGGTATAAACACCTACGCAGAAACGATTGCCGTCATCATCACGGAACTCATGGGGTTTCTTGTAATGCACGTCCAAGAACAGCATATTAGGGATATGCTTGGGTTCGTGGAACTTAACTGTCATACCGGCATTCTCCAACTCACCAACAATGAGATTGATGTCCTCGGTGGTGATATCCGGATCTACATTTTGACAAATCTGCGTTTTAATGCAGGTGATGAACTTGATGTGCTCGTCATGTTTCATAATTATTCCTTTCCTTTATTCAATTATATAAACTCCAAGGGATGAATCTTAACAAGGTTAACGGGCTTCGAACACCAATCTTACCGGTTTATTCAAACCAAACTCCTTGAAGTAGATTTTGCCGGTTCCTTTGGGACGATACCAGTCGGCACATTCTTTCAGTCCATCTTGGGCATCCCCGAGGGTCTTGAAGTAACCGCTGATTTTGGTATGCCATTCATCGATGGTGTTTTCGATATAGTAGATACCATTGGGGTTCTTCTTGTGGGCCTCCCACTTCGCGGCAGTGCGCTTCCGGATACCGGCAGTTACTTCCGGCCCAAGGATGACTTCACAGAGCTCCACACCCGAGTCACTTTTCTCGATATTTTGGTCACACTCCTTGTTAAACGGGCACTTGGGACATGTCCACTGGCCGGTTATCTCGTTGCATTCTTTTAATTTCATCAGAAGTGGTATATACTTTACGTTCACACTCCGAATAACCATTATTCTTTCCCATATTCTTAATCGTTAAAAAGTTTCAACTGGTGGGGGTCGTCAACGTCCGGCACGTCGGACATGAGGTTTTCCCCGGTAATAATTTCACAAAGGTGTCCCGGTACATTCTTACATTCATTGTAGAAGGGACATGTATTTTTACATCCTTCAGGATTACCGGCGTGCTTAGCAAACCAGCGAAAATGCCGCTGGATGTTCTCGACAACGGAGATGTCGATAGGGTTGATTTTAGTTACCATATTTACCACTGCAATAAAAGTTAAACAAGTCACTAAGTATGTCGAGGTGCCGCTGGGTGAATGGGCCCTGTTTATAAATATCGGTTGTATGTTCCTTATAGATTACGAATCCAAGTTCGTCCTTTGAGGGGATGTAGTAGATTTTGTCAATGGTGGACTCGTAGCGGGAGTCACTCTCGTAGACAATCTCCAATTCGGAGACGTCCAACCAAAGGGTCTCGATGAAGCGGTTGGTCTGTGTACCTTTTTCCTTCATGTATCCCTTGAGGGCAAGGAGATATGCATTGAATATCTTCTTATAATGGTCGTCAATTTCGAATTTAATTGCCTTGTAATCCATGGTGTTACTTTTTGATAATCCAGCCCTGCTCGGCCATATGCTGGACATCAAACTGGACACGGTTGAAACGGGCGCCGAACATGATGGATTTGTCATCCATATCACCGGAGTTGAGCATTACCCACATCTCAACACGGTCGATGTAGTTGTGTACGGACATAACGTTGTCTGGATTGAAGTGCTTGGTGACCTGTTTTTCCACGCGGCGGTTCTTGGTGCGGTATTGGATGGTATAGGAAAGATCCACGGCGTTCTGTGCGACTTTGGTATTGATTGATTTGATGGACATCCACTCGCTGGAACGGAACTGATATCCATCATGCCAGTCATTCTCGTCAAGAATACGGCGTAATGTAATCTCGCATGATTCCAACTGGGATTTAGTCCATGTCTTAGGGGGTTGGTTGACGACAACCTTGCGGATTGGATTTTGTTCTTTTTTGGCCGGGGCGACCTTAACAGGTGCCATTTTCTGTTCGACGACCTGCGCCTTGGCCTGCTTGATTTGGGCCTTGAGTTCTTCCTCCTTTTTCAACAGTGCGGTGACATCCTTACCGGCTTTTTTCCAACTGGATATTTTTGCAGCCACATGATGGCGTTCCTTACGAAGTTCATTCAGTGTCATATTCTTATTTTTTATGTTTCTATTGATATATAAACACAACCATAAAAATATTAACAATCCTTTACTGGTTTAATCACTTCCACTATATCCTCACGTGTGATATACCCAAAATCATAATCATCTGTATCGACCGCATCAGTAAACCACTCCACCGGATCTCCAAAGAACTCCGTAATAATGGTTTTTACAGTCATTTCTTCTATAATGTTGGGGTCTGCCGGTTTTCTATATCTAACGATATCTCCTTTTTCGATTTTATCGGTAATCATAATTGAACTTTTTTATTTGTTTCTTGATAATATATAAATGAGTCCACCAGAAACTTAACAGAGAACTCCTAAATTTTTAATCATCCACCTCATCAAATAATGTCGGAGGATCCTTGAACACTACATGATTCTTACATAGTTTTTCCCCTCGGCGTAACTTGTTCAATCGGCTGATAAATTCCCGGATGGTTAGTACCGTCTCCGATTCATTAGTACGTCCGATGGAATGAGTCAGCGTGGCATCGTGGGTATCCTCCAGTGCCTTACGGAATGCTGCATTTTGTTCATACATGGCATCATATGCCTCGTCAAGAATGGTTTGATAAGCATCCGACCGGCGGGGTATTGGATTACCTTGAAACCACAGGGTCTGCGATTGCTGCCAGTTCTTGGGAGCACCCTTCTTCTTGGCGGCGAAACCCACCAGCTTGAATACTTCGCGTTGCATCTCCGGGGATTTGAACTTCAATCCCTGGAGGAATCCTTCCATCGAGGCTACCTCAATGCCTCGAAATGTAAATGGATGGGGGAAGAAGTTTGAAAGATTACGTCCGGGGTATTGTTTATTATTACCACCTACTTCCATTATTCGTATTTTTCAAGTTCTTTTTCAAGACGTTCATATGATTTTTGCGTATATATAAAATGTCACGGTTTTTGGGGAAGAGGTTTCCAATATTGGATAATTAATTCACCATTCCTTGTGGTCTCATCCAAATCGAACTCGGAGTCATCACCATCCTCCGTATCCCAGCACTTGTATTCCTCGTTATATACCTGAATGCGAGGCTCCTCAAATCTATTATTCCATGTGAGTACCCGTTGACCATCAATCGGTTGAACTTCATTGATATCGTTCCATTGATTGAATTTCATAATGGCTTCATGGACGAGTTGCTCCGTCCACGGGCCGGAGATTTGCATGTCCTTAATAACATGCCATGCCCTTTCTTTGTCTGTTGGAAATGTAATCATCTTTTTGGATATTTATTTTATACGGAATCCGTATGGGATCCGATCGGAATCCGCGGACTGGAAATCTTCAGGCATTTGTCCGGTTTCCGGTTGGAAATCCGTCCAATGATCGGATTATATTCCATGCCGGCCGGTTTATCGGAGTTTGTGGCTCCGGCAAGGCCTTCCACCCGGAGCATTTTTTCCGTCCACCCCCGGATAATACCGGTATACATTATATAATCACCTGTCCACCGACTGGCGGCGAATGCCACAATGTCCCCTTCATGGAGTTCGTTACCGAATCCATCATATGCACATTCCTTGGTGTTGGATTTTTGTTCATTATTTTGCATATGGCCCATGCTTTTTTTTCGTGGTGCGCCTATATGGTTGCTGTATGGCGGATGTAACGGAGAATTGCCAATGTGGCCCAATTCCCTGTTCATATTCGGTTATATACGGGGATAGATAGAAGTACCGTTTGTTTGTCTCAATACGGAAATGTTTATCCTCGGAATCCATTAAGGACTTGGCCAGTTCAAGGTTTTCATTAAAGAAGTACACATCACCCCAGTGGCAACCCCGGGATATTTTAGGAGACGGAAAGATGAACCCCAACGAGGTGAGAGCCTCGCGGAGTTCATCTGTGGCACCTAACGGATAGCCGTAGTCTTTTATACGTGGTTTATACGTTTTCATCGCTTATAGTCCTCTTCTGTTTCACCAGCCTTGAAGTTATAGATGGGCTTGATGATTTCCAGCACATCCACGGTATCCTGAATGGCCTCCACGATTTCGTTGGAGTCCTTGTACGCCATCGGCGACTCATCGATGGTGTTCTTCGATACAGAGGTGGTGAACACATCCTTCATGGACTCGCGAAACGCATTCATGGAGATACTTTCCTTGGCCTTGGAACGGGACATCAGTCTTCCGGCCCCATGAGGGCCGGAACAGTTCCAATCCGGATTGCCCTTACCCTTGGCAAGAATGGATCCGTCACGCATATTCAGCGGAATGATAACCATCTCATCCTTATTGCATCGGATGGCACCTTTACGGATGATACCATCAGTGAAGTCAATATAGTTGTGAATGGTGTGGAATCCCCACTCCGGACGAACCTTGAGGAATTTGAAGATACGGCGGGCAATCTCCTCACGGTTACGGCGGGCGAACTCCTGACAAATCTTCATGTCATGGAGGTAATCATCACGAAGTTCACCGGTGAGGTAACATAATTCCGCAGGTACCTTGTCAATACGACCGTACTTCTCCTTAATCTCGGAGATGGCCTTGGAGGATTCCTTTTGACGGCCTTCAGCCTTGAGCTGGGCAATTACCTCATTGATCTCGCGTTTGATCTCCGCGGAGTGCTTGTTACACTGGTCGATGGCGAGCTTTTGATAGTGCTTACATACCTGCTGGCCAAGGTTACGGCTTCCGGTGTGGATGACAAGATATATCTTACCGAAGAGGTCGCGGTTGAGCTCGATGAAGTGGTTACCACCACCCAAGGAACCGATGGACGACTGCAGGTGGGAGACATTGCGGAGATGTTTGTACATACGCATACTCATCAGCTCGGGGAACTCCACGCGGGTACCCTGACGCTCGTTAACTCCGGAACCGGAAGGGATTTCCTCGCGGATGAACTTGTCGAGACGGGACAATAAGTCATCGTTGATGTCCATGTGGCCAAGACACTCCACGAACATACCGCATCCGATATCCACACCCACAAGGTTGGGGACAACTTTGTCACCCAAGGCGGCGGTAAATCCAATCACACAACCCATACCGGCATGGGTGTCCGGCATAATGCGGATCTTCGCATCACGGAATGCATCCAGACTCATAAGGCGATTGAGCTGTCCATATACTTCAGGTTCTACAGTATGTGCGAAAACCTTGAGATCTCCTGAAAAAATTACTTCGTTAGTCATTTTCTATTTCAAGTATTTGAGGTGTAACTATGGTATTTATAATACCGTTTGTTATAACTATTACAATTCGACACTGATACTCTCCGGTATATTCGAGAATTGCGTGTTGGAATGTCGATATGCTTACGTTGGGGCTGAACTTTTTAAGATGTTCATAATGCCTACATAATGCCTTATGTGCATCCATTGCCGACCGAAATTTCTTGTTGGTCAACACCTTTCGCATTTGACCGGCATCAATTATTACCGGAACATAATATGGATAATTATTTGTCATTGTCTTTAAAATTCTTACAGGTATATATAACGAAATATATAAGAATCTTAACATTTTTATTTCAAAATCATCTCAAGAGTTCAATAACCCCACAATGTTCAATATTACCGGTATATCCTTTACCAGTAAACCTGTAAAAGTATGAACCGGCCGGTTCATTTACTGGATGCCAAAAATCCTCATAACCACTTATATTTTCCTTATGATATACCAATATACCCCAACGATTATAGATATATAATGAATTTATCGGAAATGCCATTCCTTCAATGAGGTTTTGGATGACGAATCTATCATTAATACCATCATTGTTTGGTGTGATCACATTGGGAAAACGTAAAATATCATCGATAACCGTTATGGTATTCTCCATGGTATCCCGACATTCAAATATTCTTCCACTTGGAGATAATGATGGCTTAAACGCAATTAGGCGAACCGGATATAACCCCGGGGTACTCCATCCAATAGACGGGTTTTCATCAGTTAGTGTATTCCATGAATAGGGGAAGTCACTACTATACCGATATTCCCATCTGTAGATATTATCCGATCCGGACGTCCTATTTGTAAATGAAACGTCCTTATTTACAATACCAAATTCCGGTTCCCATGTAAAATCTGCATGCGGACTATCAAACACGGTTATAAGATGCGGAAATATCATGCTATCGGAACATCCTTCATAGGATTCCGCATAGTATTTTACGGTATATTGGCCGGATTGGAACACATGTACAGGAGAATATGCAGTACTATAGGTACCATCGCCGAAATCCCAAAGATTATGATGTATATTGTAGCTGTTATTCAGTGTAATTGACTTGGTTTCGTTCGTAAATATTACGGAAAATGGTTCACACCCTTCCATTGGATATTTATTGGCATCAAATCGGATTAATGGGTGTGGGAATACCGTGAAATTTAAACTATCCCTTGCCGAACAAAACTTTCCGTTCATATCATTTACGACCTCAACAATATATAATTTGTCCATATTGTTTCGTAATATAATGGAATCAGTGGTTTCCCCTGTAGACCATAGATATGAGTAGTTTTGCCCGGCAACCCCATCAAACGCATATAAGGTAATGGAATCATTTGGACAAAGTGATAAATCCGGCCCTATGTTGGGATTTGGTGTATGGGTAACACTGATTGTTGTATTGGTATCCCACACACACCCAAAATTATCATGGATTGACATATAAACCGGAAAGTTTACCCCAAAGGTATCGGATGAAATAAACGCAGTTGCACTATCAATGATAGTAAAATTTAGATTATCATCCGCGTGCCATATTACGGTATCAAGTGATATTTCATAGTCACATTCATTTTGTGTCATTCCACAGATATCCATATTCCAGCTGAAAACCCATCCGTTATCCTGACCCCAGAAGTCACAGACCTCGATGGACCAATCGCCATTTAACGGACAACCGATTAAGGAACTAAAATCTTCCGCAGGTGCATAATAATTAAGTTTATTTTCATGATCCGATGGTAATTTTGTCCAGAATGAACTTGGTTGTGCAGTATTACCAGCCATCATGTATGGTGATGGAATTGGAGAGAATGTGTGTGATATATTAATCGTATATGCGGGATTTGTCGATGCTATATAGTCATCGGTGGATAAGTTTGGAATGGATGCAATATTTCCGGATGCCAATTGATAACCGGAATTACGGGAAAAACAGTAATCATAACCTTCCCCGTACATGTTATATATACTATCACAATAATTGTTCGATAGATTATCCCATGTAAAATCACTTGAACCACCGTATGGAATACCGGTATATTGGGAACCTCCACCATAGGAGCCGGCCGGTGTGGAATCATTTACCAACGTATCACATGAACTGGTTGAACCACCGTAACATTTGCTTCCATATTTCAATATGGCTTTTTGTCCGTTAGGACATTTAAGGGTTAGCCGGTAGTCCCCCATATATGAATGTTCAAAGTTAATACATACGGAACATATATCCTCCGCGGACTCCACCGTACGACCGGCAGGGAACTCGGTAAAGTTTACAGGCGCCTCATAACATAGTACCGGACAATTAGGGCCATCAGGTATGAATGTCTTTACATCATTGGTTTTGGTGACCACCTTAATATTTTCAAGATGATTCAGTTGTATATTTGAGTTGTTATCATACCCGACATTAACCGGAATTTGTTCATATTGACATATATTAGGTAGTGTGAATATTTGTCTTATAGGGTTCTTTGAAATTCTAACCTGTACATAATCATCATGTTTTGATCCACATCCGGATGAATCCGTCATCTTCACAACCACCCCATAACAATCTGCATATGTATATGTTATATTAGCAAAATTTACACCCAAAATATCCATGGTATCACCGTTACCAAAATACCAATGAAATGTCGATGAATTATCACATGGAATACATCGTACTGAATCATATGTTCCATAAGCACCTAATATAAGTTCGTCTCCCAAACATATATTTATGGCCTTTATTGCGGTTGAATCATATATGGTATCCATACCGATATATATGGTGTCCACATTATATGTGAAAAATATTACACCGGTATCATATATAATACCATTATGTGCCTTATAAAATGTATCTTTAAGAAATACATTATTATACGAGCAGCTATCGGACTGGGCGGATACCCCAAGTACCAAAATGATAAAAATTACAAACAATAAAATCCGTTTCATATTAATTATTCTTTATTTTTTTACGTTTTTGACCGTGGTAATCCGCTCCACGGAATGATTCGTCCTTATCGAATCCGTGCTTGGCAATCTTTTGGTCATTCAATGCGTCCTCCCTGGCCTTACGGTCTGACTCGATATTATGGAGAAGACCGGAAAGGTATTCCTCCTTTTGTTGTTTGTATTCCCTGTTGGCCTTACGATTTGCATCCTGTTTTTCCGCCTCAATTCTTGCGTATTCCGGCGACTCCGGATAGATATACTGATAGACAGAGTCACTATAGTCCACATCAAACAAATCACGGAAACCATTGTAGTAACACCAGTTGGTACATCCCCGGTAAGCATGCGGATTATTCTCCAATAGTTTGGTGTTATGTTTGTGTTTATATCTATCAATGGTATATTCAAGGCCACTATAAATAGCATTTTCCGCCATCCGGTCAAACTTATCCTTGGGAATACCACCTTCAAGAATCTCATTATAATCCGTCTTGGAAAAATAACGGCGGAGAATAAATAGAATATCAAAGAATGGGGTGGAAAACCAGTAATTATTGTTGTGGATTTCCGGTTTGAGATTGTATTTAATAATCTCTTTTTCAACTATTTTAATAGGTTTCTTGCCATGTTTCCAAACCGGATAATCCTGGTTTTTACGGATAATTCCATCCATATCCACGTAGAACTCGTCGCGGGGATCCGGCTCGTCCGTGAGTCGGTCACTAATATGGTTCAACTCCAATGGTACCCCTTGCTTACGAAGACTCTTGGTTCTATCGTGCCATGCCTTGAGAAAATCCCTATATGGTTTACCAATGTATTTTTTAATTAATGTTTTCTCAAGATGCCAATCCGGTTCACGATACTGACTACCACCATAACGCCAATGATTATAGTGTTTACTGATAGCTTTGGCTTCTTCCGGAGTTATCCAATTTGAATTTTTGAGTTTGTGACGTTGGTATGGGGTATAGCTTCTGCTCCGGCTCTCGGATGGTCTCCACTGATTATCGTGTTTCATGAGTTCAATATTTTTATAGCAGTTTGTGTGTTCTCCTCGGTCAATCCGACCTCCTTGTTGGTGAGAATAAGGTATTTGTGTTGCTCCTCGGTGAACTGGTCAATATCATCTATTATTACATATCTTTCCACTTCCGGATGGTCTTTCAACCAAGCATCCACAATCTCACCACGTGGAATGAGTGTGGTATATGGATGGCCATTTTCATCCTCCTCCACCTTCCAATCGGTGACACCATACTTACCCCAACATGGACATTTATCATGGATATTAATACCAACACGTTTAAAATCATCCTTGAGCTCCGGAAGTTGTGGCCCATTTCTCCATGAGCTGGAAAGAACCACCATGGCCCCGGTGGCATCAATAATTTTGTTAAGAAGTGCCACCTTATCGGGATCGATGGAATAGGATAGGTACTTACCAAACATATGGGCCCATTCCCACGAGCTGGCTCGTTTTCGATTGTAAAAATTAATGGAGTTCATTACCCCATCGATATCCAAAAAGATTGCTTTCATGATAGAATATAAATAAACCCGCCAGTTTATTAACCAGCGGGTTTATTTATTGGGCAGTGCCTTAGAGTTACTCACTGTCTTGCTGCAAATGTGTTTTGAGTTCTGCAATAACATCAATGATCGTACTGCAGAATCCGGCTGTTTCATTGTAAATATCGTAGAAGCAACGAAGGGCGGTGGCATCAATATGATTGACAATAAATTCATCCGACTGGTTCAAAAAGTCCTCGATGATTGTAATCCTCATAGTGGCCCACTCGAGTTTGCGCTTGAATGCATTGGAAAGACATTCAAGCCATTGATTGACCTGACTTTCATCGTACTTCCATGTGCGAATTTGAGAGAACACATAGTTCTCAAGAAACATCAGACGGTCATTAAGTCTGGCTTTGAAGTCATCAATGATACGTTCTGCGCCATATGCACTGATGTCAATATCTTCGCGAATGAATGGAACAACATAGCCGGTAACGGTATCGTATGGACGAGGGACTCGTTGATTGAGATTGCTAATGTGGGTAATCCAGCTGATGTTCTCCTGTGCCTGACGAATAGCTGCACGTCCAGGAACCACACCTGTTTGATCAGCCGGTTTGCGTTGTATTCTGGTGGAATACGAGATGTCATTGATTGGGGTACCTTCAGAGATACACTTACCAATAAACTGGTTCATCTTGTTACGGTCGGTAAACTTCTGACCATTGACGTAACCTTCGAAAATGGTTTGCATGTTCCTTTGAAATTGGTTGACTTGTGTATTATTCATAATATTTGAATTTATTTCTGTTTAATAAAATATATAATTTGTCATCATTTTTTAGATAATGAATTGTTCACGACAATTATATTCCTCAATTTCACGGGGGCCTTCCGCCGGAGATACCCACGTTTCCACATAGAATCCATCACCAACTGGTTCTAACACAAAGTTCCTGCTGTAGAAGTATTCCGTATAACCCTCGTTTTTGGTTGATACGTTGGCCATTATACATGAATGTGTCTTACTATCCTCATAAAGGTCATACACAATAGGCATATGATTACCTGTATGGATATGACCACAAAGGAGCAGGCTTGGGAGGTTCTTGGGTTCGTCGGCCAGGGCATTAAGTAGTAAGTGGCTTCCGAAGTTATGGGTGGTACCATCAGGAAAATGGGAAGTACCCAAATCCATCCAGTCCGGAGCCTGATGAACAAGCATGATATCCGTGCCTTCAGGTACCTTGTACTTGGTATAGTCACCATTGGTAGACCATGCCCAGTTCATAATATCCGAGGCAGGACAACCGTAGAACTTGTAACCCTTATACTCGTAGGTAGAATAGCAAAGATATTTAATCTTCTCGGATGGTTTGATACCTTCACTGGAGCCAAGGTAGTAGTCATCCAGGGCTTTGAGTTTCTCATTAAACCACTGTTCAAACCATCCCTGTTCGGTAATGAAGTCGTGATTACCAGGGATGAATATGACCCGCTCGCATGGTAGGCTTACCAACCAAGGTATGAACTTACTGGTAATCCACTTGCATAAGGCTCCATCATATTCCACCTGACGGTCACTACGTAGTGCGGAGAAGTCACCGGATATGGTAACCACATCGCACTTGGGGACGTAGGTAAACTTTAGACGTCCGTGGGGGTCACTTAATGCGACAATATGTAGTTTCTCCTTCATTGTCTTTCCGTTTTTATTACCTTGACATGGATGGTAGACACCATCTTACATGAATCCGTATTGGAACCATGGGTTACCTGAATAACCTCACAGTGGGTGTATACTTTGGTATTCACATCAAAAAATGTATATAATTCACAGGGTCTTGGAACTATATAACCATACACAGGTTCGCATAGTTGTTTTTCAGTTCCATGTTCATATACATATATTTTCTGTCCGTATGGCATAGTATGGATTTATTTGATACAATATATATATTCAAATTTCCATTTTAACGGCCGTTCTCAAATGTCCCGTATAGTTATTCGGGGGCACCTGAGTTTTGTTATTATCGCGCGAATAAACCGGTAAAAAAGTGATTTATTCAATCTCGCCAGAGGCTACCTTGTTGATGAACGGAGACAGGATTTCGTCAATTCCATCGACCAGCTTACATTCGAGCTGGTTATTGGTACGGTAGCGGTTGCGGTTGACTGAGAAGATTTCATCCATTGCCTCCGCAATTTTCTTACGGATAGTTTTATCACGAAGGCTGCAGATAACACCCATCAGGAACATTTGCTGACGGCCACGGAGAGAATCGAGGTTGAATGCACCAATGGTGCCGAAGTTGATTTCGTCCACGGGCTCCTTGTCGGTTTCAGTCCACGAATGCTTGTGGTAGTAGTTGATAACACCACCGAAGCAATTTTTCAGGGAGATGTTGATATTCTCGTCCGAGTTGATTTTCACCGTGATGTCATCGATGGTAATCTCGGTTTCATCGAAGAGCGTGCCGGATGCCTTAATGTGGTTACAAATCTCTTCATAAAGGTAGGCTTCCCGGGTGGTCAACAGGCTCTTATAGTTCTGCCAAACATTCTCCTGCTCGTCATTGACATCCTTGTGAAGGTCATCCAGTGCCTTGGTGTCAAAATCAAAGGGCAGGAGCATATCGTTACCGTAATAGTAACGGATTTCCTCACGGAGCCAATCCCAAGCATGTTCAAAGCACTCCTCCACATAATCGCGTGATTTGTTACGGAGTGTGGCCTCGGAATAGTTGGTGTGTGTGGTATGGCAACCGCGCGACTTCATGAGCTTGTTTGTATAGCGGATCATATTGTTGGTACTTCTAATAAGGTCAACTTTCCGCATGATGGTAAGATCGATGTTTTTCATTGTATTTTTCCTTTTTAAATTCTATGTATATATAAATGAAAACATCCAAATCTTAACAAAAAATGAAAAAATTAATACAGTTATAATATTTTTATAAAAATATCATTTACAATGGATATACCGAGAAATTTATCAACAAACACCAATATTAGGAGATATACCAATGGTAGTGCCATATTTTTTGATGCAATCTCAATGATTTATGCGGATATAATTGAGGAGCATTATATAGATAAATATCCAAATACGGTATTCCTATGCACCCCGTGTTATCCATTTTTTTCATTCCATGAAAATATGATATCCAAAGAGATGATTAAAAATTATTCAAACCGGATTTTCTGTAATTTTGATCATTTCACTTATGAATCATATACATCAAATCTTTTTGACTGGTGCCGGAATGTTGATATAGATGAAATATGGGAATGGCAAATAAAAATAATGGACTTATATCCGGACGATCTTAAACGAAAAGTTAGGTTCATGCCGGTCAGATATGTGACATCATATGAGAATTGCCGGATAGTTAAAAAGAATATAGAATACTTATTTGTTTTTGCAGGTAATATTAATGAAAGAAGATACTGGATTTTAAATCAGTTTAGTACTAATTATATTCCATACAAAATTCTTAACGGTATAAAATACCGGGAACATATTGAGGAATTTGAACATGCCGCATTTGTATTGAATATACATGGTAACGATGGTAATCAACAGGAGCAGTTGCGTATCCATGAGTTTTTATGTATGGATATGCCGGTAATAACGGAAATAAGTGATGTAAACTACTTTGGTGATATTATTTGTGAAAAAACCATTGATGATATTTCTAATTTATATTATGATTATTGTGAGGACAATATAAGCTTTCCGGAAAATATTGCGGATAAATATAAAGCCCTGACATATTCTGACATGGCATTTGAGAGATATAGGGAAATGCTCCTACGCTATCAACGAATTATCTGACATTAAATCCGGTCTCCTCAATAAACGGACGGGCCACATCATTTATAACACAACATGAATTGGTTGTGGTATATTTGATTGATTCTTTTGCCATATCATTGTCGGAAAGTGATACATTAAACAGTTTAATATTTGTTATTCCCACAGGCGCCGGGGATAGAATAATATCCACCGGTTTGGTTTGAACAAAGTCATTGTTATATGTATTTGTCATGGTACATACCGGATGGACAAAATCCAAAATATGCATTTCCGGACGAATGCGATATGGCGGGGTACCTGTCGGTACAGTTTGAATATATGGTATTACATTCATTTCCGTGGTAAAATTATTCCGATTCCAGCGACATTGGACTTCGTAGATACCGGTATATGTGGATTTATCAGGATCATTTTTAGAATCACATAATTCACATTCCATACCATTAAATGAGATGTAATATTTATACATCCAGCCGGTTTTTCTATTACGGCTTTCCGGAAGTTCCCGGGTTATTCGTAGGTTGATTTCAATCGTTCCTGCTTTGAATATGGTCTTAACAAATTCATCATTTTCATTAAAGCAATTATGGGCTCCTTGAATATTATTGGTATCCACGATAAATAAAAGTGTTCCGTTGTCACCACATGTCATGTTAACATATTTCACAATAGACTCGATACTCTTAAAATTATACATGTTACGGGATACCACTGCAGCATTGTGATTGATTTGGGTCTTGATTACATTTTCTTTTTCAGATAAGGTAACCCCGGTACGAATAGCATCCTCTAAAAACGTTACATACAGATTATCCGCGTTAAATGTGGGGGCTGCAATTTGATTTACACCGGATTGTTGCTCCTGTTCATTTCTTTCAAAACCCATGAAGCTCTCCATTCGGTTGGTAGCCCAAGAATCAATAATTTCCTCAAATTCCCCTTGACTTACATTTGTTTTGTCATTCCACTTAACCAATCCAAGTTTCCATGTTACCGGACGCCACATAAATGACTCATTTTTTTCATCATATGCGGAATTAACCTCCCACATACGGCCCATGAGTGGTATCCATATAATATCCCGTTGTTTTGGAAATACCGTATCCCCAAACGCCTTGGCGAATGCCGTTTTGGACAATTCCACTTCCCAATCGGTCTCCCAGTCAAAATCAAATTCAGTCATTTGCGGTTTCGAGGATGGTAACGTTCCATCAGGACAGACCAATTTGAGATATTTCATATCTACAACATTATGAAGTACATATTCCTTGAATGTAAAATCTGCTGTATTCTGGTCGGGAAGAACACGGAAGTAATAACATGGTATACCAATCATACAGCATATTAAATTGGATAACTGCTGATACATCAAAAGTGAGCAGTCAAGATTGGCATAAAAATCAATTGATTGATTGGTACAAAGATCAGTAAGGTATGGATTTTCATTATAAAGACATATGGTATAGCAATCAACCACAGTATTATCCAATACAAGTTTAGAAAATCCGGTATTGATTAATATACGGAGAAAATAATCCACCTCAATATTGGGTGCCATCATTGTATACTGCTCATATGATACAAAATTGGTCCAGCATGCACCATCAATAGACCACGAAAATAAACACGTGGCAGTAATATCAATACCATTATCATCGAAAAGATTAATGGCTTGATATTTTACAGGAACCGTGAGGGTTATAAGTCTTTTTATTAAGCAAGACACAGTATATCAGGATTTTTTTAGATGGCACCACTGGTTTGACCGGCAAGTGCCGATGCCTTGGAACGGATGAATCCAATAGCCTGATTATAGTCATTACAATCACGCCAACGTGCTGAATGTGCATATACGGTATATGCATATTTATATGCCTTGGTTGGATGGCATACAATAACAAAATTTTGACCGGAGGAACGTCCAGTGCGGGAATTATAATAGGTAACGGAGACAGTAACCACTTCTCCAAAATCGGTTACATCAACACCATATCCAACGCCTAAATTGGCCAGCGCGGAACGCACATACCCACCAAGGGTTCCGAATGATCCAGGTCCATATGCCCTAATAACATCAGCGGTATCCTTAAATGGTTCCGCAGATATGAATACCCTATCATTTTCACCATTTAATCCGTTTGGGCCATTACGTAATGCACTTCTTGCTTCATTAATTGAACCTTTAACATCAATAAATATTGGGTTTTTAAGCATATTTATAGCTTTTTCCATATCAGTTGATTTAGTTATCATCTTAATATTGTTATTTTATTCTGTATATAAATAATAAAGGCCCCTTCGTGGAGCCTTTAAGTATTGTTTTTTGTGATTTTTAATCATCGATGTACCACCTGTCTATGTATTTCGCGATATACGGGGCCAAGGTAAATTCGTAAATCATGGGTGAGATAACCCACCACCACGACCAGTCAATGTGGCCGGTTAGCTTGAGACCGAGAAACAGTACAAACAATGCCTCGACAAGCGTTAATCCGTCTGTAAAAGTATAATGTTTCATCCTTCGTCCTCCACTGGAATGCAATTCCAATTTTTTGGTTTCTTACCCATCATGGGGTCAATGTATGGAGCAGGGTCGTCCATATCGTTATTCCAAAATGCCTCAAGGCGTTCGGTGCAGGTGCCACACTTACCACAGGATACACCATTTTCGTTGGCATTGTAGCATGAAACCGTGTTTTTGAAAATGGTAGTGATTTGACGGCGATCCATACCCATATTGCGGGCGCTGGAGATACCGACATTCAACACCTCTGCCTTGGAGAAGTTGACAAATGGTGTGTCGTATTCCACAAGGTCGGAGTCCCAGTTGGAAATACGGTAGAGCTCCTTAGCCATATTCACAGATTCCTCCGTACAGTCAGGATATATGGCATGGTCACCGGCATGGACGCCGAGAGAGATAACCACCTTGGCCATCTTGCGGGCCTCGTTCTCGGGAAGGTGACGTTTGTAACTGGTAAGATTCAACTTGGCCCAACCCAAGGCCTTACCAAAAGTAATGGCCGAGAAGATAACGTTGCGGTTCTCCACCACAGTGGCCTTCATGGATTCGTCCTCATAGTGACCCTCGGGGGCATGCTCTCCAATAACAAGGCATGACTGACTATCGGAGAAGGCATCCTGCAGGTTGATGACCTGATGATGGATAGCCATACCCATATCCTGAATGTACTTCGTGATTTTCTTCGCACGCTTCAACTCCAGCGAATGGCTCTGTCCATAATTGAATGAGACGGCTCTAACCATGTACCCCTTGGAAAGGAGATAAAGAAGGAGACATGTGCTGTCCATACCACCGGAATATGAGACGACCGCAAACTTTTCCTTTTCAGTACTAATGAAATTCTTGAGTTTTTCAGTCATATGTTAAAATTTTGATGTTTACTTAATCGAATATCGATAAAAAACCAAGCATTTTAAATCACATCAGTCCATCCGGTTTCATTTGAGGAACCTTGATTATCCGAATTATGATTTATCTGCAAAACCTCCGGCATATCTTCATCTATATCAAGTTCTAAATCCCTACATCCTATTGCTATTATAAGTACAATAAATGCCCATACTAAAAACAGGACAAACCAAATGGATAGTGCGACCAATAATATAACGGCCAATATTTTTAATATTATCATGATTAGTTTGTTTATTTTTCCGGACGAATAAGGCTCCATTCCGTGAGTTTTTCAAAACCGCCGCATAATGGCACCTACAATACGGTTAGCCACCTTATCGGGGTGGCTTGGATTAACCTTTTCGAATATAATAAATTATATATTTATTTCCTCTCCAGGGAAATGGATTTTAATGATATCATTAATTTTCTTCACCCTATCGGCAACGGAACAATCACCAATGGTATACCCTAACCATAAACCCTGTTTGACCATCTGGTCAATAACATCACGGACACATTCATCAACCGCCTGACGGTTTTCCTCGTTGGTATCCCTGTAACCATCATCAACTACCCCGAAATAAGATGCAGGGAAATAAACATGTACCACATCCGGATGGGTTTTCATCCAATCCTGCAGGATGTACATTTGTTTCTCATAGGTCTCATGGGCAACCTTACCGGTGCGAGAAAGCCATAAGGTATATGCACATACATCGAGTAATCCACGATCGGAGATATACTCCGGATATTTGGCGAATAGATAAATATACTCAAAAAAGAAACGGTTTTGAGACCAGTCATTACCGTTTTGATTGATATGAACTGTTGGATCCTGTGCGGTCATATTACGGATAACCTCACGGATACCATACTTTTTAAGTTCTGCCGGAAGGGCATTCATTACACTGGTTTTGCCTGTACTTTGTGCACCAACAAGAATTATTTGCATGTATGTTATACTTTATTTATATGTAATTCGATATTTTGGATACCTTTAGTAATGGATTACCATCTATACGGGATATTGTTATATATTCTCCACAGAATAATTTATTATCATTATCCCAAACCTTACATCTGTCAAATGAGGTTGCATTATGTAGGAAATCGTTTAATGGTTGGTGGTATTGTTTGTCAAAACTAACCTTCATATGGATATCATTGGATTCCTTGACCTCTCCGATAATATCAATATGGCCTTCCCCATCAAACGTATATTTCGCAAGTCCATGATATATAGTTAGTCTTATCATTATGGATGTTTCCTTGAAGTAATATAAGAAGACATTAATTTTTTTTTAACAATATTATGTATCAAAACACTAAAATTATAAGTATTTTATGGATATAATCATAGAGGAGCCCCGTGGGGACAAAAAAATACTTGTATGAGACGAATCCAACAAGTTATCGTGCAAGGCACCATCAAAAATCCGGAGGACTATAGGGTAACCTCCGGTAATAAATGGCTCGGTAAATTTGAAAACCTTAAAGTTGTTCATGAAAACTTTAAACAACCCCAAATAACATTTGTTGTATGCTGGAAAAACGGCCGTATTAATCGGTGGGAACATGACTTTGAATTGGCTACCGATTGGCATCTCGATCATGTTTCCCTTACATATACTGACCGTAATGGTAATATCATTATGAAGGTTACCCCGGAGGATTTCCGATTCCACTATAATATTGCCCGGGACGGTACCATTAAAAACTGGAAGGAGCATAAAAAAAGCTTCATCTCAATATTGAGATGGAGCCTTGATAACTTGTTTAACGAGTAATTGTTAGAGTTACATCTTTTTGATTTCATCAACAACGGCATCGAAGAAGGTACTCCAGTCGATGGACTTAATCGCGGTCTCGTCCATCTCAAGCTCATCAACAGCGTACTCCGAAAAGCTATCAGGAGCGTCCCCATGAAGGAAATCAATGAGTTCGTCCTTTTCTTCGAATTGTTCGAGTGAACCTTCGATCCATGCGAAAGCCTGTGTTACTGTATCGACATCTGTGTTGAAGTCCTTGGCGAACTTTTTATGATTTTTGGCATTACCCAGCCATTTTTGAATCTTTGAGAAATCAAGATTTTCATTAATGGACTCGATTAGATGTTTCTGTAATGATTTCATATGTTATTTGATTTTTTTAACCATGGTTTCAAGTACCTTGATAACCTCCTTGAGAGTCTCATCGGAGAAGACTCTGATTCCAATGGCATCTGTGGAACCATCAATATCCACATGAAGGGTATCCCCGTAAATATTGATAGCCTTGATAAATGCGGTATTTTCTCCAATGGGTACTCCACTGGCAAGGTCAATCATACCATTCTCATCGGCCTTACCATTATCCGATAGGAATTTTGTACGGGATTGAAGCATACCCTCATAACTTTCATTGACGGATTGTTGTAAGGATTCTACGAGTGTTAATGTAAGAGGTTTCATATATTTTATGTTTTATTTCTTCATGTTAATATTATAATACAACAATTATAATGCTTCACGAACCCTACCAACAACCTCACCGGTATCCGTATCATATACCTCACCGGTTTCTTCGTCAATAGCCCAACCCGCCGGTAAATTTTCCGGATCCAATGAATTATCGGTTGTTTCTTGTTCGTTATCGGCCCTCATCTGTTCAATAAATGCCTTATTTCCACGCGACATAATACTACCATCCTCGAGTTGGGATGTTCTGCCACCATCATTATTATTAAGTTCGTTATCCCTTGCAAAGTTTAGTTCCATTTGATATCCGGTAATAATCTTATTAAAGTCATTTATCTGGTCACGGATCTGTTTATCAATGGAAAGCATCTTGCCTTGTATACGATCCAATGCCATGTAAAGACTTGCATTACCGGGGTGCTTGGCTATGGAGTTTACAAGATGGTCATGTACCTCCTCGTTTATATGCCTCATTTTATAAAGCATGCGGAGGGACTCAATCTCCGTATCTATACGGCGCTTAAAATCAGGATGTTCGTCAGTAAACTCCTTGTTATTGTATAGTCGGAGAAGGTTTTGTATATTGGAGGCCGCAAGTGTATTGGCGTTCTTACCAATAACATCAATATCAATATTATATACATCTTCTAAGTCATCCAAATCAACACCTTCGGGAATACCGAGTTTTTCCGTGTTTCCCCCGAATAGGTATTGTTGTAATTCATCCATAGACTTCTTATCGTTGGGGTTAACAGATGTCCATCCAGTCTCCTCCTGGGCGCCGTACCTTAAATTCTTCGTTCTTCCACTTCCCTTTGGCATATATTATATAGTTTCTTTTTAGCGGGTATTCATTGCAAGTTTACCACCCACACATTTACCGTTTTTCCAAATGCTCCATCCGGTATATTTTATGAGGGAATCGTATGAGGGTTTGTTACGAATCCATACGGATTCATTGTTATTTATAATCCACTCCAAACCAGTTTTATTAATCATATTACGCCACTTGGCACGTGGATTAATGGCATATTCGTATTCTTTCCAGTCATCATAATTCAGGTCGGTAAGGTCAAACGGTTTGTGGCCTTTATAACATAGTACATAATGACCCCAATCCTCATCAATTTTATTCTTGCCGCCTTCGCCATTGGATACCGCATCACATGCCTGTAAATACATGTTATCGAATGTATCCATTTTGATTACTTCAAGTCGATCGGTGGTCTCCCCTAAACAACCGGTAAAACCGGATTGTTGGAGAACATATTGCATAAGGGTCGAACCAAGGCTCCACCACATATCAATATCTTTAAGATCATGCCCGTTGGACTCCCAGTCATCGTTTTGAAATGCGTAAATATAATCCGCTGCAAGTTCATCGTCCATGGTGAATCCTAAAGTCATACCCATTTGTTCATATAAGTGTGCGCGTAGATCTTTCATATGATTATTTTAATTCCCTTTAATAATAACATTTTCAGGCGAAATCAACTAAGTCATCCATTAACTTGGGATGGATACCATTTGAATTGGTTTGCATACCGAGACTTCATAGTGGGATACACCATGGGTATATGCCGTACGATAAAGTTTATAACGGTATGTATTGAGTTGTTCCTCGCTATACTTATCGCGGAGTTCCCGAAGGATGATATAAAGATCCCGTATCAAATATTCCGTATGTTTAATAAGTTCCTTTACATTCATGATGGCCATAATTATATTTTTTCTGTCATGTTTATTTTCTAAACGTAACTTTTTGACCTCCAAAATTGAATTTGTAAATATGATTGGGTGTTGTACAGGTAATTTACGTAAACGGTATAATTCACGTAAACGGGCCACCATACATGTATCCATCAATTCATGTTTATGAAGATTTTGAATAAGAATGTGCTGATCGTAATGAAAATGGTTATTTGAACGTTTAAGATCTTTAAGTATATCAAATAACTCTGTAAAATTTACCATCTTACAATTAGTACCTGTAATTTCAAGGCGTATTGATTTTTGTGAATTTTCGTCTTTCATATTATGATATTTTTATAATATATAAACAAACCATAGGAAAAATTAATCAGTTTCCGGGTTTGTAAAATATCCTACATGGATTGATGAAAAATCACTAACGTCCAATTTATAATGAATCATATAATCCATTACAATATTTATCATATTTGGCTCAACCATGACCCTGTATTCTTTTGGCATGCCGGAACCGGAATAACTTACATTAACAAATAATGACCGATGAATATTATATTTGCCGGTCGAATACCTTTTCATCAAAATATCTATTTGGCGTATCGAGGTACCATAAATTGCGCCCATTGTCGTATGGGTCTTGTATATTAGAAGACCCATCAGTGTATCATCGGTATACCGACAATCATTAACAATGGTATATAGCTCATCCTTCAATTTATTGTATTGTTCAATACTTCCAATATTTTTTCTAAGGTACTCGGTGGATACCATATTGAATGACCCTCGAACATAATAAAATGGCAAATTGTATGTGATAAAATTTTCACCGTAAATGATATTCGAGTCAAAATATTTTTTTATGAAAAAGTTTAAAATATTAAGATTTAAACATATGGAATTATTTGTTTTGATAAGTATATCATATTCAGGGTGTTGAAAAACATATTCAAATAATGCCCCTTGTTTTGTTATAATGTCATTATCATCACAATCAATATATAAAACATTGTCAACACGCTCTGTTTTTGGGCCACTGGTGTAATATATTACATCGAAATTAACCTCCAGTTGAAATGTTTCAATCATTTTTTATATCCGGCAATTAAAGCATCCGTGTTATTGGTATATAATTCCTCGTGGGATGATAATATGGCAAGAAGTACGTTTTTCATGTATTCCTTTTAATTTTTTCAATAATAAATTGATTAATTGATGGGTTTGGTGCTTTGATAAAAAATAAACACCATTGTATATGTAAAATATATGAAGTTTTATATATCTTTTAACGAAATAAACTCATTAATATGCAGGCAGATAAATACTTTTTAAAGAAAATGGAGCATTGGATATGATTTGCATGTATTACAACCCGAAAGATCCCCGATATATTTTCCTCACTCACGACTCACAAAAAACCACAATCAAGGTAAGAGGTACCGATCATAAATTTCGGGATAAGGAGGTACTCGAAATTGCCGCATTGGAGGAACATTTGAATAAAATTCCTGATTTTCAATTTTTACCCTCATTTTCCGGTATTCTTCGTCCGGTGGTGTTTCTTGAAAAACAAAGGGTCAATGATCGGGTTATATATTATTGTCTCACCGGTCTATGGTATGAGATAAAAACATGGTGTGCCGAAAAGAATATTATATGTAAAGGTATATATAACATTACGGATTATGACAATCCGGATAAGAAACAGGATAAATCCCTTATTCTTACACCATTTAATATGGAACTCGAAGAATTTAAAACTATGGTGGAAGGTTGGGGGTTAAATCTTGAATTGCGCGGATACCAATATGATGCCCCGTGGAAAATTCTTCACTACCATCAGTCGATGTCCGAGTTAGCCACGCGTTCCGGTAAAACACTTATGGCCTATATTATTTTCCGCTATATGTTGGAACATGGTGGAGCCCATAACGTACTTATGGTAGTACCATCCATATCCCTTGTAAAACAAGGAGTTAATGATATGAATGAGTATCAACCATATTTTACCTCGGAGGCCGTATGGGCCAAAGGTGAATATTGTGAAGGAGCCAACCTCACCATCGGTACATTCCAATCGCTGGTTAAACGTTGCTGTAAAGGTAAGCATGGACAACTCAACAAACATTACAACCCCAAGTTTTTTGATAAATTTGATGTAATCTGTATAGACGAATGCCATAAGGCGGATTGTGAATCCATCAAACAAATCATGGCGCAGCCGTTCATTAAAAATGCCAAGTTGGTATTCGGTTTTTCCGGTACCCTTCCGGATAAGAACACCATTGAATCGTATGCATGTCAGGCACTACTCGGCCCATGTATTCAAAAAATTGAGACCATGGATTTGGTAGCCGCCGGTTATCTTGCCAAGCCGGTTATCACACAGGTACGTATCCAGTATCCGGATAACCTTACTGATGAATATATTAAGTACGGTGAATACCTTTGTTCCAATTTCGTCACAGATAATGGTAAGAAGATTCTTCTTCCCAAGGAACAACGGGATATGACCATGATACATGTGAAGAAGCCACCAATCGTCCTACAACAAATGATGGAAAATGTGGAAATGGGTCTCCTTTCCAAAGAATCCTATGCGGCGAATATTATCGATATGTGTAAGGCCCAAGGGTCAAACTTATTGGTACTCGAACAAATGATAGCGGAGCACTCAATAAAGAAACTGGAGGTCATGCGGGACATCACATTCGAATGGAGTGGAAGTAATGGTATTATATTTGCCCATAATGAGACTTATGTTGATTACCTTGAAAACTTCTTTAAAGAACAATATCCGGATAGACCGGTATATAAAATCAAAGGTTCAACCGCCCAAAAGAAACGGGATAAAATCATTACGGATATGAATACCACCGATACAAACGCCATTCTTGTGGCCAGTTATGGTGTGGTCTCAACCGGATTGACCTTTAAAAATATCGACTATGCCATTTTTGCCCAATCATTTAAATCCCAAATCATTGTTCTTCAATCACTTGGCAGGGGGCTTTTAAAAACTGAAACCAAGGATAAGTTTTTCTTATATGATATTATTGATTGTTTTCCAACCGGTTGTTTGAAAAAACAGGGAGAGGCCAAAACCAAAAAGTATAGGGAAAAGAATTTTGAATACCGGATATCCCATCAGTAATTTCAAGTATGCTTCTTTTTTGATTATTATTAAGATATCAAAATAAAGATACCTCAATGCCGGCTAAATCCAAATCACAACAACGTCTTTTTAGTATGGCCCTTGCCGTACGTAGAGGAGAGCTTAAACGTAGTGATGTATTTAAATCCGTATTGAATATCGTTGATTCTGATATGACCGATAAGGAAATTGAAGATTTCACTGTCCTCAAGGAATGCCGTATGAAGTCCTTGTTCCAGTATATAATCGAAGCAAATTAAATAAAGCAATATATATGAAACCATTATATGATTATATAAGTGAATCCGCAGCAAACCGAGATGCCTTTATAGAAAAGGTAAAGGCCGCAATGGATAAAGCCATAGCCGATAAAACCATGGATGCATGGTTTTTTAATTCGGCCGAGGATAACAGAAAAGAAAAAGCAGCAGCCGAAAAGTATCTCAATGGTTTCCTCCCGGGAAAATGGAAGTTTATAAAATTAACCGGTAATGGTACAAACGTTGGTGAGGGCTGGTTCAAAAACGACGAAAATAATGTTACAATATCGCTCTCCTGCGACGATGAAGATGAGAACTACATAGACGGCTACACCATAGAATAAATAAAAACATTTTAAGAATGATATCACTTTATGACTATCTTTATGAGGCATCCATATCAGCTAAAAAAGAGTTCATTAAGAACGCAGTGGATAATCTTGATGCGGAAACAATAAATCGTATTTATAACATAGTTGACTCGACTTCACCGGAAGCAAGAACACTGCTTCATAATCATATTGGAGGTGTAGGTCTTGAGGCCATTCAGGATATCATTCTATATTACTTTGAACAGAATGATGACCTTGTGAATTATATTCATTATCTTGAACAACCAAATAAGATGCTCAAGGTAAAGACCATTACTGACGTGGATTCCGGTAATATCGTTGATATTTGTTCCAGCCTTGGTTTCGACAAGAAGACTATCAAGCGTATTGCCCTTGAAAAGAACGCCGGTGGTATCAAGGTTGGTGAATATGAGTATCTCCTTCGTCTATTTTTACACGGGGCAAGTGATACCATTAACAAACAAGGTAATATAAGTGGTGATGTCATTGCGGATGGTGTTGCCATTGAGGTGAAATCAGGTAAGGCCCGTATATCCGGTGCAAAAACGAAGGCACCACAAACAATTCTCGATCAATTCAATAAGGTCCTAAACGATAAATATTCCAATAAGGTACATCCTATTGGTGAGGACGCTGTAAGTGGTGGTCTTAAATCAACACCTAAATTTTGGGCATCATTATATGATGAACTTAAGGATGCTGATACCATATCCATGATGATTGCTTCCGGATATGCTGCCCAATGGCCTGAAACCGTATGGAGTAAATACAGTGAAAAACTTATTAAGTTCGTACGAACCAATTTGTTTAACGGTAACAGATTAAATGAAAATAATGTCAATGGTGTAATCGCTTCGATATCATTATTCTGTTATGCATGTACTGAAAACTTCCATAAGTTTATGGTATTCAACAAGACTAATGGTGAATATATATGTCTTGATTGTAGTGAAGGCACCCGTAATAACGGCAATCTTCTTAAAGATGCATTTAATTTGTTTGATACCGGAAAATTACGTGTACACAGATTACAAAGTATTGGTGATACCGTGTATGGTAAAGGTATTCAATTCTCCACAAAATAATGGACTATAGGGACACAATATATAATGTCACACCGGCTCCCCAACGTACGGGAGTTACCAACAACATACTCCCATATTATGTGGATTATAATGTAATGTTGTTTTCCCGTGGGCATTTCCTTCCATTGAACAACCTATTCTATGCGGCCCGCTTTAATGGATATTGTATACATGCCGATAGTAGGGAGACACTGGTTCCACAGGCTTTCTATCCATCAACGTTGAGTATATATGAAATCACCCTTCATGTAATTGACCAGCTCGGACGACAGTTCAGCCGTAATCTTCCGTATGGCGGACAACTCCTTCCGGGTGTCCCACACATTTATCCGTTCCTTTCCGGATATGATGTGGACTTTATGACCAAGACCTACGAGAACGCCAATAAGCCAACATCGGTTCCGGCCCATGGCTTTAAGGAACTGGCCATTATGACAGCAGCCGATATGTTCCATAACAGCTACTTTCCATGGTGTGGATTTGGTGAGATTATTTACTATAATCCAAAACGTAAAGCCTACGAAGACGAACTTTCACTTTATGCCGGTAAGACCCCATTAAATCCTATACCGGAACTCATTGAATTTTCCGAGAAACATACCCTTCATCCTATAGTACAAATACACTACTGGATTGGTGATGATGCCGCCTACAATGACCTTGTTGGTTGGGCCAAGAAAAACCCACATGCAAATATTATGCTTTGCCATGGCGGCTACGAAAAGGGTGACGATATAAAGGATTGGATTCTCAAGATTGGTAGAATACCAAATAATGTACTCGTTGAGGTATCGTGGACACTCCTTGATATGCTTTATGAGAATCGCCATTGGATATTTGACCACCTTCCATGTATCCACTGGGTATTCGCATCAGATGCAACCCCTAATATGGTGAAGGATGGAAGAGACCTCGATTTGGTCGTGGATAAACTCGTACAGGTGGCTTCCATGTTAACCGGCCCACGATTTGTTCGTCCAATTGAGGGTAACTCCTACCACCCATTCTATAAGGATCCGAATAAAGGCTAAATTTGCGCATTTATTTGCGCCCTAATAAGAGAACTCCCATGCCCTGATGAACTATAAAGGGACATGGGAGTTCGTTTGTTATACGCGGGATTTTGACGTTATGATTGTATTGCTTGAATGCTGGATGCAAGCATGCTCCAGTTATTTGCTGCCTTGTACGTATCAACGGAGGCGGCTGGTACGTATATCGGGCAGTTGTTCGTGTTATAGAATGTCTTATTTGACAGTATCGGAGGTGTCGTCGGCATGCAGACTATTGACGCAAGGCCAGTGCAGCTACCGAAAGCATAGTT
>JAEEGL016236778.1_pt1 | contig 28994 bp, 28 predicted proteins | sample 9134231 | NCBI WGS metagenome assembly JAEEGL01 (sample SAMN16246548, study PRJNA631951) | gut metagenome | biome: gut microbiome; feature: rumen; material: fiber-attached | host: Bos | place: Iran: Karaj | collected 2018-10 | reverse complement strand
GAAAAACGAAATTCTTTTGGAAGCCTGACTGCCTGACTTCTTCCGTTTTCAAAAATCTTTGCTGTCATCATAATGATCACCTCCCTTTCAATGACAGTATATATCAAGATATATATCAAAGTCAAGGGGGCCTTTGTCGATTGGGAATCTGTTAAATAGGAAATAAGATAAAATAAGAGCTCTAGCATTAGCGCAACTATTCTTGATTGTGTCTTTCGCGTGAATGTCTAATACTGTAATCCGCACTTGTATAAAATCATATGAGTTGTATAATAACAGTGAAAAGCGGTTGAGGGATAATGAGGAGTTGAAATATGTCGGGCAGGTGTACACGGCAACGCATTAGACAATTGCCGGTGTTTCGGGAGGTATTGTTTACACAAAAGCTCCCGGAGGAAGCAATGAACATATAAGGGGATGTATCGGAAAATAGTTCCGGTACGCCCCTTTTTAGTTGTTGTAATGAGTTTTGGAAAAGGGTATAATTGGGGGGTGGAGAAATAGGGGATAGAAGCCGATATATCTATAAATATGAATAATCGGTAGAAGCAAAAAAACTCAGCATAGAAAGTGATTGATATGGATGTATATACAGAAGAACTGGTAGGTGTTCTGAAGAACACAGTGTTTAGGAAAAGGAATAAAACTTATTCCTATGGAGATGGGATTAAGCTTCTTGTGGATGTTTTTACAGAAAAAAAGAAAGCAGGGGCAAAAGTGTATTTCATTGGAAACGGTGGTAGTGCAGCTATAGCTTCCCACATGACGGCTGATTACATGAAGAACGGAGGAATGAACACAGTAAGTCTTTATGACAACGCTGTGACAACCTGTATGGGAAATGATTACGGGTATGGACATGTTTTTTCTAAGCCTTTAAGTTTTCTTGCTTCTGATGGTGATCTGCTTGTAGCTATCAGTAGTTCTGGAAAAAGTCAAAACATCATAAATAGCATAAAAGTGGCTGAGGAGAAGGGTGTGGAAGTGGTAAGCTTGACAGGATTTGATGATGACAATCCTGCAAGAGAGATGGCATCTGTATCTGTTTACGTTCCAAGCCACAAATATGGGATTGTGGAATCCATCCATAATTTAATCCTGCAGGAAGTAGTTGATCTTATTATGGAAAGAGACGGTGTAAGTTTGTGAGATCGGCAGTATTCTTGGATAGGGATGGTGTGATAACTGAAGAAAAAGGCTTCTTAAATAATGCCGATGAGATGGTCGTGTATGAATTCTCTCAAGAATGTGTAAAAAAGCTTCATAATGCCGGTTATCTTGCTATCGTCATCACGAATCAGAGCGGAGTGGCAAGAGGGTATTTTACCGAAGATGAGTTGAAAAAGATGAATAAACGACTTATGGAAGTAGTCGGTATTGATGCGGTTTACTATTGTCCACATCATCCTGCCGGAAAGATCGAGAAATATCGAAAGGTGTGTCTTTGTCGAAAACCGGAGACGGGGCTAATTGATATGGCTTGTAAGGATTTTGAAATAGAATTGTCACACTCTTTTTTCATCGGAGATAGAGAGTGTGATATAAAAACCGGACAGAATGCCGGGATAAAAACAATTCTGGTTCGGACAGGATATGGAATAGAGGAAGAAAAGAACGATTTGCATCCGGATTTTGTAGTTGATGATTTGAGAGATGCAGTTGAAATAATAACAGGAGAAGAGAGCATATGATATCAGTAGTAACAGGTGGATGTGGATTTATTGGATCACATATGGTGGACAGGCTTCTTGCAGAAGGTCATGAGGTGCGAGTTATTGATAACTTTAGTACAGGAAGACTTGAGAATCTTGGACATCAAAAAGGAAATGAAAAGCTTTCAATTTTAGAGGCTGATATATGTGATCAGGAGAAGATTGCTCCGGTATTTCAGGGTGCAGATTGGGTATTCCATTTTGCCGCATTAGCTGATATTGTACCTTCGATTCAGAGACCACAGGATTATTTCCATTCAAATGTTGACGGCACTTTCAGCGTTCTTGAAGCAGCAAAGAAAGCCGGAATAAAACGTTTTATGTACACAGCATCATCTTCTTGCTATGGAATACCAGATAAGTTTCCGACAGATGAAAAGGCTGATATTAAACCTGAATATCCATATGCACTGACAAAAAGATTAGGAGAGGAACTTGCTTTACATTATGCGAAGGTTTACAAACTCCCTGTTGTATCACTTTGCCTTTTCAATGTTTATGGACCAAGGTCAAGAACATCAGGAACTTACGGTGCAGTGTTCGGCGTGTTCCTTGGTCAGAAATTAGCTGGAAAACCTTACACAGTAGTTGGAACCGGTGAGCAAACCAGAGACTTCACATACGTTACGGATATCGTAGATGCGTTCTATACCGCGGCTAAGTCTGATGTGGTCGGTGAACGGTTCAATGTGGGATCAGAGAATACATATAGCGTGAACAGGCTCGTGGAACTCTTAGGTGGCACAGAAGAAAATGTAGTGCATATCCCTAAGCGCCCGGGTGAGCCTGATTGTACATGGGCTGACACAAAGAAGATTAATGAGATACTGAACTGGCATCCGAAGGTTAGTCTTGAGGAAGGGGTTCAGCATATATTGGATAATATAGATTACTGGCGTCAGGCACCTGTGTGGACAGCCGACAGTATAAAAGAAGCAACTGCGGACTGGTTTAGGTATTTGGGTAATAAGTGAGATACTCAGTACTTCAAGCCTTACCTACATGGATTTTAGCGGATTGAAGATACAAAGAATAAATGACGAACAGACAAGGAATTAGACATGGCAGAAATAGTAACGAAAAAAGAGTTTTATGAAAATATAAGACCACATATTAAAGCAGAAAATAAGACGATTGCCTTATGTCATGGTGTATTTGATCTTGTTCATCCAGGACACATGGAGCATTTTGAACAAGCATCTAAGATAGCAGATGTGCTTGTCGTGTCTATAACAGCCGCAAAGTATGTGCGTAAGGGACCTGACAGACCATACTTTAATGATAGTCAAAGACTGAAGTTCTTAGCAAATATCGACTATATAGATTATGTTATGCTTTCTGAAGGCTATACCGTTGACGATATAGTTGAGGTTGTAGAGCCGGATTATTATGTTAAAGGTGCAGAATACGCCGATGAAAATGCAGATGTGACGGCAAATATGAAGCCTGAGAGAGAATTGGTTGAGAAGCATGGAGGAAAGGTTGTATATACGGGTGGAGATGTTTTTAGTTCAACAAAGCTGATTAATCGTGGAATGTCGGCATTACCGGAAGATGTTATCGCATATATGGAAAAGTTCAAAGAAAAGTTTTCCATGCAAGATGTTCTTCACTATGCAGCTAAGGCGAGAACATTGAAAGTACTTGTTATCGGTGATGTGATAATTGACCGATACACTTTTTGCACAGTACAGGGCCTGATGAGTAAGAACACAGCGTATTCTGCAAGGGAGAGCAAGACAGAAGATTATCTTGGAGGATCCATAGCTGTTGCAAGACATATCTCGGGCTTCTGTGATGATGTTACTTTAATGTCCGTAATTGGCGATGAAAAAGGAATGCTTGAGCTAATACAAGATGGATGTAAGGATTATAAATCCTTAAAACTGAATCTGATTCAGAGCAGAGAATTTCCTACCATCATTAAACATAGGTATGTCTCAGAGAATAAAAAGCGTGAAGAATATGAAAAAGTATTCGTGTCAAATAATATTCCTATGAATCCCAAAATTGACAAAGCATCTCATGATAAGTTGAAAAAAGTATTACAGGAAACGCTTGATACCTTTGATGCGGTCTTTGTTTGTGATTTCGGACACGGTCTTTTAGACGATGATTTGATGAATATTTTACAGGAAAAGGCCAAATATTTAATCCTTAATTGTCAAACCAATTCATCAAATTATGGATTAAACAACATTACAAAATATCATAGAGCTGATGCAATAGCGCTTGATCAGAAGGAACTTAAGCTTGCATTCCCCCAATATGCAGATGACGAATGCAAAGGAATAGATGTCCTTATTAAAACGCTGAAAGCAAAGGTTGTCTGGCTAACAAGAGGATCAGAAGGAGCTTTGGGCGCAACAGAAATAAATAGGGCGATATGCCCAGCTTTTACAAATAGGGTTTCAGATACTATAGGAGCAGGAGATGCTTTTTATTCAATAGCAGGCCTTTTTGCTGCCGTTGATGCAGAGCTAGAAATCACTACGATGATTGGAAATATAGCAGGTGCGATAGGGACTAATATTGTAGGGAACAAATCATCAGTTGGTAGAGCTGATGTTCTGAAATTTGCAGGAACGATGATGAACGTTTAGAGGAGTGTTTATGGCTGAGGATTTTAGGATAGATTCACATAAATTGTTATATCACCCACAGAGGGTAGCTGATTATATGGCCGGTAAGCTGATTTATCCGATTGAAATGGAAGTGGGTTTAAGTGGTGCATGTAATCATCGTTGCGTTTTCTGTGCAGTTGATTATATGGAGTATAAGCCAAGAATGATTGATACAGCAGTATGGTGCCATAATCTTGAGATTCTTGGAAGGAAAGGCTTAAAAAGTATTATTTATGCTGGTGAAGGTGAGCCTATGGCCCATCCTGAAGTAGTAAGAATTATAAATGAAACAAAGCGGAACGGGATAGATGCAGCTGTTTCTACAAATGGAGTGCTTTTTACTGAAGAGAAACTGAAGGAATGTCTTAAATCATTGACATGGGTTCGGTATAGTATTGCAGGGGCAACGCCAGAAACATACAGTAAAATTCATCAGTGTAAAAGTGGAGATTTCGATAAAGCAATAGATAATATGAGGAGTGCCGTCAAGGTAAAGCGAGAGCAAGGATTATCCGTGACTCTCGGAGCACAGCTTTTACTTTTACCGGAGAATAAAGATGAAGTTGAGCAATTAGCAAATATAGTCAAAGAAATTGGATTTGATTACTTTACTGTTAAGCCATTTTCACAGCATCCGCAAAGCAAAGCTAAACTCCAGGTTGATTACTCTGAAAGTGAAGAGATTGGAAAGAGGCTTAAAGAGTATGAAACAAAGAATTTCAGGATTTATTTTCGGTCAAAATCAATAGAGAATCTTGGGATTGAGAAGCCATATCACGACTGTTGTGGGCTTCATTTTATGACTTATATGGACTCAGCAGGTGAAGTGTTCCCATGCATTGTATTTATGGGTAGGGATGAGTTCAATTATGGAAATATATATGAACAGGATTTTGACGAGATTTGGGAATCTGAAAGGGCAAGAAAAATAAGAGAAGTTTTTAAGGGAGAATTCATCAGGGAAAACTGTAGAAAGAATTGCAGACTCGATGAGATAAATAAGTATCTTGATAAAGTGATATATCCAGTTGAACATGTAAATTTCATTTGAGGTGATACGAATATGACCAGAAACAAAACACCATATAGTCAATTAAAGATTTTTCATCATCCAGATATTCTTGATAATCTTTTAAACGGTAAACGATGCAAACCTGTTTATATTCGGATAAAACCAACTAATAAGTGTAATCATAACTGCAATTATTGTCATTACAGAAACGCGTATTTGGATTTAGATGAATATAATCCTAATGATGAGATTCCGAAGGATAAGATGCTGGAGACAGTAAATTGTATGAAAGAGTTAGGCGTAAAAGCAGTTACTTTTTCGGGTGGCGGTGAACCGCTCTTGTATCCTTATATAGAGGAGACAATGCAAGCGGTGCTGGATTCAGGAATAGATTTATCTATTATTACAAATGGAAGCCTTCTAAAAGGGAAAAAAGCAGAGATTCTTGCAAAAAGTAAATGGGTACGTATTAGCATTGAGTCTGTTAATGATGATGAGTATTGTACTGTGCGTGGAATAAAACGAGGAAGCTTTATTGAGCTTTGCGATAATATTAGGAATTTTGCAAAGATAAAAGATGATACGTGTGAACTCGGAATCAATATGGTTGTGACGAAAGAGAATCATTCACAGGTTTCTGAAATGGGCAGACTGATGAAAGGACTTGGCGTAAACCATGTGAAATATGCCCCTTTAATTACTACAGATACATATGCATACCATTCTTCATTCAAGGATGAAGTTACTAAAGAGCTTTATGACCTTCAAAATAAGTATGAGGATGACAGATTCAGGATAGTAAATCTTTATACAGGAGATTTTGAGGATAGTGTCTTTTTTGAGCGTCAGTATTCAAAATGTCCTATAAAGGAGTTTGTTTGTGTTATAGGAGCTAACTCGAAGGTTTATTTTTGCCATGATAAGGCATATCTTTCGGATGGATGCATCGGTGATCTTAATAAACAGAGCCTTTTAGATTTATGGAAATCAGAGGAGACAACAAAACTGTTTGCAGCCTTTGATGCAAGAAAGATATGTGCACAGCACTGTGTTTATGATAGTAGGAATAAGCTAATCAATTCTTTTTTAGATATGGATATTAATCATATCAATTTTGTCTGAGGGAATCAAATGGGATATATAGATTTTATTGGTGCTGTACATACATCAACAAAAAGAGACTATGTTAGAAGAGTTGTTGAATATAACAAAGCGGAGTGTGCGAAAGTCGCTAAAAAGTTTGGTTATGATTTTTTTGACGGCGATAGAAAATATGGATATGGAGGATATAAATATGATGGGCGATGGGAAAAAGTGGCCCAACGTATTATAGACCATTATTGCTTAAAAGATGGAATGAGTGTATTAGATATAGGCTGTGGAAAAGCACATTTATTATATGAAATGAAGAAAATTCTTCCTAGACTGAAAGTAAAAGGAATAGATGTTTCTGAATATGCCATAACGCATACTGTAGAGGATATCATGCCTTTTTTGTCAGTAGGAAAAGCAGAGGATTTATCTGAATTTGAGGATAAGAGCTTTGACTTTGTGATGTCTTTTAACGCATTACATAATCTTAGAATATATGATTTAAAAAAAGCAATTTTAGAAATAAACAGGGTATCTAAGGAAGATAGTTACATTGTGGTAGAGTCTTGGAAAAATGAAGAAGAGCGTGTAAACATGTTATATTGGCAGCTCACTTGTGCAAGCTTTTATGATGTAAGTGAATGGGAATGGATTTTTCAGGAATGCGGATACAGAGGTGATTATGGGTTCATCTTCTTTGATTGAGGATAACAAAATAGTAGATACAAGTAGCTATGCCTTAAGAATCAGGCAAAAGGTACTAAGGATGGCAGTGAGAGCTAATGGGGGACATATTGCACCGGCAAATTCAATTGCAGATATAGTTGCACAACTGTATTTTGGAAATATCCTAAAATACAATGCCAATGAACCCCGATGGAATGAAAGGGATTATTTAATTCTAAGTAAGGGACACGGGGTTTTAGCGCTATACGCAGCTCTAAGTATGGCAGGAATGTTTGATGAGAGTATATTAGATGAGTTTTGTTGCATTGATGGAAGAATCGGTAGCCTCGCTTTAGAAGGAAGCGTTCCTGGGATTGAGGCCTCCTGTGGTTCGCTGGGGCATGGTCTTTCTTATGCAGTCGGAGTGGCACTTGCAAAGAAATTGAGTAAAGAGAAAAATTCAGTATATGTGATACTGGGAGATGGAGAGTGTCAAGAAGGCTCAGTATGGGAAGGATTAATGGCTTCAGTGCATCATAAACTTGATAATCTAGTTGTAATTATTGATAACAATAGGCTTCAAGCTATGGATAGTATTGATGAAATAATGTCTTTTGGTGATTTCAAGGATAAATTATCAGCATTTGGTTTTAGTGTGGAAGAGATAGATGGTCACAATCAAGAACAGATAAAATGTGCATTAGAAAAAAGAATAACCGATATACCAAGAGCCATAGTGGCACATACAGTTAAGGGCAAGGGAATATCATTTATGGAGGATAAACCAATTTGGCATTATCGGGTTCCGAATGAGGAAGAATTAAAAATAGCATTAAAAGAACTAGAAATGAAAAGAGAGGATTTAGGCTCATATGAGAGGAGCGTATTTAGAAACATTATATGAACTTGCTAAACGTGATGAGAATGTTTATGCGCTTATTTCAGACAACGGGGCAATAGTTTATGACACATTTAAAAAGAGCTTTCCGGATCGATTAATAAATGCGGGGATCTCGGAACAGAATATGGTAGGGATGGCTGCAGGTATGGCAGAAAGGGGCAAGATTCCTTTTGCATACACAATTGGTGCTTTCTTATCATATCGTGCGTATGAGTTCATACTTAATGATGTATGTTTGATGAATAAAAACGTGAAACTTGTAGGCATTGGAGCAGGATGTTCTTATAGTATGCTTGGTGCATCACACCATACTGTATTTGATTTATCGGTTCTAAGATGTATTCCTAATCTTGTGATTATGTCACCGGCTAGCCCACTAGAAGTAAGAAAGGTCACCATGGAAGCATATAATCACATTGGTCCGGTGTATATAAGACTTGGTACGAACAGAGAAGCGGAAATATATGAAGCTGATTATAATTTCATAATTGGAAAAGCGGTAACATTAAGGAACGGTAATGATATTACTGTCATAGGTACAGGAAGCATTTTAAGAGATATTATCGATGTAGCTGATGAGATTAAAGATTTGACAGTTAGAGTCATAAATATGCATACAATCAAACCTTTTGATTATGAATCAGTATGTAATGCTATTGAAGAGACAAAAGGGATAATAACAGTGGAGGATCATCAGATCGTAGGTGGTCTTGGGAGTTCTGTGGCTGAAGTAATTGCTGATTATGGGAAAGGAATTCCATTTAAGAGAATAGGGTTAGAAGGGTTTTCAAAAGGATATGGCTCTTACAAGGATGTTAAAGATAAAAATGGAATTGGAAAAAAACAAATCAAGGAAACAATTGTTGCCATGGCTAAACAGGTATACTGTTAACGTTTTGTTTTTTCTAAGAGATATGTGTCATTTATAGAAACGGTTTGTAGTCTTATTCATATCATTTTTAACGTGCACATGGCTTGTTATTTACGAAAGAGGAATAATATATGGATGTTGCATTCTTGGCAGGTGTTAAATATAAAAATAAGGTTTTTTTTTCAGCAATGAATGTAAATGCACTTATGACATTTGACTGTAAGACGCAAGAGACAAAGTATTTAAAAAGTTTTGAAAAAGAAGATATAAAGAATTGTTTACATAGATGTGCTTTTTTGCATGGAGATACAGCATGGTTTATTCCCTGGGAGGGACATTATCTTGTAAAAGTAAATTTAGACTCTCTTGATATGGATTATTATTTAGTACCGCAATATCGGAAATTTGGTTTTATAGAAACTATCTTATATATGGGTGATTATTTATTCTTAATACCTAATGGAAATGATATGAAATCATTGTTAAGAATAGATTTAACGAATTCAATAGTTGAAAACTGTGGAAAGGTCTTACAGGAAGATTCAATATGTGCTGGCGCATATATTTGGAACGATAGAATTCATTTTGTAGGTGGAAGTGGAGAGGTTTGTTCGACATATTGTTTATCAAATGGAGAAATCATTTTTTATGGGAAGGGAGGGTTATCAGGGTATCATTCTTTACTAAGGACAGGAGATAATATTGTTTTAATACCATGGGAGGCGAATGATATAAAGATAGTTGATGTGCGTAATAGTAGATGCATTGATAGCATTACGATTGATGGGGATTTTGATCTAGGCATTATAACCAATAACAGAATAGGAATATTTCCATTTGACAGAAATAGAAATATGATTAGCATAATCTTATCCGGTGAAAAAGTGATTTATGAGAGAAAAAAAATAGAGTCCAAAATAGATAAAGGTAGGTGGCTTCATTTAAGAGAAATTCCATCGGATGATAAGGAAAAATGGATAACTAGTACATTTGGAGAAATCTATAGGGTGGATGACAATCTTAATACTATCGAACGATATATACTAAAAATAGAAAAAATAGAAGAAGAGAAAATAATTAAAGATGCTATTGTTGAAGAGAGTTTAATAAGGTGGTTATCTAACGGCTTTATTAGTGAAGGGAGCGGACTCGCTTCTCTGTCATTTTTTCTTATGTCAATATAATAATATCGAAAAAATGATAATGTATAGATATATGTGAGCTGAAAAGAACAGGAATGAAAATGAATTTAATTGTGTTTGGTAAAGATAGTTATATTGGGAAGGAAGTCTATGAGCATAGAATAAGCACAGTAAATGTATATGGAACTACACGTAGAAAGCAAAATAGTAATCGTAATGTTTTGTTTTTTGACATTTTGAATGATGATTACTCATCATTAACAAATATTGTGGATGATAGAACTGCAAAAAGTGCATTAATATGTTTGTCAGTAACATCTATTGATCAATGTAAAAAACAATATGAATTATCATATGAGATTAATGTTAGAAAAACAAAAAAACTGATAGAATGGTTATCAATACATGGATATCATATTATTTTTCTTTCGTCTGATCAGGTGTTTGATGGGACAAAAGGGAAATATAATGAAGATGACATTATTAACCCAATTAACAGTTATGGAAATATGAAGGCAGAAGTTGAAGATTTTATTCAGATGAGTTATATGGATGCATGTATATTACGTTTGAGTAAGGTGATTGGAAAAGAAAACTCGAGGGGATTATTATTTGAATGGAACGAAAAAGCAAAAAAAGGTGAAGATATTTATTGTATAAAAGATAATTATTTTTCTCCTGTTTTGATAACCGATGTAGTGGATAATATATTTATGATTGCTCAGAATCGAATGAAAGGTATTTATCATTTGGGAGGACCCAAACGATACCTTAGAAGCGAGTTGTGTCACAAACTTATTTCAAAACATGGATATCATACCATAATAAAAGATATGGATTCGGATTTCTTTGGTTTTTTGGATAATAGGCCACTTGATACATCACTCATCTCGAATAAAATACTTAGTTTTGGTGGGAAATCTACTAATATTGAGTTGTTTCTTTGAAAGGTTAAATATGAAAAGATATGATAATATAATTTATGGTGCAGGTTACAACGGAATTCAGTACCTTTTTAAAAGGAAAATTGACGGTAGTATAGCATTTGTTGATGCCGATATATATAAACAGAAACTTAAGGTATTAGATTATCCTATTCTTTCACCAGACACATTGAGAAAAATAGATTTTGATAAGATATATATATCTGTTGAGAATGGGTATAAGGAAATATATTCTTATTTAATAGGCTTAGGTATAAAGAAAGAAAAAATATCGTTTGATATTCTCGAAGAAAAAACAAGAGAGAGTCGAAGAAAATCAAATGATAAGCTATTGACCTATTATGCTCTCTCAAATGAAGAAAAAAACTCAGAGAGTTTTGAAGAAAAGTGGATTGTATTAAAAGAAAAATTTGCGAAGATTATTGTTTATCGGTTACCAGTAGAAGCCATTGGTGAGATCTTGTCTAGATATTTTGAAATAACAGCAGTTGAGCCAGAAATGGAGGATACTCTTAAGGTTTATTTACCGGATTTCGATTTTGCGGACAGAATTTGCAATAGGAGAGTAATTGATTTATTAAGGCAGAAAATAACAATACCTAAGGATAAAGATTTAGTATTTTGGAATTATGTTTGTAGAAATCATGCGGAGGATATAGATTTTTCATCAGAAAAGAAATATTGGATTAGGCGAGATTTTGGTGTGCATCTTGTGAAAAAGTATGCAACAGAATTCAAAATATACGATGAGATCGCTGAAAAAAGAATGATTGATATGGGCATAAAAAATCGTTATTTATGCTTTGCTGCCAGGACATCAGATTATAATAAAAAAGTTGGAGACGATACAAATACAAAGAGAAATACAAATTTTGAGGATTATTATGACTCGATACAAAAACTAAAGAGTAGAGGAATTCAAGCTGTGCGTATGGGGAGAAATCTGAAGTCTTTAGGGCAAATTGAAAACCTAATTGACTATGCAGGAAAATATTATGATGAATATATGGATATATATATTACTTCTAAATGTGAAGGGTTCGTGACGGCTGGATGTGGCATATACTGTCTTGCCATGATGTTCTGTGTACCGATATTGGTTGTAAATGCTGTGTGGATCCTGATGGGAGCAGGTGGGTTTAGATATACGGAGGACGATATTTATATTCCAAAAAAGTATTACAATACAAAAGAAAAAAGAATGCTAAACCTTGTTGAAATATTTGAAATTGATAAGAAGACATTTGGTGATACTAATAAGTTTGAAAAGTATGATATCGAGTTAATACCTAATTCATCAGAAGAAATAGCTCTTGCAGTAAGTGAATTTGTTGATAGGATTGAAGGAAGATGGAATGATACTCCTGAAGATTTGGATAATCAGGCACGTTATTTTGAATTGTTAAATAGATTTGGGGGAGTAGAACATACTGGTGAAAGTAGTCCATATCCATGGAAAATTAGCACAACTTACTTGAAAAATAACCTTTATCTCTTAGATTTGGAGGATTAGAACGACATGTTTCAGTGCGAAAATAGCGTCCGCTTGTTTTTAAGAAATGAGCTTAATAATAACTTTAAGAGAAGGTATATTATCTATCCATATGGGGAGGTGGGTAAGTGTGTTAAGAACATTTTGAATAATGAATTCAATGTAAATGAATTTCTATTATTGGATAATCGTCTTAATGAAAATGGTATATATAGACCAGACAAATTAAAGAAACTAGAAATTTCAAACGATATGTTTGTTATTATAGCAACAATTAGTGATGACATATACGAAGAATGCAAAATGATAATTTCAGAATATTTTGATGAAAATCATATTTTGAGTGTTTATCCATTAGAACTGAAATCATTTCGAAAAAAACTGCTGTCAAAACGTGGCTTTGATTTCGAAAATAATATTTTTAAGTTGTCATTTACAGACGTAAAGTTTTATCTTCCACTATGGAATATAGATTATATACAAGAGCGGATTGTAATTAATGATCGATTTAATGATGATAAAGAATTGGAGTACGTAATTGATAATTATACCGAGTATATAAATGGAAAAATAGTATTGGACATTGGTGCAAATATAGGGAATCATAGCATGTTTTTTCAAAAATATGCAAAGCCAAGTCACATACACGCTTACGAACCACATCCCGAGACGTTTAAAACGCTAAAAAGAAATATAGAGATAAATTTCTGGAAAGATAATATTAGTACTCATAATTTAGCTGTAGGAGATGTTAATTCAAACGGGAATATAACTGGATTTAACATTCACAACACTGGAGCGACAACTATTTCAGAAAGTGATAATGGTAATTCTTCTATAATAAGGATAGATGATCAAAACTATGACGGAACAGTGGGGTTGATGAAGATTGATGTAGAAGGATTTGAAGCAAAAGTCATAAAAGGTTCGGAAAAACTTATAATTCGTGATAAGCCCCTAATCATGATTGAAATATATGACAATAGTAGAAATTTTGATTATATTTTTGATTTCTTAAACAGAAATGGGTATCAGGCTATTGCCTATAATTATGCGAATTATATTTTTCGACCTGTTGAATGAATTTGGATAAGGAACAAAAAAAGATGATGATCCTACAATAAGAATCAATTAATCGAGTAAAGGTGGAAATAGTATGCTGAATAACAAAACAATTCTAGTAACAGGAGGGACAGGATCATTCGGGCATCATTTTGTGGATTATGTTTTAAAACATTATAATCTCAAAAAGATAATTATATACTCCAGGGATGAGTTTAAGCAGTATCATATGCAAAACCAATATAAAGAATATTATGATATCATGAGGTTTTTTATTGGTGATGTAAGAGATCGAGAAAGACTTACGAGAGCGTTGAACGGGGTTGATTATGTAATACACGCAGCGGCATTGAAGCAGGTTCCTTCATGTGAATACAATCCTATAGAAGCAATAAAAACGAATGTTAATGGTGCGATAAATGTAATAGAAGCATGTCTTGATAAGAATGTGAAAAAGGTTGTTGCCTTATCTACAGATAAAGCTGTCTCACCTATTAATCTTTATGGCTCTACTAAGATGGTTTCGGATAAACTTTTCATATCAGCTAATTCCTATTCAGGTCGGGAAGGCACTCGTTTTTCTGTTGTCAGGTATGGAAATGTCGCAGGAAGCCGAGGGTCAGTTATTCCCTTCTTTCAGCAAATAATAGACGAAGGTAAGAAAGAACTCCCTATAACAGATTATCGCATGACGCGTTTTTGGATAAGCCTGGAACAGGGAGTTGAGCTGGTTATAAAGGCATTGCGGGAATCTCATGGTGGAGAAACCTATATTTCGAAGATTCCCAGTTTTAAGATAACTGATCTTGCGCAAGCGATGCTTCCGGGATGTGGAATGCCTGAAATTGGAATAAGAGAAGGTGAGAAGCTGCATGAGGTAATGGTGCCCGCAGAAGACTCACCACATACTTATGAGTATGAAAAAAACTTTATTATTTATCCAAACTATGACTGGTGGCATAATGAAAATATCCTACCGGGCGGACAGTTGGTTGAGCCGGGGTTTATTTACAGCTCTGATAATAATACTGAGTGGATGTCTGTAGAAGATATAAAAGAAAAGCTGCAAACGGATATCTATGCTCATGATTAACATTTGAGGTGTATAATGAGAGTTAATGCAATAATCCAAGCAAGGTGTGGATCTACCAGATTTCCAAATAAAATATTTGCTTCCATAGATGAGAGACCACTTATTTGGCATGTTGTAAACAGACTGAAATACTCGAATAGTATTGATGATATTGTTGTAGCAACTACGTTAAATTCAAAAGATGATGCTTTGGAACAGTGGTGTAACGATAATGAAATAAAAGTATTTCGAGGCAGTGAAGAGGATGTACTGAATCGCTATTATGAGGCTTCATTGTGTTATCCATCAGATTATATTGTTCGGATTACTGCGGATGATCCATTTAAGGAACCTGAAGTGATTGACAGGGTGGTAAATAAACTCATTGAAGAAAAAAAGGATCTTGTGACAAATAATAATCCGCCATCTTTTCCGGAAGGACTTGATTGTGAAGCATTTACATATACGACTCTTCAGAGGATGGAAAGCGAGGCACGAGATTCCTTCGAAAGAGAGCATGTAACACAATATGCATATCATAATCCGGATAAGTTTCGAATTAGTAATGTTGAGTCAAATAAAAAGCTTTCTTTTTTAAGGTGGACTATTGATACCAAGGAAGATTATGAAATGGTGAAAAAGATCTATGAGTATAGAGTAGGCGAAAAAAATGAAATACTGCTTATGAATGAGATATTAGAAATTCTAAATCAACATCCGGAAGTATCAAAAATTAATTCGCAAGTTAAAAGAAGTGCAATGTATCAATAAATATAATGGAGTAAACGGTGAAAAGAATAACTGATCTTGAGAGAAAATATGTGTTAGAAGCACTGAATAATGAGTTTGAAACATCCAAGAATTCAGAGTTCAATAATAGGTTGGAAAAGGCCTTTGCAAAGAGATTTCATTCTAAATATGCGATAGGTCATTGCAATGGAACCGCAACTTTACATGTAGCACTATTAGCTTGCGGAATTGGTGAAGGAGACGAGGTAATAGTTCCTGCACTTACGATGTCATCAACATCGATTCCTGTGGTTCTTTGTGGGGCGATTCCGGTGTTTGCAGATAGTGATTTGGATACATTCGAAATATCAGCAGATAGCGTTGAAAAATGTATTACTGAGAAAACAAAAGCAATAATCACAGTGTCTTTATACGGGCTTGCGCCGGATTACGACAGAATACTGGAACTCTGCAAAAAGCATAATCTATATCTTATAGAGGATAATGCCGAGTGCTTTCTCGGAAAGTATAAAGAGAAACTGGTAGGTGAATTCGGTGACTTTGCAAGCTTTAGCTTTCAGGCAAGTAAGCATATGACGGCAGGTGAGGGAGGAATGCTGACTACAAACAATGAGGAGTTGGCAGATAAAGCAAGACGGCTTAATTGTTTGGGATATGCCGGCGTAAATGCAAAGCAGGGAAAGATAACCAGAAATGATATACAAGATCCCAACTATAGTAGGCATATATCTTTTGGTTATAATTATCGGATGTCTGAATTACAGGCAGCGTGTGCGCTTGGGCAGCTTGAGAGAATAGAAGAACTTGTGCAGAATAGAATTGAGGTTGCAAAGATTTTTGACAAAGTAATTGATAATCAAGCTTTATTAAGAAAACAGATAACTCCTTCGGAATGTGAGAATTCCTACTGGACATATTGTCTTGTACTTAACTCAGATACGCCAGATGTTGATTGGTATAAGTTCAGGGAATTGTTTCAGAAGAATGGCGGTGATGGCTATTATGCAGCATGGAAACTATCATACAATGAGCCGGCTTACAAGAATATATTACAACATAAGAAAGGAGTCTGGCAGAAATTTGATGAGAATTGCTGCCCGAACGCTGAATACCTTCAAAAACGAATGATTCAGTTAAAAACGAACTATTGGAATCTTGAGGATGCAGAACGGCAAGCTGATATTATATATAAAACTATTATAGAGTTTCAGAAAAACAATTGTTAAATGTGCAAATAAAAAGTGGGAGGTAGGTTCGATGTTAGATTTTAATAAAGAGATAAAAATCGGAAATAAGTGTATAGGAGACAATCATCCGACCTATTTTATTGCTGAGATTGGCGGCAATTTTGATGGAAGTATAGATAAAGCAAAAAGACTCATAGATGCAGCAAAAGAGGCCGGTGCGGATTGTGCAAAGTTTCAGACTTTTACCGCGGAGACTATTGTGTCTGAGGGGGGATTCTCCAAGATGGAACTACACGGTGTTCATGGTTCTTGGGGACGTACGGTTTCAGAAGTTTTCAAGGATGTAGAATTTCCGATGGAGTGGCATAAAGAAATTGCCGATTATTGCAAGAGTGTTGGAATTGATTTTTCAACATCCCCATATTTTAAAGAAGCGGTTGATTTATGCGCTGATATGAAACTTCCATTTATTAAAATTGGGTCTGGTGAGATAACCTGGCTAGAAATGCTTGAATACATTGCATCAAAAGGATTGCCGATTATGCTTGCAACGGGTGATGCCACGATGTCAGAGATTGATGAAGCGGTAAGAACCATTGAGAAGACAGGAAATAAAAACCTTGTTCTTATGCAGTGCATAACAAATTATCCTTCCAAGATTGACAGTGCAAATGTTAATGTCTTAAAAACATACCAGAATGCGTTTGGATGTTTGACGGGGTATTCTGATCATTCACCTGGGCATGTAGTAGCTTTGGCATCTGTTGTGCTTGGCGCACGTGTAATAGAAAAACATTTCACTTTAGATAAGACTGATAAGGGTCCCGATCATCCTCACTCTATGGAGCCTAATGAATTCAAATTTATGGTAGATTCCATCCGTGAAGTTGAAAGGGCAATGGGTAGTACTCGGAAAGAGGTTGTCGAGGAAGAAAGCGAGACTGTTTTTGTTCAAAGAAGGTGCTTGTATGCAAAGAATAATCTCAAAGCTGGACAGGTTATTACAGAAGCGGATATAGATGTCCTTCGTCCTGCACTGGGTATTCCTCCGAAGTTTAAAGATGTAATAGTGGGAAAGAAAGTTAATAAAGATATCCCTGCTCGTGATCCAATATTCTGGACAGATTTATAAAAGACTGACATGATTAAAAGGCGGTGAAGCGTTTTGATTACCGATAGAGAAAAAATAATGGCGATTGTGGACAACGATTGCCTCATGAAATCAGATGCCGCAATATTACTTGAAGGGGATGGTTTTTTTCGATTTAGAAAAGCCGTAGAATTGTATGAAAAAGGGCTGGCCTCAAAGATAGTTTTTAGTGGAAATATTATTGATAAACATTACGGAAGTTTTCCTTTTGATGAAATAAAACCATATCTTTTGAAAGAGGGGGTACCGGAAAGCATAATAATACATGAGGATAAATCCACCAATACAAGGGAACAAGCCATAGAGGTAGTTAAGATGGCTGTTGAAAGGGATTGGAAAAAAATAGCTTTAATTGCTTCTCATGAACATCAATATAGAGCCTACCTTACATTCTTAAGAGAAGTCTTGGATACAGGCAGCAAACTGATTGTATATAATGCACCTGTTAGAAACCTGAATTGGTTTGTCGATAGTGGTTGGGGAATGAGATTTGACAGGCTATTGGCAGAGTTTGAAAGAATAGAAAAATATGCAGCAAAAGGCCACCTAGCCAATGCAGATGAAGTGATTGAATACCAAAAATGGAAGGAATCAATGCTGTGCGAATGAATGATATAGTATGCATTGCAAATGCAAAGGAAATAATGGGTGATAATTTCATCGGTGTGGATGATCTTCGGAAGATGAAAGAAATGAAACTCAAGATTCCGGCGGAAATCCCTCAAATAGAGTTTTCTATTGATATACTAAATGAGAAGAAAGACAACTACTTATTGGTGCTTGGACTTAATGAATTTGATAATGGGGAACCGGTAACTATCAGAAATATGATAAGAGTTTTTGGTAAGAATCCGGAGATTAGTGAGCCGTGTTTTTATAATCAAGATTGGTATGAGAAAGAAGAATTTATTGATGTCCAACTGGATAGTCAGTGGTTTTTGATTAAAAAAGAGGTTTTTGAAGACAGTAGAGCTATCCAACCAGATGTGTTACAAAAGAAATATAGATTTCCAAGTGCTGTAAGGTGTTGTTATTCTTTTTTTTCCACATGGCTGTGTAAAGGGACGAAGTTATGGTATCACGATTTTGTTTGGTGTAGTGATACAGATCACAATGGTGATAGAATTTATGTAGGAAAGTATCACGATGTAGACGGAGTAAATAAAAACGGGTTTAGCATACACAGACATCTTGGGCTGAGGGACTGTTATGGGTGTGTTGATTAGTGCATTCATAAGAAATCGAGGAGAGGATGGAAATCTCATTTAAGGTATAGTAATAAAAGATGAATTGTGCAAAGGTTAGAAGGATATAAGAAATGATTATAACTAGAACACCATTTAGAATCAGTTTTTGCGGCGGAGGGACAGATATACAAGATTTTTATAAAAGATATGGTGGATGTGTTCTAAGTGCTGCGATAAATAGATATATGTATATCTCAATACATCCTTATTTTGAAGAAGATATAACACTTCTTAAGTATTCCGAGTCAGAAAAAGTATACAATATCAATGATATAAGGCATAGAATTATCAGAGAAGCATTATTAGAAAAAGGTATCAAAGGGGTGGAAATAACGAGCACTGCAGATATTCCATCAGGAACGGGATTAGGTTCGTCAAGTTCCTTTACAGTTGGATTATTTCATGCATTGAATAGTTATTCGGGTCAATACACTTCAAAAAAGGACCTGGCGGAAGAAGCTTGTAATTTAGAGATTGAAAGGTTGGGCAATCCAATTGGAAAACAGGATCAGTACGCTGCAGCATACGGAGGACTGAATTTTTTATCATTTCATGAAAATGGAGAAGTATCAGTTGAGCCTGTTGTAATGGAAAAGAAAACATTTAATGAGTTACAAAATAATCTTGTATTGTATTACACAGGATTAAAGCATGATGCAAATGAAATCTTATCTGAACAGAAAAAAAATATTGCCAAAAAAATAGATAATTTAATGGTGATGAAAAATCTGGCCATCTTATTAAGAAAGTCGCTTGAAAACAACAATTTGGATGATTTTGGGAGTATTTTAGACGAGGGATGGAAACGTAAGAAAGAGCTCACTAATAACATTTCGAATGGCATGATTGACGATTTATATTATATTGCTAAAGAAAATGGTGCAAAAGGTGGAAAGCTTCTTGGTGCAGGGGGCGGAGGTTTTTTGCTATTTTATTGTGATTATAGTAAGCAGGATTATTTGACCAAGAAGATTGGATTAAAGCCAATGCAAGTCAAATTTGATCAAGACGGCTCAATAGTTGTTTATGATGGGGGTAAGTACTGGTAGAAAGCGAGGAGGATGAAAATGCGATGTTTTATTACTGGAGGTGCTGGTTTTATTGGCTCTAATCTTGTATCATATCTTCTTAAAGATAAAAATAATGAGGTAAAAATATATGATAATCTATCAACAGGAACCTTAGGTTTTTTGAAAGATTACAAATTTGATCCCAGAATCCGTTTTGTGAAGGCTGATCTTTTAGATGATAAAACCTTAAGGAATGAGATGAAAGGCTATGAAAGAGTATATCACTTTGCGGCAAATGCAGATATCCGGTTTGGACTGGAACATCCCAAAAAAGATTTGGAGCAAAACACGATAGCGACATTTAACGTATTGGAGGCTATGAGAGAGAATGGTGTGAAAACTATTGTTTTTCCATCTACAGGGCCCGTTTATGGAGAGAGTTCTGTTGTACCTACACCGGAAGATGCGCCGATGCCTATACAAACGTCTTTGTATGGAGCGTCAAAATTGGCATGTGAAGGGCTGATAGAAGCGTATTGTGAAGGATATGGATTTAATGCTTATATTTATAGATTTGTGTCTATATTAGGTGAACACTATACCCATGGCCATGTTTATGATTTTGTCAAGAAATTGAAAGCGAATCCGGAAGAATTATTAATATTAGGCGATGGTTATCAAAAAAAATCATATCTATATGTTGGTGATTGCATAAGTGCAATTGACATCTCGACCCAAATAGAAGATGGTGAGAACGTTCATATATATAATCTGGGAGTTGATACATACTGTACTGTTAATGATTCTGCTAGTTGGATAGCTGATGAAATGGGATTAAATCCTCTTTTTCGATATACGGGAGGTAAAAGAGGGTGGATTGGAGACAATCCGTTTGTTTTTCTTGATACAAAGAAAATACGTAGTACGGGATGGGAACCGAAGGAAACTATAGAGTCAGGAGTTAGAAAAACGGTTAGATACTTGTTGGATAATCCAGAGGTGCTTGAAATGAGGGATTAATTCTTTTTAATGTAAGATTTTGATGTGATTAATAACTAAAGGAATATAGATGCGAGTGTATACATTTGAAGGGATATCAGATTATGGGAAATAGAATCAGTATTATAGTACCAGTTTATAATACAGAAAATTATTTGGAGAAATGTTTGAATAGCATATGCAATCAATCATACATAGAATTAGAAATAATACTGGTAGAATGCGCATCTAAGGATAAAAGCCGTGAAATATGCAGAAAATATCAAAATGAGGATAGCCGTATCATCTTGCTAGAGTATAATTTTGACAAAGGAATTGCCTGGGCTAGAAAAGAAGGAATAGACCATGCCACTGGTGATTATTTTCTGTTTGTGGATGGAGATGATTGGATTGAAAAAGATACTTGTGAAAAAATGCTATCTATGGCTAAAACAAATAATGCTGATATAGTACTTTGTTCTTATTATAGAGACAAACCTAATGCTCAAAGTACCCTAAATAGGATATGTTTGGAAAAGGAAGGAGTATATACTGGGGCTGACTTGGCAATATTTGTTAATAATATGATTGGAGAGAATACGTTCACCGTAAATGGGGCACCTTGGTCAAAACTCTTCTCTGCCAAGCTAGTTAATATATTGTTAAAGTACTACGATGATACTATAAAACAGTATGGTGATGATTGGGAAATTGTATTTCCTGCTCTTGTAAATGCAAATACGGTTTATATTTCTGATGAGGCTTTTTATCATGCAGTATGTAGAGAAGGGTCAGCATCAAAAAGAAGGCATGATGAATGGTATGATTATATGAATAAAACTTTTCGTTTATTAAGGAAAGCTTTTGGGGATAGTACTTATGGAGAAGTATTAGTAGATAAATTAGAGAAAATATATTTGGGTGAAATATTAGCTGGTATAAAAATGGTTACAGATTTTGAGTTTCCTATGTGGTACTTGGATAATGTTGATTATAGCAAGAAAACCATTATATATGGCGCGGGGGAAATTGGTATTAATTGCTTTCGTCAATTTCAGGTAGCTAGTTGTGATAATAACGTTGTGACATGGGTTGATAAGTATATATATGGGAAAAAGATATTAGGAAGAGATATTGAACCGGTTAGTGCAATAAAAGAAAAAGACTTTGATCAAATAATAATTGCTAATAATTCAACTGATATATCGAATGATATTAAGCTTTATCTTCTTGAGATGGGGATTGATAAAGCAAAAATAATAACAAAAAAGCCAAAGTATATTTCTGAAATAATTAATAAATACTACAAGAAACAAAATTGTTGAAGAAATGCTTGAAATATACATCTGCTCCAAAATAAATAATTAAGATAAAGATTGTGGGGAAGATATTCATTTTTATTAAAAATGAAAGGAATCATATTTTTTTGAAATGGAGAAATAAATGAAGACTGTTAAGGCTGTCATTCAGGCTGGTGGACTTGGAACCAGGATGCAAATTTTAACTGAAAACAAGATGCCAAAGCCTATGTTACGACTTAATGGAAAACCTATGATAGAGTGGCAGATAGAGGCTGTGATTCGGTACGGCATTAGAGATATTGTGATTATTATAGGTTATCTTGGAGAACAGATAATAGATTATTTTGGAGATGGAAGTAAGTGGGGAATTCATATAGATTATATAAGGGAGACAAATCCACTTGGGTCAGCGGGGGCTTTATATTATCTAAAAGAAATGTATAAACATAAAGATTGTTTATCTTACCAATTTGATGACTATTTATTTATATTCGGCGATGTGATGTTTGATATGGATATCGATCGACTTATACGCTTTCATAGACAGATGCAGGCAAAAATCACGCTTGTTGTCCATCCTAATTCACATCCTTATGATTCGGATCTTTTAATCTCTGATAAAGATGAACATGTTACTAGAATAATTGGGAAGCTGGAAGAAAGAACTGGCTGTTGTCATAATCAAGTTAATTCTGGTATTTCTGTTTTTACAAAAGATGTTTTGGATAAAATCAACAAACCTATAAAAACAGATTGGGAGAAGGATGTTGTTAGTGGAATGGTTTCCACAAATAACGTATATGCTTATAGGACATCAGAATATATAAAAGATGTGGGAACTCCAGAACGATATTATATCGCATCTACTGAGCAGAAGAAAGGTATTTGGACAAGACGGAATCTTTCAAATAAGCAAAGATGCATATTTCTTGATAGAGATGGAACAATTAATAAATACGTAGGGTTGGTGAAAAAACCCGAACAAATAGCTTTATACCCTGGGGTGGGAGAAGCACTACGACTTATCAATACATCAGGTTTCCTTTCAATTGTTGTTACAAATCAGCCAGTGGTTGCGAGGGGAATGTGTTCTGAAGATGATGTAAGAACGATTAATGCAAGGCTTGAGACACTTCTCGGAGAAGAAGATGCATTTTTTGATGATATCGTTTTTTGCCCACATCATCCTGACAAAGGATATCCCGAAGAAAACCGAGATTATAAAATAAAGTGCGAGTGTCGAAAGCCTGCTATAGGAATGATAAGAAAGATGCAGAAGAAGTACAATATAGATTTATCTAATTCTTATATGGTAGGCGATACAACCGTAGATATTCAGACGGGGATTAATGCTGGACTACATACCATACTTCTTCGAACTGGTAAAGCTGGGAATGATAGAAAATACAATGTGAAAGCTGATTTTGAGACAGATACTCTTTTTGAGGCTATTAAACTAATATTACAGAAAGAGGAAATGATTTAATAGAAAAATGGGATTCGTTAATTCTTGCTAAGTACTTATGATAACAGATACTAATGCAAACTAGTGCAAACCGATAGCGGTCTTTAGGGGAAGATAATCTGGAGGTAATATGACAGGTATATTTGATATAGAAGAATTAAAACAGTTCAAAATTAATACTCCGATAGTCGATAGAATTTCTACAAATGGAGCATACGGTCATATGTATCATTTGAAAAAATATGTCGGTATAGCTGAGAATACTAGAATGATGTGTGGAATTGAGCATGGATTTTATCCATATACAGGTGCATTTATACATGAAATATTATATCATTCTGACGCATTGCTGACGTGGAGTTCATATCGTAAGAATATTTTAGAGCGAATTTTCGGTAAAAATGCTATACCTATAGGACCTTATATAAATTATGTTGAAGGATTGTATTCTCATGATAAAGTGAAAGAAATTAAAAGAAAAAACGGAAGAACATTGTTGGTGTTGCCATCTCACTCCGTAGCCACAGAATCATCATCGTATGATTTTAACGAATGGTTGGAGTTTTTATGCGATATAGCTAAAGGATTTAGCAAGATTTATATTAGTCTTCCATATTTTGATCTGATGGAGGAAAAAGCATCCAGATATAACATGATGAATTCCGAGATTGTTTCATCTGGATGCATAGAAGATATTGATTTTTTAAGTAGAATGAAAACGATTATTGAGCTTTCAGATGCAGTTTGTGCAAATGAATTCACGACAGGTCTTTTATATTCATTATTTCTAGGTAAGCCGGTTCTTTTACATGAACAGGAAATAAAAAGGCATACGAAGACTATGCCAACATATATGCCAGATGATGATAACTGTGTATTGAATGAATTTAAGGAAGTGGCATGTGTGCATGGATTAGACAATTACTCTTCACAGTATGAATGGGGAATAAGATATGCAGGCTTTAGAGAAATAATGTCAAAAGATGAGCTGAACATAATTCTTTCTACATATGCTAAGAGAGGGGTTATTTAAATGGCAGATAAATATCAATGTAACTATAACACGTTACTTATGTGGGTTTGGGCACATCTGCGTAACATATCTATTGGAAATTATATCAGAGAAAAAGGATACAATTCTATAGCAATTTACGGTATGGGTGCCTTGGGCAGTTTATTGTATGAAGAATTGGAAAAAGATGGAATTAAAGTAGCTTTTGTTATTGATAATAATAAAGGTGTCTTTTGTCAATGCCCAGTCTATTCGCTTGAGGATGAAATCCCTAATGTTGATATGGTTTTGATTACAGTAGAAATTCAGGTCGCTGAAATAATAAATCAGCTTGCGAAAAAGGGGATTAAATGCATTAGTTTTCAACACTTTTTATGTCTTATTACAAGATTATCATTATAATCATACATAAGGAAAAGCTATTGACGAAATACACATGGTCTCAACTTCCGGAACGGAGGCATAAATGACTGATTATTGTGCTTATCAAAGACCATAAATGTATCAAATGGGTCGATTATGAGCTGACCCGTACAGAGTTGGAAGAAGTTAATGAACTATGTCACAGCAACTGGATCGAGATCCAGCACCTTTGGGACTACATTGAACTCCTTCAGGCAACACTCAAGGAAAACGGCATTGAAGTTCCTTTAGAACCCTGGTAATTAACAAACAATTGCACTCTCTTTCCGGGGACCTTGCACTGGTTTTCCAGAAGAGGTGCTCTCAATTTCCGAAAAGGGTGCACTATTGAACAGAATATACACATTGACTAACTAGATAGGTGATATTCGTGAAAAAAATCCTTTTTTATAATTGGATACCTTTTGATGAAAAAGAAGGCAAAGGCGGCGGAGTTACAATCTATACAAAAAATCTGATACACCATTTTATTAAACAGCCCGAATGGGAGGTGTTTTTTTTAAGTTCAGGCAGGGCATATGATCTGATTAACAGAACGCCGAGAATTCGTAAAACATCAAATGTTTATAACGAAAGATGTAACAGTTATGAGGTTGTAAATTCGCCGGTGTTTTCATCGGCAAAGCTTTCGTTTCCTTTTCCTAAGGCATACTTGAATGATAATAGTCTTCTTGTATTGATAAGAGATTTCATAATAAAGCAAGGTGGATTTGATGTAATCCATTATCAGAATTTTGAAGGATTATCTGCATCGGTTTTCAAGCTAAAAGATTTTTTTCCAAAAACTAGATTTATATATTCTTTACATAATTACTACCTTTTTTGTCCACAGGTTATGCTTTGGAGAAAAGATAGAACCAATTGTGAATTAAAACAATGTGGAAAAGGATGCTTTGAATGCATGCCGAAAGATGTGTATGCATGTAAAGTCAGGTTTAATCAATATGTAGATAGAAAAACTGAATTAGGAAAAAAAAAGACTATAGGGTTAAATATAATTAAGCACATTATAGCTTTTATTGCCGGTTTTATAACAGAGAGAAGGCATTATTCCGATAGACGAATAGAAGCATATGGAGAGTGTTTTAAGGAATACGACAAGTTGAATGTTAATTGCCTTAATCAGTATATGGATACTGTTTTGGCGGTATCCGATAGAGTAAGGGAAATTGCTGTAATAAAGGGCGTAATGTCTAAAAAAGTAGTTCTTAACTATATAGGTACGGAGGTCGCAGAAACTCAGCGGGTGTCACAAAAGAATAAATATGATGGGGGTGTCCTCAACATATGTTATCTCGGTTATATGAGGTCAATGAAGGGTTTTTATTTTCTTTTGGACGCATTGGAAAAAATGCCTCAAGATATGAGCATTAAAATAGGAGTTGTAATTGCATCTCCTAATACGGATAAAGATGCGTTTGATAGAATAAACGATCTTAAATCAAGGTTTGCGTCTGTGTCTTATTATGACGGGTATTCACATAATGACTTGAATGAAATTTTAAGGAATATCCATTTGGGAATTGTGCCGCCTTTATGGGAGGATAACCTTCCTCAGGTCGCTATTGAGATGAAAGCAAACGGAGTAGCTGTTCTTGCAAGTAATTTAGGTGGTGCTAAAGAGTTGTCTTCAGCAGCGGAATTTGTTTTTTGCTCCGGAGACCGAGATGATTTTTATATGAAGATTAAGAGGCTTATTGAAAATCCGTCATTATTTGATAAATACTGGGAAGGTCAAATGCGGCTTGTAACCATGGGTGAGCATTTGAGACAGCTTGAGGAGATATATGATAAATAGTTTTTACATCGCGGGAGCGTCCTCTCGCTCTCGGACAACACGTGTATACTTGGAATATCTCAATCCTGACATGAAGATATCCGCTTTTTTGGTGTCTCCGGAAATGACGGATAATGCTCCTGTTGTTGATGATGTTCCGGTGTTGCAAATCTCTGCTCAAAATAATGAGATTAATACAGAGCTTCCCGTATATATTGCTACAAGGGGTGTAAATCATCCTAAACTCAATGCAGAGCTCCGTGCAATTGGATTCACAGATATTATTCCTGTGACCATGCAGCTCGACTCGGATCTTCGAAATGCATATTTGAAAAAGCACTATTCTGAAAAAGGAAGAGAATTTTTCCGAATGGATATGTTTGATGTTAAATCGAATGATTATAACGAAGAAGGTGCCCGTAAATCAGGATGTATTTACGTTGCAAGTTCTTATTTTGACAGTGAATTAAAAGATGCCTATAGCTTCCTTAAGGAGGAAAAGAGGATTCAGGTCGGGTGTGCTTTGACAGAGAAAAGGTTGGAGGGATGCAGCATATTCGATGATGATGGGGATAATATATCGAACCTTAATAAACATTTCTGCGAATTGACCGGACTATACTGGATTTGGAAGCATGCAACTGAAGATTATATTGGGTTGGTTCATTATAGGAGGCATTTCCTCCTAAATGAAAACTGGATTAGTACATGCACAGAAAATGGTGTTGACGTTATTCTTCCTGTTCCACTCTATGTGAAACCGAATGTTTCAGAGAATTACAGAGAAAGACATGTGGCTTCAGATTGGGATTATCTTAAGGAATATATTAAGGAGCATCTGTCGGGTGAGTATGAAGATTTCGCCAGAATCCTTGAAGGAAATCTGTATAATCCATGCAACATGATCATTGCCAGACGTGAGGTACTGGATGAGTTATGTAATTGGTTGTTCCCTATTATTTTTAATGTATATGAGCATTGCGGAGTGAAAGAGGATCCATACCAAAGCAGATATCCGGGATTTATATCGGAGCGACTGATTACATATTATTTTGAAAGCAGACGTGACAAATACAAGGTGGTGTATTGTAATAAGAACTTTTTGAGTTAGTGACCTTGTTTTTTGTTTACTATATCAGTCCTCTCGCGAATAGTCATCCGGGTTGTAACGTATGTCAGTAACTCTGCAATGTTTATTGTAAAATAAAAATGTAGAAAGGCTTGCAAAAAACACTCTGCAACAGAGGTAGATGGTGGGTATACCGTAAATGATTCCCTGTCTGTACCTTGACATTTTTAGGGCTGCTATAGCCCCCCTCCTCACACCCATCCGCTCATATACAGCGGCAGGGACACGATCCCATCTTCGCTTTGGCCGATATTGCCATCGATAAATTTGTAACCGAAAGAAATATCAGGCTTATTTTTGATGACGGACGTCAGGGATGTTGCCTTATTGTTATTGCTTTTAACTTCAATAGGGATTACTTGGCCGTTTTTTGGGATCAAAAAATCCGGTTCCTTTCTGGCTGTATCATTTTTGTAGAAATAGAGCTTGTAACCGGACTTGTAAAGAGCATCGGCTACGGCGCATTCATACAATGCGTATGTAACGGGTAGGCATTAGGAGCCGGTTATTATATCGAAATACTTTGCTATTCGCTGTTTAGCTAAATCGTAGACCGTGTCGTTTACACGAGTAGCTACAACAATAATAAACATCTCATTTTGGTTATGGATCAATTTATATACGATCCGGATTCCTGCATCTTTCAGTTTTATCTTTAAGAGACCGCTAAGATTGCGAGCGTTTTTATTACCTAAAGGCTTGCCGTATCCACCCTCGTTTTGAGGGAGAGGGTTTGTGCTAACTTTTTTTAGTGCTTTGTTTACAAGTATCTGCTGGCTTTTGTCAAGTTTTCGGATGTCAGTTAAGGCATCCGGAAGAAATTTTATTTCCCAATTCATTCAATTTCCACATCTTCCCAGCCCTTTAGATCAGCTTCGTTTATTCCAAGGTCTTTCAGGGCGTCTTTTTGGGAAACTGCCTTTAGTGTGCTGTATTTTTGTAACCTTTCGTTGGCCAAAAGAATTAGACGTGTTT
>JAEEGL010053084.1_pt1 | contig 28994 bp, 27 predicted proteins | sample 9134231 | NCBI WGS metagenome assembly JAEEGL01 (sample SAMN16246548, study PRJNA631951) | gut metagenome | biome: gut microbiome; feature: rumen; material: fiber-attached | host: Bos | place: Iran: Karaj | collected 2018-10 | reverse complement strand
TTATACGATTTTCTTCGTTATAAAATGGTATTATACAAGTACAAGTTTTCATAAATACTCCTATATTTTTAAACATATTTACACATTTTTTGCTATCAGACTTTTGAGTTCATCTAGTCAAATATTACTTTTTACTGAAATGAAAGCCTTATCTTCATCTGGAAAAAGTTTTTTTAATTCAGCTAATCTTTCTTCATCAATTAAATCAATTTTATTGAAAACTAGAATTCTCTTTTGATTGGCTCAAATATCAGACAATACATCGTGAACTACGGAAATTCTTTCTCACACAAATGGATCGCTAGAATCTATGACATGTAATAATAAATCTGACTCAATACTATCTTCTAGAGTAGAAGAGAATGATTTAATTAGCTTTGGAGGTAAATCACGGATGAAACCGATTGTATCATTTAGGAGGATTTCTTTTCACCTTCATGTTACTGGATCTGTAATTACGTACAGATTTCAAACATTCGTTCCGAGTGTCGCGAAAAGTTTATTTTCAGCTAGTACTCATTTTTTGGTTAAACCGTTCAATAGTGAAGATTTTCCCGCATTCGTATAACCAACTATTCCCACAGTCGGCATTCATTTCTTGATACGTGCATCACGGTGAAGTTTACGCATTTTAGCATATTCAACGAGTTTTTTTTCAATTTTTAGAGTCTGCTCTTTGAGATGTCTTTTCATTCTTTCTGTGTTGGTTTCTCCAAGTCCACGAGTTGCTCAAGCTCCACCTCATGAAGCGGCTCATCACTGTTTGGACAAATCCATTCACATTCTGTAAATTCTTGGTCACATATGCTTAATCGCTGCAAGCTGGATTTGTAAACGTGATTCTCCACTCGTTGCGTGTTTTTCAAATATTTTCAAAATAAGATCTATACGATCTCGGGCTTCCATTTTTGGGTCAAGTTTGTTTTCTTCGGAAACTACACGTAATTTTTCATTAATCTGCCAAATCTGAGCAGGTTTAAGAGCATTTCCTACTATCAAAAGATTTGCTTTCAATAAAAGCATATCATGAATAATTTCATCTAATTTTCATTTTCAGACATATGTTTTTGGGTCTGGAATATCTTTTTTCTGGTATTTCTGAAGAACCACAATTCATCAGTAAGTTTCCACTAGATTTTCAAGTTCTCTCATTCTATCTTGAAGTTCTTCTTTATTGGTGTTTTTGTCTACCAAGTCTACTAGGAATACGCGAAGTGGTTCAGATTGTTGTAATTCTTTTTTATCTAACATATTTTTTGCTTGATAGATAAAATTATTTTTTTGAAATCAGTTTCAAAACTTTCAGAAAGCTTATTATTAAGCAAAAATTCGCATTATTAGATTAAAAAAAAGAATAAAAATTCTGATTTAGAAATATTTTTTTTACCTAGAAAGTCAAGTTTGTATCGAATAAAATAAAAAAGTCTTCAAAAATTTGACAAAATAAAAAAATATGTTATAATATATACGTATTTATATCTTAACAACAAAACAAAATGGCAAGAGAAACAAAAAAATCATTACTATTCAAAAAGGAATCTGAAAGAACAAAGACTGAAAAATTGGTCAGAGACCTTTGTATGTATGGAATTGTGATTTATGCTGCTATCATGGGATACCTTGTTGTAAACGCTAATGTAAACCTAGCTAATGCTCAGGCTGCATATATTAGCAACAGTATCGCTACACAACATGCAATAAATTAGTAATTATTACATTTGTACATAAAAAAAGGATAATTTAGGTTGTCCTTTTTTTTAATTTATTGTAAATTCTTTCACTTGTAATTATATAAAAAAATATTACCATTAAATTAATCTAATTAAGATTTATATTATTTCTTAAATAACAAATGAATCATTCATCTTCTTATCCACTTAATAAAAAAACAAAAAAAACATTATCTTGGTCAAATACAAGGATTACGTTACTTGAGTATTGTGAAAGAAAATATTTTTTAAATTATTATACTTTTGCATTAAAACAAGATAATCCAGATTTATGGTTGGAAACATTGCTTTTGAAATGATTAAAAAGTATAGAAATGCGAGTTTGAGAAAAGTCTCATTTTCTATTATCAGATTACCTACATGAATTGAAAAAATGAGAAGTATCTGATGAAAAAATTGAGGAGCTAAAAAATAATATGAGAGTAGAAATGACTGCAGATTTTGATTATTCCAAAGAGAGAGATTATGAAGATCGTGAAGATTTTTTCTGAAAGTTTTGACTCTCAGAACATTTTTATTGAGAAGATACTGATGGGTTACTTCAGCCTGCCATTGAAAAAGTTTGCTGAAATTTAGATCGTTTTATTGCTAGCCCATGGAATCAAAAAGTTCAAGATTACTTCAATTCAGCTAAATATGTATATGTAGAACATCCTAGGAATCCAGATTTTGAATCTATGAAAGTAGATATTTCAAAGATTTGACTTAGAGATGTTTCTGTGTTAGCATGACCTGATTTTTGAGTAGTTTTTTCTGATACGGATTTTTTAATTTTAGACTGGAAATCTGGTAAAGAAGAGTTATTGGATAATTCAATTAGTGATCAACTAAAAGTTTATGCCTTAAAAACTCTTCTAAAAAAATGATTAACATCGTTGGATGGTATAAAATTTGAAGCTTATGAAGTTTACTTAAACAGTATGAATTCATATGGAGGTGTAATGAAACAAGAAGATATAGACTGAATTATAGAAAAAATTAAACATGATGTGGAAGAACAAAAACAATTTTTGGTAGATCAAAATCCATATAAAAATCAACCAGTTGATTTAATGATGTTTCGTAAAACAACAAGTGATAAAAAATGTGAAAACTGTACTTTTAGGAGTGTATGTAAAAAATTAGATTAAGATAAACTTATAGTCTATTAACCACTAATACATTTGATAAGACATACGAAACACCTATTACTAATACTCAGATAATTATATAGAGTAATGTTTTTTTGAGGCTTTCCCTATTTTTTGGGTCATCTGGTTTTGCAAACATTTTATATCATTGAACTATAATTAACACAAGGATAACAAATGTTGTTAGTCCCATAACTCGATTTATAATTTGGGAGATTAATTGTATATTTTCAAACTTTAGAATATCATTTCACATTTCTGAAATATGACTTGCTTCTGTATTCAATACTATTTCTTGTCTTCACATAACAGCCTCAACTAACTGTTTCGATCAAAGTATTATAAATATTCAAATTACAGTTCGCAATATAACTCACAAAGCTTTTTTCTTAGTTGAATCATCCGTAGCTGTAACAAATTTAACAACTTTGGATAACATCATAAAAAACAATATTCAAATCACCAAATATAATGCAACCTTAATAAAAGGATATAAAACAATTTCATACAAATTTGAAGCAATATTAATTCAATTTGGGTTACTATCAGCCTGCACAAATTCTCTAGATATTACTCAATTATCTCCAACCAATCTATCTGCTATAAATCTAGCAGAAACCATTATTATCACTCAAATTATTCAAAATACAACTAATCTAATTCAATCTTTTACTGACTCTTCCTTACTCGAGGTCATAATTTTATATCATCATACAAAAGCTATAGCAATTCATATCACAATAAAAACATTTATTATATAAGTTATTACTTGGATAATTTGTTCATTAAAAAGCTCAGCTCATGTTTTATCTCATACTAAATCAGGTGTTGTCACACTTCATAAAGAACCACTAGAAATAGTAATTTCTAATGGCCTATTATATGGGTTATTTTGAGCTAATGTAAAATTAAGATTTGAAACACTTATCAATACACTTACTATAAACATAAATGCCAATAAAGATTTTTTTATAAACGTTTTCATATTTTAATGAGTGTAATATAAATAAAGATTTAAATTATTTTTTTATTTTATTTAATAAATAATCAAATAAATTCCGATAATATTGGAATTTTTGGAAAAGATTTTTTATATTTATAAAAAATTATAATTCTAGCAAACCACATAATTATTGCAAAAATTGATACAATATAATATGGAGATATCTCTATTCAACGATAAAATGGAAATAATATAATAATAAATAATACATATTGAACTATCGTTCCAACTCCCCCAATCTGTCATTTTTCATACTTAAATTTTTCTGCATTAAGAACTGTTTGATAATCATATCTTTTTAATTTTGCAATAATAGGAGCTGTAATATATGCCGTAATTTCTCACGGATTACAGAGAAACATTCAATTTATAGCCTTTTTAATACTTAATGGTATTATATCAATATTTAATAACAATAAAATAAATCTAGTTAAAATTGTTATAATAATTCATATTCAAACTATATTACCAAAGATTAACGTTCAAAAAATAAATATAATCCATCGCAAAACTGATTCTTTTAACCATCGATATGATGAATTATAATTTTCTTGTTTATATCGAATATTAAAATTTCTTATTGGTAATAAGACTTTTATAATTTGGTCTTTATACTGGATGTTTTGTTTTATAGAGTCTCCATTTCATCGTATAATTAAATTATTTATACAAGCAAATATAGAAAAAAATAAAACAACATATACAACCAAACATCCTATATTGGCTATTCGTAAAGCTATTTGAGAAATTAATGTCAAATTAATAATTATAGCAATAACTATAATAGCTAAAACTACTAAATTAAAATATCATACTTTAACATATCATGAAACAAATTCTTTTTCAGTATCAGATAATAAATTTTTGGATTTTATACTATTATTTATTAATGGAGCAAAAAACATAATTCCTGCTATTGCGGAAAGCTTTGCTTGTGTAGAAATGTTGTTTATTTGATTCTCCATTAGTAATAAAAGATAAATATTATAAATTCTTTTTTTCTATATCTGTAGTAATCAACTGTTTTTCTATAGGTGAAGCTACAATTTTCACTGCCACGTGCTGACTTCAGGCAAATATTAATCATTCCCCAATTCCACATGAAATTAATTTTTGTTGTTCTGCCTCTGAAAGTCATAAAAGCTGATTTAGCGATTTTATTGAAGTAGTTGACTGTTTAAGCAATATTTGAATTGAAGAGTTTGAAACAATAGGCTTTCCATATGGACTTCTAACAAAATCTTCAATATCTTGTGAGATTGTGGTAATTCATAGTCAGTATTTTCTAGCTCTTTTAGTCATACTAAACATAAAATTGGCAGAAACATCATTCTGAAGCATAATCCATGCTTCATCACAAACTAATAATCTTTGACGCTTCATTGACCTAACTTTCGTTCGTATAAAATTCAAAACATTATACATAGCTGGAGTTTTGAGTGCATCTTCCAAATCACGGATACTAAATACAGTTATACGATTATTAATATCTATGTTTGTATAATTATTAAATAATTTACCAAAAGTTCATGTAGCATATTTACTTAAACGTAAAGCAACTTGTTCTCATCACTCCATTCAATTCAATACATTCATCAAATCTTCCATCAAAGGTGGTTGTTTTCATTCATAATCATCATCTTCGAAAGAGAAACCGCGAAGCGCATAGGTGTTTTGTAATGCTTTATCCAAAACTGCCTCTTCTTCTGCACTCAATTTTCAAATTAAAATCTGAACCAATCAGATTAATGTCATAATCTGAGAGCGAAGAAGATCTCATTTTCCATATTCTACATCCTCAATTTTTGGCGGAAGATCAAATGGATTAATATATTGTTGGGCGTTTGTGGCAATATTAATATATGTTCATCAAACTGCTTCGCATAGCTCTTTATACTCATTTTCTGGATCTATAACAATAATATCTATTCAATTTAATAAATATCTTAAAATTTCTAATTTAACCGTAAACGATTTTCATGCTCACGATGTAGCTAAGATTACACTATTCATATTTGGCAATTTGTTATTAAACCTATCCATAATTACAAGTCAACCTGTATGTAAGTTTAATCAATAAAAAATTCATGTATTTTGTACAATATCATTAGAAATAAATGGGAAACTTCATGCTAATGATGATGTAACAGCACTTCTAGTAATTCATAAATCATCAATACACAAAGGAAGAGATGATGTCATTCATTCATCCATTCTTTGAATCGCAGGTTTTACAGATATTCAATATCACCCAACTTTTTGTTCAAATTTTTTACCATCCTCTTTCAATGTATTTTCATCCGAATTGTATAGTGTAAAATAATTTGATACTTCAAAATATCTCTCTTCTCTCGTACTTAGTTTTTCTCTAATTAATTCAACATCTCTATACTGTTGTTCTACTTCTTTATCTGTTGTAATTCACTTAGATATAGCTTCATTTAATTCTGCCTTTAATTGAGTTGATTTTCTTTTTAACATAGCTTGCATTGCTGTATCATCTTCTGGATATATGAAAAATGACATATCTCGTTTTGAATGTATACTCATCAAATCTCTAGTCCGTAAAGCATCAATATATGTTGGATATCTCTGCATATAATAAGTTTTTCATAATATTCAGCTAATATTCATCATATTACTTTTATATTCCCAATAAGATGGAGCAATATGTGACTTAAAATCTGCGATATTTGCTGTATATTCTTCATCTACTTTTTTAATAAATCTTCTCATATCAGTATTAATCATACTATCTTTATATTCAGAATCTGGAATTTCTAATATTTTTTTAATTTGTTCACGTAATTCATTTGCTTTTCTCTCTTGTTCAGCTAGTTTTTTTTCATCTATATTTTCTGAATCATTCGTTGAAGACTTATCTCATTTAGTATTTTTATTAATTTCACTTTGTTTTTTAGATCCATCATCTGTTCAAAAAATATTATCCAATACGGAATCTAACCAATTTTTTTTCTTTGGTTTATCTGGTGTAACATCTTTTGTTTCAACCGAATCTTTAGCTATTTCGTGATTTTGTGTTAGAGAGCCTGCATTATCTCATATAACAGTTACATCTTGTGTCGTTGCAGTTTCTTGTGAAGTTGAAGATCTTATCTCAGAATCCGTTTTATTTGTTGATTGGTTTGTTTGATTCTGTGTAGAAGCCGAATTATTGAGCGATCAGAACAACAAATCGAAAAATCATGGAGTTCTTTGCTGTGTTTGTGATTGTTGTGAATCATTTTGAACGGATTGATTTTGATTAGGTGTATTATTTAATCAATTAAATAAAGAATCGAAAAATCAGGCTTTTTTTTCTGTTGTTGTAGCAAATTGATGATTAACAAAACCTCATGCATTAATAATGTTTGTATAATCCGTATCATAAATAACATTTAAAATGTTTGTATTCATTTATATTTTTATAATTATTACTTGAAAATAAAATTACACAAACTAATTATATTCGAAAAATATTTTTATGCAAAATTTTGATTGTTTTTTTAATACTTTTCTATGAATTTAACAATTTTTAATCCAATTATAATTGACATTTTATAATAAAAAACATATTAAAATAACTTATAAATCATTAGCTATTATTTAATAGGTTATTTTAATATTAGTTAGTTATCGTTCGACCAAAAAATGTTTTATTTTTTGGTTCCTCTGGCATTTTATTAATGTAATCATCTAACATATCTGAAGTTCTAGATAATCAGACACGTTGTTCTAGTAATTTTCATAAATCTTTAAACTTATCATTACAAACTGATAATTCATTCAATAAGAAAATAAACTTATTTAAAAACATTTCTAAATCTCCTGGAATTTTATTTTCAGAATAAATTTTTTCCAATGATTTTAACCAGATATTTGAATCTGTTAATCATGAAAATTCAGGTTGATTTTTTAAATTTTCATGTAAATCTACTAATTTTAAAGTTAAATCTTTTCCTAAGCTATTTACAAAAGATTCAATAATTTTATTTATAAATCATTCTGCTTTTTCTTGTCTTTCTTTTCAAGTTTGCAAAAATTTATCACTTATTTCTTGATTGTATTCATGTCATTCTTGATTGTCTGATAGGAATTTATTATCCATATTCTCACCCATCATTTTGTATTCATAGTAAATGAATAAAACTACTTTATTTATTATTCATAAAATTTTTGATATCTTCTTTTGATGCTAAAAACTCGCGATATTGTAAATTTAACATCTGAATTTTTTTTGCAATATATTCAATTTCTTTAATTGTTGATTCATATTCTCTCTGTATATCATCCCACATTCTTTCCCTAATTTCTTTAGATTCAGTAAAAAAATATTTAAATAAAAAATTTACTTGTTTTTCTCATAACGAACCTAACAGATCTTTTATCTCCTTATTTCAATAACAAGAAATTAAATTCGCTACAATAATTTTTTTTTGCTGAAATGTTAAATTTTTGTATTGTTCTGGTAGTTTCATATTTATTATTTCTGATAATAAAAATTAAATAATCTACTATAATTATAGACAAAAAGATATTATTTGTCAAATTCTTGAAAAGAAAATTATAAAATAATTTTTAATTATATTATTAAACTTTTATTATTTAGATTTATAACTTCACAATTCCATAATTCTTGTATTTTTTTTACAACTTCTAAAATATCATAACGTGGATCTTGTTGATTATGATAATATCGTTTATAACCATCAATTAATACAATAGTTCACAGATTATTGAATGGCTGAAAAACTTCAGATTGAGTTGATACAATAATTCAGACTTTTGATTTTTTAATTTCCCACCAATTTTGATCTTTACGATTTTGAGTATCTGTAGAATATAACTGTGTAACAAAATCTTGCGAAAAAAAATCTGAAAGCTGATTTTCACGAGATCGATTATCTGGAATAATTACAAGATTTTGTTTTGTGTCGTTAAATGGAAGTGAAATATCGGAAATTTTCAGCTTTTTATTTTTTCATTTCACCTTTGATTCACGATCTAATAGTTGAGGGATCTCTAACGAAACGAAATATTTCAAAACGTTATTATAAGTAGAATATCGTTGATAAACCATCCAATGGAGCAATGCGAGAAAATTCTCATCAAAAAAATTTGGATAAACTACTTCAAATGGTGAAGTGGGCGTAAACTGGGTTCTAATCAATTCTGGGAAACTAATTTCATCTCAAAGATTTAATAAAAAATCTCATCCACATTGGATTAAATCTCATGCCTTTCATATCGGAAGTGATGAAGAAAAGACCCTATCATGTCATACAAACTGTTTGAATGAGAATAGATACATTTTCCAAGAAATACTTGCGATAAATACGAGAATTAATATAGTGATGGGGGAAAAGAATGCAAGAAAATAGTCCCCCTTTGATAAGGGGGATGATCATAAGACCAGGGGGATATATAAGATTTAATAAATATCCCACCGGCTCACTTTGTTCGCCCCCTCCCTTGCCAAAGGGAGGCTTAAGTAATTTACCCAATAATCCACACTTAATGCTATCACCAATTACTTTAAAATTTCTAGAAGCTGTAAAAATAAACAATAACACTGAGCGAATGCATAAAAATCATGATCTTTATGTGCAAGAAAGAAAAAGATTCACAGAACTTGTAGAATATTTAATCATAGATATGCAAAAAATTGACCCAAATCTGAACTGAATTGAAGCAAAGAATTGTATTTATAGATTCAATAAAGATTTACGTTTTTCTCCTGATAAATCTCATCCATATAAATTACATTTTGGAGCATTTCTTTGCTCCTGATGAAGAAAATCATCATTACCTTGATATTACATTCACATACAACCCTGAGATAATTCAATGATATGATGAGGATCACGATGCCCAAGTAAAGAAGAAACAAACCGCATCAGATTACATATCTGGAAGAATCGAGATGAACGAAAAGAAATTATAGAAAATCAGACTTTTAAAAGATATTATGGGAAAGTGGAATGGAAAGATAATGTAGATGCAGAAAGAAGATTGAAAAGTAAAGTTTGAAAAGAATTATTAGAAAAGGCTGGAGAAAAATTAGCTAGAAAAGTAGTAAATAATCGTGACATGATAGAAATTTTACGTTACGTAGCTCGAACTGTTAGTCATGGATTAACAGATGAGGAAATTTTGAGTGAAAAATGATATGATGAAGTCATTTCATGATTTAAAAAAATGAAAAAATTTAACGATTTTCTATTAAATAGTTTCTAAAAAATCATATAAGTATGTAAATTTATATTAAATATAGTGTAAAACTCTTTTTGGGTTTGATTTTTAATTGAATTATAATATATTCATGTGTCTGAATCTAGTTCAGATTTTACTATTTATAACATATCAAATAATAATGGCAATTAATGTAATTATCAAAGATCCTCAATGAAATGAGATTGGACAATTTCAAGCAGAAAATGGAAAAAATATTGCAGAATTAGCAGCAATGCATGGAATAGAAATTCCTGTAAGTTGTGGAGGTGGTGTATGTGGAGTATGTTTATGTAAAGTGGAAAATTGAAAAGATGTAGTAAAAGTTGACGCCTTTAATTCTCCATTAATGCCACTAAAAACTGATGAGAACTGAAATCCAGATGAAGTGTTAGCTTGTGTATGAGGATTCAATCCTGAAGCTTTCGACGATTGACAAGATCATACTGTAATACTACAAAGAACTTATTAAAATATAAAAAAGCAAGTAGAAAATATTCACAAAATTAAAATAAATTCGTATATATTATTAGATACAGAAAATATTAAATAAAATATAGTTAGATTCTGTAGGGATTTTGTGCTTTTGGATTATTAAAATGAATATATGGTAATTGATTTTATTCTTGCATTTAAGGAGCTTTTAGTACAACAGGATGAAGAAAGTTTCAATAAATTTTACTTGGAAACTGTAGATATTTTTTTTCGTTATTTAAAAGCGAATTATTTTATTGAAGAAGATGATATGCAAGATATTATCGCAGATTTTTATGTTAAATGTTGGAATTGATTTCCGAATTTTGATATAAATCAGAATTTTTCTGGTTGGGTTTGGTCTATTTTTAAAAATACTCTTAAAGATTTTTGGAAAAAAAGGGGAGAATCTGCTTTCAGTGAAATAGATTCTGAAAATGATGCTCCTTTCGAGGATTATCTTGAAGATGAAACGGATTACACTCAAATTTTGGATAATGAGTATACTTTTGCTGAAATTCAAAAAGCCATGATTGAACTGGATGAAATGAATAAAGAAATTATTTCTTTAAAATTTATTGAAGATAAAAGTTATGAAGAAATTTCTGAAATATTATGAATTTCTCAAGATTTAGTAAGACAAAGATGTTCAAGAGCATTGAAGGCTTTGAAGGTAAAACTTAGTAAATAAAGTATTCCCCTTTAAATACGGCGAAACCGATGAATTTTTAAATGTATACTAAATAAAAATCCTCCACCTAAAGAGATCCCCCCTTCTTTCAAATAAAGAATGACAGAATTTATATAGAATAACAATGTAATCAACTTTAAATAAATCATAATAACAAATGCAACTGTGTTTTGCACCTATGGATTGAATCACAAATTGTGCGACAAGATTGGTTACCAATCAGATTTTTCAAGAATATTGAAATAAAGAAGATACTCTAAATTTACGAACAGAATTTATGAATGTTGATTGATTTTTGATTAACCCTCATCAAGTAATTAAACATGCTTTAACTACAGAATTACAGAAGCCAATTTTGCAAATTTATGGATGAAAAGAAGAGACTCTGATAAAAGCTACAGAGAAAATTCAGAATGAATATTCAGATTTATTTAGTGGAATTGAATTAAACACTGGATGTCCGAGTAATACTGTAATGAAAGTTGGATGATGAAGTGACATGCTAAAAGATAAAGAGAAAACCCTGAATATTATTAAGAATTTAGCTTGAATTCAGGGTCCTCTTCCATTTTCTCTTAAAACTAGAGCCTGATTAAACGAAAATGATAAATCCGAACAGATGAAATTTTTGATAAAAGCTAGTGAATTCTGCACAAAAATTTCAATTCATGGAAGAACTTTGAAACAATTATATACTTGAGATTCTGATTGGGACTTTATCTGTGAAGTAAAAGAAAAAATCTGAAATTCTAACTGTAAAATTATCGGGAATTGATGAATAAATTCTTATATTGATGCTCAAAATAAACTTTCAGAATTCAACTTAGACTGAATCATGGTAGGTCAAGCTGCAATTTGAAATCCACGAATATTTACTCCTCATGAACCGAATTTGAAAGAAAAATGTGAAACTGTATTGAGACATTTAGATTATAGCATAGCCTGTGACCAGCGATTTGATGAGAATATCGCTAGTAAAACATGAGAAATTACTATTAATGACTTATATATTCCTCTCGATTGGATTGAAAATAATGTAAAAGAAAATCAAAAAAAATCAGATTTCTATCATCATTCAATAGTTGAATTTAGAAAATTTCTATTTCAATATGTAAAATGAATCCCTTGATCCAAAGAATGGAAACAGAAAGTTTTAAGTTGTAAAGACTATCAAGAATTAAAAGAACAAATTATTGATTTATTTTATAATATCTAAAATACACTTCTGTATAACTAATAAATCTTAGTGTATAATAATGAAATTAAATAAATATCATTTATACACAACTAAAATTTTTTAGATTTATTGGTGTGTTGTACTTTTGTTTCAACTAGAATAACAAAAAATTCAAAAAGCTGACCATCAAGATCAGCTTTTTATTTTATACTTATAATTTATTATTTATTTTCTGATTTTCTAAAGAATACTGCATATACTCCATATAAAATTATAGCAGCAATAGCTATGTATAATATATTTTCTGCAGGTCCAGTTACTGCTGGTACAATTGGCTGTACTGGTGTATCTCTCTTTGCGTCTACCTTATAATAAACTTCTTTACATCAGTTTGTAAGAGAGAAATTATGTTCTCCATCCCACTGCATTTTATATGAAAATTTTTCATCATCCATTTTAACTGATCCCAATGGTTTATATACTTCATCATTTGGATCAAACACTGCAATTTGAACTATACTTCCATCTCATAGAGATGTCCATCTGAGCGTAATTACATTGTCTGAACTTATTGTATGTGTTACATTCGCTAAATTCATTCAAGCACAAGCTGCACCATGCTGATCTTCTGTTATTGGAGCCACTCAATGTGATGTTTCTTCTGGTGTATTTGGTGTATTTTCCACTGTTTGGCTTCATACTTCTGTAGGCTGAACTACTAATCACATAGCATCACACGCTTCATCCCATACACACATGTTATTTCCTATTTGGAAACAAAATTCATTTGATGGAATTCATACTTCATCATAATCATTTATTGGCAATAAGAATGCATAGTAAACTTGGTTACTATCAAGTCCATCAGCTGTAGATAGATTAAATACAGCATCTTCTGAAGCTTTAGTAATATATTCTTTTACTATTATTTTTGATTTATCGATGCTTTCATCTCAATTTTTAAGTTGACTTACACGATATGGACTTAAGAACAAACGATAATTTGGAGCTGGATATAACTCTGCATCTGAAACAATTGGAGATGTAATAACAACTCCTCCATCTATTGAATCACATGTAGGAGCATTCAATGAAGAATATCACCAAGTGGTATCGTACTCATTTAAAATTCTTGTGTAAGCATTATCTAATGCTTTACCATCTTTAAATACATCACTTATATAAAAATCACTAGCACTTACTATACTACCAAATGAAAGCAAGACAGCAGCTATTCAAATGATGGATCAAAAAGATTTTTTCATTATTTAATTTATGAAATAAATAAAATATCAAAACAATATATATCTCGGTAGAGAAGTTATATTTATATTTAAAAAATGCAAATAGAAATACCTAAGTTTTAGTAAGAATAAGTTGTTATTTTGTATATTTATTATAATAATATTTACTTTTTGATTATATAATTTTTTATTAATATCAAAAAACACTTTCTAAATTTGTAAAAAATTTTTGAGCTATCAAAATAAATCAATATACTAATTAGATACCACGTTTTATGTAGCATTTCATATCATTTTATTTTTTTTGATAAAATTTGTCAAAAAAACAATTTACGTATAAAATATATATTGTCAATATATTTTAAATATAAACACAATAAAAATGAAATAAAATTTAGTATTCAATTTGATTTTTAATGAAATAAATTTATAAGCTTTCCGTCAAAATTTTATTTATTAATTCTCTCATGCAGAAGTTTATCGTGGTTCTTTGAACTGTTTTATTCACTTGGATATGATATTCATTTGCTGCAAATCCATCAATTTTAAACTACTCATATACGGTGGAGTGAGATGATGTAAAAATATTTTGGACTGATAATTCTAATGGATGAAATATAGATATAAATCTTCAAAATCCACAAACAAACGATTGGTTACATTTCGGTACAGCAAAAATTAGCGACCAAGTGTTTACCTATACTAAACAACGAGATTGAGATCAAAAGATACGAATGATTCCAGATGATGGATGAGATGAGGTTCATATTACTATTCAATGAACTACAACACCAAATCATAACGCAAATAGAACAGTTATTCCAGTGGTTCCAAAAACTGGACCAAGTGGAAACGTAATATGAATTATAATAGCAACACTTGTAATATTTGGAGGATATATTTACATAAAAAAAAGAGCTGACATTTAGTCAGCTTTTTTTAAAAACTATACCATTATTTTTCAATAATTTCTTTTTGTACTTCTTTTCAAATTTCTTTAGATACCTCTTCTGCTTTTCTTTCCACTTCAAGCCATAATGGAAGAATTTTATCTTTATTTGCTCTAACAAATTCAAGTGCTGCAACATTACCTACATCTCCTTGAAAAATTTCTGGAGAATATACTATTCATAAATCATTTAATTCTGTAATAGACTTTTGAATTTCTGCAGTAAGTTGTCAGGCAAATTCTGCTTTTTCTTCATCATTTAAAGAATTCCACTGATCTGGAAAAAATTTTACTTGCTCTTGATTTTCTGGATTATTAACTACACCATCAGCTAATTGTTTTAATTGTTCACTTGTGGCTTCTCTAAGATTTATGCTTTCTACTGTATCTTGACGTTCTTCAACTGGTTTTACTTCATGTGTTGATATCATTTTCTTTTAAATTAACAAATAAAAATTATTTTATCATTAAATGAAAACCATTTTCATCTTGATGTAATGAATAGATCCAAGATTCTTTTCAGATTTGTATAGGATATTCATTTGCACCATCTGGGATACTATATACATTTTCTCCATTTACATCTTCAATATGGAGAATAAGTAACTTAGTTCTTCTTTGTGAATCATATCGAAAATTAATAGGAATCAAACAATCTCCGTTTGGAGTAAGAGCAGGTTCTATATCATTTCCAATTACTTCAAATCAGAATTGTTTTCCGTTTCTATTTCCAGCTTCAAAATTTACCAATCATCCATCTTGTAAATCTTCCTTGATAATGCGAAGATTATGCTTTGTAAGTTTTTTTTCAGATTTTTTATGTGAAAGATTTTTAGAAAAAGAAGCTAAATCTGATAATCAACTTTTTTCATCATTAATTAATGATGATAATTCTGATTCAAGTCATTTTATAATGTCTGTTTGAGATGCTCTAATTCCTTGCACCTCTTTGTTGTTTATTTTCTTTGTCATCTGGTTATGAGGTTAAAGAATTAAAGATTATTAATCTGTGAATCTAGTTCTTGCAACGATTTTTCATCTTCTTTAGCTTGTCTCTCCTGCTGTTTATCAAAATTGTCCATAGCTTTAATCGTTTCGATTATTTTCTTTTCTTTTATAACTTTCGCAATTTTATCCATAGCTTTCTTGAGAATAACAACCAACATATCGATAGAATGTTCATCAAGTTGGTCATTTTGGACCATTGCTTTGATTCATCGTCACATTTCCCATTCTGGCAATGCATCAATTACTGCTAGGATATACTCTTTTTTTGTCATAGTGAGTAATTCAATTTAAAATCCATACCTAATTATACTCGCAAAAACAAAAAAAGTCAAAAAAAATCAGACTTTTTTGGCTTGATAGATTTGACAAAAATAAAAAAAGACTGAAACTAATCAGACTTTTAAACTTATATTTTCGAACCTATAAACTTATAGATATCAATTAAGTTATTCAAGGTTCAAGTGATACTAAATTTCCTAATGGGGCGGGCTATGGGATTCGAACCCATGACCCTCTGGACCACAATCAGATGCTCTAACCAGCTGAGCTAAGCCCGCCATACCAAATATATATAATTAAATTGTAATTATTTTCCCAATAAATTCAAGTAAGATTTCCTAACTTGAAAATTTTATATAAAAATATACGATATCAAATAAATTATTAATTTATTATTGAAGAGTTGAATGAAAATTGCTTGAGCTATAATTGTATGTATTTTACTGTGATATTTTTGGATTTGGCTAATTCAGCATATTTTTGCTAAACAACAAAAAAAATTTTCTCGAAAATTATTTTGAACCAGCTTTCTATTGGTTTGATCTTTATTAGCATTTAATTTTATAATAAAGGAAATATTTCCAGAATTAGAAGCTATACAATATGGAGCAATGTCTCTCAGTCGATGGCGATTATTCTTATTATACTGCGGATTAATATTTTTATTTTTGATATTTTTAAACTGAAATTGGAAAAAAAAGCAGATTTGGTTTTTATTTTTGATTTGGATGATATTATTTGCTGTGGTTGGATTTTTCTGAGTGAAAATATGAATATCTGCTAGCGTAATTTATTATTTCGTATTGGCTTATTCAGAGGAATTTCTTAAAATCGGAGCTACTGAAAATGAAGTAAGCAAAACTGATTTTTATTCATCAGATTTATTATTTTTTTCCATATTTATAGCATTAGGATTTAGTATTATTGAAAATATAGTTTATTTGTGAATGGAAATATTTACTGAAGGAGAATGAATTTGGTGAATGATTTTTGGAAGATGAATATTTACATCATTGTTACATTTTATAGCGACAGGAATAATTGCATTACTACTATATAAACTCTATCAACAACAATATTTAAAAGATTTAAACGTATGGCAAAAAATTTGTAGAATCGTAGTAGCAATATTAATCTGAGTTCTAATTCATCGATGATACAATCTATCAGTTCAACATATGAATTTATTAATTTATATTGTATTGGTATTTGGAGGATATTTTTTATTAACATATTTATTATTCTTGAGTGATTCGTTATATAGACAAAAAAAAGAATAAAAAAACAGATTTTTATTCATTATAATTGAAAATATGAACATTTGGGTTAATTGTTTATGTATCTTAGCATTGACATCGTTTCTTTCTCGATGTGGAATCAAAATTTTTAGAAAATTAAATATTTTAGATAAACCTTGAAAAGATTTAAAATGAAGCAGAAAGCCAGTACCAACTATGCAATGAATAGTAGTTTATTTAATATTTCTTATCATAATCGCTCTATTTTTTCCTGAAATGCGAACAAATAGATTATTATTATGATTCTTGGCATGAGGGACTTTGATTGTAATTGTAGAAATAATTACTGAATTGGAATATATCTGAAAAATTAAGTTTAAAATTCCAGCATGGGCAAGATTTTTGGTTCATTTGGTTGCTGCGTGTTTAGCTTTGTATATTAGCGGAATTCACGATTTTGAGATTGTACTATGATGAAATGTAATTACCTTACCTCAATGGCTTTTGTATGTTGCTTTTGCAATCTGGTCTGCATTTGTAACTAATGCTGTAAACTGGATTGACTGAATTAATGCTCAATGAAACTGAATTCTAACAATCTGATTTTTTACTATTTTTGGATTAATAGAGTGGGTAGTTCTTCCTTGATATACTGAATACACAAATTATGAGACTTTAATCTTTGTTCAAGATTTATCATTAATTCTAACTATAATTTCCCTAGTTTATACCGTTATAGAATTTAAACCTAGCGCATTAATCAGAGATATCTGAACAATGTTCCTTGCATTCGGTTTAGCGTATCTCTCAGTTTTATGATGAACGAAGATATGAACATTAATCGTTGCTTTATCGCTTGTGATATTTGATGCAGTATGGATTATATTTTATAGAATATTTGTGCTTAAAAGATCACCAATGCAATGAGATTATAAACACATGCATCACCGTTTACTTCGCCTTTGACGAACTAGATGAGAAGTACGTGCATTTGTATGGATATGGTCTATCATAATGATGATATTAATGCTTATGCAATGAACAAATAGAATGAATAAAATTATCATTTTCTTGATTATGGCTCTACTATTTTTCTGAGTAAATGTTTATCTTTTCCTTATAAAAAAACTTCCTTGTTGACAAGATGACAAGAAGGAAGATCATTTTGAATGAGAAAATAAGTATTAATTATAAAGTTCAATATTTTTTGATTTCATGTAGCATAGCAAGTACTTTACCCTCTTTTATTGTTATGTGTACAGGATATTCTCTTCATCTATAATTTATCAAAATAAGAGAATCCAAAGTCCAATCATTAATAACAAAATGATGATTTCTTATAAAAGCTCAAACTGACATTTCTTGCATCTCAGTACTAGTTATATTCAAGAATTTTACTACGCATTCTTTTGCACATCGTTGCAAATAAAAATTTTCCCATTGACTATATGGTGAATCTGGAATATGAACATTGTGCAATAAAGATTCATCTCTTTCACGAATATATTCTAGATCAATTGCTACTTTTTTGGTATCTACTACAAGTCATATCATATCTTCACTATGTGAAAGACTGAAAAACAACTCTTCACATGAATATATTCATTCCATGAAAGAAAATTGACTCTTTCATTTTTTCCACATATATTGTGTAACTAAATATGCTCAAATCAGAGAACTTGGAGCTCTTACTAATAAATCACTTCTTCATTGTGACAGGAAGAATCATTTTGCTTCTTGATAGAGCGAATCATCACACATTGTTATAGAAAAATACATGATAACATTACAAATAAAATAAATTATTTCTTCTTTGTTGATGTAGATTTTTTGTGAGATGTCTTTTTTGTATTATCTGCTAACAATTTTTTCAATTGTACATAATCAATCTTTCCAGTTCATAGCATAGAAATTGAATCTAATTTTATTATTGAATCAATGGAAACTAAATTTGTAAATCATTTGGCGTGTAAATAAGAATTTACTTCATTTAAATCAATATTTTCTGTTGTTAATAATATTAATTTTATTTTACCATCGTTTTCTTCTGACTCAACAGCTAGACATTCTGTTCAATCAGAATTTTTCCATTTATTAGAAAGTGTATTTTCTATCGCAGGAAGTGAAATCATCTCTCAAGCAATTTTTACAAATCTTTTTAATCTTCAAGATATAACCAGATATCAATCTTTATCAAAATATCATAAATCACCCGTTTTATACCACTTTTTTCAATCAAATTCTTCAAATGGAGACTGTATTGTTTTATCTGTGTATCATCAAAACACATTTAATCAACTCACGTAAATCATTCACTCTTTGTTTACTGATTGTTCATTATGTGTATCTAAATCTAAGATTTTAACTGTTTGTCATAAAATAGGTAATCATACTGTTCATCTCTTAATCTTTAAATTACGTTTAAATGGATTTACCGCAATAATTGGACTACACTCAGTAATTCAATATCATTCAATAATAGTAGCATTCGGAGATTTTTTGGAAAATTTTGTAAATAATTCTTTTGGACATTTTTCTGCTCAAACAATAGCTAAACGCAAAGATTCCAGTTGTCCATCACCAGCTATCTGTACGATTCAATTTAAAAATGTTGGAGTCGAGGCAACTACAGTAGATTTAGTATGATAAATTAAATTTGAATTTGTTTTGGAATCATTTGGATTCGGAGAAAATGCAATTCTAACTCAAGTTATCAATGGGACAACAACTCAAAGTACAAATCAAAACGAATGAAATGGAGGTAAATAACATAATTCTATATCATTCATTTTTAATCAGACTAATCATGCTGTTCATAGTATATCATTCAATATATTTTTATGAGTTAATTCAACAGTCTTTGGAAAAGCCTCACTTCATGATGTAAATAAGACTACAGCAATATCAGATATATTAGATGGAATTTTGAGTAGCTTAGATTTTATAAATGCTTTTAATTTTTGGGTTAATGAAATCTTTTTCAAAAGATCCTCAAAAAATATCATATCATAATTCTTTAACCATGGATTATGAATTTTTTGAAAAAAAGATTTAACAGTCAGAATTACTTGAATATTTTGAGATTGTAAACAATGTTTAAAAGCTTCTTCAGACTGTGTCCAATTTATCATAACTGGAATTTTGTTGGCTAAGTAACATCATGTAATCAATAATGATGTAATAGATAGAGAAGGAAGCATTATTGCTACTCTTTCTCATGGCATTTTTTTGAGTAAATCTGCTATCAAATAAGCTTTAATCAAGAAATCTCTTTTACTTTGTACTCAAAAAATTGAATCATAACAAAAACTATCAGATTGTTTATACTTTAAAGTGTCTTTTAATAAGCTTAAAATTGTTGAATCTTCTTTAATAATAGTTTTTATATGTGAATAAACTATTTTACTATCTCCAGAATAAATTCGTTCACATGGTTTTAGCTCTTCAATTGTATCCGATTGCCCCATTGCCATCAATGCTACATCTCCAACTGTTTTTAAGTCCAATAATGGAGGATTTGAAGATTGGGAAAATTTTGATTGAACTGAAGATTTTAGTTCTGCCATATCAAGCGAATCAAAAAGACAATCCAAAATCAAATTTGTATCAATAGAAATTTTATCAGAATATTCAGGTTTAATCTTTTTGACAGTATCTATAATTTTATCCAAGACATCTTTAGGAACATCCACTTTTCAAGCAAATTTAATCCTTTTTAACTCTTTTATAGATCATTGAATTATTGATGGCTCTTTATGATTTTTGGTAGTATTGTACCAAGATAATCCTGAAATATATTTCAATTTTTCCTCTCATTTTGAATTGTAGATTTTCTCTAATTCTTGATTAAATGCATCTATTCACTTTTTCTCCACTTTATGAAGTAATTGGGTTGAATCTTTTATCTCGATTTCCACATTTCTTTTGGGTACAAAAAAGAATAAATTTCAAAGTATAAACCATAATCATTTTATGATAAATAAGGCTAAACTTGGAGATTTTCATTTCCAGGCTCGAGATGAACGAGATCACCATAATCAACGTATAGTTACTGTCAAAATTTTGGTATTTTTTGGAGCATGTTGAACACTATAGAAAGCTGTTTTTTTACCAACAATTGACTGAAATCACTGACGAGCCAAAGCTCACTGTGGGTAAAGTAAAACGTTATCTCCATTTTCAAGAGCTTTTGTTATATTTCACACTATGATATTTGTATCGATTGTTTTTTCTTTGTTTCTTGTTAAATCAGGAATTGATATTGCTCAAATCGATTTAAATATCAAATTCAATACTGGCACGTTGTAATAATCTTCTGTAACAATAGGAGTCAGTCTTTTATTCTTTCATAAAAAGGCAAACATAATAATAGGGTCGATTAATGCCACATGTGATGGCAAAATTAATTTAGATCATTCTAAATCTAACAATTCCAATCATGTAAATTTTATACGATAACGAAATCTTATTAAAAATTGTAGAAAAGCTGAAGAAAACCTCATAAATTTATATATTAACGTAAAAATCAATATTCGACAAGAATAACATAAATATAATGGCTACATTCTCAAGGGAAAATTTATTATTTATATTAAAATATGTTGTGTTAAAAAAATCGATTCAAATGAACCGATTTTTGTTTATCTAAATGATTATAATTTTCACATCAAATCTCATAATGAAGCTTCTTGCTCTTTCTTGGCTGCATCTGCTTCTGCTCATCTATTCATTGTATCTAATACTGCAGCCCATTTTTTGATTCTCATATGTCTCTCTGAGATTAAAGCCTCTTTTTCAGATTCTCAATCTTCATTCTCCTCATTCATTAATATTTGTAGATTCATCTGCTCTTCTATGTATATTTCGTATAATCTAAGAATCTGAAATGACCACAATTCTGAAACTGTCTTTACGATAGATTGATCTCCGCTTTTTACTGCTATATACAATTCCCATCATCACTCTTTATCATCTTGTTTTAGTTCATAATCACTAGAAAAAGAACCTATCACTAATTTTTGTAATATATCCCAATCAAAGTCATCATCCAAATCTTCTGGTGTAAGATATGACTGAAAAGGGAACTCTTTCAAGTAATCTGTATACCAAATCTGATCTTTAATATCTCACTGAATCTTTCAAAAATATTTCTCATATTTTTCTATAATTTCTTTTTTATCTTCCTTTTCTCTAAGCTCATCTATAAAAGCTGGAAAGTCAAATAACATAGTATTTTATGAAAAAATTAAAAACATTACATTTTTCACTGTATATGATAATAAACAAAACTAATAACAATGCAAGGGAAAATTAATAGGATAAAAATAAAATCCATTTCGATAGAATAGAACTTTTTACAATCCCAATTCTTTCTCTCTATCTTTTATAATATCTTCTAGATATTGAACTATTCAATTTAAATTATTTTCTACTTCTTCATTTGTAAATCTAATCGTTCTTATTCATCTGCTTTTCATCCAATCTTCTTTATTTTTATCTTCTTCCCACATTTCATTATGATATCATCAATCTATCTCAATAACAAGTAGTAATTTTGAACAATAAAAATCAGCAATAAATCATCATATAGTTTTTTGGCGAACAAAACGATATCAAGTTTTATCTCACTTAAGTATTAAATTCCACATTAAAGATTCTGCTTTTGTAGAATTTTTTCTATTAAATCTAGCATAGTCTTTATTAGCGGAATTATAGGGGATATATGGTAAATCTTGATTATAATTTTGTTGGAAAATCATAATAGAAACTATGTTATAAACGAAGAATTTATAAGCAAATAATTTAGAATTACAAATCCTATACCTGCAAATCCCCCTGCCTTCGGCATCCCCCTTTATCAAGGGGGTATAAATAAATTAAATTTTTCCCTCTTGATAAAGAGGGGGGACCGCTTGCGGTGGGAGATTTGAAAAAGACTCATCCTTTCGGACAAGTCTTTTTCCATATCCAAGATGACTAGATTAGTCTTCTTTGTATATTCTCCATGAAGATCCGTTAACTTTGAAGTAATCAGAGCTATCAGCAGTAGAAATTACTACATTTTCATCAGCATCAAGATCTCCACCTGCAACTGTATAACTTATACAATTTATAATTTGAGTAGAAGCTCAATTAACTATATCAAATGAATCACCATCTTCTGTAGCATCTATTGATATAGCTCAAGTACAAGCATTACTAGCTACACCTCCAGTTCCTAATTTTACATTAGAAATCTCATAATCATCATCATATTTTTGTACTCCTAATTTGTATGAAGTTACACCTCAATCATTAGTTTGAGAAGTTAGATATACAAGAGCAGAAGCATATTTAGCTGTAAATGACTTAAGAGCATTAGCTGTAGTAACAGCATAATCATCTAAGCTAGGATTTACATCTGAGTTAGCTTCAAGAACATATACTGTAACACTTCCAGTAAGAGCTTCTTTCAATGAAACTTCAACCTCTAATCCATTAGTAGGTAATTCTTCATTGACTAAGTAATAATATCATCTTGTTGTAGTAAGATTAGTTGTATCTGCATAAACTGGTGTATAATCATCTGTATAATCAGATCATGCAACCTTTACTTTGTAATCTTCAGGATCAACTAATCCACCATTATCAACATATAATACAAGATTCTCCAAAGTAAGACCTTCGTTACCATTAGATGGTTTTACTACAAATTTTGCAAGAGATTGATTTTTAGATTTAAGAATAACTGTATTTTTGCTTGATGAAGCTGTAGGAATAGTAACAGTTCCTTTAGCAACAACGCTAATTGTTACCATATCATCATGAGCTACTCCAGATGGAGTGTTGTCATTTTCATCAGCTCCCCAAACATAAAGTTCGTAATCGTAATCTCATTCGTAAGTAGCATCTATTTCAGCTTCAACTTTAATCTTAACAGATTCTCATTTTTTAACTAATACATCTGAGAAATCTTCAGCTGGAGTATTATCACTAACAGTTGTTATATTCAAAACATCATCAGTATCTCCAACTTCTTCTCCATCTATAGATACATAGAAAGTTCTAACAAATGGATAAGATCCATTATTAGTTGCGAAACTATCACTAGCAGCACTTATAGCGAACTTGTTAAGATAGATATCTCCTTTCTTTGCAGTATAAGTTCCTTCAAATACTACTTTTCTAGAATTTTCTTCTTTTACAAATTGTACAGTCTTAGTAAGGTCGTTTGACATTGTAGCCTTAGCTGGTTGAAGTGTAACTTTAGATACTGTAATAGATCCAACAGGAGTTACATTAACATTTTTATTTTGTACATATTTGAATCCAGTGAATTGTAGAGATCAGAATGTAATAGATCCTGAAGCTCCTTCATTTTCATTAATATCGATCTTTAATTGTACTTTTCCAGATTCTTCAATTTCTACATTAGAGAAATAGTAGTATCCAGCTGTATTCCATTTAGAATCATATTCATCTCCATTAATAACTAATGTTAAGTGATCAACATGATCTTTAACAGCATTAGGAGTGAATGTAGAAGTAACTCTAACTTCTCCCTTATTAATTGCTTCATTAAGAGATATAGTTCATTCTGCTATAAGAACTCCTTCAGCTCCTTGAGCAGCATCTACATTACCTAACTTATTGTTAGTAAGTTTTACTTTACTTCCAGCGAAAGTATATTTAGGGAAGTTAGCTGCAGTTTCATATCCTAGAACTTTAACTTGAGAAGATGTCTTAGATTCAACAGCTTTTACGTCAGTTGATTCTGCAACATAGTATTGAATAGCTTTATTGTATTCATCGAAATCTTCAGTGAATGTAGCTTTTACAACTATAGTTGCATTTTTATTAATTGCTATTTCTTCAGCATCGAATGATACAACTAATTTGTCATCGTTATCGAAGTCATATCTTAATCCTTTAACTTCTTTTCCATCGAAAGTTACAACAACCTCATCAACAAATTCTTCATCAGATAATTCTTCAGCGTTAGTTAAAGTAAATCCTCTAACTTTTACAGCAGAAGTACCAGCTCTTAACTTGAATTTTGCAACTTCGTAAGATTCTCCAGCTACGTAGTTGTAATTCTTTTCTGTAGCGTTAGCAGATACAGTTAAGTCACCTGCAGTATATTCTATAATGTCGTATTCAAATGGACTGTAATTACCTAAGTCAACATCTTTAGCTGTAGATGTAACATCTACTACTTTAAATCCGATAGTTGCTCATGAAGCTTCATCTGTTTCAACACGAACTATAGCGTTAAGAGTTCCATCAACTGTTCTGTAACCTTTTTTAAGAGATAATGTAACTTTATCTTTATTGTTAACAGAGTTGTCTGTAGAAGTTGTAAGAACGTTTCCGTCTTCATCTTCTAATCGAACTGATTCTACAGAATCATAATAAGATCTTCCATATCTTTCAAGAACTACCTTTGAGATAGTAACTTCTTCAGAAGTCTTGAATTTAAGAGTATCCATATCAGAAACTCCTTTCTTTACGATATTTTTACTAGAGTTAGCTGTAGCAGTAACTACTAAACTTCCTGATTTTACAACTTCATCAGAAGGTTCTTCGTATTCAGCTTTACATGCAGCTGGACAATTGTCTAAGCTTTCTAAGCAAGCTATTACAACATCAGCATCTTCACAGTCTACTAATGGTGCACTATCTTCGCTTCTCATAAGCATCAACATTACCCAACCTCTAACTTCTTTTGTAGATTCAGCGTTAGCGATTTGAGTCATAATTCCAGCAGCTTTAAGAGCATCTAGGTGTTTAGCATAGTAAGGAGTTCCTCCTTCGTATTGATTTCCCCATAAAGCTCTTGATAAAGCTGTACCAAATTCAGCTCTAGAAATTGTGTCATATGGTCTGAAGGCAGTAATTCCTTGTCCCATAAGACCTAATTGACAAGCCTCTACTATAGCAACAGCTAAATCTCATTTAACTGATGCTGTATCAGTAAAGTTACAAGCTACAGATGTATCAGGAGTTCTTCCTGCATCTTTAGCCCAGTTAGCCAACATTTTAGCCATCTCAGCTCTTGTGATAGCTCCATACATGTTAGCGTTATCAATTGGAGACATCGTAGTGATGCTCTTTGAATAAGCCCAGTCATAAGCATCTTGAAGTTCTTGGCTATAAGTAGCTGCGAACACTGATGCACTTGGCAATGTCATTGAAACTGCAACTACCATTGCAGACAATGCAGTAAACATTTTTTTAATGTTCATTTCTTTTATCGAATAAAAATAAAAAGTCACAAAATAAATTACCAAACAGGGTTGGGTTTCTGTGTCTCCACACAGTAAACTAACTCTCAGTGTAGAAATATTAGACACAAATGCAAGAGATTTTGACTAAGGTGGACATCTACATAACTTTTAACCCTACTTAAAGGGAAATAAGAGATAAAATGCTGACCCACCATTATCAAGACCATCCAAGATTCGCGAGTATCTCGCATGTCGATGATCCCCCATCCTCACCAACCAGGGAAGATGAAATTGGGCATCTGCAAGCACGTTCTCATATAACTTTGACAGAGAGCGACCCTTACATTCGAGATTACGAATAATTATTTAATTTGTGACAAATTTTGTCAAAATTAATACAAATCTGTACCATTTTTGATGAGTTTTAGTAGTTATTAAGTATTATTTTCATATTTTCACTTCAACTTGACTTTTTTATAATTTGACGGTTTTACCTTCTCCGGCCTTTGGCCACCTCCTCCTATCAGAGGAGAAAAAAACTAAGTCGCCCTCTCTGTTAGGAGAAGATTTGGGAAGTGAAATCGCTAAGTCGCCCTCTCTGTTAGGAGAGAATTTAGGAAGTGAAATCGCTAAGTCGCCCTCTCTGTTAGGAGAGGGTTGGGGTGAGGTCCCTCAACTCATTTTCTCTATCTTTGACAACATCTTCCATATACTGAGAAACTCATTCTGTATTCTTTTCCACTTCATCATTAGTAAATCTTACTATTTTAATATTATAGTTATCATACAACCACTTAGACCTTTCTTCGTCATAATCCTGTGTTTCATTATGATATCACCCATCTATTTCTATTCAAAGAAGTAATTCTGAACAGTAAAAGTCTAATATAAACTCTCATATCGCCTTCTCTCTTTTGAATTTATATCATCAAATTTTTCTATTTCTAACAATTCACCGAAACAAAGCCTCAGCCTTTGTTTGCTGTTTTCTATGATCTTTAGCACATTTAGTCAACCTTCTGTCATACTCTATAAAATCTACATTTTCCATCAAGATAAGGTAAATTATAAATACATGATGCTATACTATTGTTTTATTTTCTTTTTACAACCTCCTCCGGCCTTCGGCCACCTCCTCCTATCAGAGGAGGCTTCCATCTCTCATCTCTTCTAGAAAATGGTTGATAACCCCCTCCATTATGTTAGGAGAATGCTTACAGTAAAACCCTCCTCCCCTCTCTGTTAGGAGAGGGGTTTGGGGTGAGGTTTCCTAAAAAATTTTTGCTATATATATAATATTATGTCATACCCCACTTTTAGACACCAACAAAATCCATAAAATCAGGCTTATAAACTATTATTTCTTTCTATTTTTATAAAAAATTCACTATTATTGTGAATTTCACTATTTTAGTGAACTTTTAGACAACAAAAAATTCACTATTTTATAAAAATTCACTATTTCATAGAAAGTGTGAAAAAATTTGCTTTTAAAAAATTTTGGATTATAATTACAAAAGTTCACTATTTCATAGAATAAGTGAATTTCACTATTTTAGTGAACTTTTAGACAACAAAATAGACAATATGATTGAACATCCATGAATAGAATTACAAGTTCTCATCAAGGAAAAATGACTTACTCAAAAAGCATTTGCTTCTATTTTGTGAAAAAAAGTTAGCGAAGTAAATGAACTCTTAAAATGAAAAAGAAATATTACAATTCAGCGAGATTATCTACTTCATCAAACTCTCTGAACTCCAATGAAATACCGAATTTTGAAGCAAGTTGATTATGATTATTCATTATTAGATATTGAGGAATCTAATTTAACAACCCCTCAGTCACTACGTGACAGCTCCCCTAACAGGGAGCAAAACTCAGATGATAATTTTACTCCCCTGTGAGGGGGAGATGCCGAAGGTAGAGGGGGTTGATTACAACATCCAACTCATCATTCAGAGCAAAGCGAAGAATCCATTGATGTTAATATGCCATCATGAACACAGTGAAAAATCCAGGAAAATATACAGCAAACAGATTCTTTGACCAATGAATGAACCCCTGAATGACAAACAAAACCGCAAGAAACCCCTATTAAAAACTCAAAAATTGAAGACGACGAAGATCTCAAAAATAGAGCAAACATTTTCAGATCATTCTAATATTTTAGGCAACCTCTCCACCACTTCGTGGTCTCCCTCTCCTGACAGAGAGGTAATTTTGCTCCCTGTTAGGGGAGCTGTCCGAAGGACTGAGGGGTTGTCAAGTTTCCCCTCTTGATAAAGAGGGGCTAGGGGAGATTTGTTTGCAAACTCCCCTAATTTTCCTATACTATAAACGTTTAAATTCTAAATATCATGCCCACATACCTCTGACAGAATTTTCTCACTGATTCGACTATCAGACACCGAATTGCCAATAAAGCACAGGATTTTTATAATCAGAATAATTGCAAAATATTAATCGAAATCTGACCTGGAAAATGATCGATAACTAAACTAATTCTGAATATTTCTCCAGATTTTATCCTTTTTGAAAAAGACGAAACTTTGAAAGAAATTCTGGAAGAAGTGGTGGCTCAAAAGGAGAGTTGAGAGGCAAAAATTATTTGGTGAGATGTATTGGATTGA
>JAEEGL016790789.1_pt1 | contig 28996 bp, 18 predicted proteins | sample 9134231 | NCBI WGS metagenome assembly JAEEGL01 (sample SAMN16246548, study PRJNA631951) | gut metagenome | biome: gut microbiome; feature: rumen; material: fiber-attached | host: Bos | place: Iran: Karaj | collected 2018-10 | reverse complement strand
GCACGAGCGCGACCTCCATGACTTCGTGCTCCGTGACCGCAACCACCCGTCTGTCGTCATCTGGAGCATAGGCAACGAGGTACTGGAGCAGTGGACGGACGCAAGTGCCGACACGCTCTCACTCGAACAGGCAAACCTCCTGCTCAACTTCGGCCACAGTGCCGACCAGCTGGCAAAGGACGACGGCACCACGAGCGTCAACTCCTTGCTCACCCGTAAGCTCGTCGATTTCGTCAAGGCACGTGACAACCGCCCGATTACGTCGGGCTGCAACGAGCCTAACGAGTACAACCACCTCTTCAAGTCGGGCGCACTCGATGTCATCGGCTTCAACTACCACAACCAGAACATACCTGACGTGCCGAGCCGCTTCCCGGGCAAGCCGTTCATCATCACAGAGAGCAACTCAGCCCTCATGACCCGTGGTTACTACCGCATGCCTTCGGACAGCATGTACATCTTCCCTAAGCGTTGGGACCTCCCCTTCGCTGACGAGAGCTTCGCATGCTCATCCTACGAGAACTGCCACGTGCCTTGGGGCAATACCAACGAGGAGAACCTGCTCCTCATGCGCCGCTATCCGTGGATATGTGGTCAGTTCGTATGGACTGGCTTCGACTACATCGGCGAGCCTACGCCTTACGGCTGGCCCGCACGCAGCAGCTACTTCGGCATAGTCGATCTGGCTGGCTTCCCTAAGGACGTCTATTACCTCTACAAGGCGGAGCTGACCACCGACACCGTGCTCCACGTGTTCCCTCACTGGACATGGTCGCCTGAGCAGTTGCCTGCCGACGGCATGATTGACCTCTGGGCTTACTACAACAACGCCGACGAGGTGGAGCTCTATGTCAACGGCAAGAGTCAGGGCACGCGTCATAAGACGGACAGCTGTCTCCACACCGTGTGGCGTGTGCATTACGAACCGGGCGAGGTCGTTGCCGTCTCCCGTCTCCGTGGCAAGGAGGTCAAGCGCACCACCATCCGCACCGCCGGGGAGCCGTCACAGATTCGTCTCACGCCCGACCGCTCCGTCATTGCCGCCGACGGCAAGGACCTCTCCTTCGTCACCGTGGAGATTCTCGACAAGGACGGCAACCTCTGTCCTTGGGCAGACAACCTCATCGAGTTCTCAGTCACAGGCCCTGCCGTCATCGCCGGCGTTGACAACGGCTCGCAGACATCCCTCGAATCATTCGTCGAGCCTCGTCGCCACGCCTTCTACGGCAAGTGTCTCGTCGTGCTTAGGAATAATGGCACAAAGGGCGAGGCAACGCTCACCGCAACAGCAGATGGGAGGAAGGGAGCGACAATAACGATAAAGGCTCAGTAGCCCCCCGTCCCCCGAAGGTGGCGGCCATTCGGGTTTAGTTGACGAATATTTAGGGTAAATTAATGTAATGAGCCACCGTCATTGATGCCTTGCATCAAGGGCGGTGGCTCTCTTTGTGTCCCTATGTTTATTATTTCCCTCTATCCGAATGGCGCTCCCTCCCATTTGGGATGGCTGGGGTGGGGCCACTCTATCCGAACGGCCGCCCCCTTCGGGGGTCGGGGGGCTCCCCATCTTTGGCAGTGTTGCTTTCCCCCTCCCTTTGGGAGGGTTGGGGTGGGGCCGTATTGCTATTTGCTATCTCCACTTTGCAATTTGCTCTTTTTCTGGTGCTTTATTGCTTATTGATGCGGTGCTTGTGTCCTTTTCCGTTTCTTTTTTGTGTGTTTCTCTTGGCTATGTCGGTAAATGCCAGTACCTTGGTGGCGTTCAGTCGGCAACGCCCGAAAGGATAAACGAACCAATTTTAATGTAATGTATATGTTTTACTCTAACTTTCAGCATGGAGAACAGGGGCGAGGTCCGCCGCATCTTCCCAGTCAATTCATCCTACGTATTCCGTTTTCTCCACTCCATCATTCCGTGGTACATGGAGAAGCCGTACGTAAGGGTATCTCCTTCTCCTCCCCTGCGGGGAGGTCGGGAGGGAGCCGCTTTCTTTATTATCTTATTTACTAACATTAAATCTTTATGTCCTATGATAGACTATAAGATCTATATGAACAATGGCAATGAGATTCTCGGTATTGATGAGAAGACCATTACCGTGAACGAGAGTCTTAAGACATGCGAAGAGGATGCTCTCGCACGTGAGATTAACCATCTTAATCCGCTGATACCTGTTCAGGTTGCCAATGCGGTGCTCGAGAACTTCTGCGCCGCTGCTGCCCACCTCATGGACATGGGCTTTGCCGTTCAGCTGAGGAGTGGCAAGAATGTTGCTCTTCGCCTTTATCCTAACGTGCGCATCAAGGATGGAAGCATCAACCTTGCCCGTGCACGTCAGCTCGACCCTCAGGTGACGGCACTCACTGAGGACAACGCCGGCGACCTCGTATCTAAGGCTGGTGTCACTGTACGCGTAAAGGCTGAGGCTCTCTCTACATTCTCCGACATCCTGAAGGAGGCTAAGCCGAGCCTCACACGCGTCGGCTTCGTGGATCGTCCACGTGTCGTTGTCGGCAGCGGTGGCGGCACAAGTGGTGGCGGCACAGGTGGCAGCACCGGTGGAGGCGGCACAAGCGGCGGCGGCACTGATGATGATGAGGGAGGTGGCGGATTCTAAAGCCACACGGCGGACCCACCCCAGCCCTCCCTACAGGGAGGGGGGAGCCCCCCGACCCCCGAAGTGAAGAGCCCCCCGACCCCCGAAGGGGGCGGCCTTCGGATATGGTGGACAGAGAGCCACCGTCCTTGATGCTCGGCATCAAGGGCGGTGGCTCTTGCTGTGGGAGGATGGGCGAGGCTAGAAGCTCTAGAAGGGCTATAGGCTCTATCGGGGCTAGCTTGGTTAGAGACCTTAGGCTACCGAAGCGGACGCTTTGGGCACGGTGGCTGACCGTGAGGCTGTGGGCCGGAGGACGCCCCCTTCGGGGGGTGGGGGGCTCAGCTTATGGCTCCCCAGTTGATGGTGCCCTTCTTCATCTCGTCGAGGTGCCGCCAGAGGATGGCGTTCTGTGTGTTGCGCTCGTCGGGGTCGTTGTCTATGACGTCCTGTGCTGCTGCACGGGCGTAGTTGAGTACCTGTCCGTCGCGTGCGAGGTTGGCAATCTTCAGGTCGAATGCCATGCCCGACTGCTGTGTGCCCTCGAGGTCGCCGGGGCCGCGCAGCTTGAGGTCTTCCTCGGCTATGACGAAGCCGTCAGTGCTGTCAACCATTATCTGGAGGCGCTTGCGTGTGGTGTTGGATATCTCGTACTTGGTCACGAGGATGCAGTACGACTGGTCGGCACCGCGCCCTACGCGTCCGCGGAGCTGGTGGAGCTGACTGAGTCCGAAGCGCTCGGCATTCTCTATTATCATGACGGAGGCGTTCGGCACGTTCACGCCCACCTCGATGACCGTCGTGGCTACGAGTATCTGGGTCCTGCCGCTCGCAAAGGCTTCCATCTCGGCATCCTTCTCGGCAGGCTTCATCTTGCCGTGCACCTTGCTCACGCGGTACTCGGGGAAGGCAGCGCATATCTGGGCGTAGCCGTCCTCGAGGTTCTTCATGTCGGCACTCTCCTGCTTCCTGCGTGCCGAGGCGGAGAGCACGTTGGCGCCGTCGCGGCTCTCAAAGGCGTAGTCGCCGTCCACTGCCGTAGGGGCATACTTGTCCTTGTCCTGTATGAGCGGATAGACGATATAGACCTGTCGGCCTATCGACAGCTCGTGGCGCATCATGGCGTATATCTGCTCGCGGTGCGCATCGAACTTGTGTATGGTCCTTATCGGTTTCCTGCCCGGTGGGAGCTCGTCTATGATGCTCACGTCGAGGTCGCCATAGAGCGTCATGGCAAGGGTGCGCGGTATCGGCGTGGCGGTCATCACGAGTACGTGGGGCGGCACGTCATTCTTCTGCCAGAGCCTTGCTCTCTGTTCCACTCCGAAGCGGTGCTGCTCGTCGATGACCACGAGTCCGAGGCGATGGAAGACCACTCCCGGCTCTATGACTGCGTGGGTGCCCACGAGGATGTCGATGTCGCCCTGCACGAGTCGCTGGAGCAGGGCTTCGCGCTTCTTGCCCTTGACGGAGCCCGTGAGGAGTTCCACACGGACGGGCATGTCGCGGAGGAAGGAGCGGAGCGTCTCGAGGTGCTGCTCGGCGAGTATCTCGGTCGGTGCCATGATGCATGCCTGGCACTGGTTGTCGAGTGCTATGAGCGAGCACATTAGGGCAACGAGTGTCTTGCCGCTGCCTACGTCGCCCTGCAGCAGTCGGTTCATCTGTCGGCCGCTCTTCAGGTCGGCACGCACCTCCTTTATCACGCGCTTCTGTGCTCCCGTGAGCGGGAAGGGCAGGTAGTCGCGGTAGAAGGTGTTGAAGCGTTCGCCTATGGTTCCGAAGACGAGTCCCTTGTACTTGAGGCGGCGGTCCTTCACGTAGCGGAGTATGTTGAGCTGTATGTAGAAGAGCTCCTCGAACTTGAGTCGCGCCTGGGCACGCCTCAGGAGGTCGGGCGACTGCGGATAATGGATGTTCCTTATCGCCTCGTCGTAGGAGAGGAGCCTGTAGTGTTCGGTGATGTATGGCGGCAGTGTCTCGGGGAACGGTGTGGTGAACTGCCTGAAGAGTGTGGCTGTGATGCGTGCCACGGCGGCACTGTTCATATAGCCTTTCTTCATCTTTTCCGTGGTATTATAGAGGGGCTTGAATGCGAAGGCGGCGGGCTGTGCCTCATAGCTCACCTCGCGTCGTGTGCCCTCGAAGAGGTCGCCCGTGGTGCGTGCCTGTTCCCTCAGTGCCTCGGGCACGTCCTCTATCTCTGGATGGGCTATCTGGAACCTGCCGTTGAAGAGCGTGGGCTTGCCGAACACCAGCATCGGCTTGCGCACGGCTATGGAGGCGGATGCGTACTTGAGTCCCGCAAACCACACGAGGTCTATCACGCCCGTGCCGTCGGAGAAGTGGGCAACGAGTCGCCTGTTCCTGCCCTCGCCCATGTCCTCGATGGAGAGTATCTGTCCGATGAGCTGCACGTAGGGCATGGAGCCGTCTATCTCGCTGATGTGATGTATGTGTGTCTTGTCGATGTACTTGTAGGGATAGTACACGAGCAGGTCGCCCAGCGTCCTGATGCCGAGCTCCTTCTCCAGCAGGGCGGCACGGTTGGGTCCTACTCCCTGCAGGTACTTGATGTCCTGATTAAGCGTTGGTGTCATTCCTATCCTGTGACCACACGGTCTCCGAGCCGCTGTGCAAGGAGACGCTGTGTCTCGTTTAGTATCTTGTGCCTTTCCATCAGCTCCATGCAGCGGTCTATGTTCTGCATCAGTGCCTTGTCCTTGAGCTGTTCCTTCACCTTCTTGAGCTCTGCCTTGACCACGGCATACTTGTAGTCGAGCATGAGGTGCACCACCTGTTCGGGTGCCTTGTCGGCTGCCTGCTGCTCCAGCATCTCTGCCGTATCCTCGCTGCTTTCGGCTGTGTCGCCGGCTTCGGTGACGTCTGCCTCGATGTCCTCGGGCTTGCGTTCCTTCTTGACGAAGAGCTTGTAGCGCTCGCTCATCAGGTCGGCTGCCTCACGGCTCACGTCGATGTCGGGTGTGCACGTGAAGAACTTTGACGGTGTCATGCCCTCTTCCATAGGCTGCTCGTCCAGCATCTGCAGCATGCGTGCATACAGGGGCGTGCGGAACGCCAGTCCGTCTATCGCCAGCTCGTCCCTCACGAACTCGTGGAGCCTGACACTCACGGGGTTGCCATCCTTGTCCTCCCCGTCGATGGTGCGTTCGCCATAGCGCACGATGAGTCGCATTATCATGCGTTCGAGTCCGAAGAAATGCCTGTCCTCTGCCGTCTCACGGCGGAGGTCGTACACCGCTCCGGCTATGCCGTGGCTGCCTGCCGTCTGCTGCCCGTCACCGAAGGGTGGGGGAGTCTCGGCATGCAGACTCTCAAGGTATTCCAGTTCTTCTGCCGACGGTGCATGAGGGTCGCCCTCAGCCGCTGCCGGTGCCGATGGTTCCGCAGTCGCAGAGGCATTTGCTCCCGCAGTCGTTGCCCCGTCCGTTGCTGCCGTTGCCCCTTGCTGTGCCCCGGTCTGTGGTGCTTCGCCTTCGGCTTGTGCCTTGGCATCTGCCTCCTTCTGGGCAAGGTACCTGGCACGCTCCACCTCACGCTCTGCCTCGCGGCGCACCTCCTCGATGTGCTTCAGTCGGTCGCGCTGGGTCTCACGGAGGAGCACAGCCTCGTCGATGCCGAGGAGCTCTGCACACTCGTGGATATAGACCGAGCGTGAAATCTCTTCCGGTATGACCGATATGCTCTTGATGATGTCCTTGGTGAGGTTGGCACGCTTGAGCGGGTCGCGCCCAGCGTCGTCGGCCAACAAGTTGGCCTTGAATATGATGAAGTCAGTCTGATGGCTCTGTACGTACTCCCTGAACTCGGTGGCATTGTGCTTGCGGGCGAAGCTGTCGGGGTCGTCGCCGTCGGGCAGCAGGAGTATCTTGACGTTCATGCCCTCGGCGAGGAGCATGTCCGTTCCTCGCAGTGCCGCATGGATACCTGCCTCGTCGCCGTCGTAGAGGAGCGTTATGTTATTGGTGTATCGGTGGAGGAGGCTAATCTGCTGGTGTGAGAGCGCCGTGCCCGAGTTGGCAACCACGTTCTCTATGCCGCACTGGTGCATGGAGATGACGTCGGTGTAGCCCTCCACCATATATACGCAGTCCTCCTTGGAAATCATCTTCTTGGCCTGGTAGAGACCGTAGAGCTCACGTCCCTTGGAGTAGATGGCAGTCTCGGGCGAGTTGACGTACTTCTGCGCCACGCCCTTGGTGCGCGAGTCGAGCACGCGTCCGCCGAATGCCACCACCTTGCCGCTGATGTTGAACCACGGGAACATGACGCGTCCGCGGAAGCGGTCGGTCAGCTTGCCGTCGTCCTTGCGGTAGCAGAGCCCCGTCTTCACGATGTTGTCCTCCTTGAAGCCCTTCTTCCTGCCCTCCGTGGCGATGTTGTCCCACTTGTCGAGGGCGAATCCGAGCTTGAATCGGTCTATGATGTCGTCCCTGAACCCTCTGGAGCGGAAGTAGGCGAGGCCTATCGTGCGTCCGTCGATGTCGTTGAGGAGCTTGTCGTGGAAATAGTCGGCAGCCCACTCGTTGACCGCAAAGAGGCTCTCACGCTCCGAGATGCTCTGTCGCTGCTCAGGCGTCAGCTCCTTCTCCTCCCACTCGATGCCGTACTTCTTGGCGAGGAACTTCAGTGCCTCGTAGTACGTGAGCTGCTCCAGCTCCATGATGAAGTGCACGGCATTGCCGCCCTTTCCGCACGAGAAGCACTTGCACACTCCTCTGGAAGGGGACACGGAGAACGAAGGGGTCTTGTCGTCGTGAAACGGACATAACCCCTTATAGTTAGCTCCCGCACGTCGCAGTGTGACGTACTCGGAGACAACGTCCACGATGTTCGCTGCATCGAGGATACGCTCTATGGTTGCTTGTGGAATCAAGGTTCGGTGAGTTTTGCTTTGGTTATTACTTTATTGGTTGGCAGGCCGTGCCCGTGTCACCTTGTAGATGGTCACTTAGTCACCTTGTACATGGTCACTTAGTCACTTGTCAGGTCGTGCCCGAACGAGTTGGTCACTCGTGCCCGAACGAGTTGATGGGTCGTGCCCTAACGAGTTGATGGGTCGTGCCCTAACGAGTTGGTGGGTCGTGCCCGAACGAGTTGGTCACTCGTGCCCTAACGAGTGGGCAGGTCGTGCCCGAGCGAGTTGTCAGGTCGTGCCCGAACGACTTGGTGGGTCGTGCCCTAACGAGTTGTCAGGTCGTGCCCGAACGACTTGGTGGGTCGTGCCCTTGTCCCCTTGTACCTGGTCACTTAGTCCCCTACCTCTGTTACTGCACGTAGATGAATATCTCGGAGCGGACAATCATTGCCTCCTTGCCCAGACCAGCCTCGCGAATCTTCTCGAGGTACTCAGCCGCCTTCTCCTTGCTGCGGAAGTCGCCCACACGGCAGCGGCGTGACACATTGTAGAAGTCAACGTAAGACTGAAGCTCGGGGAACAGACGAGTGACGGCGCTGCCCGCCTTCCTTGCCTCGGCAAGAGACTTGTCGCTGCTGTCGCCCGTGTACATCTGTATTCTCCATCCCTTCACCTTCGTCTTCTTGCCCGTAGGTGTAGTGACAGGATCGTCCTCTGAGCCCTGGCTTGTCGTTACCCCATCGATGATGTTGGTCAGTCTCTGGTCTTGGTGAAGCGTCACGGAGCCGTTGGTCTTGGTCGTCAGCTTCTGTGTGAATGACTGTGCACCGAGAATAGAGAATGATGAGCTGAGGATGAATATGGAGAGTGATATAAGTAAACGCATATAGTCTTTTCCTGTTAAATGTTATAATGTTACGGGGCACACGTGGCAACCCTTGCCCACAGCCCCACATCGTCTCTTTATGTACCTTTGAGTCAGGCGTCCCTTGTCCTACCCCTTACCTTACACCTTTTAAATATATAGTGCCGTCGGGGAGGTTCGGGTCGGTTGTCTTCGGTCTTGACCCTTACCTTACACCTTTTTAATATATAGTGCCGTCGGGCAGGTTCGGGTCAGCCGTCTGCGGTCTTGCCCTTTACCTTACACCTTTTAAATATATAGTGCCGTCGGGCGGGTTCGGGTCAGTCGTCTGCGGTCTTGCCCTTAGCCTTTAGCCTTTTAACTCAAAAGAGGAGCAGGGGAATGTCTCCATCCCCTGCCCGTATTGTAGCTTATTAGTTCCAAGCGTCGATGATACCCTTGAAATCAGCAGCCTTGAGTGAAGCACCACCGATGAGACCACCGTCGATGTCAGGCTTAGCGAAGAGCTCAGGAGCGTTTGAAGCCTTGCATGAACCACCGTAGAGAATAGTAGTGTCAGCAGCAACCTCCTTGCCGTAAACCTCGGCAACGCATGAGCGGATGTAAGCGTGGATCTCCTCAGCCTGGTCGGCAGTAGCAGTCTTGCCAGTACCGATAGCCCAGATTGGCTCGTAGGCAATGACGATGTTCTTCCACTGCTCAGCAGAGAGGTGGAACACAGAGCCAGCGAGCTCAGCCTTAACGACTTCGTTCTGCTTGTTAGCCTCGCGCTCAGCAAGTGACTCACCAATGCAGAAGATAACCTTGAGACCGTTAGCGAGTGCGAGCTCTACCTTCTCCTTGAGGATCTCAGGAGTCTCGTGGTAGTACTCACGACGCTCAGAGTGACCGAGGATAACGTACTCTGCACCTGTTGACTTAACCATCTCGGCTGAAACCTCACCTGTGTAGGCACCTGATGCCTTGTCAGCACAGTTCTCAGCAGAAAGCTTGATGCTTGAACCCTTGATAACCTCTGCGACGCTTGCGAGGTGGATGAATGGAGTACCGATGATTACATCGCACTTAGGATTCTTGACTACCTCAACGAGCTCCTTTGCAAGAGCAACGCCCTCCTGGAGATTCTTGTTCATCTTCCAGTTACCAGCAACGATTTTCTTTGCCATGTTGTTACTTGTTTTTAATGAGTTAAACGATATAATTACTAATTGTCTTTTATGTTGTTTCCTGATTGTCTCCCGAAGCATGCGGGAGGCGGTTGGTTACTCCTCTTTACTCCTTGGAGCAGGAGTTTCGCTTGAGAGCTTCTTCTCGATTTCCTCCAGCTTGAGTCGCTTGTCTATCTCGCCGAGGCTCAGCTCCTTCGACCTGCGCTTCATCTCCTTGTAGAAGTGCCAGCCCGCAAACGTGCGGTCGATGATGGTGAGGATGAGCAGTGGGATGATGAACATCAGCAGTATGTTACCCATCTTGCTTCTCGTGGACTCCTCGGTCATCCTGCCTATAGGCAGTCGCTCGAGCCTGTCGGTCAGCGTGTACTCGTCGGGCAGGTTGAAGTTGCTCCACTTGCGGATAATCACTCCGTCCTTCATCAGGACAAGTCCCGGAGCCGCTCTCACGACGGTCTTGAGCATGCGCTCGTCAGCCGTGAAGTAAGGGTACTCCGCACCTGTGTGGTCCGTCCAGTAGCTGTGAGCCTTCCTGTCCTCCGAACCCGTGAGGCAGTAGAAGCCGTACCCGTTGTCCTTGGCGTACTCGTAAATCTCGTTCACGAGGTCGATGCATCCCTCGTCAGCCTTCCTCAGGTCTGGGATGACGAGCAAGAAGGTGTAGCCGTCGCCATAGACGATATCCTCCGTCACGTCGTTGTCCTCCTCGTCGAGCACCGCAAAGTCGGCAGCCTTGATGGCATCGTCGTTGATGACCGTCCTGCGCGTCTCCACGTACGTCCACGACTCATCAGGGTCGTCGTCGTCAGGACTCACCTCAATCCTCTTGCCATCCTTCTCGTAGATGACCCTCACCTCCATCGCCTCTTCCTTGCCCTCAAGCACCGAGCGCATGTCCGTGCCCACACGGTAAGGTCTGAAGTCGAAGACAGGGAGGTTAACGATGCAGTATATCGCAAACGCCGGCAGGTACAGCATGCTGATGGACGACACGAGCCACTTGGTGTTGTCGCTTATGAACTCGACCAGCAGGTAGTGCCACCTCATGATGACGATAGCCGCCGCAAGCAGAATGATGTTCTTCGCAAATGTCTGTCCGTTAGTCAGGACCACAGCGTCGCCAAAGCATCCGCAGTCCTCGATAGGGTTGAAGATGAATATGTAGGCGGTCAGGATGGTCATTACCGTCATGAAAGCCGCCGAGAGCCTTGCCGTCGGTCTTCGACTGATGCCGAACAGCAGGGAGATGCCCATCGTGAATTCGACAAACGACAAGCCCACCGAAGCCACGAGCAACGCGAGTTCCGGCATGCTCGTCATGCCCAGTGCTGCAAGGTAGTCCTGCAGCTTATAGACCGTGCCGTTTGGGTCATCCGCCTTAACGAATCCAGAGAAGATGAACACCACGGCAAGCAGGAGCCTGCAGGCGTTCACCGCTATCTTCATCAATAGGTCTCTATTCCTTATCTTCATTGGCTTCAGCCAGTTTGATCAGCCCGAACACCGAGTAGTTAATCATGTCGAGGTAGTTGGCGTCGATGCCCTCCGATACGAGCGTGTTGCCGTCATTGCCCTCGATCTGCTTGGTCCTGAACAGCTTCATGAGGATGAGGTCCGTATAGGAACTGACCCTCATGGCGCGCCATGCCTCGTCGTAGTCGTGGTTCTTGCGGAGCATGAGCTCAAGCGCCGTCTTGGCATACTTGTCGTAATACTCCATAGCCTTGTCCGCATCCATATCCTCCTTCTCAGCGTAACCGAGTTCGAGCTGGATAAGGCCCACGATACCGTAGTTCACGATTGCCTGAAACTCAGGGTAGATGCCTTCGCCCACGAGCGACACGCCCTTCACCTCAAGGCTCCTTATCCTGTTCGCCTTGATGAATATCTGGTCAGTCACGGACGACGGACGCATGATCCGCCACGCAGCACCATAGTCATATAGCTTCTTTGAAAATATATCGCGGCAGCCCTCCATGGCTGTCTTGAATTGTTCCTGAGTACTCATTACTATAATTATATAAACTTAAGTTGCCTGCAAAGTTACTAATTTTTGCCGAAGTACGATTACAAATTAACCTTATATAACAAAAAAAGCGACACGCAATCGTTTGCCTGTCGCTTTTACCATCAAACTACCAAGTTGTTATGGCAATTCGTGCATATATGTACCTATATTCTTATCTTCTGTTTAAGGCTCAGCATTGAGTCCTTCTTGATGCCGTTCTTCTTGCAGAGTGCCTCCACTGTCGTGTGGTTTGCCTTGGCGATGGCAGAGAGCGTGTCGCCAGACTTTACGATGTGAACACCGTTCTTAGCCTTCTCAACCGTATTGTTTACTCTTGCATTCTTGCCCTTCTTTGAAGGCTTGGCGTAAGCAACCTTGATTTCTTCCTTGCTCTCGTCTTCGTCAAGGTTCTGCTCAGAAATACCTGTTGATACAAGTACAGAGCCTTCGCGAAGCGCAACCTCATTCTCCATCTGTTCGATGTCCATGAGATCCTCCTTACCTCTTGTAAGAGCCTTGTTGTTGCAAACGTAGATATCAGCTGTTACGTCCTGCTTTTCGAAGTCGAACATGAATGCTGGGTTGATTGGCTGACCGAGGAGACGTGTCTCGAAGTGGAGGTGGGAACCTGTAGAACGTCCTGTGTTGCCACCAAGACCGATGATGTCGCCTGCCTTTACTACAGCGTCTTCCTTAGCGATAATCTTGCTGAGGTGTCCGTAGAGGGTCTCAAGACCATTAGGGTGGCGGATTACTACGAAGTAACCATAACCACGGCGGTCGTACTTTGTGATTCGTACCTTACCATCGAATGCAGCACGTATTGTATCTCCGATATATACCTTAACGTCGATACCTGCGTGCTGACGACGCCAGCGTGGACCGAAGTTAGATGTCACTACTCGGCTTGTTGTTGGCATACAGAAGCCACGAAGGTCAACCTTGAAGTTTGCTGGAACATGTCCTGCGACTGCTGAAACGAATTCGTTTCTCCAGTCTGTATAGATGTCGCTTGCAGGGTTCTGCAAGTCGGCCTTTAGAGTGTGTGTAAGTTTTACATCTCTAATCTCCTTCATCCTCTTGTCTGAGGGAGCCTGCATTGCGATAAGGTCCTGTGCCATTCCCGATAAAGACACGGCTGAAAGCAACGCGATACTGAATAATTTTCTTGTCTTAAATAATTTCACTGTTCAAAAGGTTTTTTTCCTTGTTCATTAAATATATTTATTCATTCATTTGTCTCTATTCTCTTGTTGTACGGATGAATCAGTATTCATCGTTTGCGTACAGATACTGGAATACTCCAGGAGTGTAATCGAAGATTTCCTCTGGCTTGAAGAATCTGTTCAACTCGATTATCGCATTCTCTGGTGAGTCAGATGTGTGGATTATGTTCTCCTGAAAACTCATACCGAAGTCACCACGTATTGTTCCTGGCGCTGCCTTGCGGCTGTTGGTACTGCCTGTCATGTTCCTGACTGTCTCGACTGCGTCCACTCCTTCGTAGCAACAGCAGATAACAGGTGATGCCATCATAGAGTTTTTTATTCTCTGGAAGAATGGCTTTGATGCCAAGTGTGCATAGTGCTCGTCAAGTAATTCGTTGGTAAGCTGCATCATCTTCATTCCTGCAAGGCGAAGACCTTTGCGTTCGAAGCGGGCAGTTACCTCTCCTACGATGGCACGCTGTACAGCGCATGGCTTTAATATGACAAGTGTTTTCTCCATAATTTTATCAATCTGATTCAATTCTTAAAGCGATTGTCTCACCTTACAATTGGTTGACATCACTCCTGGTAAAAGGTCGTATAGCTTATACATTTCTATAATTCCCTTTGCAAATATAGTGTATTTTGGACAATTAAGCGCAAATAATAGCGATTTTTTTGCTTTTTTTTAGTTTTTTAACGGTTCTCGCGTTTATTTCTGTGAATAAAAATGCCTATTCGTTAAGTATTTTCTTGACATCTTCTTCCACTTTTGTGAGTTTGTCCTTGCAGAATTCCACCAGTTCCTTGGCTTCTTTCAGGCTGTTAGCGAGGGAGTCGATGTCCATCTCTCCGCTCTCAACCTTGCGAGTTATTTCCTCTATTCTGCTTATTGCCTGTTCGTATGTTATTTTATCCTTCTTCATATTTTTATTTTATTCGAATCAACTTAACATTTTGTCATGTTGTTAATCTTTCAGGATTTCTTTAGGATTCCTTCGCTTTTCCTTCGTGTCACCTTCGGGATGCTTCTTTGCGTTGTCTATAATAAGAGTTGCAATTTTTATCCTGATATGTACAATTTTCTGATAAAGTATAGACTAAGTACTGACTTACTACTGACTAAGTACTGACTTTTATCATAGATTATAACAGTTTTGTCAAGACTAAATGTTAATTGTTGATGTTAATTTTTAACTATTGACTTACCGTTGACTTAACCTTTCCTTGTGCAAATTCGGTCTCAATCATGTCCCCCTTATGGAGTAGTGTCGCATCCTTCACGGCTTTGCCGTTGATGCGTGTTATTGTGAAGCCCAACTTGAGTATGCGCTCAGGGCTGGCATTCTTTATCTTGTTTTCGAGTATGTCGAGACGGTTATGCTCCTTGTTTAGGAGTGCCGAGGTGTACAGTTTCAGCTGTTGTTCTCTCATGGCAGTCGTATTGAGTTTTCTCTGCACGTTTTGAAGGATATTGTTCTGTATGATTGACAACTTCCTGTCAAGTCGTGCTTCTTCACCTGCCTTGTATGCTTTGTAGAGGCTCGGCATCTTGCTTGTTATTGTCTGAAGTCTCGTCTTCTCATTTGCTATCTTAGCAAGTCCGTTCTTGATAATCCTGTCGGCGAGGGCGTTCACATAGTCAAGTTCCTCCTCTTGATGATGAATGAGGAACTCTGCGGCTGCGGTTGGCGTCTTGACTCTCGTGTGCGAAACCATGTCTATGATGGTGTCGTCACGTTCGTGTCCTATACCTGTGATTATCGGGAGTGGGAACTGTGCTACGTTCTCAGCAAGTACGAGGCTGTCAAATCCAGCAAGGTCTGTTGTTGCACCTCCACCGCGTATGATGACCACCACATCCCAGTCGTCCTGTTCGGCAGCAATTGCGTTGAGAGCATTCACTATGCTTGATTCCACCTCGTTTCCTTGCATGGTGGCAGGAAAGAGTCTTGTGACAAAGGCAAGTCCTCTGGCATTGTTGTGTAACTGGTTGCTGAAGTCGCCATAACCTGCGGCTGTGGCAGCGGAGATGACGGCAATGCGTTGTATGAGTCTTGGCAGGGGCAGCTCCTTGTTCATGTCCTCAATGCCTTCGGCTCTTATCTTATCCATTATCTCCTTACGGCGACGGGCGATGTCACCAAGGGTATATGTTGGGTCTATGTCTAACACGTTGAGCGAATAGCCATAGAGTTCATGGAAAGTCACTTCCACCTTTACGAGAACCTGCATGCCGACGCATAGTCTCTGACCTGTTGTCCTCTCAAAGTGGCTGCGAAGCATGACCCATCTGTTTGCCCAGACTTGTCCTCTTGCTTTTGCAACAAGCCCATTTCCCAAGGCATCCTTTTGTGCAAACTCAAGGTAACAATGTCTGTTCTCCCTCAGTTCGCTTATTTCGGCGTGAACCCAGTATTCGTCACACATGGTCATCTCCAGCGTGCTTCGTACCAGGTTATTCAGCTCGTATAGTGAAAGACTGTTCATACTGCGTTTGAACTAAAAATTAAAAATTAAAAATTAAAATTTTGCCTCGAATTAAGACTTAATACTAAAAAAAATAAGATTTGGCTAAGTGTTTTATTGCACATTAATTCTTTTGTCTTAATTTGTTAATTCTTAATTCTCTAAATCTTAACTCTTAATTCTTGATTCGTCAAATTTTAATTTTTAATTTTTAATTAATTGTTAGCTCCCTTTTGTACTCTATTTTTCTTCCTTTCTCAAGAGCATCCATGAAGTCAGGTATTCCGTTGCCGTACTTGACATTTGGTGTACTTGATGCGTTGCCACTCTTGCGCACTATCTCCATAATCTCGTAAGCCGTGAGGTTAGGAAGAGCCTGCCATAGACAAGCCACCATGCCTGTTAGGATAGGAGAAGAGAATGATGTGCCGTTGGCGTATGTCGTATGACCATTAGAACCGAGAACACAAGCCATGGAGCCTTGTGCACATACGTCAGGCTTTACTCGTCCGTCTGCGCTGTAACCGATGGAAGAGAAGAATGACACAAGTCCTCTTGTATTGACTGAACCAACGGAGAGTATGTCTCTGGCATCTGCTGGTATGCTAATCTTTTTCCATTCGTCATTACCCTCGTTGCCTGCACTTGTACACAGAATCATACCCTTGGCTGCAATCATGCCAGCTGTGCGTGATATGATGTGTGTCTTTCCGTTCAAATCCTTGTGGAGGAGAGAGTGGTGAGGCTTGTCAAATTGGTAGTAGCCAAGTGAAGAGTTGATGATATCCACACCCACGCTATCCGCAAATTCTATAGCCGCAATCCAGTTGTCTTCTTCCACGGGCTGTTCCGTGTAGGCATCTTCTGTTCGTAGTAACCAGAAAGAAGCCTCTGGTGCTGTTCCTACGAACACATATCTTTCATCTGATGCTATGCAGGACAATACACGTGTACCGTGGTTGTGTTCTGCAAATATGTCGTCATCGGGATTTACGAAGTCACGCACGCCAAGTATGTTGGCATGCTTGAGAGCAGGAATAACATCTACGTTATGGAATCCAGCATCCACTACGGCTATGGTTATGCCCCTGCCTCTGTAGCCCATCTCATGCAGATGAGCGCCGTTAAGCATGTTTATCTGATTGCTACCTTTGCCGAACACCTTGACAGAATCGTGTTTTTCCTGCTCTGTGTTGATGAGTCCCTGTCTTCCTGGCTTAGGAGAAGGATGAGGCTTCTCGATGGCAACAAGTTCTATCTTTGAGACAAAGTGTAAGTCTTTTATCTGGTCTTTTTTAGTCGTGTCTTTAGTGGCAACTACAAGGGTATTGTTCCACTTGCTGCTGTGGACAATCTTGACACCACAATTCTTGATGGCATCCACATAACAATAGCTGACAGGGAGGTCAGTCTTGTCTATCTTGATGCTTTGCCTGTTGCGCCTCTCTATAGCTTTAGCCGAAAGGAACATCTCAGGGTGGCTGATAGAATACTCGTTGTATTTCTTGTCCTTGAGTGTGACCCTGTATTTATATGTGGTCACAGAATCCCCCTGTGTGTGTTGCGCAAATACGTTTGCAACACAGAATAGCATAAGCAACATCCACCAATTTCTCATAACTTAGGTCTTTTTCCTTGTAAAACGTTGATAAATGTCTCCTTGTCGCGGTCGATGTAGTTGAGTTCATACTGTTCGATATTGAGGCTTTTGACAGCAGTCGCTTCATGGATGCCGAAATATTCCTTTATGATGCAAGCCATGTTCTTGGCAAGGTCTGTATTCTTATTGTGTATGAACAGACAGCATTTCTTCATCATCGCCTTGTCATCCTGTATGTGCTTCAGGTTCTTGAACAAGACGAAATATGTGAGTGCTGTCTCTGTTTTCAACAGCAGGGCTATGCGCTCTCTGACATCTATGTCGAAGGCGTCGAACATTCCCTCTATCTGTTCCTCGTTAACCAGTAATGGTATGACCATGTTGAGCAGACTTTTTACCGCTTCAGGATGTTCTGCGTGCAAATATAACGAAATTTGTTTTACATAATCATTATGAAAGTCAATTTTTTTTTCTTTTGCCAGTCGTTCCATGGCAACAATACATGCAAGGAAGGCTTGTTTCTTATGTTTTATAAGGTGATAATAGGTCTCCCAGAACAAGTCGTTATCCAACTTGCATAAGTAGTTTTTCCTCAGTGATGTCTGAATTTTTCTGAAGTCGAGCACATTCATTCTGGACAGGAACCTTTCCATTCCTTCCCAGTCTTGCATCTCTATAGATTTGTATGTTAGGTCGGTTATTGTCATAGTTATTGATTTTTTAGTTTTTTATAGGAGGACTAAATGTTTTAGTCCTCCTTGTTTTCTGTGCCTTACCTCGTCAACGAGAACTTCAGGCTGAAACCGAAGTCGGCTGTTATGGTTGGATAGGCTGAGGCTGACACGAGAGGCACATTCTTCTGCCAGTCAAGATAACCGCTGAGTGTGAGCAGACGAGAGAATGTGTAGTCTGCTGTCATCGCCAGTTTGTATGCTGTACTACCGCTTGTGGCAGTAGTAGTAGCTGTAGCTATGTTACGGTTCATTGCACTCTGCATCCTGTACGAGAAGTCGCAGCGGAGGTTGAGGTCGTGGCTTACTCCGCCTACTCGGCGCTGTGTCTGCTTAGTCTCTTCCTTCTTGTTCTTTGCCCCCTTACGGTTTGAACGTGGTGATGTGCTCTGTATCTTCTTAGCTCCGAACAGTTCGATGTCCTTCAGCTTATATCCGAATCCGATGACTATGTCGTTGGAGTAATTCTCCGTGAGAGCCACACTCGTCATACTGAGGTTCAAGGTACGGCTCTTCTTGTATTCCATCTTGGTAGTTAATCCACCGTTGAAGGTCATATCCACTCCGATAAGAGGAGAGAAAGACTCGTTGATACTTACAGTCGATACGTTGTAGATTGAGCTTGGTATTGGATTACCAGATTCTACGTCAGCTATGAATCCCATGTCGCCCATGTACTCCATGAAGCTTGAGAATGTGTTGTACGAACCTACAGAATAGACGCTCTTGTAAGCATGGTTGATGTTAAAACTCTTGAAGCGGTCTGCAAACCAGTCGAGCTTAGAGAGACCTGAATACTTGACAGTCCAGTTTGGCATGAGACTTGCGAGGGTAGGGAAGATGTCGAGCGGACTGTTGAACGCATTCTTGCCGCTATATGCTGCGAGAAATGCAGGAATCATCACATCGCCTGAATACATGTCAACAGCTCCTACCTCAGGGTCATACTTCTGTCCTGCATACTTGCCTGCGTTGAACGGATATACCGTATTAGCATACTTCTGCTCAATCCTGTCCCTCATTATTGGGAGGTATTCGAGGAACTTGTTGAAAGGCTTAGATGCATATCCATTGCCTATGTTTCCAGAACCTGCAAAGGCTGTAGATATTGTAAGTACCGTCATGTTGAAGCTACCGCTACGGTTCACAGGCATTCCTGCATACATGAACTGTATGCTCTTCGAATTGTTTGTCGTACGGCTTGCGTGAACATCAATCTTGAAATCTCTGAATGGCTCAAGTGTCATCTTCAGTTGTAGGTCTTCCGTTCCGCTTGTTGTGGCAGGTGTCGTGATGTTTGAGTCATTCTGCATGAGCCATCCTCTGTCAGCAGCCTTGTTGATGTAACCGTCGCCAACCATACCGAAGGCAAAGTCGAGGCCTGGTGAGAGCATTCCGTTCACACCCTTCTGACCGAAGGCGTCGCCAATCTCAGTCTTGAAGCCAGGGAGAGTGAGAGCGTATGTATTCTTGTACGATATGCTTGCATTACGCACGAGCATGAGTACACGTGTAGCCACCTGAGCTGCCTTGAAGAGCTTGTTCTCCTCCATAGGCTTCTTGGCTATGACGTTTACCTTAATACCAATAGTATCAAGGTTCTTAATCTTGATGGTATTGGCATCTATCTTGGAGTACTTCAGATCGTATGTCTTGCCATTCTTTGTCGTAGCACGTACTATGATGCGCTTTGAGTTCTGGTCATGCTTGAGCTCTGTGGCTGTAGAGTCGTTGAGTGTAATCTCCTTGGTGAAGCCTTTCTGCTTCTTCTTGTTGTTTTCTTCGCCATCTTCTTCATCACCATTGTTGCTGTCCTTGCCCTTGGCATCCTTTGTGTTCTTGACAGTCTTGGTGTCCCTTGTTGTCCTGCTGTTTCTCTTTGTGTCTTTTGAACCGTTGCCAGAGAAACGGTTTTCTACGTCAGCAAGGAACTTGACCTTCTTGTATATTCCCTCGAAGTTGAGACGTGAATTGATGTTGAGGGCACGATGTGTCACAGCTGTGTGTCCGAGTGATGTTCCGTCCTCCAGTTCTGTTCCACGTGTCCAGTTGTATGATGAGTTGTATGACACGTCAGCAGTCATCCATGCAAGGATAGGAATCTTGTTGAGTGGTACGTTGTATGATGCGTTGAATGTACTTGCGTATGTGAGAGGACGACCGAGTGACATGAGGCTTCTCTTCACGGAGTCTTTCCATGCTGAGTAGCGGTCTGGGTAGAGGTCCTTGTTGATTACTGTATATGGCTCTTCTATCTCGGCATGAGTGGCAGATGTCCATGTCATCTTGAGCGACTTGAAGATGTCCCATCTCACGCTGAGGTCACGGTTCCAGAGGAACTGTTCTGCAAAGGTAAGTGGCAACTTTGTGCCAGCATCTATGTCACGCTCCTGGAACTCGTGGTATGAACGAGTTATCTCCGTATTGAAACTTATGTTCTGAGGAGCATAGTTTAGGTTCTGTGCCTTGACTATATCGAGCCATTTGCTCTTGCCCTTCATCTTCTTGAATGGTTCTAAAGTCTTGTACTTTGGTGAGTAGTTATAGCCAAGACTTGCCTTCCAGTTCTGGTCGTTCTCATATACGGTTGTCTCGCCTGTCTTGAACCTCTGGCTGTAGCTGTAGCTGAGGGTGAAGTTGGCTGGGTCGTAAGGCATAGGCTTACGGCTTCGATATCCAGACTTCCAGTTGGAAAGTGAGAAGTTCTTATTCTTTACCACACTCTCCGTGAGACTGCTAAGGGAGTCGCGTTCTGCCTTGTTTGCACATTCGTTGAGGGCATCCTTCAGGAGCATGTCCGAGTCGAATGGGTTGTACTTAGGCGAAATCTTTTCCCAAGAGTATGAGTAATACACAGGAAGGTTCATCTTCCATGACTCTGGCATGAGTTTTCCGAGTTCTATCTGTGTGGTGATGCTCCACTCATACAGATTGTCGTTTCTGCGTGCTGACACGCCTTCCTCAAGTCCACCGAAACCAGCTGTCTCAACGTGTCCAGACACGTTGACAGAGCCGAGGTCGCTCAACTGGATGTTCATGTTACCCTGTGCAGCCCAACCGCCTTCGTTGTTGTAGTCTTGCATACGAAGCTCATTAACCCATACTTCCACGGAACCTGTCTTGCGACCGTTATTGCGTACACCAATCATCACGGTCTTTATCTCTCCGAGCGAAGGGTTACCCATCACGCTCACCTTGTTGGCAGCCTTGTCTGGGTCATACTCATAGTAGAGCTGGGTGTAGCTTGCATTTCCGTTTGCACGCTCCATGTTTCTGTTGTGCTTCACATTTGTGAACACGTCGAAGTTGATGTCGAGCATATTGCTCTGTGGCCATACGTTCTCACATCCCTGTGTGGTATATGTATCGTAGTGTCCCGCTGGAGTAAGCTTGAGCGGAATCTCGTATTCATAGTAGTTGTTCTTGTAGTCGCTACCGAGACGGAGGAACACGCTCATCTGGTCATCCTGCAACTCGTGGTCATTCTCCAAGGCGTTGGCATGTACGAACATCTGGAGATGCTTGTAGTTGCGGAAGTCGTAGTTCATGTTCTTATACACGGCACGTGCATCGCCGCTTGCAAGGTTCTCCACTGTCATGGAGAGTGCAGACTCGTTCTCCTGATTCAGTTGAGGCTGACTTGGGTCGAGAACACGTGTGATGCCAGGAGGAAGTACATAGTTCACAGGTGTCTTGTCGTTGTTCTCCTCTATGTTTACGGATGCTGTCTTGATTGAACCGCTCACGCTTGGCTTTGTACCTGTGAAGAGTGTCTGCTGGTAGTTTCTCCACTCGCCATGTACAAGTGAGAGTGATGCGAGACGGAGTACTATAGGCTTTTCAAAGTCTGTCATATACATACGCATGAATCGTATGCTGCTGAAGTCGTTGATGCTTCCTTGCTTGCTGTCGTATTGCTCTACAGGAATACGGAACAAATACCATGTGGCAGACTCTGTCTTGCCGTTGCGGAGCGACACCTTTGTCTCTCGCGAATCGACGATAAAGTTACGTCCTACCTGCATATCGCTTGGCTTGATGTCAACCTTGTACTCAAAGAAATTCTCGTACTCGTTCATCGTATAGTCCATGTTCACATCCTCGCAGTCAGGCTTGGTCTTATAGGCAGTACTGTACTTCTCGCCTGAGTCTTCAGAGTTAGGCGAGTTACCTGATGGCGAGTTGATATGCTTGTAACGCTCAAGGATTGATGTCTGGTGTGCATCGAAATCCGAACCACGGAAATAGTGATAATTGTCACCTGCTGGGTCTTCAAAGAGTGAGTCGAAGACCTGTGTGTTTACCTTGCCCTTTACCTCGTTGAGATAGTTGGCGTAGGCAGGGAAGGCACGTTCCTCGCTGTCTGTGAGTCCGTTGAAGCCTAAGTCCTGCTTCTGTCTTGCTCCACTCTCGTTAGAGAATGAATAAACCACGGACTTCTCCGCTGGTACGCGTCCCCATACTGTCTCGGTATAATTTGTTCCGTTTACAGGCATACCGCTCTCGTAGCCTTTCTTACCGTCCTTGAGAATATCTTCACTCAAGTCTCCGAGGTTGAAGTAGAGGCTACCTCCGTATGTGTTGTCATCCTTTGAGTATATGAATGGATCAAGCATCCAGAACTCGATGTACTGGACGTTACTTGTCTCGAAGTCGCTACGGTCAATAGGTCGCATCATACCTCCCCAGTTATTCTTTGGGTTGTTGAGGCGTCCGTTGGTATTGAGGTCGGGATTCAGGTTGTATGGTCCACGCTCGTCTGGATAGTATGCGAGGTTGAGAATGCTGAGTGTGTTACTCTCACCTGTGTTCACGTCCTTATTTGGATAGACCTCACGTACATACACGTCACGCACATAGTGGTTGGAAAGCTGGTCAAGGTCGCTCTTGATGTGCGAAGGTGTGAGTGAACTGCTCTTGCGTGTGAAGAGTGGGTCGATATTGTACCAAGCAAGGAGGGCACGGTTGAAACCGTACCTTATGTCATTTGTGAGTGTTCCATTAGGGAGGTTGGATGGAGTGGATGAAAGTGTCCAGTCCATTGGGTTGCCGATGTCTTCCTTTGAGTTGGTACGTTCAAAGTCGTCGATGTATGAAGCATTTCCCTGTACTCCGCTTGCGTTACCTGCTATGAGCTGTGCAAACTCTCCCGTGAATGAGATGTTGGATGGAGCAGAGAGGTCAAGCAACGGCAGCTTGTCAAACATGTTGGTCATCCATTGTGACTCCTTCTTCCAGTTCATGTTGAGTCCCCAGAGTGTGTTGTTGAGTGGCTCCTCGCCCATGGTCACCTTTGATGTCTGTGGTTTCTCTGTAAGACGGAGAAGTGTACCTCCGAGCTGGAAGTCCTTGCTGAAGTCATAGCTCCAGTTTACGCCAAGCATCGTCTTGCGCATGGTCACGAACTCTGGATTGCTCTCAAGGCTCACGTTTACGTTCGTTCCTGCGTCTATGATACTCTGGTTGATGATGGTTACAATACCGTTGGAGTAATCCACGTTATAGTCGCTTCCCTCCGTGAGGGTCACACCTCCCGCAGTAACCACTACCGAGCCGTCAGGTATGTTTGTTGCACCAAGGCTTATCTCGTTACCACTTGAAGCCTTGTATTCACCCGTAAACAGGAACTTGTTCTTTTCGGCTATCTGCTTGGCAAGTGTCTTTGTTGAGTCGTATAACTCGTCATAACAGTATTTGTCGGCTATGGCATCGTTGCCTATCTTCTTGCGCAACCAGTCGCCGAAAGGCTCTACTACAGGGAAGATGATACGTCCCGTACTTGTGTTTACTGTGTAGCCTTCCACAAAGTCGAACTTACCGTTAGGATTGGTCTTCATGTTGTCATCCAGACGGTCGAGGTTCATCATCTTGATGAGGGTAGTGTTCTTGAACATCTCCTCTGGCAGGTACGACATAGCCACACCAGTCGTGTCGCTGGTGTATTTGATGTCAAACTTGAATTTCTCCCTCTGGAGTGAATATGCGTTGAGCGAATAGACGTTCTTCATCATCAAGTCCCAGTTTCCCATCTTAGGTGAGTTGCTGGTGTTCTTGAGCAATTTGACAAATAGAGCCTTATCGTTGTCTTTCTGGTCAGCTGAGAACTCACCCACCTGATATGTCTGTCCTCCTGCTGTATATTCGTATGCTATGGCAAGCACCTGATTGGATGTTAGCATGCTCCTGAGAGAGATGTAACCCAAGTGCTTGTTGATGGTATATTCAGAAGATGAGAGTAGTCGGGCGTTCTCTATCTTTTCGTAGTCGATACCGCCTTCCATCACCTTGTCTTCTTCAAACACACGGCTTGTCTGGTCTGCATTTCTTGCCTCTGCATATTGGTTGACAAGGGCAGAGTAGAGTGTGTTGGATGAGTTCTGAGGCTGTGCCGTTCCGTTACCCACCCATGCCTTGTTGCTTATCTTGTTCTGCTCGCCAAGGTCAACAAAACCTACGATGTTACGTGTGTTCTCCGTATTACCCGATGTGTTTGTAACCCACACCTCCACACGGTTGATGGTCACACCACTCGTGATGTTAGGAAGTGTAGAGCATGCCTTGTCGTAGTTGTCACGGAAATATTGTGCAAGGAAGAAGTGACGGTTCTCGTCATAGTCGTAAGCCTCTATCTCGAATGTGGATAATTGGCTTCCTCCTTTTGATGATATGTTTTGCGACTGCGACTTCTTCTGGCTCACTACCGTCTGCAAGTTGAGCTTGCCAAACTGAAGGTCGGTACGGATACCGAACAAAGTTGATGCTCCCTTCACGAGACTTGAGTTAGTTGGAAACGTCACGTTACCAGCCTCAAGGAGCTTCACGATATCATCCTCCTTGCCCTCATAGCTCAGTTTGAGGTTCTTGGCATCATAGTCGAAGGTGGACTCCGTATTGTAGTTGATGTTGAAGTTCATCTTGTCGCCCACCTTGGCATTCACGCTTATGTTTATCTTCTCATCGAAGTCAAATGTCGTCGTTGTACGGTTACGCTCTGAGAGTGAAGGGTTATCCGTAAACTTATACGTATAACCTGCCTTTACCTCCGCGCTACCGTTAGTCTTTACCTGCACACCGCCAGGACCGAAAATCTTCTCCGCAGGTCCGAGGTCGAAGTGCATGTCTGTGAAGTCGAACTTGCTCTTGCCATTATTCTTTGCTAAAGAGTCGTTTCTCTCCCTGAAATAGGCATCCATGCTCTTTCTTTCCGTCCACTTCAAGTACTCCTGTGGGGTCATGAGAGTTGGGGTACTCAGGAAGTTGTCTCCCAACTTGGTTCCCACCTTGTACAGTCCGCTCTTATTATCGTAGGTTCCCTCGTCATACTTCAGGTTCTCAGGGTCCTTCAGGTCGAGAGCATAATCATCTGGATGTCCATACGGATAATCTGTCTTCTTCACCTTCACCGAGTCATCAGGAGCGTAAGGCACAGCCATAGACTCCGTCTTAGGAGCCATGGCATCATTATTCTCGCTACTTGTGAAACGCACAAAAGCACTATTGCTCATCTGTGAGGCAATAGCGCTAATACTCATCATCATCAGCGATGCATATAATATTTTTCTATATGTCCGTTTCAACTTTCCTTTTTTTTATAATAACGCACTCTCCTCCATTTTATTGTGCGTCCCTGTACATTTTAGCCCCTTTGGGGGCGTTTAGACACGAATTGTCATTAATTGACCACGAATTTCCATTAATTATTTCTGATAATTGGCTATGCCGAGAAAAGTTCGTGTCAAAACAGCATTTTATTTTTTTTGATAATTCGTGGCCAATTGGTGTTAATTCGTGCAGAAACAGCACCGAAGGTGCGTCTAACTCGTCACAAATTGGATTGTGGCGTATTTGCCATGTTAACTGTTAATTGTTAATTGATGAGTCCCGGATGGCGTTCCTCCCCTACGCGGGAGGTTAGGAGGGGGCTCTTGTATTCCGGATGGCATCCCCTCCCTACAGGGAGGGCTATGGTGGGTCTTCATGCCGCCAAGCGGCCAATTAGAAAAACATGGGGAAAACCAAAGAAAACCAAAGAAAACCAAATTTTACATTCCAAAGGGATGTAAACAAAAGAAAACCTTATTCCCAATCAAAAGAAAGAAGAAAAATTTTCTTTAATTTTCTAAATTTTCGTTTACCCTCTCCGTTCTTTCTGTGTCGTAAAAAACATGTTTTACCTTCCGTTGGTCGGTGAGAAAAGTTCTTTTGTTTTCCCATGTTTTCTTTTGTTTTTCTAATTGGCACGAAGTGCACTCCCCATGCTCCGGATGGCCGCCCCCTTTGGGGGACGGGGGGGCTTTTACAGCATCTTCAGCGCCATCTTTATCACCTTCTCCACCTTGGCATCAGGCTCGTCTTTGAGAATCTGACGTACCACCTGCGTGACAGGAGCAGGAGGGAATCCGAGCATCTTGAGAGCCTCGATAGCCTCGTCGTGTACCTCCTTGTTGGCAACGCTCACGCTCGTGTCTCCGCCGATAGCATTGCCACCGCCCTGAATGCCGAGGTTTGCCACCTTATCCTTCAGTTCGACGATGATGCGTTGTGCAGTCTTAGTACCGAGACCCTTGACGGTCTTCAGTATCTTCTCATTCTCCGTGGTTATTATCTCACATAGCTCAGCAGGCGAGAACGAACTGAGTATCGTGCGAGCAGTATTGCCGCCCACGCCGCTCACGGATATGAGCAACAGGAACAGGTTACGCTCATCCTTGGTGGCAAAACCGAAGAGCACCCACGCATCCTCGCGTATAGCCTCGTACACGAACAGGCGAGCCTCGCCCTTTCCCTGAATGGCTGTATATGTGTTAAGAGAGATATTGCAGAAATATCCCACTCCGTTACATTCTATCGTTGCAGAGGCAGGAGTCAGTTCATCAACTATGCCTCGTAAGTAATCAATCATATATGTGAGTTTGTTAGTTTTCTGCCCCAAAGTTACGCTTTTTTTGCGTGTTTCTCAATTTTTTGCGCATAAAGTCACAAAAAAATACCATTCCTGCCCCTCTTATTCGTTATATTTTCTCACTTTTGCCATTGACGAACAAAAACTAACCAAAAACACGTGTCATCTTATGCGAGAAAAACAACAGGAATCATCCTCTGCCGAATCCTCATATCGTCCACACGACCCAGGTCATGATTACTATGCCCCCGGCATCTATCTCATCACTCTTGTCGTCCGTGACCGACAGCGCCAGTACGGCATCTTTGGCAGGCTCAATGACGACGTGCGCGCACCTGCCATGATGCTCAGTCCTGTAGGTGAGGCGGTCATGGAGGAGTGGAGCCGTATCCCTGCTTATGAAGCCTCCAAGGGGCGTAAGGTACGCATTCATAATGCTGTCTGCATGCCCGACCATTTTCATGGTGTCATCGAGGTGCAGGAGTGTATGGACAGGAGCCTCGGTCAGGTAATCTGGGGCTTCAAGGTCGCATGCACCAAGCGATGGCGCGCTATCCTTGCCGCCTCTGCCGAGCCAAAGACGGCTCTGCCCCCATCGCAGCCGCCCTTGTCTGCGCCTGCTTCGTGCCAGCCGTCTATGTCTGCGCCGTCCTCTCTTGTCTCGCAGCCGTCCTTGGCTGCGTCTGCTTCGTGTCAGCCGTCCTTGTCTGCGCCGTCCTCTCTTGTCTCGCAGTCGTCTTTGGCTGTGTCTGCTTCGTGCCAGCCATCCATGACTGCGCCGTCCTCTCTTGTCTCGCAGCCGTCTTTGGCTGCGCCCATGTCGCCAGCGCCCCCTGACCTTCATCGTCTCTCTGCGCGCCAGCGTCGTGAGTACTATGCCGCTCATCCCGAGGCACTCAGCCCCCTCTGGGATGATAATTACGACGATACCGTCTGCCTGAGCGACCCCGCCACGGGTGCCTATGACTCCCGTCATTTCGCTGCCATGATGCGCTATGTGGACGATAACCCACGTCGCGCCATCATCTGCCGCCTTCGCCCTGACTACATGAGGCGGTGCCTCCGTGTAGTCATTACCTGCCGTGATGCGCAGGGTAAGGTCACCACGCGTGACTATGCCGCCTTCGGCAACCTCTTCCTCCTGCGTTGGGCACGTAAGGTACAGGTGTTCTTCCATCGCAAGGCACGCGTCCGTCATCTCACCAAGGATGAGCGCGACAGGTTTGGCTACCTTGGCACACTACATCCCGACCATGTCACCACCGTCCCATACGAGCGTACCGCTGCCTTTCGTGACGACTGCCGTGAGCTCAAGCGTAAGGTCATGGCAGGTGCCACCGTCCTCGTCACAGCGGGCATCTCCATGGGCGAGCGCATCATCAAGGAACGGTGCATCGAACGAGGATACCCACTCATCCATCTACAGAAGGAAGCTATCGGTTCCCATTGGAAACCAGAGTCCTCACGCTTCGCTGCCTGTTCCTCTGGCTCTCTCCTCATCCTTGCCCCATGGAAGCCCGATGCCATAGGCGATGTTAATGGCGTGCCGTCCACCACCGACTACTCCATCTTCCACAACCTCAACCAGCTCGCCTCCGAGCTCTCCGATGGCGAGATACTCGACCTCTCCATAAGCCACGACTCTCTGTAGGCAAATAAGCCATCCATATTTGGCTGGCTGCCCAGCTTTTTTGTTTCAGCCTTAACAGCCCCCCCTACTGTCAGTGCACACTTTTCTACCCCTGTTTCTTCGGCAATCCTTCGTGAACCCTTCGTGAGAGGTTCGGACCCTCTCCCCGTCCCTCCCCCTCTATGGGGAGGGTGTTAGTTACTCAGTTCGTCAGTTTTTGTCTTCGCTGTAACTTTATCTCCTCCCTTATGGGAGGTCGGGAGGGGGCCGCTTCTTTTGGTTCGTCAGTTTTACCTCTGAATCACATTGCAAAGATATGGCAAAAGGGTGTTAACGCCAAAGGATTTTGAAACGCCAACTGCACAACACTGCACAACTTGAATTTTACCCTCAAAAGATTATGATGTTCAAGGCAAAATGAGTCTGTTTGCATGGAAATGCAAACATATAGACTTGTTTTTTTTCAACCCCGCCTTTTAAGGCTAAATTACCAACTTTTCTCACCGAAGGTAATCTGCGCAATTTTATTTTGAAGCTCAATTTGTTTTCTTTTGTTTTCTTTTGTTTTTACCATGTTTTTCAAACTGGCCGCACTGCGGCAAAAAATAACATACAATTTCAACCATACTGGTCGATTTTTTTTTGATAATTGGCTACACCGAGCTAAAGGTTTATGGCAAATTAATGGTGATTCGTGTTTTTAAAATATTCTCTGAGGCCTTCGTGTCCTCTGTGTTTTAACTTTTTTTGCACGAATTATCATGTAATTAACCACGAATAATCATGAATTTTTTTTGATAATTTATGGCAAATTAATGGCAAACTTAGAGTGTTAAAGTATTCTCTGAGTCCTTTGTGTCCTCTGTGTTTTAACTTTTTTTTGCACGAATTATCATGTAATTAACCACGAATAATCATGAATCTTTTCGAACTGTACG
>JAEEGL012141187.1_pt1 | contig 28996 bp, 17 predicted proteins | sample 9134231 | NCBI WGS metagenome assembly JAEEGL01 (sample SAMN16246548, study PRJNA631951) | gut metagenome | biome: gut microbiome; feature: rumen; material: fiber-attached | host: Bos | place: Iran: Karaj | collected 2018-10 | reverse complement strand
CGGATATTTCCACTGAAAAGAACAGTTGTCGATTGTGATACTGCGGCTTTCCTTGAGGGGAGATTCGCCATCGGCAAAGATCGAGTCTGCGATATGCAAATCCCGGCTCATAAATAGAGCGCGCTCACCCGTAAAACGCTGCTGTCTTAATTCCATATCCGCAAACTCCCTCTATCTCACAGAAAGCCCGGAATCGAACCATCGTTCCGGACGAAGTGAATGACAGAATAAGCATGCTGAGAGGTAAGGCAACGTATTTTTTTGTTATTTTATCCCACATTAACTCACATTTATATATCGTTTATATGAATTTTTAATGATATTCCTTGACATCATCGAAGGAAAATTGACAATTTTCTGCGGTAAGTGTGTTTTGTCAAAATTTAGGGGTTTTAGGGTGTTTAATTTTTTAACGGGCGTGATTTTTCCTTAGGAGTTGTTTCCATGAAAAAAACAGAACTCAATCGAAAAACCATTTTAACTGCAGCACTGACGCTTGGCCTGTGTGCAATTGGTGTCTTGAGCGCATCCGAAGCGAGTGCGCAAAGTCTTTATTATTCCTGGCCATTTCCCAACTGCACGACCGTCACGAGTCCCTTTGGTCCCAGAGGCACGAAAGGGTATTTTCACAACGGAGTAGATATTGCGTGCGGATCAGGTCTCCCCATTGTTGCAGCAGCTTCGGGAACAGTAAGTGTTGTTGATACAGGTGCCGTCCATTGCATCTATGATTCGGATGAGGGCACCTGCCGTGACTGCCCAAAGAGCGAAGGCAATCATGTCTACATTAACCACAGCGATGGTTCACAAACGCGTTATTTACATCTGCAATCCATCAGCGTTTCTGTAGGAGATACGGTTAAGTGCGGTCAGCAAATAGGTATTGTCGGCAATACAGGGTGTTCCACAGCTGCCCACCTTCACTTTGAAGTCAGAATTCACGAAACCCCCAAAGATCCCCTGAATTATGTGACCAAAGGCGCCAAATGCCAGTGTTCATGTGGATCCAAAACATGCGGCGATGACGGCTGCGGCGGTTCGTGCGGTACATGCAAGACCGGCCTTACCTGCACATCCGGTTCCTGCAAATGCCAGGCGACAGAAATTGCCGGCGGCGGTGTCTTTAAAGATATCAAGGCCGGTTCGGATGAAGAAAAGATTGCCGTGGCACTCAAAGACAACAATATTACCGCCGGCTGCCAGTCTTCGCCGCTCATGTTCTGTCCAAACTGTGATCTGACCCGCGAACAGACCGCCATCTTTGTCGGGCGCCTCATTGGACTCAAATACACCAACGAAACCTGTGACAATCCTTTCAGCGATGTCACCAGCAACACGGTCACACCGGAATCCTGTTATTATATTTCCCAGCTCAAGAAAAAAGGCATTGTCAACGGCGACGGCACAGGCTTCAAACCCAAAAATCCTGCCACGCGAGGTGCGGCAGCCCTCATCCTTGCTGCAGGATTGTATAACAATCTCGACAGCTACCAGAACGCCACCCAGACGTTTTCGGATGTTCCCAAAACGCACTGGGCATTCAGAGGTGTCGAAGCTCTGGCCCGTAAATGTATCACGGTGGGATGCAGCGTAAACACATTCTGTGTGGATGACAACATTACTCGAATGCAGTTTGCCACAATGATTGCACGCGCAAAAGGCTTCGTCAAAGCCCCCAACTGCACACCTGCAGAATGCGACTTCTTCGAAAAGCCCTCGTGCTCCGACAATAAGGTCAAATCCTGCATCAACGGCAAATACGATTATGCTGACTGCGGCAACTCAGCAACATGCAAACAGGGTGTCTGCGAAGAAAAACCCGCAGAATGCAACGATTCCGAACAGCCAAAGTGCGAAGGAAACAAAATTAAAAAATGCGTCGGCGGCAAATACACCATTCAAACCTCTTGCCCCAATATGTGCATCGAAGGCAAATGCGTCGATTGTCTCGATTCCGAACCGGCACAATGCGATGGAAACAATGTTAAAAAATGCGTCAATGGCCAGTACACCATTCAGACCACATGCTCCAACGCGTGCAGCAATGGCCAGTGCATCGACTGTCTCGGAACAGAACAGCCACAGTGCGAAGAAAATGCCATCAAAATTTGTTCTGGCGGACAATACATCAAACAGTCCTGTCCGAATAAATGCAGCAATGGTGCATGCGTCGAATGCCTCGACAACGAAACACCGTTCTGCGACGGCAACAACATCAAAAAATGCTCGGGCGGCAAATACACCAATGTTCCTTGCAGCAGCGGCGAAATCTGCTCGCAGGGCAAATGTGAACAGCAAACCGCCTGCGATCCAAATGCGCCCAAATCATGTGACGGCAACAACGCCGTTTCCTGCAGCGCAAGCGGTCAGATAATTAATTCCAGCTGCGGCTCCCGCACATGCAGCAACGGTGAGTGCGTCGACTGCACGAGTGCTTTTGTTCCCGATTGCGTCGGAGACAGCATCCGCTCTTGCTCGAACAACAGCTTCAGCTACTCACAGTGCGTTGCGCCCAAAATCTGCCTGAACGGTACCTGCCAGGACACCAGCGAAACCACCTGCACCGATACAATCCCGAAATGCAACGGAACCAATGTCCAGACCTGTGTCAATGGCCAATATACCAATACGCCCTGCGGTGCAGAACAGATCTGCTACGAAGGCAAATGCATCGACTGCATCGCTGCATCATTTTCACCAACCTGCCACGGCAATGCCATCCGCATCTGCGACAACAACCTCTTTAAGGATTCACCCTGCGGCGCCGATCAAATCTGCAGCGGAGGCGCATGTGTCGACAATAAGGAATGTACTGCAGGCACGCCGGCAATCTGCGAAAACGATACCACAATCAAATCGTGCAGTGACCAGGGCTCTTACGAAATGAGCACATGTCCGACAGGTCAGAAGTGCGATATGGGCAAATGCATCGAGCCTTCCACCCCCCCGGCTCCTGAAGACAAGACAGATCCGGATGACAAGACAGATCCGGATGACAAGACAAATCCGGATGACAAGACAAATCCGGATGACAAGACAAATCCGGATGACAAGACAAATCCGGATGACAAGACAAATCCGGATGACAAGGGTAAAGACAAGGGTAAAACGGATCCCGACGACCCGGATGAAGATGGCAAGGATGGGGGCGATGGAGATCCTACAGCATCATTCGTCTCCAATGACTGCTCCATCGGCAATGGCCAGACGCATACATCTGCTTTGTGGCTGTTCCTGACATCGATCTTTGGACTTGGCATTCTGCGCCGCCGCAAATCAGCACAAAGATAAACCCGATAGTTTATTTTTGATAACAGGGGGCAGCCGCCCCCTGCACGCTACTGCCGCACATTGAACGTGCGGCCATACTGCTTTAATGGCATTTCCATATTTTATAGCCACCGGATTCTACAAGTTCAAACCTTTTACCCGAACTATTACACTCACATGTAAAAGGTCTTTCACCACCCTGGTAAACACAAATTCCGGTTGCCCCCCTGTCTTTACCTGTATAGTTTTTACAATTAACACTGTTAAGTTCATCCTTGATACCATCATCACCGGCAAAACAATGCTTATTGATATAGCTCTGTGCCCGGCATGTCGGTGTTCCCGTACCTACACGATGACAAACACTATCTTCAGCACATTTTTTATTCAAATTTTTACTCGTGCATTTTTCAACGACACACAATTTGTCTTTACAGCTGGGCGTTGGGTCTGAACATACCGTCCCATGTTTGCCACAATTTGAAGCGGAATCACTTTCGCATTTATTATTATACAAATGGTATTTGCTGTCGCAGCTTGTCGCAACACATTTGCCATTTTGGCACGCCCCGGTACCGCCGGTAATTTCGTTTTTACAATTGGTACCATGTTGGCCGCAATTTTCAATGCTGTTTACTTCACATGTGTTGTTATAAATATGATAATTATCTGCGCATGCTGTTACTTTGCAGGTCCCGCCTGAACAGGAAAATGTTTTTCCATTTTTTATCTCGTCTGCATTACATTTGATGCCGTGCTCACCGCAATTTTCATTATCATTTGGCTCACAGATATTTTCATAAACATGCTTGTCGCCGCTGCATTGTTTTAAAATACATTTGCCATTCGTACAGACACCGGTTCCCTCCGCCATATCCGTAAGACAGTTTTTAACGTCAGAAGAATCCAAAGCAGCACACGCCGTATCGGAGTTTTCCACACATGACTGCAGATTCGGAGCAATATGATATCCATTAAGACATAGACTTACTTTGCAAATGCCATCTTCAGTACATTCCACACCGGATCCACCATTGTCCACGTTATCCACCAATGCACAATTCGTGCAAAGGGATCCACACTGGTTTAAGGTTTGTACACAAGCAGTACCACTGAAACATTTATTGCCATCACAGGCACCTCTTTCAAAGCAAATACCGCTGCGGCAAACCTCATCTGCAGCACACGCATGTCCGCATTGACCGCAATGATTAGGATCTATATCAGCGTTGACGCACAGCAATTTATCGTCATTACCGCAATTGAGAAGTCCGTCTTTACATTGATATTTACAAACGCCCTGCTCACATGCCAATAGCTTTTTCCCATCCATTTTTTTGCAGGAAAAATCACAATCATTGCAATGTTCGACATCCGTCATGAGATCGAAACACTGGACTCCGTCGGGCGTAGAACACATTGTTTCATTGGGATTGTTACATGCAGTCTTGGCACATCCTGATATATAGCAGGCTTCATCTGTATTGCATTGCTGTCCGATGTAATTGTAACTTTGTGGATCATCATCATCACAGGACCCCTTGGCAAGACAGTGGTTATTATCCTTGAGTGGATCTATGCATGTATCATCACATTTAATATATCCGGCATCACATTCACATGCGCCTCTTATGCACGACGAATGTGTTCCGCACCTTTCTCCGTGGTAATGCCTGCTTTCGGGATTGCCGCTGTTGCATTCGCCTTTGGCTCCGCAATAATCCGGGTCAGTATCGGGGGTTCGTACACAATAACCACCACATACGATATTACTGACACACTTGGTTACCGTACATACACCCTTTTCGCATCTCTGATCGGAGTCACACGCTTTGCCATAAAAATCTTCGCTCAGGGAATCGGGGTTATTACATTTTCCTTTTGCGCCGCAGTGATCATTCGAATTCGGATCGACACATATGCCATTGCAAGCCACCTGATTCGAAGAACAACTTATACAGTAATAATTATCATCCATATCCTGATAGCAATTTGGAATATCCCTAGGACAGATGCTTAACTCAAAATTTTCTGCAAATTCCGGACACTCCGCAGGTGTGCTGCATCTTAAACCATCGGCATTTGTATCTTTAACAATAAACTGAAGTACTTTGCCGCTTCCATCCTGTAGTCCGGGACATGATTCGCCGCGTTCAGATACGTTTTCGAGGGAACATCCAGCCAAAGTGCATGCAATAATGGCGACTGTCAAAGCTGATTTCCTGTGCATACCGATGTTCTCCATAGAAGATGATTAACCTGTGTGATTGCGGTACCGCCATCTGTCATTAATAATGATTTATCACAGTTTCGCCGTAATTCGTAATGATTGATAATTGAGCTGTCTGCCCCCGTAACTCCCTTTGTCTTTAACGAAAAAAGCACGCCGAACGTATGGCTGCAGGCCATAGAGAGGCGCAAACCGAGCGTATTCCTTTGTGGGAAATGCGTGCATTTTCCACAAAGGAATAGCGAGGATTATATATATTTACCAGACAATATATCGAAATAATTTCCGTTTTCGACCCAATCGATGAGTTCCAGCACGCGCCATGCAATGAAAGGATGCGTCTGTCTTTGTATAAAAAACAAAGAAATCAGAGAATCCATCAGATCAGAATCCTGTTTTTTGAGCTGATAGGCCTGTTCGACAAAGGCGGGCAGGGAGAGCGTCGTACGTTTCGTCACCCCCGGATCGTTTCCGGCAGCCATTTTCATCATGCAATTCAATGCTGTTGTGACGTTGCGGCAGGCGAGCAGGCCGGCACGGTCAGCCGTCAGCTCGGAGCAGCGAATCCACTTGAAGAGGGCCAACTGAATGGGCAGCGAAAGATAGCGAGCGATTTCGGGCAGCGCAATCAGGCCGCCAGAGAGCAGGATTTCGAGCAGCAGACGTGAAATCATGTGTTCGGACATCAGATGTCCGAGTTCGTGGCCAGTCACGAAAACGAGTTCATCATCGTCGAGGTGGTTGAGCAGCGCTGTGCTGAAACACAGGATAGCTTCGGATCCACCGCTCGTGAATGCATTCGAAAACGGCATGGAGGTAAAGAACAAATTGTAATCGAAGTGGCAATCCAGTCGGCTGGAAGCACAATCGACGATATGTACCAGCTCGGGAAACTGATCCTCGCTGCATCGAATGGCATTGGCCGTCAGATTGTACAGATAGGCGCGTTCATTGAATTGTTTGAACAGCGTTTTGAGGAGCACGGAAACGCCGGGAATGGCGCGCAGGGTTCGCAGGGTTCCGGCATCCAGCTTATGCTCGAAAGATCGCGAAGAGAGCGACTTAAACGATTCGTCGGGCGTCAGAAACAAAGGCTGTTTGCACTGAGCACAGATGAATTTTTCGGGTTCGATGGCTGCTCGCGAAACGAGTACGCGGTTTCTGGCCTGACAATGCCGGCAAAGCACCTCGTGTTTCGGAGAGGGATGGGAATCATTCCATATTTTGGATGTCCAGGAAGTATCTGTCATTTGAAATCCTTTATTCTGAGGTCTGAAAACTAGTCCAGAATTTCCGCATCATAGACGGGGTCATCCTTATCGTCGGAATGGCCTTTGGAGATCAGGTGCCGACGCAGCCAAAGTGCGTCCAGGCAACAGATTCCCGCACGTTTGGTCATAATTTTGTTGAATGACGCGCCGACGACGACACCGACGAACGGCAGGGCCCGAACGAGACCTTTGGAAAAATGCATGCACAGGATGCCGGCGATCATCGCAATCATATGTTTGCTCAGTTCGCGGAGGGAATAATCCCAGAAAGCCGCACCAATGATGGATTTGGAGGCAGCAGCCTGATCGTGGTTGGTCATGATATCGTAGGAAGAAACGGTAGCCAGTGTATAGGCAAGCTGACGGTCGCGTTCATCATCGATATCGAATCCAGCCAGATGGCAGAGACAGAGTGACATTTCGATCTCGAACTTGAGCATCAGAACGATATCGACGGCAGAAGCCCCGACGAGTCCGATGGCGATGCCGATACCGGGAATCATCGAAGGCAAACCGGCCATACCGCCGGAAATCCCGGCGCGATCTGAATAATACGAAACGATCCGCTTACCGACATTCATAAAAATGACCTTCTCGTCCTCTTCTTCATCGTCGTCGAACAGGACCTGACGTTTCATTTTTTTGCACACGCTGCGGATTTTGTCGTTGCTGTCGAGGATGGTATCGACGGCGCGAAGTACTTTTCCGGCTTTTTCCTCGAATTCCGCAGAAAAAGAAGATTTCTCTTCATCGCCGGACTTTTCATCGCCGTTTTCGGCAGCAGATTCCTCTGCGGCACCGGCAGATTCTTCTTTCATATCGTCCAATTTTACATCGTCGCGGGAGTCTTTATCGCTATTTATATTATTATCCATAAATGCTCCTTATTTTGTATATACAGTTGAAGAACAAAACATATTTATTCATGCACAGGCTTGCCGTTCTCATCCACGATTTCGGATCCATTATCCTTACCGGATAAAATCACATCCCAATCGACACGACTGCGGGACACAGATACGAGTTCTTCAGCAGAACAGATATCATCGAGCGGGAACGGATAGGGAATGGAGGTGACGCTTTCATCGCCGGAAGTCCGATCAATATTATATAAAATAGGCAGCGGCTCACCGGGCTTGCAGTTATCCGGCGGAAGCCTGTGCACGACGACCTGATGAATCAGATCATTGGGATTGCTGTCATCGGGCGGATTAAATTTATATCGGATTCGGATTCTGGGGGCACCGGCATAGACAAGCTGACGAACGGCGCCGGTATTAAACGTAATGGCTTCCACTTCGCCGGGATTGGATTCGATAAATTCAATCTGAGTTATCGTCGCAATCGTCTTGCGTCCTTTCTGAATGAGATCGAGAATATCCTTATCGTTTAAATCATATACAGGTCTTCTGTCGCTTCCCCATTTGGTAAGCATTCCCTGAATATTGACGAGTCTTTTGGAATCCTCCACCATGAGGCTCACAAATGCGACGATCATGACTAGCAGCGGTGAGAACCAGAACAGAATAGCCATACTTTCCGCAATAACGCTGATTAAGACCAGAACACTCAAGCCGAAAAAAGCAACAGGAATGCCCTTACTTTTAAAGACGCTGGCTTTAAAATAGGCAAACATGTCTCCCTGTTCTATCAAATCCTGCCGAAACTGAATATGGTCGTTGAAGATCAGTCTTTTATTGCAGCATGGCAGGGGACGCGGTGTCTGCTCGGGCAGACGCTGCCAGACTTCGAGATTTCCGGCCTGACACAAATGATGAACTGCGCGCAAACGTTTGTTATATTCCCGCCGCTGTTTGGCTTTCTCGGGATACATGCGCATTCTTTTGAAGAAACCGGCTTTTTCCTGATATTCTATGACGGCATTCGTTCCTTCAATATCGAATTTGCTGTGATAGAAGGCATCAAAAATGAAACGCAGCTTATCGTAATCACAAAGCCGTTTTTCGATGCTGGGATCGAGCATGGCGCGGATCGTATTGACGACCGAAACCGGCATACTCTGCATATAGGGTTCAAAGATGAGATGAAAATCCTTGATGGGCAGATCTACGGGGGCAAGACCGGTCAAAAGATGAACGCAAAGCGCACCGAGTGCATAGATATCGCTTTCGACGGTCGGACGCCCCATCAACTGTTCCGGAGGCATGTAGCCATAAGTACCTGCAACCGTTGAACCACCACTCTGAACCTGGGGATTGGCCACAGCACCGAAGTCGATCAGGAAAAGATCAAACCCATCCCCCTGCGACGGACGCATGATGATATTGGATGGTTTGATATCGCGGTGGATGATCGGCGGATCGTGGTGATGCAGCTGTTCGAGAATATCAATGAGCTGCAGAATCAGCTCGAAAGACCTGGTCAGACTGAACCGGTAGCCGGATTTCATCATGACATCCAGCGTTCTGCCTTCGATGAACTCCTGAACAACGTAGGCCGCAGGCCGTTCGCCTTCGAGGCATTCGATGGCTTCATAAAATTTGGCCACGCCATCCAGATTGAGTTCCGAAAGCACAGCAACTTCGCGCTGGAACAGCTCGTATTCCTTCCAGGTCGTTACGGAACCAATCGGCAACTGCTTGATGGCGACGATCACGTCATCCGATTTTCTCCGCGCCCGAAAGACACTTCCCTGTGTCCCCTGACCGATTTTTTCGAGGATTTCATATTTTTCGAGCACCTGCTCAGCAAATCCCGCGCTCAGGTCTTTATCCGTCTTTTCAGAACCCAGACCTTCCCCTATCTTTTCGTATTGTTCCGATTTCTCGTACTCACCGCGTACTGCTTCCATTGATCCCAGTTCATTGTTTGATCTTTGACCTTTTTCTGCATCGCGGTTGTCTTTTTGTCCGTATTCTGTCGATGACATGAGCTGTTTCCTATCTGCTTGTACGATTGGTTCTTAATTGGTTCAGAGAGACTTCTTTTATCGTTTTTTTTTCTTTATTTACCTCGATGTATTTTTCATCAATTCTCCGCATAATACTAAAACGGGGAAATTCCGGATTATACTGAACGGTACCTTTGGCAGGCACTTTAACATATTTGTCGCAGTCATCCGTTCTCGCCAATTCGGGAATATCGTCAAAGGGCGTCAGGCCGATAAATAATCTGTCTTCCGTCTTTTTCTTACCGCTGTCATATCCCCTGACGGTAAAATAATATTCAACGCACCTGGTCAGACGATAATTGCATGCGTAGATGGTTGCCTCCGTCTCAGGCCAGGAGGGATCGGGAACAAAACTGGATTCCATTTTTTTGATATTATAAGCCGTGACTTTATCGTCCAAACGCTTCTTTAATCTGGAAAAAGCACGAAACACTTTTTTAAATGGATACAGCGGGTACTGATACCATTCAAGTGCTTCGAGGCTTTCGATTTCGGATCCGTCCGGTGCCAGTCCCGAGAGGACGTAATCAATTCTTCTAATGAGTTCCGATGCACTCGGCGTTCGGCTCTGAGGATTGGGATCGACGAGCTCCGAAAGCAGCATTTTCATGCCCTGTGTCGTTTCGGGGGCGTGTTCCTTAAGAACTTCCTCAAAATGAATTTTAAAGCCATCGGATTCGATCTCGTAAGGCGGAACTCTGGTCAGCAGGTGAATCGCAGTCATGCCGAGTGCATATAAATCCGAAACAGGCGTACATTCACCGAGCATCTGTTCGGGAGCCATATATCCGTAGGTACCTGCAATCGTCGAACCTCCGGATTTTGCCTGAGGATTGGCCACAGCCCCGAAATCGATCAGATAGAGCTGCGAGAGCAGCTTTCCATCATCATCCAGTGCGCACATGATATTCGATGGCTTGATATCGCGGTGAATGATCGGCGGAACATAGGCCGTATGCAGTGCATTCAGGATAATGGCGACGTTGCGCATGATCATGAGGACTTCTTCCTGCCTGAAGACCATGTGATCATTCAGGTACTGCTGAAGCGCGGGAACCTGAACATACTCCTGAATGATGTAACATTCTCCGCCGGCCTCATCCGAAACGATGCTTTCATAAAACGTCGGAACGCCCTGAACATGAACGCTTTCCAACACTTCGGCTTCGCGCTGGAACAGCTCAAAACTCTTGAAGTTCTCACTTTGACTGAGCTTGAGGGACTTTATGGCAACCAGTTCACCCGTCAGGATATTTCGCGCGAGCCAGGTCTTGCCGTTGGCACCTTCGCCGAGCAGCTTGTGATATCGGTATTTCGACACCAATATGTCGGGCGTTTTGATGACCTCGGCTTCTTTTTTATCTTTTTGTTCATCCATATAGTTTTCCTCAGTTTTTTGTACTCAATTCTGAACAGCAACCGTTTTTCAATTCTGCATTCCCAGAAGCGGACGCAGATAGCGTCCCGTATGAGACTCCGGAATGGAAGCGATCATTTCGGGCGTTCCGGTGCCGACGATCCTCCCCCCGTCCCTGCCTGGCTCAGGCCCGACATCAATCACATAATCCGCCGTCTTAATCATGTCCAGATTATGTTCGATAATAATGACTGTATGGCCGAGATCGGCGAGTCTTTCCAAAACCTGAATCAGCTGCCGGACATCATCCGCATGCAGCCCCGTCGAGGGCTCATCGAAGATGAACACCGTCTTTGTCTTGGACGTTTTGGCGATTTCCCTGGCCAGTTTCATGCGCTGAGCCTCTCCGCCCGAAAGCGTCGGACTCGGCTGCCCCAGCTTGATGTATCCCAGACCGACGTCGCAAACAGCCTTTAGTATTTTTTCAATTTTTGCCTGTCCGGCAAACAATTCCAGCGCCTCCGAAAAGGACATATCCAGAACATCAGCAATATTGCGTCCAAGATAGCGCACGCGCAGCGTCGCCTCATTAAAGCGCTTTCCGTGGCAATCTTCACAAGGCACGTAGGTATTCGACAAAAACTTCATTTCTATCGTGCGCACACCGGCCCCTGCACACGTCTCGCAGCGTCCCCCCTGCTTGGATGCAGCGACATTAAAACTGAACCGGGATGCGCTGTAGCCGTACATTTTGGCATCGGGAATCGCCGCAAACAGAGTGCGAATCAGGTCAAAAACCTTCGTATAGGTAGCAGGATTCGAACGGGGCGTACGCCCAATGGGTCTCTGATCGACATCGAGTATGCGGCCAATCTGATCAATGCCGTCGATTCCATCGCAATACTGCAGTCGAATCGGTCTTCCGGCGAGGTAATTCCGTACATTGGGAAGCAGCAAATCATTGATCAGACTCGATTTTCCGGAACCACTCACGCCCGTCACGCAGACGATGCATCCAAGCGGAATCGAGACGTCGATGTTCTTCAAATTGTTCTGACGGGCATTTTTTATCGTTATCCAGCCCTTGTCGGTCGGACGCCTGCTGGCTGGGACTTCGATGCATCTGCGCCCCAAAAGATAATCGACAGTCATCGACCCCGTCACATTCGAAATCTTGTCTGCAGGTCCGGCATAGATGACATTTCCGCCGTTTCTGCCGGCTTTGGGACCGATATCTATCAGATAATCGCAGGATCGCATCGTTGCATCATCGTGTTCCACGACGACCACGGTATTGCCGCGATCGCGCAGGTCTTTGAGTACTCCTATCAGGCGCGCCTGATCCCGCGCATGCAGTCCAATTGAGGGCTCATCCAGAATATAGGTAACTGCCGTCAGACCATTGCCAAGGAGTCCGGCCAGACGCACGCGCTGAGCCTCGCCGCCCGAAAGCGTCGATGCACCGCGGGCGAGCTGCAGATATCCAAGCCCCACGCGCGCTACAAATCGAAGCCGCTCCAATAGCGATGGCATCAGATCTTCGACGATCCTCGCCGCAACCACTTCGAGATCCCCGGTCGTCACATGCTCAAAGAATTCGATGGCCTCATCGATCGTTCTGGTCTGAATTGATGCAAGGCTCTCGCCGGCAAAATATACGTGACGCGCATGAATATTCAGGCGGCTTCCCTCACATCCGCGACACGGAATCTCATCACAAAACGCACTCAGGTGATCCGAAAATGCCGGCCAGTCGCCCTCTTCAAGCACCTTGATCATCCTGTCGCATATTTCGTCCAGAAACTGCGTCCTCTGGCTTTCCGTCAAACTGTTCCAGTCCGACGACGGCAAAATCTTCACTTTTTTACAGGCGGCCTTCGTCATCGAAGCGATCTTTTCATAAACCTCGTCATCTTCGACGCCGACGAGCGGCAAAAATCCGCAGACCTTATCCCCCGAAGAACTCATCAGCGGAACGTCCGGACGACCGATCATCCATTCCGGACGCATGATCGTTTCGACACCGACGCCATGACAGTCGGGGCAAGCTCCGGTTGGTTTATTAAAGGCAAGCATATCCGGCGACAATTCCGGAAAAGACATTCCGCATCTCGGACAAGTCGCTTTCTGGCTGAAAATCAGCATCTGGGACGGCGCACCCTCGAACAGCCGCTCAACCAGACACAATCCATCTCCATACATCAATGCCGTCCCCACGCTCTCACTGATTCTGGAACCGGCCTCAGGCTTGATGATAACGCGATCAACGACGAGTTCTATCGTGTGCCGGATATTCTTGTTGAGCTGACCGACCTCAGAAAGATCGCACATGTTTCCATCGATGCGAACATGCGAAAATCCCGATTTTCTCAGCCGGTTCAGAACATCTTCATGCATACCCTTGCGCTGCTGAACGATTGGCGCATACAAAATCGCCTTCGTCCTTTCGGGCCACGCCATCAGCCGACGCACGATATCCTCCTGAGTCGTCGCCGCAACCTCAATGCCGCATTTCGGACAGACCTGAACGCCGGCGCGCCCCCACAAAAGCCTGATAAAATCATAGACTTCCGTGATCGTTCCCACCGTCGAACGCGGATTATTGCCCGCCGTCCCCTGGACGACGGCAATCGACGGCGAAAGCCCGGTTATCCTTTCGACAGTCGGTCTGCGAATCGCCCCCACAAACTGCCTCGCATACATCGAAAGCGTATCCAGATAGCGACGCCGCGATTCCATATACAGCGTATCAAATGCAAGCGTACTCTTTCCCGAACCACTCAGCCCCGTCACAACGGTAAATGCATATTTCGGAAAATCCACACATACATGCGCCAGATTATTCTCCGTCGCATTCTCAATATGAATATATTCAACAGATTTATCAGAACCGGCCATAACCACACTGCAGCAAAACACCCCCAAATACAAAGGCGCAACATTATAACGCAGTTTTTTCAAAACATTAACCATTATCCGGCCAATTCTTTCACAACGACTCGCCGTTTGAATTAACCCATTTATGGTGCTATCAATTGCGGGTCATTCAGTTATCTGAATGCACGTTTTTTATTAATGGGGGCGATGCTATTGGGCTTTTAGCCCAATACGCATCTGCCTCGGTGCTATTGGGCTAAGAGCCCAATACGCCCCTGCTTATTATTTTATTTCTCCTCAAAGGAATCCCATGCGCTCAATAAAGTTTTTATTCATCGCACTCGCACTCTGTCTTACATTCTCTGCATGTTCCGATGATGACTCCGACACCAACAACGAACCCCAGGCCGGTAACGACAACAAAACCGGCGATGACAACAAAACCGGTAACGACAACAAAACCGGCGATGACAACAAAACCGGCGATCCCATCTATCTTTTTGGCGATCTCACGGACGACATCAAAGCCAAATTGCCGTTGATTCCCGTCAAATCGATCGATGACCTGGGGGCCTATCCGTCAGACATAACGATGTACGGCAATTACGCCTACGTCGTCGATTCCGGCAACAATGCAATTCACCGCATCCATCTGACTGATTTTGCCGTCGAAAAGAACTACGTGGACCTTGGCCAGAATGCATCTCCGTACGCAGCCCATGCCGATGCCAAAGCCCTCTATGTCGCAGCCCAGGGACTTCATGCCGTTATCAAATACCCGCATGACGCGCCGAAATCACCGGTCACCATCAATGATCAGCTGGCTGCTCCGACTGCAGTCTACACAATGAACGATAACCTCTATATCGCCGACTCGGAATACAACTATGATGATCCATCCAAAACCGGCGGAAAAATCTACGTTCATACCAAAAACGACGAAACAATCGCCCTGACGTCGTCATCACAAAATCCTGGATTCATCGATTACTGTCCATTGAATGACTGGCTTTTGACCATCAATTCCGGCGTCATTACATTCGGATCCACAACCATACCACCCGAAAAATCCTGCGTGGATATGTGGGATATTCCGTCATTTTCGACGACTGGCGAAAATAAACCGCTCTATACCTTCTGCGCCAGCAACGCCAGCCTCGGCAGACCCATCAAAAGCAGCCAAATCCTTTATATTGGTGACGGTCTGCGACCGGTCATTTACAAAATTGCCATTGCAGATGTCCCCAAACCCGATGCTGCTCTAACCGAAATCGCCATTTCCGACGATTCCATCGGTCTGACCACGCCTGTCGATCTCGGCGATCAGCTGGCTGTACTCAATTTCAACAATGATACGCTGACCTGGTTTGACGGAGACAAACAGACGAAATATCTGCTCGCAAACTCCAAAACCTCAGCCAAGGGGCCCATTGATGCCGTATATGATCCCCATCGCAAGCAGCTGCTCATTCTGAACTCGACGACGGGTTCTGTCGATGTTCTCAAACTCAATAAGTAAATAGAAAGGCTCTGCATGACAAGAGTGTAGATATGCATTGAGCTCAAAACTCAAAGCTCAAAGCTATGATCAACACAATGGCCGTACACAGCCAAAAGAAACACCATATTGCCATTTCAGCGGACGTCCCGTCTGACGTCCGCTTTATTAAACACAAAAAATACTGTGATACTCCGAAATCAAAATGCTAAACTGATCTCTCGTGTATGTATATTCCTTGTGGATTTTACAGCACTCCCATCATTTTGATTCAGTGCACTCACGATCATGTCTGTTTCTCATACTTCGGGAGGAATTATGGATAAACGGGGCTTTTTATATCTTTCTGTTCTTGCCGTTTTGTTTGCCGGCTGCAGCGCGGATGTTGCATCCCCTGATGTTGCATCAGATGATTTCGCGGCTCAGGAATCTGCGCTCAAAGTTCGCAATTTCGGTGAAATCGGCGGTTCCCCCTGGGGCGACAATGCATCCATGCAGCTTCAGGCAAAAGCTCCCGCAGCAAACATGAATTACGGCCGCGCACTTGCCGTTGGCTACATCAACAGCGACAGCGTTCCCGATATCGTCAGTTCTCAGGGGGCTATGGTTCAGACGGGCAGCGTCGATGTCCGCTATGGAAATTCAGGCACCTACAGCTACGTTCTGTCCCCCAAATTCAGCAACGAGAATTATGGTGCTGCCCTGGCAGTCGGCAGATTCTGCCCCGAAATTGCGCCCTACGACATGATCATTGCTTCGGCACCAACATTTTACAGCAGCTTCCGGGGAGCTTTCGGCATCATCTATTCGACCGACGGCACCATCCGTAATACGAAAACGAGAAAAATCCTCTATGGAACAAAAAATTTCGATTTAATGGGAACAGCATTGACTGTTGCGGATATCGATAATGACGGCAACGTCGATTTGATTTATCAGTCCACACCGATCGACAGCGATACCTACGAATACAAAAATACGACTGTCAGCGTCGTCATGAATCTGTGCTCCCTCATCAGCACAGCCGATGGCATTCAGTTGACGCCGGATTTCGTTCTGACAGGCGAAACTCAGGGATTTGGCAACAAAATCTTTGTGGCAGACCTCGATCAGAGCGGCACGCCTGAACTCGTCGTCGTCGATAACCTCTATCACACGGAATCCGTGGAAGGCGCGCCGGAAGGTGCTATTCACTTCTATCACATCATCGATGGCGCGCTCGTCGAATCGCGTCCATCCCTCATCGGTGATACGGGCAGTTCCATCGAAACCGTTGCTTTTTCTGACCTGGATGGCGACGGCGATCTCGATTTACTCGTCGGTGAACCAATGCACCAGACGACCAAAAAACGCGAAGGTCGCGTAAGATCCTACACCAATCCCGGTGCCGGCATGCCCTTCGATGATGGCGCCCCCCTCTGGTCTGCCGTTTCTGACCGAAGCCATGCTCGCTTTGGCTCCGAAGTCATTATCGCCGATGTCAACCAGGATGGCGTCGATGATCTCATCGTCGGTGCCCCCGGTTTCAGAACCAGCGGTTCCGAGCGTTCAAACGCATTCATCTATGTTTATATGGGTACCAGCGATGGCAGCATCTTCAGCCACGAACCCTACTGGACCTATGCCTCCACCGTCCCGATGGAAATCAACGATGATTTCGGCCGCAATATTGCCGTTGCCCAGCTCGATAAAGCGAGCTGGCTCGATCTCATCGTCGCCGCCCCCAATGCGTCGACGAGTACATCATCCGTCGATGATATGGGACGCATCGACGTATTCCACGCCAGCGAAAACCTTTGTTATACGGCAGATAAATGCTTAATCGGCAATGTCTGCTACGAAGCCGGCGAGGGACTCGACGGCGACAAATGCACATACTGCGATCCTGAACAGAACAATTTCGGCTGGCAGCACGTCATCTGCGATCCTTCCACAGAAGCCTGCGTGGAAAATGCGTGTGTCGACGGTACATGCGTACTCCGGAATGTCGAGAATGGAACTGCTTGCGATGATTTTTCATGCCAGAACAACGCCCTTTCCACCTATACCTGTCAGGAAGGAGTTTGTACCCACGAAGAAATCAGCTGCGGCAATTACCGCTGTTCCCATGATTCCGTGCTGGCATGCATGACATCATGTTCATCCGATTCGGATTGCTACATCGGATTGTGCGATTCCGGAGAATGCACCATCTCTGACGATGGACGTCCCATCATCATTCTGGCCGATTATCCGGATACAGTAACGACCGGAACCGAAATAGAACTGGATGCATCCGCTTCCTACGATCCGGACGGCGGCGAAGTTTGGTTTTCCTGGTGGTCAAGTGATGTAGCATGGGATTTGCTCGATAGTTCCGCAACCAGCGCCATCCGCCTGACGGCGCCCGATGAACCCGGAATTTTCAGCATGCATGTTCTAATTACGGATGACGAAGGTCTGTCCACGCAACGCGACATCACGTTCGAAGCCATCGAACCCGTCGTTCCCGAAGAAGCGCCCGAAATGATCGTCAAATCCCCCGCCCGCGGGGCGGTAATGAGCGCAGATTCCTCCGTGGCCGTCAGCGGCGACACCAATCCGAATACGCCCGTTTCGGTCGTCATTCGTTCCGACGATGGCAATGCCTACGAAGCCTCATGCTCTACCGTCTCCGACGAAACCGGCGCGTGGGAATGCATTCTCTCTGACGGTGCCATGGTTTTCCCGGCCGGTGACTACACCATCACCGCGACATCGACGATCAACGGCGTTCCGGTTTCTTACGATGTCAACGTTCACCTGACCGAACCACTTGCTACCGACGAAAACGGAAAACTTGAAACCGCCGGATGCAGCATCTCACAAACCACTTCCCACGGATGGGCACTCGCTTTCCTGGGGCTCATGATTGGACTCGTTCCGCTCCGTCGCCGCATCCGTGCATAGCGACAATACAAATCTCCCCGAATACCTTCCATGAACATTACACGGGGGGATCTGCGATATAAAAGGCCCCCGCGCCCCTTTTGGGGCGCATCCGCCATTCGTACCCCATAGACGCTTAAAACGCGGGGAAACAGGAACTACGCAACTATCGGTATTGTGCAGCGCGTAAACGCTGCGCACGTAAAATACACCTTGTATTGCACACATCGTCTTAAAATCCCCGACGATATGAGGTAGCCATGATTCGGGAAATTAACCGGAATACAGAAATACTGCAGCAGAAAGCTGCTCCGGCAACAACCGGTGACATATCTGTCGCTGACGACTTAATGGAGACGCTGAAAGCGCATGCCGATGCCTGTGTTGGCATGGCAGCCAATATGATCGGAATCCCCAAAGCTATTATCGTTTTTGACAATGAAGGCGAATATATGGAGATGTTCAACCCCGAGATTACACAGAAATCCGGGAGTTTCGAAACCTCCGAAGGCTGCCTGAGCCTCGACGGCCAACGCAAAACAAAGCGATACCAGTATATTAAAGTCCGCTGGCAGGACAGGGAAATGAAATCACATCAGAAGCGCTTTTCGGGATGGACAGCCCAGATAATTCAGCACGAAATAGATCATCTGAGTGGAATTGTGATTTAATATCCGAATTCTCTTCAAATGGAAGATCCAATCCCCGGCTTTTCGTTTTTTGGGAAATGTCTGCTATTGGCCTTTGGGCCAATACGCAGACCTCAATGCGGCTATTGGCTCCGAAAGCCAATACGCCGCATTTGCTTTATTCTGCTGCAGATGACGCAGTCTCTTCTTTCTTCGCATTGGGAGAATTGACCCATTTTTGAGCCAAAAAGAGCGCCACCGGTGAAATCATTGCAATGCATGCAAATATCAGCCACATCGTCTGCGGATGCTGCTCAAGTCCGGTACTTGCATCGGGAACAAATCCGTTGAGTGCAAATCCCGCATAAAGACCGACGATGAATTTCGTCAGGAACCACGGCAAATTCGCAATACCAACATAGGCACCGACACGTTCTTTGGGGGCAATCTGCGTAACATGCTGCAAAAATCTCGGCTGCCACATGGATTCACCAATCGAACCGATCAGGACAAACGTCAGGAAAAGCAGCGGTGTCGTTCCCAACCCCAGAAGGAACGTCGGTAATGCCATCACGGCAGTACCGATGATCATCATCTTGTAAACATCCTTCTTTGCTGTCAAAGCTGCAATGACGGGCGCAAACAAAAATACGATCAAAGGATTGAGATTGCTGAATGTTTCGTAATTGTCCGAAATCGTCGGATAAGCCTGATACGCGCGCTCAAGATACGTAGGAATCAGAATGTTCTGATACGCAAAAAGTGTCTGAACCGGAATGAGGATAAAGATGAAGAACGAGAACTTCGCATTCAGCAGAGGATGAGCCTTAATCCGCTCCAGCAAACTGAGACTCTTCGTTTCCTGGCTCTCCTTGGCTTTTTCTTCATCCTCATCATCCCCTTCATACAGCGGTTTCGTCTTGGACCGAACAATATATACATAATAGAGGACGAACACGATGATCATCAATCCCGCAAGGAATATCAGCGTCCCGGAATAACCGTTCGTCCCGGGCATAAAGCCCTGCGAAATGACCTGTCCGGATTCATCCAGCTCATCGCCTGCAAATCTGCGGATATGCGGCAAAATGAGTCCAATGATGAATGCCCCGAGATTCATCCCCGCATAGAGCATCGCATACGAAACCGCCGAAGTTTTCTTGTTGGAATACATGCGCGTCAGGGAATAGATCGCCGGATTGAATACGCCGTACGCAAGTGCCATAAAACAAAGACAGGCGCAGACGACAAAGAAGAATGTCGATCCAATACCAGTTCCTGAAGAGGCCAGGAAACTCTCCGAAAATCCGAGAATTGCACGGGCAATGAACAGCGTCAGCAATGAAACCCCAAGCATTTTCTTGGGACCGAGCTTATCGGACAAACCGCCCAAAAAGAACTGCGAGAACGTAATGAGCATAATGAAACCGCTCACGATCCATCCCGCATGGACATCGATGCACCCACCGATGTATTCCGGACTGATGCAGGCCTTGAACTGCGATATTTCCAGTGTTTTGATATCGACAAACGGAGCACTCGTCACCAGAACATTCTTGATCATATAGAGCATCAGAATGGTCAGGATACCGAAATAAGCCATTCCCTCAAAAACATTGATGATATTGATACCAATGATCTCTTTGGGGGCATGAACAAATGCCTTGAAAATATCGACGGTTTCCTTGATGCCTGCCTTTACAGCCTCCCCAAAGGTTTCGGGTTCTTTCGTGCTCTCGTCGGCATCCGTGTCCGTCTTATCCTCCGATACCAGGGGAACATCCGACTCATTTTTCTTTTCATCCACAGCAAACAAATCCTCATTACCAGAGGAATTGTGCTCTGAATCAGGATTATTCATTTCACTCAATGTCATATTCCTTATTGTTTAAGCCATAAAATGAAAAAAGCTCCGGCGCGTTGCCGGAGCCACACAAGGGTCTTTTAACATAATCCCCCCACTGACCACGAATAAAATATTCGTTGCAGTCATCCATATGAAAAAAAAAATGTAACAATTGCCGCCTCGATGGCATCACTATGATCGAAGGATGTTCCTTCCATTCATTATGGAGTGATGCATGTATCCATCCGGATTTGTCTGACGCGAACAAAATTCCCATACATAATGTACAGACAGCCGAGGGACGGCTTACTGGATTACGCTTTCTGGACGCAGAACATGATACAGAAGCGCTGTACATGCCGGGCACATCGGGATGCTTTTTTTTACGACGCTCAGCGCCGGAAAGGGAGCAGTGTGCAAATTCGCTGGTAATTTGGGTTAGGACGGCGAGTCGGCGGGTGGGAATGGGAGCTAGAGGTAACCCTTGGTTACCTACCATTATGTCAAAACTACATTAACTCACATGTAGGTATATTATTCAGCAACAGGCAAATGGACTTCATTGGTCATTATCTCCGCATGCATTAAACAGATCAAAAAAAAGCCGCGTATCTGACAACGTCAGATAGCGGCTTTAAGCGCGCGTATTGGCCGCAGGCCAATAGCGAGCAGAGGCGCAAAGCGCCGCGCCCCTGCCATCTAAAGATTACTTGGATTCATTTTCGGATTTTTCTTCGCTTGCAGCAGCAGCGGCAGCAGCTTTCTTGGCTTTCTGTTTAGCAAACATCTTCGGCAGAGTCAGGAAGAGAATTGCGCCGACGACAAATGCTGCACCGACGAATTCACCCATCGACGGCCAGTTGTAGCCAGAAACCACTTTTACGATCTCGCCCTTTGTACCATCGGCACAAACTTTCTCGATCGTGTTGGTAACAGCCGGGAAAACGAATGCAAGAGCACAAGTTGCGGTGACACCAGCGAGGATGGACGAACAACGGTTGACAGGAACAGCGAATGCGTTCTCGGATTTGTCGAGCAGAATCAGGCCGCCAAACACACCATTGAACTGCGAGAAGAAACCGATGCACAGAGCAGCGAGAATGACCTGGCTGTTGTGATTGCTCCAGAAATCGAAGAAACCGGCATGAACACCATACAGGAATTTCTGGAAACCGGAAACGGCGACCATCGTGTTGTCGGGACCGGCAACGACGAGGGATTCAGGGGCAAAGAAGGATGCAATGAAGAGAAGGATAAGGATGGAGGGGGTGCCGACCATCTGCTCTTCGACGAAGAATTTTTTGGTATCGTCGTCGTTTTCGCTCTTTGCAAGTTTGGACATAAACGAAAGACGGCAGAAATACGAAGCGAGGTAAACGATGAGATCGGCGAGAAGCATACCGTTCATGAGAGGTTTGGCTTCTTCGGGGCACTCAAAGCCGCCAGGCCATACGTTGGTAATGATGAGAGCTGCAAGCGACATGGCGAGCGCTGCCCAGGAGAACCACTTCACATGACGTTTGAATATGGTATCGACGATCGGCGACATGATGAGCATACCGCCTCGCATAAAGAGCATTGCGAAAACGATCGAAACACCGTCGATTGTGTAGGCAAGCGTGGTGGTGACGACAACAAAACCAGTGCAGATACCCGAAAGCAGCGTCCAGATGCGGGGACGTGGCAGCGAAAGTGAACCAAGCTTCCACTGTGTCGCATATTTCCACCATTTCATAATGCTGAGGAAGCAAAGCATCACGCAGATAGAAGCCATAATCGTCGGCGGAAGGATTTCACCACTGCCCACGTACATGGGAGAACAAGGTTGTACAACACCGTCTACAACCTTATCGCAGCTCGTCGTTACGGCCGTCGCATCACCGTCGGTCGCCCACAAGGCTTTCGTCAGTACTTTGGTAAAGAACGAATACGGCACATACACAGCAAAATAACCAAAAGCAAACCACCAGATGCTGATTTGCTTCTTCGGCTTTGTCAAATCTGTCATTGCAACAACACTCCAGCAAAAGAAATGAAAGTAGCCAGTCACCTACCGCAACAAGCTTAAAACAAAACATTAGCGCGAAATAACACTGACCCTCATTTATGACAACCCGTTTTTCATGAAAAACAACAAAAATCACCTTATTTTAAGCCAAAATCCGATATATCCATACCACATTGTAGGTTAATGTGTACCTCTGTGGTTTAATAAAAAAGGCAGCTCCGCAACAGCGGAACTGCCTGAATGATAGCTATGCAGCGCCCCCTTGGGGCGTAACAATTATATAATGGATATGTAAGGTGCGTATCTATTTCAAAACCAGGCAGCTGGCTTCCGCAGTACCGCCCAGTGCATTGTCTTTCTTGAGCTCACCCCAGTTTTTATCATTAAAGAAGAGCGTGCGAATGATTTTGCCATCATTGCCGTTGATTTCTTCAATGGTATCGCCTGTGTTGCACAATACTTTATCCTTGCTGGGGGCATAGCAAGAAATGGCTTTGACATCGTGCGTCCACAGCTGCATTCCATTGGCAACATCGATGAGTGTCAGTTTATCTGCCCCAATCACGAGAACATTTTCACCGACGAATTTGACGTTCTTTGCATCCTTATAGCCAGTGCCATAAACCTTAAATCCCTTGTCCTCGCCGGTGGAGCTGACGTAGAGCTGATGATTGACGTCGGTTGCTGCAATCGTTTTGCCCGAAAGTGCGATAGCCAGATGGGAGATATGTACATTCGTACGTGCAATGGCCTTGAGCACGCCCTTGTTGTTTTCTTCATCCATCAGATAGATCAGACCGATCTTGTTATTCTCCTGATCGTCGGATGCCATGACAGCTTTTCCGTGACCTGCCAAAGAAATGAGGTAGGGATTTGTCGAAAAACGAAGCTTATAATCCGGACTCTGACGATTCATGAAATCCTGGACGCGTTCGGCGATATTGATACCCGAGAATTTGTCGGGAACGTTCCAGATATTGATGGTACTGTCTTTGTCAAGAATGCCCATTTCGTTGTTATCGGGCGTAAACATCACACCTTTGAGTGAGGGTTCACCTTTGAGTTTGAAAAACTCCGTCCCCGTTTCGACATGCTCCAGCATGATTTTGTCGGGATAATAGTGAATGATGACGTCAGTACTCGGAATGAGGGCATAATTATCGACGCCGTCAGGCAGTTTCTTGACGAGTTTCACGGATGCATCGGGCATGACCTGCCAGAGCGTTCCGTCATCGAGCAGATACTGCTGTCCGCCTTCCTGTTTTGTAACCATTTTGACGATTTTTTTTCTGCATTCAGGTGCGATCTGAGCCATTTTCGGCGCATCCGAAGCAGCGCTTTCGGCGGTTTGTTCTGTTTTGGCTGCAGCATCAGCCGCAGTTTCCGTGGATTCAGTTTTTTGTCCGGAAGAAGCACAGCCCAAAATCATTCCGGCCATAGCCACACAATACAAACCCATTAATTTTTTCATTCTGCATCTCCTGGTTATGAAAATCTGTCAGGATGGCTTCCTTGTTAATGCCATCACAAACGGGCGGTATTATTCAATAATGAAACATATTTATCAATTCAATTTCGCGCATCTTGCCCACAATGCCCCAAAACGCGTATAAATGCGTCCGGCTTGGTGCTGAAAAACAACAACATATTTCATTTCGTACGATTTACGGGTTTTATTGGCATGCATCATATTCACACATTACTGCAGATTTCTGTTCTGGCACTATCCTCGGCTTTTCTGATTTCGTGTGCTTCGGCCAAGGGAACGTCCGACACGAAAACGGCCGCAGAATATCAACCCGAAACTGCAGCATCGAATCCTTCCCTGTCTGCACCGTCCCAACCAGAGACGCAAGCCGCTCAACCTGAGACGCAAGCCGCTCAACCTGAGGCGCATGCCCCACAGAACACGGATCAGGGGCTTTCAAATCCGGAACAACCGATTCCTTCAAGTGCAGCACAGCCAGAACAGATCGAAGGACAAAAGCCGGTTAAGGACGACAACACCGCAGAATCCACGGGAAATCCTTCCGGCTCGGATCCGACAAGTGCAGCCGAACAACCGGATAAATCCGTCACCACGACTCAAACCCAGCCGCAGCAGCCGCCTGAACCACCGCCTGAATTGCATCTCACTGAAGTCCAAATGCTTTCCGAATCCGGAAACCATAAAAGTGCTCGCCAACTGGCACTCAAAAATTTGCGCTCGGGAAAATCGAAGGATGCATCAGAATTCTGGGAAGCCATCGAATCCGATCCCCTGTTCTCGCATACGATGGACGAAGAAGTGCAGCCCCACGGAACCAATGCCATCTCCGCTCTTGGCGGTGGTTCGACCGTTTCCTTTAAATACACGGATTCTGCCGATGAATCCGCAAAGGCCGCGCTCAAGCCGGATCAGGATCTGCGCCAGACAATGTATCGTTCAGGCATCGCCTATTACCGGATTTGCCAGATTCTGGGATGCAGCTTTGATATTCCCGTCACACGTCCTGCGCGCTTCAGCAAATCGAATTTCAATACCCTCTACAATGCATCCGGTTCGAGCAAAAATAGCGGTTATCGCAGCAAATTCGAGCATTTGATTTGGGCAAAGGAAGGCAATTCGAGCTACCTCTACGTCGGCTACAAGGAATGGATCTCTCCGTTTACCGGATTTCCCATCGAAGTCACGAGTGTCTGGTCTCCCTATCTGAAAAATCCCGACGCAAATCTCCCGGAAGTCAAATCTTTCCTCAAAGCCATTCTTTCGGGTGGCCGCGCCGATGCCGTCAAACATCTCGGTACCCTCACCGAATACGCAGGAAACCTTACAACGCGCGACATTCTTCATCAGATTTCAGACATGATTCTCATGGATTATCTGAGCAACAACTGGGACAGATTTGCGGGAGAACAAAACAACTTCGGCGCGAATTGCCACTTCCATCCCGGCGGAATCATTGCGATTGACAACGATGCTGCATTTCCGGCATGGCATGCTCCCCGCGTCGTACGTCGACTGAACATGGTCGAAATGTTCAGCAAGGATATGGTCGAAACCCTCCGGACTCTCGATCCCGACGAACTGATGCACCACCTGTTTCCCAATCCGACCAAAGAAGAGCTCAAGAGTTTCGAACGTTTTAAGGAACGACGCAGGGATGCACTCAAATACATCGATGATCTGATTCAGAAAAAAGGCAAAGACAAGGTATTGGTCTTTTAAGAGTTTCTTTTTTCAGGGGGCTTAAGCCCCCTGCGATTGGAATCATCTCCATTTATCCAAAATATGCTCTGAGCCGTAATCCATAAACCATTCATTCAGAGCAATTTATGGGGAGTGGCCTTATTTTGGGCAATATCCCCCTTGAAGAACGTCAGGAAAGCATTTTTTCCGCTATTCGCGATATCCTCCATCGTCGTCATCATAATATTCATAATCTTCGTCATCCTCAATGCGCATCAGTTTACCCATTGAACGCGCTTCGGCAGATGCCGCCTTGACCAGATGATCCATTGTAATCGGACTGTGCATTGCAGATGCCGCAATTGAGGCCTTAAGCACAGCATTGCGGATATAACCGCCGCTCATTTCGAATGTTCTGGCCAACCAATTCCAGTGAATGTCGTCTGCAATCGGTGCATTGGGCGGAATCATTCGCTTCCAGAGCGCAATACGGGAAGGCATGTCGGGCATCGGGAAATCGATGATAAAGCGAATCCTTCTGCGGAATGCCTCATCAATGCTCTTGGAAAGGTTCGTCGTCAAAATCGTCACACCATTGTAGGATTCCAGCTTTTGAAGAAGGAAATTGATTTCCAGATTGGCATAGCGATCGTTCGATGACTTGACCTCTGTACGTTTGGCAAACAAGGAATCCGCTTCATCGAACAGAATAATCGCCTGTGCTTTGGCAGCTTCGTCGAATATTTTGGCCAGATTTTTCTCTGTCTCACCGATATATTTGTCCACAATACGGGACAAATCCACGCGATAAAGCACCTTACCCAATTCATTGGCAAGCGCACATGCCAAAAGCGTCTTTCCCGTTCCCGGAGGCCCCGAAAACAGGATAGAAAGGGCATTGCCGTAGGGAGAACGTTCCTTAAAGCCCCATGTTTCGAGTACATTGTGCAGATTGTTTGCATATTCCAGTATTTCATCGACCTGTGATCGCGCCTGGGCAGGAAGCACGACACCGCTGAGCGGTACATCACTGACTGTAATCTCCGCAAGCGTCCCCAGCTGATGGCGAAAGCTCTTTCGAATCTGATTCAGAATATGATGGGATTTCAAATACTCGCCGCCGACTGCCTGTACTTCTTCGAGGGCATCCCGAACTACGCTGAATATACTTCCAATCGGAAGGCTGTAATTGCGCGAAAACATCGTCGACATGTGTTCGAGTTCCTCGCTTTCGACACTCGCCGACAATGCCCGTTTCCAGACTTCACAAGCCTGTTCAAACGGAGGATTCACAATGCGTACCGTTGCCAGATGTTCAAACGCCATCTCAATAATCGAATTGGAATGCGTTGCCAGAATTACAATTTCGCCAGGATACACGCCTGCAAGACGCGAGATTGCTGCTACCGATTCCCCAAACCGTCCCAGAAGTTGTTCGCGATTCTCTATGCCATCAAAGCGAAGCATCAGAATGGCGTCATTGATCAGCGCCTCGCGCATGATCTGCGCAATTTTGGCGTCGATCGAAATATTCTCACTCTGTTCGAGCGCATGACAGACATCGACTTCGAGTACATTTTTCCGACGCGCCATCGAACAGATGACAGTCCGACGTCCCGCATGCTGCGGACCTATCAGCATCAACCGCATCGACCGCGATTTCATCAGATATTCAATTTCTTCACGAACCGAAGGATCTACAATGAGGGCGCGCCGATTCAATCCGGAACTGTGCAGCAACATATCAACCGGCAAATCATCCGGGTGATGCGTGCCCATAAATGCATCAATGACGCTCTGTTCCACGGACAGCGCAGCGTACGCTCTGGGCGTATAGTTCGGAAAAGACTGTGTTTTTTCGGCAATGACCAAACGCATCCGCCGCAGAGTCCCGCGTTCAGAGAACGCTTCATATACCTCATTTCCGCCATGTTTTTCATCCGACAACAGACGACAGATAAAAGTCACTGTCGGCTGACGAACAGAAAAATCTGCCCAGGCGACCGTCGCCAGACGCAGCAGCGTTTCGATCGATGAAAAAGCCACAAGCGTCGCCAGAATTTCCAGCTCAAGGGGCGCCAGGGCGAAATTCCTCTGAATGCAGCAGATTGGAATATCCGGATTCAGTTCCAAAAGAGCATCGATCTGAGCCTGCAGCAAATCCAGATGTCCACGAGCCTCAATCTGCGTCGGCACATGATGCTCCTTAAGCCATAGCTCTGAATAACCTTCAGGCTGCCGAAATCCCATATAACTGCAAAGCTCTTCACCGCCGATACAACGATCGGAATACGTCTGTCGGCTGCTTGTCAAACGTTCCGGAGATCTGCGAATCAAATCAATAAGCCGCCAATAGACGCGGTCATTCATCAGATTAAACAGCATGGCCTGCCTGTCGGAAGCATTCAAAGACTCGAATTCCTGTTGCCAACCCGTTTTCAGTGCTTTCAATGATCTTTTGCTTACAGACTGAGACTGCGATGTTTTCGCTGAATCCTTCGAACTGTTTTCAGCTGCCTTTTCCTCTTCTTTCTGAGCCATGATACCCTCCTTACAGTGAAGTGCATTATGTCACATATTATCCCCAAAATGCGAGAAATTCAGTCGTCCGTCATACCTGTTGGTCAATTGCTAAACCCGAAAATTTCCCAATCGGGTATGACATTCGCCTCCCAAGTAACCTCTGATTTTTTTTTGTGAGGGGGCATCGCCCCCCACGGCGCTATTTGCAAGCAAATACGCGCCTCCCCCCACTGCGGGAGTGCCCGCAACGCCCCGCTATCTCTACTCCAAACGATCCGCCTCAGTTCGCAAAGGGCCATTCACTTCGCCTCCCGCGCCTGTCGGCGCTCCGGTTCGTGACTGGCCGTTGCTCACTGGGCTCTGCGATTCGCACCGTTCGCTGGACGGTGCTCATCTCGGCCCCCCCGGCCGCGAAGCGTACAAAATAAGCTCCCGCGCTGCAAAGCGCGATAAGACTCGCCTCAGTTCGCAAAGGGCCATTCACTTCGTCTCCCGCGCCT
>JAEEGL017362236.1_pt1 | contig 28997 bp, 24 predicted proteins | sample 9134231 | NCBI WGS metagenome assembly JAEEGL01 (sample SAMN16246548, study PRJNA631951) | gut metagenome | biome: gut microbiome; feature: rumen; material: fiber-attached | host: Bos | place: Iran: Karaj | collected 2018-10 | reverse complement strand
GCGTTCGCGCACGGGCATTTTTTATAGGAGCGCAACATGTACGCCGAAGTGATCGTTGATATCGCGCATACCGCAGTGGATCGCCGATTCACGTATCGCATTCCCGAAGATCTCCCCGTTTCCGTCGGACATCACGTGCTGGTCCCGTTCGGTCAGGGAAATCATACAAAGGAAGGCTTTGTTGTTGCGCTCAAAGAGACAAGCGAATATCCGGAAATCAAGGATATCGCAAAGATTCTTGAGCGGTATCCCGTACTGCTTCCCGAACAGATCGCGCTTGCGGACTGGATGAAGGATTCTTACCACTGTCTGTTCGTCGATGCGCTGCGCCTGATGATCCCGGCACAAATGCGCGGCATGCGGATCAAAGAAAAAAAAGTCCGTACCGTTGCGCTCTCCCCCGACGTCGATCCGAAAGCGATCCGTGAATCGCTGAAAAATGCGCCCGTGCAAAGAAGCGTCTTCGATCTGGTTGCGAAAATCGGCGCAGAAGCTTCGATCCCGGACATCAATGCATTTTGTCCCGGAAGCACGCCTGCCGTGAATGCGCTGATTCGCAAAGGATATCTTATCGAACAGACCGAAACCGTATTCCGTCGTCCCGAAAAGCTTCGGCTGCATACGCCGGAGTATACGCTGACGCAAGCACAGTCGGAAGCCGCGGATCAAATCCGCTCATCGATGGAGAACGGTTCCGGGGACGTCCTGCTGCTGCACGGCGTAACCGGCAGCGGAAAAACCGAAGTGTATCTGAAAGCGATCGCGGATTGTCTTACGCTCGGGAAACAGGCGATCGTTCTGGTGCCGGAGATCTCTCTGACGCCGCAGACCGTCGGTCGGTTCACCGATCGTTTCGGCGATCGGATCGCCGTGCTGCACAGCCGCCTCTCCGCCGGAGAACGGTTTGATGAATGGAGGCGGATCCGTCTCGGACTTGCGGACATTGTGATCGGCGCCAGAAGCGCTGTCTTCGCGCCTTTGGAGCGGCTCGGTCTGATCATCATCGACGAGGAACATGAGTCAAGCTATCAAAGCGAATCGCAGCCGCGCTACCTTGCCGGAGAAATTGCCGCAAAGAGGATCCGAACGGTCAACGGCGCTCTTGTTCTCGGCAGCGCAACGCCTTCTCTGATGAGCTATACACGCGCGTTATCCGGGAAATACAAACTTCTGGAGCTTCCGGAGCGGGTCGCGGGCAGGCCGCTGCCGACCGTCGAGATCGTCAACATGCGCGACGAACTGCTGATGGGCAACAACAGCATCTTCTCCGACAAGCTTGCAGAGCGTCTGTCCGAATGTCTTGCCTCCGATCAGCAGGCGATGCTGTTCATCAATCGACGCGGTTATGCGACCTTTGTTAGCTGCAGAAGCTGCGGGTATGTGCTGAAGTGCGACAACTGCGATATTTCCATGACGTACCACAAGACGGAATCCCGCACACGCTGCCATTACTGCGGTGCGGTAAAGCCGCTTCCGAAGGAGTGTCCGAACTGCAAAAAGCAATTCATCAAGCAGTTCGGCATCGGAACCGAGCAGGTTGAAGAAGCCGTGCACAGGATCTTTCCGTCCGTGAAAACGCTTCGTATGGACACGGACACGATGCGTGACAAAGGTAGCTATGAAAAGCTTCTGTCCGCATTTCACCGTCGTGAAGCGCAGGTTCTGATCGGTACGCAGATGATTGCAAAGGGGCATGACTTTCCGAATGTAACGCTTGTCGGCGTCGTCGCCGCGGACACCACGCTGAATCTGCCGGACTACCGTGCGCCGGAACGCACGTTCCAGCTTCTGACGCAGGTTGCAGGTCGTGCCGGGCGCGACAACCTTCCCGGGCGGGTCGTTCTGCAGACCTATGAGCCGAATCATCCGATCATACGTTTTGCAAAGGATCAGGATTATAAGAGCTTCTATCATTACGAAATCATGGAGCGAAAGAAGCTGCTCTATCCCCCGTTCTCCCTATTCATTCGCATTGTCTTTGCCGACCGCGACGAACAGATTGCTGAACAAGCTTGCCTTGATTATGCGAAAGCGCTGGAGCGCGAACTGCGAACGGTTCTCGGCGAAGAAGGAAAACAGGATCTGCTGCTGCTTGTCGCTGCCGAAGCGCCGATCGCCCGGATCTCCGGCTATACACGCTACCAGATCCTGATCAAACTGCTGCGCACAAAGCGGCTCAGAGATGCAATACGAGCCGTATCCGATTTTCATGATTCGCACCGGTCGGTCTGTTCCGAGGCGCAGCTGGAAATTAACCCACAGGAGATGTTTTGAATGAAAAACTACGATCGATATAAACCTTTGTTTTTGCCAACGCTGAAAGGCTCCGGCAAGTATTTTCTGCTCAGCGCGATCGAAGTCGTTCTTGCGATCGTGTCGCTTTACTGCGCTTCGATCATAACGAGCTACACACTTGACTGGGTGCTTCTCAGTCAGGATCCCTCGATTCCGGCGCCGCTCTTTCAATGGCTCAAATCGCTCGGTCCGCTCGGGCGAAACTATTGGCTTTGCGGTCTGGCATTTTTACTGTTCACGCTGCTGAACGGACTGTTTACGCTGCTCCGTCGCACGCATGTCGCAAAAGGTGCGGAACACATGGCAAAAGCCATGCGCGACGCACTTTATCGCAAACTGAACGCGGTCCCGTACGATTATCACAAGCATATTTCGACAGGCGATCTCGTACAGCGCTGCACCTCCGACGTAGACACCGTTCGCAAGTTTGTTACAAACCAGCTGATCGAAATTGTACGGATCGCGGTCATGTTTATCGTCGCCGCTGCGCTGATGTTTGCGATTCGATGGGAGATGGCGCTGATTTCCATGGCAGTCATGCCGATCCTGACCGTCTCGAGCTTCCTGTATTTCCGCTATGTGCGCAAGTACTTCGCGGAGGTCGACGAAGCAGAGGGCGCGTTATCGACGGCGGTGCAGGAAAACCTGACCGGCGTTCGTGTTGTACGTGCGTTCGGGCAGCAGCGCTCGGAATACGACAAGTTCACGCGGCTCAATCAGGATTTCCGTCAGAAGAATATCCGACTGGTCAATCTGCTTGGCTTCTACTGGGGCTCCTCGGACGCTGTCGGATATCTGCAGATAGCTCTTTCGCTTGTCTTCGGCGTCCTCTTTTACGTCAAAACACGCGGCACGGCTGACCCGTTCTCTCTCGGCGACATCTATCTGTTCCTTGCGCTGACAAGCCGCCTCACCTGGCCGGTGCGTCAGCTCGGGCGTGTACTTGCTGATATGGGCAAGGCGACAGTCTCTCTGGACCGTCTCAACGAGATCATGAATGCCGACAATGAAACAGAGCCCGGCAAAGACCTGACTGACTGCAATCTCGTCGGCGATATCACGTTCCGGGACGTCACGTTCGGCTATGACGCGCCGAATGATGTGCTTGACGGCATCAGCTTTACCGCGGAAGCGGGACAAACGATCGGCATTCTCGGAAGCACGGGAAGCGGCAAGAGCTCTCTTGTACAGCTTCTGCAGCGTCTGTACCCCGTCACAGGCGGCGAGATCACGATCAACGGTACACCGATCAACGACATCGATCATGCGCTCTTGCGCAGGAATATTGCGATCGTTCTGCAGGAACCGTTCCTGTACTCGCGCTCAATCCGCGAAAACATTATGCTGACGGCGCCGGATGCAAGCGAGGCGGAACTGTTTGAAGCCGCGCGGGAAGCGGCGGTGCACGACGTCATCGAGAAGTTTGCGGACGGCTACGATACAGTCGTCGGCGAACGCGGTGTGACGCTTTCCGGCGGTCAGCAGCAGCGCGTTGCGATTGCACGTGCGCTGATGCAGAAAGCGCCGATCATGATCTTTGACGATTCCATGAGCGCAGTCGATACGGAAACCGATGCAAAGATCCGCAGCGCGCTGCAGCATCACCACGGCGACGGGATTCTTTTTATCATCTCGCACCGTATTACAACGCTCAAGGAAGCGGACAGGATCCTTGTACTCGATCACGGCAAGCTCATACAGCAAGGAACGCATGACGAGCTGATCCGCGAAGATGGTCTGTATAAGCGGATTGCCGAAATCCAGGATTTTCGCATCGAAGGAGGTGAGCAGGCATGAGTTACGAAAATGAAGTCGATTTCAATCAGGAAGAAAAGATGGATTCAAAGCTTTGGAAGCGTCTGTTCGGCTATGCGATGCGCAACCGTGCGCTGTTTATCCGTATCTTTTTGAGCATGCTGATCGTTGCGATCATCGATGCGTTCTACCCCATCCTGACACGGTTTGCGATCGATCATTTCGTGCGTCCGGAGGCAGAACCGACGACCGACGGAATCTGGTTATTCTTCGGCATCTATGCCGTACTCGTGATTCTGCAGGGTTTCTGTACCACACGGTTTATCGGTCGTTCCGGAGAAATGGAGATGGCGATCTCCTATGCAATCCGTCAGGAAGCGTATCTGAAACTGCAAACATTATCGTTCTCGTTCTACGATAAAACCTCTGCCGGATATCTGATGGCACGCATGGTCAGCGACGTCGCAAGGCTGTCCGATATGATCGCATGGAGCATTACGGACTTTATGTGGTGCGGGTTTTATATGCTGTTCTGCTTCGGCGCCATGTTCTGGTTCAACTGGAAGCTTGCACTGATCGTGCTTGCGGTCATTCCGCCGCTTGCGATCGTGAGTCTGTATCTCCAGAAACGGATCCTCCGCTATCAGCGCGTGGCAAGAAAGCACAATTCCCGCATAACGAGCGCGTTCAACGAAGGCATCATGGGTGCAATGACAACCAAGACGCTGGTGCGCGAGGAACAGAATGCCGCTGAATTTGAAACGATCACCGAGGATATGCGCAAAGCGAGCATCAAGGCTTCGGTCCTCTCAGCAACCTTCTTCCCGCTCGTCATCTCGCTCGGCGCAGTCGGTACTGCGCTTGCATTGATTTTCGGCGGCGCCGGCGTGCAGGCAACGCTCGGCGGAACGCAAACCTTCCTCGGCGTGATCACCGCGGGAACGCTTGTGTCGTTTATCAACTATGCGTCGAGTCTGTTTGATCCGATCCAGCAGCTTGCCGGTATCTTTGCCGATATGCAAAGCGCGCAGGCGAGCGCAGAACGAGTTCTCTCCCTGCTCGATACGGAGTCTGAAGTAAAGGATTCCAAAGAAGCAGAAGAGAAATACGGTACATCAATGGATCCGAAACGTGAGAACTGGGAACCGATTGCCGGTGATATTGTCTTCGATCATGTGGACTTTTATTACAAGGAAACCGAACCGCTGCTCAACGACTTCAATCTGCATATCCGCGCAGGCGAAACGATCGCGCTTGTCGGAGAAACCGGCGCAGGCAAAAGCACGATTGTAAACCTGATCTGTCGCTTCTACGAGCCAAAGCAAGGTCATATTCTGATCGACGGCAAAGACTACCGCGAACGTTCGCAGCTCTGGCTGCAGTCGTCCCTCGGCTACGTTTTGCAGCAGCCGCATCTGTTCTCCGGAACGATCCGTGACAATATCCGCTTCGGAAAACCAGACGCCGATGAAGATAGCGTCAGACGCGCTGCGGAGATGGTTCATGCAGATGAATTCATCGAACGTCAGCCGAACGGCTATGATACCGAAGTCGGCGAAGGCGGCGTACGCCTGTCGACCGGTCAGAAGCAGCTGATCTCCTTTGCACGCGTCATCCTTGCAGATCCGCAGATCTTTGTTCTGGATGAGGCAACGAGTTCGATCGACACCGAGACCGAGCAGCTAATCCAAAGCGCGATCACCGAGGTCCTGAAAGGACGTACCAGCATCGTTGTGGCACACCGTCTCAGCACAATCCGAAACGCAGATCGCATTCTTGTGATCCGCAACGGAGCGATCGTCGAGGAAGGCGATCACGAAATGCTCCTGAAGAAGGGCGGCTATTACCACGACCTGTATATGCATCAGTATCAGGAAGACGCAATGCAGGAAGCGCTGAAATAAGCCAAAACGACAAAAACCCGGCCGGGAAAACCCCGACTGGGTATATGTTTTCTTCGCTTACAGGTACTTGACCTGCACGGCGCCGAAGTTGACGTCCGCACGAATGATGATCGTCTGTGTTGCGTTCGGATCGGAATCGCCGGTCACACTGAACGCCGCGAACGAGGTGTCGGACGATTTCACCATATTGACGCTGCGCGGCAGCAGGATCGTGATGTTGCCGAAGCTCGTGTCGACCTTCAAGAGGCAGTTCTGCGCGAATGTGACAACTTTCGTAAGATCGACGGTATAATCGCCAAAGCTCGAATCAATGTCCCCGCCGACAAGCAAATCGCGGTCATAGACAATTGTGCTGTTGCCGAAATGCATGTCTGCCTTCAGATAGTTGTTGTCGTCCGTATACTCCATCTTGGAGTGACGACCCTTATCGGTGTAAACGCCGTTCCGATCCGCGCAGCAGCGCTTGCGGCGGAAGAACGATTTGTTGAGGATGACGGAGAGCAGCCATGCGATCGCGAAGATGAGCAGGATCACGTACCACGCGATCTCGGGCAGTTTGCAGACCTGATACCCGATCAGGATGCGGCGAACGAACTCATAGCTCCCCAAAGCCATCATCGTGACGCCCATCGTGATGCTCGAACGGACGCTGATCAGACCGAAGGTGAATACAAGAAGCGGCCATACGTAGTTCCATCCGTTCAGTATGATGTCCGGATACTTTTCAATCGGCGAGTACGGGAACATGCCCGCCCAGCTGTGCAGCAGGAAGAACAGACAGACGAGGATCGCGCCGATGCAGAAGGCAATGGTCGACCATTGGCCGTTGTGCTTGTTCCATTCCCAGTTGAAAGAGCCCTTGCCCTTCTTGTCGTCGTCCGGCGTTTCATCCTTATCTAAGATAATGACGTGCGGCTCGACTGGCTTGACGCCTAAGAGCTCGTCTACCGAAACATCGAACAGATCCGCAAGAAGCGGAAGAAGCGTGATGTCCGGACAGCTGATGTCGTTTTCCCATTTGCTGACCGCCTGCGCGGAAACGCCGACCTTTTCAGCAAGCTGTTCCTGCGTAAGTCCCTTTTCTTTTCTGAGTGCGGCAATGCGCTTGCCGAGCGTTTCTTTTTGTTCCATGAAAGTTTCCTCCTTCTTTCGATGGCTAAAGCATATCAGATTCTGTTTGGTTGGACCATCGACCGTCGGTTGAGTTTTGCAAAAGTGCTCTACCTTGTCGGTTGAGTGTGGCTGTTTTTCTCTCCACGTCCGGTTGATTTGACTGTTTCGGCTGTACACCTGCGGTTGAGTTATGAGTTTTCATGGATATTTTACCGATTTTATTTACAAAGGTCAATAAAAAATGTATAATATTATTTTGAAATGGAGGATGGTTTATGGCATTACGAATCATTCGCAAAAATGAAGACCCTGCACTGTATAAAGTCTGCAAAGAGGTCAAAAAGTTTGACGCGCGCCTTTCCGAGCTGATCGACGATATGATTGAAACGATGAACGACGCGGACGGCGTCGGTCTTGCTGCACCGCAGATCGGTGTTCTTCGCCGCGTTGCCGTAATCGACGTCGGAGACGGGCCTGTCGAATTGGTCAATCCCGTGATCCTTGACTCGTCCGGTGAGCAGGGCGGTATGGAAGGCTGTCTCTCGTTTCCGGGAGAAAGCGGTTATGTCGTGCGTCCGAACTGGGTCAAGGTCGAAGCTTATGATCGGCACGGCGATCTGTATGAATACGAAGGCGAAGGGCTGTTTGCCCGTGCTGTCTTTCATGAAACGGATCATCTCGACGGCAAGGTGTATCTGCGCCTTGTGACGGAGCCTCCTGCCGATTTCAAGGAGTAACGCATGCGCATTGCTTTTTTAGGCACACCCGAATTTGCTCTTCCCAGTCTGCAGGCATTGATCGATCGCGGCGACACGCTTGCTGTATTTACGCAGCCGGACCGTCCTGTCGGGCGCAAAGCTGTGCTGACGCCGCCGCCTGTTAAGGTGCTTGCCGTGCAGTACGGCATCCCTGTCTTTCAGTTTGAGAAAATCCGCAGACCCGAGGGGCTCGAAGCACTTGAAGCGTTTGCACCCGATCTGATGGTTACGGCAGCATTCGGACAGCTTTTGTCCGCAAAGAATCTTGCGATCCCTCGCCTGGGTACGATCAATGTGCACGGATCGCTGTTGCCAAAGTATCGCGGCGCTTCACCGATTCAAAGCGCGATCATTGCGGGCGAAACCGAAACAGGCGTAACGACCATGATGACCGATATCGGCATGGATACCGGCGATATGCTGCTGAAAGCCGCAACGCCGATCGATCCTGACGAGACCTACGAACAGCTTTCCGAAAGACTTTCCATTCTCGGTGCTGACCTTCTTTTGAAAACGCTCGATCAACTCGAATCCGGTACACTCGTCCGCACGCCGCAAGATCCGTCGGAAGCGACGGTCTGTCATATGCTGACGAAAGAGGACGGACATATCGATTGTTCACGCACGGCAAAATCTGTTCACGATCTTGTACGCGGAACCAATCCGTGGCCATGCGCATTCGGGTTACTCGACGGACAGCCGCTGAAAGTCTTTCAAACGAAGCTGACCGAAGAATCCTTTTCGGATCCCTCAAGTACGCTCCGGGAAAAATGCGGCAAGCTGTATCTTTGCTGTGCCGACCGTGCTTTGGAGATCGTCTCCCTGCAGGTAAGCGGCAAAAAGCGTATGGACGCCGTTGCGTTTCTGCGCGGATGCACGCTTGACGGAAAGCGGCTATGCTGAGCGTACGGCGCGCTGCGCTTGAAACGCTTGTCCGGATCCTGGAGGACGGCGCATATACGAATCTTGCTTTGAAAGAAGCGTCCGCTTCCGTTTCTCCAAAGGAAGTACCCTTCCTGTACGCCTTGGTCAACGAAACGATCAAGCAGGGATCGTATCTGGATTTCGTTCTCTCGCACTTCTGCAAACGTCAGAAGCGCGTTATACGGAATCTGCTGCGGATGTCTGGCACGGAGCTTCTGTTTCTCGAGACACCAGCGCATGCCGCGATCGACGAAGCGGTGAAGCTTTGCCGCCAGATCGGAAAACAGGATTGCTGCGGACTTGTGAACGCCGTTCTGCGTCGGCTGGACCGCGAACGCGACGTCCTTCCCCCGCTGCCTTCGGATCCCGTTGAACGGTTTTCGATCCGATACGGCGTTCCAGCATTCCTGATCTCCGAATGGATCAAAGAATACGGCGATGCAGAGTCGGAAGCTTTGCTGTCGCAGAAGCCTCTCGGCACAGTCGTCCGTGCGCAGTACCCGTTCACGACAGAAATGCTGAAAGCGGCTCTGCCGGTACCGTCGGAGCACTGCCGTCTCGATCCGAACGGACTTCGGCTTACGGAAGGATTCGATCTTGCACACGATCCGCTCTTCCTTGCAGGCAAGCTTGCGGTACAGGGTGAAGGCGCGATGCTGATTTGCCGTGCACTCGGGGATGTGCATCATAAAAGGATTCTCGATGCGTGCGCAGCACCCGGCGGAAAATCGGCATATCTTGCCTCTCTGTCGGAAAACACCGCACAGATCACCGCATGGGAACTGCATCCGCATCGCAAGGACCTGATGGATAAAACGTTTGCGCGACTCGGTGTAACCGTCGAAACCTGCTGTCGTGATGCTGCGATGTATGATCCGCGTTACGAAGGTCAGTTCGACGCCGTACTGCTGGATGTTCCCTGCAGCGGATTTGGTCTGCTGTCGGAAAAGCCCGATGTCCGTCTGCACAAGTCGGAATCGGATATCGATGCTATTGTAAAAACACAGGATGCGATCCTGAACGCCTGTTCTCGCTATGTGCGCTGCGGCGGCGTACTCGTTTATGCGACCTGCACGATCGTAAAACGTGAGAACAGCGAGCGTGTAGAAGCGTTTTTATCGAATCATCCGGAGTTTGTGCCGGAAGAACAGCGGCAGCTTCTGCCCACGCAAGACGGCACAGACGGATTCTACTTTGCGAGAATGAGAAGGAGCTGAAACGATGTACTGGATGGACATGACCGAAACGGAGATTGCCGACGCTGTCGGTTCTTTCAGCGTTCCGAAATTCCGCATCGGGCAGGTTCAGAGCTGGCTGTACAAAGGCGTTCGTCCGCAGGAGATGACAAACCTCCCGAAAGATCTGCGGGACAAGCTCGATACGATCCCCTTCGGCGGCGCTCGGATTTTTGACAAGCGTGTCTCTCCAAAGGACGGAACGGTCAAATATCTGTTTGAACTGGAGGACGGGAATCTGGTGGAAGGTGTGCTGATGCGGTATTCGTACGGAAACACGGTCTGCCTCTCGACCCAGGTCGGCTGCAATATGGGATGCAAATTCTGTGCAAGCACGCTTGAAGGCTGTGTCCGCTCGTTAAGACCGGGTGAGATGCTTTCCTTCATCGCCGAGATCGAACGGGATGAACCGCCTGCGGAAGGAAAACCGCGTACGGTAACGAACATCGTCCTGATGGGCAGCGGAGAGCCGCTTGACAATTATGATAACGTCGTGACGTTTCTGAAGCGTGTAACAAGCGAAAACGGTCCGAATATCAGTGCACGGAACATTTCCCTTTCCACCTGCGGGATCGTTCCGAAAATCTATCGTCTGATCGACGACGCGCCGCATGTGACACTGTCGATCTCTCTCCATGCGCACAGCAACGACGTACGCAGCGAGCTTATGCCGATCAACAAGGCATATCCGATCGAGCAGGTTCTGGAAGCCGCGAAAGCATATTCCGAACGAACCGGCCGTCGTGTTGTTTTCGAGTATGCTTTGATCGGCGGAAAGAACGACTCGGAAGAAGACGCCAAAGCGCTTGCCGCAAGACTCAGAGGTCTTCTCTGTCACGTCAATCTGATACCTCTGAATCCGGTCAAGGAACGCGGGCTTGACGGCGTTACAAGAACTTATGCGCATCGATTCCGGGAGTGGCTGGAATCCATGCATATCTCCGCGACGGTTCGTCGTGAAATGGGCGCGGATATTGAAGGCGCATGCGGACAATTACGAAGGAGGGTTCTCAATGAAATTCGCGGGTAAAACGGAAACCGGTCTTAGGTCACAGAATGAAGACGCCTATCTGCTGATGCATACCGATACCCTGGACGCAGCAGCCGTATCAGACGGTATGGGCGGTCATCAAGCCGGAGAAGTTGCAAGTCGGCTTGCGATTGACACGCTCAGAGAAATACTCATAAGCAATCATCAGGACCGTGAAGCTGCTCTCTCGTCCGCCTTCATGGAAGCAAATAATGTCGTACACGCACGCGCATCGCTCATCGACGAAATGTACGGCATGGGCTGTACGCTTGTCGCTGCAATCTTTGATGAAGCCGCATTCGTAGCTGCCAACATCGGTGATTCGCGTCTCTATTATTTCGACGGTGAGTCGATCCGTCAGATCACGCACGATCATTCCTTTGTCGCAGAACTTGTCCGCCGCGGTGCTATCACTGCCGAAGAAGCAAGAACGCATCCCCGCCGCAATCTGATTACGCGCGCGATCGGCACCGAGAAGCGTGTATCTGCCGATATCTTTTCCTGTGAATGGAAGCATGATGATATGCTACTGCTTTGCTCAGACGGTCTCTGCGGCGTATTGGAAGACTCCGAATTAGCTGCGTTTTTACAGAATTGCACCGATCTGGATGCGACCTGCACAGCTATGATCAATCGTGCGCTCGACGCGGGAAGCCGCGATAATATCACCGTCGTACTGGTGAAAAACGACGGAGGCAATGCATGATCGGAACGATCCTCGATCGAAAATACCGTATCGTCGAGCTGATCGGCAGCGGAGGCATGGCGCATGTCTATAAAGCCGTCAATATGAGCAATCGCCGCTTCGTTGCGGTCAAGATGCTCAAAGACGAGTATAAGGAAGATGCGGAGTTTCTTCGTCGTTTTACGCGCGAAGCAAATGCGATCCTGACGCTCTCGCACGAGAACATCGTGCGCGCATACGGCGCCGGAACGCATAACGGTATGCCGTATCTTGTTATGGAGTATGTCGAAGGACGTACGCTGAAGGATCTCATTGAGTCCAACGGTGCTCTGCCGGTGCGTACGGCGATCGGTATCACCTGTCAGATCCTTGACGCTTTGTCAGCAGCGCACCAGCACGGGATCATTCATCGCGATGTCAAACCGCAGAACGTGATCGTTACCGACAAAGGACGCGTTAAACTCGCTGATTTCGGCATCGCACGCGAAGCCAAAGCTTCGACCGTAACGTTTTCCGGTCAGAAGGTGCTCGGCTCCGTTCATTATATTTCTCCGGAACAGGCAAAGGGCGTTATCGCAACGGAACAGAGCGACCTCTATTCTGTCGGCGTGTGCCTTTATGAAATGCTGACCGGAACGGTTCCGTTTGAAGCGGATTCCACCGTCAGTGTTGCGCTCATGCACCTGCAGGAAAAGCCCGTTCCGCCCATTGAGCTCGTTCCCGATCTGCCGAAATCTCTGAACGATATCGTCCTGAAATCCCTTGAGAAGGACCCTGAAAACCGTTACGAATCTGCCCGTGATATGCGATCGGATCTCGTTCGTTCCCTGTCCGACCCGAACGGATCATTCGTCAACGATCCGGATGACAAAGGACAAAAGATCACGCACCGTCCGTCCGTCTATGTACTGATTGCCATGTGTGTCTTTTTGCCGATCATGCTGATCGGTGTATTCGTTCTGATCTATGCGACTTCATGCAAAACCGAACTCCCCGCGGATCCCGAAGAGGAACGTTCCGATCTGGTTCCGATCGCAGAAACACCCGCGGCAGAAGCAACTCCTGTTCCGACCGAAATCGCGGTATCGCACGAATTCCTTCCGAATCTGCTCGGCTATACACTGGACGATGCATTGCGCATACTCTATGCAGAATGCGGTTTCAACAATTTGATCGTCGAGTTTACCGATCGTGCACACGAAGGAACACAGGTCAACTCGGTCATTGCGATGTATGCTTCCGATGGCGGAAACATCATACAATATCTGCAGTCGGAAACGCTGACGGAACCGACGCCGACCGTTCTTCCTGCTTCGACGGAAACAGCAGCACCGACGATTGAGCCTACGCCGGCTGCTTTGTCAGGCGACGATTCGGACACCGTTGTTGCTGCGACGCCTGAAGCCCCGGAGGTCGAGAGCATATCCTATGAGACTGCCTCGCCCGCTACCTACTCGACGGATAATCCAGACATTACATCGGAGCCTTCTCTCGTGCCCGCCCGTTCGAGCGCATCGATTTCGACAAATACGCCGATCCGCTTGACGATTTATCGGAAATCGCTTGGTTCGTGCAAAGCCGATATTTCCTTTACGGTTTCGCTCGAAAACGACAACCCAATCAATCTCGTGGAGATCGGTTACGAAACGGTGAATTACGAGGATGTTCCTTTCCGCGTGATCCTGTATTCTCAGAATCTTCAGAAACAGGCAACCGAGGTTACGGTAAAAACGACGGTTCACGGATATGAGCCGGTTACGCGTACACTGTATCTGTACGTCAACAACGAAATTCGATCCACGCCGCAGACCATCACCTTTGCAAAATGACGGAGCAGGGATTATTGATAAAAGGCGTCGGCAGCTTCTATGAAGTGCTGACCGATAAAGGCGATTTTGTTACGAGCAAAGCGCGCGGTTCCTTCCGTCGTGAAGGGATCGTTCCGACAGTCGGCGATCATGTGATCGTCGAACGGAAGGACCAGGGCTATGCGCAGCTGTGTGAAATCCTCCCGCGCAAAAATCTGCTTGTACGCCCTCCCGTTGCAAACGTAGATCAGCTTCTGATCGTTGTGTCTGCCTCCGTTCCTGAACCGGACTGGCTGCTTTTGGATCGATTGATCATCGCAGCTAAACAGATGAAGATCAATCCCGTCCCGGTACTGAACAAGACAGACTGCGCCGATCCCGATATCCGCAGGATTTTTCAGACGGACTATCATGCGTTCGATACCCTGTCGGTCAGTGCCGAAACCGGCGAAGGGCTTTCGCTTCTGCGGGAACGGCTCAGAGGAAAAGTCACATGCTTTGCAGGACAATCCGCCGTCGGAAAGTCGTCTTTGCTGAACGCGCTCATCCCGGATCTGAAGCTGGAGACCGGAGATCTCTCCAGAAAAACCGAGCGCGGAAGACATACGACCCGTCATGCGGAATTATGGCCGTATGAAGGCGGTATGGTGCTTGATACCCCCGGTTTTTCGATGTTTGAAACAGAGTGCCTTGAGCAAGACGATCTCAACGCCTGCTATCCGGAATTTCAGTTTGCGTCGCCGTGCCGATATCCGGGCTGCATGCATCTGACTGAACCCGATTGCGGCGTGAAGCCTATGCTGTTATCCGGAGACTTATCTGCCGGTCGTTATGAACGATACCGGGAAATCGCATTGGATTATCAAATGAGGAGGAAACATCGCTATGATTAAGATCGCACCTTCGATTCTTTCCGCAAACTTTGCCGCTATGGGCGACGCTGTCCGGGATCTGAAAGCGCAGGGCGCTGACTGGGTCCACTTTGACGTAATGGACGGGAACTTTGTTCCGAACATCACATTCGGTCCCGATATGTGCAAAGCGCTTCGTCCTTTGACCGATCTGCCGCTCGATGTTCATCTGATGGTAGAGCATCCCTCCGATTGGATCGTTCCGTTTCAAAAAGCGGGCGCGAATATTCTGACAATTCACGTTGAGTCGTCCGAGCGTCATTTGCACCGTGCGCTGCAGGCGATCCATGCCGCAGGCATGCAGGCAGGCGTTGTATTGAATCCCGCAACACCGATCGACGCATGCGTACATCTACTGTCGGAATGCGATCTTGTTCTGCTGATGAGCGTCAATCCCGGATTCGGCGGTCAGTCATTTATTCCTGAAACGTTGGTGAAGATCCGTCAGCTTCGTTCGGAAATCCATTCTCGTGGATTGGAGACGCTCATCGAAGTCGACGGCGGTGTGAATCCCGATACCGCAAAGCTTTGCATCGAAGCCGGTGCGGATGTTCTTGTCGCCGGAAGCGCCGTCTTCAAAGCACCTGATCCTGCAGATATGATTCGGAAACTGCGTGGCTGATACAAACAGCGCGATCGCTTTGCTGCGACCGCGCTGTTTTATAATCGGTATTCTTTTCCTGCGATTTCACGCGTTGATATCCTCATAATGATCAAAATCAGGATTCGGATTCACCGTGTAAATGCCATTGCTTCGTTGCATCCATCCCATACCGATGAACCCGCGGCGTACCGTGCAGTAATCCGAATGGATCCGCGATATGATTTCATTGACTTCTTTTTCGGTATAGGATTTACCGCCTTCAAAGTTTGAGAATATCTCCCGGTAAACGATGATGCGCTTCTTCAGCTGCGCAGGCATCTGTCTGCAAACGCCGTCCGGCATAAAGCTCTTCAGAATCTTGCGGCGATACTGTTCTTCCCGCAGCAATTCCGTCGCATCTCCCCCGTCCTTTTCGAGGATCAGTTCTTCCAAGGTATGGCGAAATACGCCGCGTTTGACCGAATAGATCGTATAATACTGCTCGCGACGCGCATCTACAAGCCCTGCCTGCTGCAGCTTTTTCATATGAAAGGAAACCGTTGCAGGTGAAAGTCCCAGCCGTTCGGAAAGAAGTTCAACATAACTGTCCTTCTCAAACAGCGTGCGCAGGATACGAATGCGTGTCTCATCGGCAACCGTCTTCAAAAGTGCGATCGTCTCATGCTCCATTTTGTTCTGTCTCCCGTAAACGATCCAGCGCAAACTGAACTGTCATCGCTTTTTGTTCCGCTCTGTCTGACGCGTCATAATCACCGATTTTACGCTGGTTTTCCGCTTCCTGCGAAAAAGAATCAATCAGCGTTTCCAACGCATTCGGTCGTTTACCCCCATGCTCCACCCTGCCGAGTACCTTCAACATGTCGCCGAGCATGCTTGCTTTCATCAGATGGATCGACTTTGCACGTTCATCGTTATTCTCTGTCGCTTTTGCAGCGAGTTCTTTTTCTTTCTGTGCTTCGATGTCCAAAGCAGCGTAATATCGTTCCAAAATACTCAAAACAGATGCCTCCATTTATTTCGATGTTCATCGAATTTATTTTAGCATCTGTTTCGATATTTGTCAATATAGAATTCAGTTGAAATCAACGATCACTTCATTGAAGCTCTTGTCCCGTCCGTAGTTGAACGCCCATGCCGAGCTGTTCCAGCCGGTCGCCGTAGGTCCGAACGGACTCGTAAAGTTCTTGACCTTATTGTACTCGAACGTTTGCGCTACTTCGATTGCGAGCGTCTGCACTTCCGCAAGCTTGCTGAGATACGATTGCCCGACGGAATTCAAAGAATTACTGCTGCCGTTCCTTGCTTTTTTCGCCTGCTTGTCAGCCTCTTTATGCAGGGAATTCAATTCTTTGACGCACGTCTTATAGCGCTCAAACAGTTCTCTCTGTTCCTTTGTATACTTTCTTGTCTGCTCTTCTTTATTGAGCAGTCCGAATCCACGCGACGTGTATCGGTCGTTTGCACCTGAGGATTCTCCGTCTTCCGGCGGCGGATCGGTCGGCGCAGCCGTCGGTGCCGGCGTCGGTTCGGGTGTCGGGGTCGGCGGATCCGTCGGTTTCGGCGTATCGGTCTTTTCCGGTTCCGGCGTATTCGTTGCAGACGGCGTGGAAGTACGCGTCGGCGAAGGCGATTCAGAAGGTGATTCCGACGGCGTCGGAGAGGATGTGAATTCCGGAAGCTTATCGTCTTCATCGATCAGCTTTTGGACATATTTAGTAAGCGGATCGAGCAGATTCTTGTATCGACGGTTATACAGCAAATCGCACCAATGATAACGCGCATAGGATAATGTATACTCGTTGTAGCGCTTTACACTGATATTGTAGACTTTCTTGATGATGTCGACTCGATTTGCCTGATCCGTGAAGCAAAAGTTCCACTGAAACAGCGAATGCGATGCCCCGCTCATGGAATACATACCGATGTTTTCGGGATCCAGATTGTAGGCAAACGCCGCCAGCGCAGCCGTCTGTCCGAATGTGCAGTTCGTAAACAGATCACCGTCGAAAGTGTCGATGATTTCCGGGATCTGTGTGATCAGCTGATCTGCCTTCATCTGTTTGAACATTGCGATCAGCATCCGTTTCTGGCGGTTTACACGGTTCGCATCGCCCTGTTCACTTGCGGGGAGGCCGTTTTGTCCCTTTCTGACACGGCAATAATCCAGAAATCCCTGTCCGTCGACATGCTGCAAACCTTTTTCATAAGAACGCCCCTGAATCTTGAAGCTGATATCCATATCGTATTCAAGACCGCCGCACAGATCGACAAGGTCCTTGAGAGACGTCATGGTGACTGCATAATAGTAATCGACGTCGATACCGCCGAGCATCCATTCCGCCGCTTCACATACCTTCTCAAGTCCTGCGGGATTCTCTGTCCCGTCATCGTTATACAGCCCTCCTCCGCAGTTCAGAGACGCATTGAGTTTATATATGCCTTTCACGTCCGGAATCTTTGCGTACGTGTCGCGCGGAAGCGAGATCAGATCGGCACGGTTTTCGTCAAAGTTTACTGCCAGTACCATCATGACATCGGAATGCCATTCCTTTTTTCCGTCCCATGTTTCGCGTTCCGTAGAATAGTCAACACCGATCAAAAGGATGTTGACGATATTCTTCATCATGGATGTGTCGGCTTTTTCAAGCAGCTTTTCATACGGATCGACCGGAACTTCCGTCGGCTCCGGCGTCGGTTCCGCAGATTCCGTCGGTTCTGCTGTTTCCGAAGCAGGCTCCTCTGTTGTAATGACGATCAGATTGGGATTCGCCGTGACCTCGGGCGTTTCCTTTGCTTCTCCCGATCTGTTCGATTTCATTGCGCATGACCCGGCTCGGAAAGCCGACCCGTTTCCAAGCGAACTGAACACCAAAGCGGCGGCAACGCCGATCACGATTGCCGAAATTGCGATCGATATGAAAAGAATGATCTTTCTCTTTTTATCCATAGTAAAATGATCCTTTCGGAAACGTTTATTTTATTGTACACTCTTTGTCCCGACAATTCCATTGAAAACTGTATTCGTTACAAACGTTTTACAAAAACAACGAATTTCAGGATCCGGAGCTTCCTTTACAGCGTATTTTACAGATTCTCCGTTCAAAACCGAAAAATATAGCTTTCATTTCTGTAAAAATGTGTTATACTTTATAGTGATATTTTAGGAGGTTATCGCATGATCGTTGTTATTCCAGCGTACGAACCGGATGAAAAACTGCTCGGCGTACTAAAAGACTTTACGGAACAGACATCATTTCCCATTGTCGTTGTAAATGACGGCAGCAGTGAAAAATGTCTTCCCGTCTTTGAAACCGTCCGTGCTTTCGACCGTGTCACCCTCCTCACGCACGAGGTCAACAAAGGCAAAGGCGCCGCCTTAAAAACGGCATATGCATATATCGCAGAACGCTTTCCCGAATCGGAAGGTGTCCTGACCGTCGACGCCGACGGTCAGCATCTGATGCCCGATTGCATAAACGTATGTTCCGCATACAACGAGCATCCAGATTTGCTGATTACGGGATCGCGTCGATTCAAAGGAAAGGTCCCTCTTCGCAGCCGCATCGGAAACAGCATTACCCGCGGCGTTTTCCGCTTGACAACCGGAAAGCATGTTTACGATACCCAGACCGGTCTCAGAGCGTTCAGTGCCTCCAGAATCCCCGAAATGCTTGCCCTGAAGGGTGATCGTTACGAATACGAGATCCATCAGCTGCTGCACTGCTGTACGAAAGGAACGGGTGTTTTTGAAGTTCCGATCGAAACGGTTTATATCGATGACAACAGTTCCTCCCACTTCGATACACTGCGCGATTCCGCTAAGATCTATAAAGTCATCTTCAAGTTTCTCGGTCCGACATTTTTCAAATTCATGTCGACTTCATTCGTGAGCTTCCTGATCGACTTTCTCAGCTTCTGCCTGATCTTTTACGGCACTGTCGCAATATTCGGAGGATTCCGCGTTGCAAAGGAAATGTTCTCTTTCCAGCGAGAAGTTTCCCAAAAGTGGTCTGAAACGCTGCTTGCATTGAATCCGATTATCTTTGTCGGCGGCGGATCGGTACTGCGTATGGTCTCGCTTGTTTTGGCACGAGTCATTTCCGGGTTCTGCAATTACCTGCTGAACCGCCGTTTTGTTTTCGGCAGTTCAAAAAACGAGCGCAATATCCTGAAATATGCTGCGGTCGCCGTTTCGGTTCTGCTTCTGAACTGGCTGTTTATTGAGCTGTTTACGCGTCTCGGCGTACCTGCATGGCTTGCAAATATCCTTTCTCAGCTGATCTGCTATCCGGTTTCATTCATGCTGCAGCGTACGTTTGTTTTCCGCGAGAGCAAAAAGCAATCGTAAAGCCATGTCCGACAAGAGCTCTTTCCTTTCCAAAAACGCACAGGCAGCGATCCGTTTGATCGCCGTCATTCTTGTGAACCTCGGAATCGTATTTTCCGCAGTCTATATTCTGTTCCATCTGCTGGATTACTATAACCCGCACGGGTTTGTTTCTCATAACATGCCCTGGCTGCCGATCGTGATCCCGATCCTGTTCGTTCTGTCCGTACTGCTGTACGATCTCCTGCTGATCAGCGGATCGTTCAAGAAGCAATATTTCAATAAAAAAAGAATGTGGCTTATCATTCTGTGCGATATAATTCTGTTTTCAGCGCTCTCTCTTACGATGTATCTGAGGACATGCACGACCGCTCTTGTGGATCACAATGCAATCGAAGAATATCAGCTCCCTACACCGACCGCAGCCCGCACTCCCGTCCCGTTGCCTACACAGGATCCGGAAAGCGGCGCTGACATCCCGATCGTAACGCCGGATTCGGAAACGGAACCTTCCGCAACTGCCGAAGTCGCTTCCGAAGTGCCCGCACCGGTTGTTCCTCTGGAGAGCAAATTCCGCGAAAAGTATTCCGAGACGCCGGCTGAGCAGACCTTTGACCGGTCCAACATTGTTGAAACGCTTTCCGACGGTACGCAAAAAGCATTGATCTATACCTACAGCGGACGCAATGCTGCCGTGGATATCTATCACTTTAAAAAAGGAAAACTGGAATATCAGCTTGCCGATATCTATGTACGGGATATTGATTGCTTTACGACCAACTTCAGCATCTCATACAAGAGAAATATGAAAACGCAGGTCTATGCCGAACAGATCCACGCAATCGTTTCGGCAAACGGCGACAACTTCAATTCCGGCAAGATCGAGGACGGTATCGTGATCCGGAACGGTGCGCAGCTCTATCCGAGGGACGGCGCAAGACAGACAAAGTATTCCCGTGATCTGTGCGTGCTTTACAGCGACGGCACGATGAAGGTCTATGACTGCGTTACGGATCGCATCGATTATGACGAAATCATCGGCCGTTACCCGCGACAGGCGTTTTACTTCGGTCCGAAGCTTTTGAATGATGACGGGACAGCTAAAACAAAGTTCAACTCCAACCTTGGTAAGATCAATCCTCGCACGGTGCTCGGATACTACGAGCCCGGGCACTATGCCCTTGTCGTCGTTCTCGGCACACGTGAAATGATCGATTACCGCGGAAAAAACCGCGGCAACGGAAAGTCTCCGGGAATGACGCTGATCGAGCTGTCCGCTCTTTGCGAACAGCTGGAATTCACGATGGCATATAACCTCGACGGCGGCGGTTCCTCCAGCATGGTCTGGAACAAAACCGTATTTGGACACAACGATCGGACGCACAGCGACATTCTTGCCGTTGTGGATCCGTAAAGGAGGCAGCACAGTGAAGAAACACATTCGTCCAATAGCACTGATTCTGGCACATGTCGGGCTGCTTCTGTCAATCATTTTTCTGATATTCTTTATCGTTTGCTCCATCAAAGCGCAAAACGCATCCGATACGGCTGATGAAAATGATCAGTACTTGTCGCAGGCGATCAATCAAAATGATTTCTCTGTCTATACCGTCGGAAGAGCGCTTTCCGACAGAAGCGATCCGGCGAAGGAAAACCTGTTTATCGCTCTTGATCTGGTTATTCCCCTGCTCTTTCTTGCATCCGGCGTTCTGCTGCAGATCGCGTTTGTGCATAAGCGACGCAAACATCCGGCTTTGCCACAGCAAAAGCCTTCGCAATCTATCAATCACAGGAGGTAAGTATGATTTGTTCCGATCTTGACCGCACCAATGCTTTGCTCGATTTTATCGAGCGCTCCCCCGTCTGTTTCGCTGCCGTATGCGAAGCGCAGCGTATGCTGGGATCGAATGGGTTTTCCCGTCTTTCCTTTCAGGATGCATGGAATCTTACGCCCGGCGGAAAATACTATATTACACGAAACGGTTCTTCGCTGATCGCATTTTGCGTTCCGGAGGTTCCTCACCCCGGCTTTATGATCGCCGCGAGCCACAGCGATTCCCCGTGCTTCAAGCTGAAAACAAACAGCGAAGTCGTGATGGCAGACCGTTATCTGAAGCTGAACACCGAAGGTTACGGCGGCATGATCATCTCGAGTTGGTTCGACCGTCCGCTTTCCCTTGCGGGACGTGCGATCGTAAAGAACGGTTCTGCGTTCGAGACCCGTGTCGTGACGTTTGATCGCGATCTTTGTCTGATCCCGAACGTCTGCATCCATTTCAATCGCGAGATCAACAACGGATATAAGTACAATAAAGCTGTCGATACGCTCCCCCTGCTCTCCAACACCAAAGATCCCGGCATGGTGAAAAAACTGGTTGCGGAACGTCTCGGTGTGGAACCGGATGCCATCGTTTCCATGGATCTGTATGTCATTGACCGTACGCGCGGTTCCGTCTTCGGCGCTGATGATGCATTCTTCTGCGCGCCGCGCATTGACGATCTGCAATGCGCCTATACAACGCTTGTCGGTTTGTTGGAGGCAGATACCCCGAAAGCGATCCCCGTTTATGCGCTGTTTGATAATGAAGAAGTCGGCAGCGAGACAAAGCAGGGCGCAGCGAGTATGTTCCTGTACGACGTTCTGACCCGCATCGCCGCATCCTACGGACGCACACTTTCCGAAATGCTTCCTGCCTCTCTGATGCTCTCGTGCGACAACGGACACGCGCTGCATCCGAACCATCCGGAGCTCAGCGACGCAAAGAACGCGCCGCACCTGAACGGCGGCGTCGTGATCAAGCACAACGCGAACCAGCGCTATGCGACCGATGCGCTTTCCGAAGCATTGTTCGCCGAGATCTGTGCGCGTGCCGACGTCCCCGTCCAGCACTTTGCAAACCGCAGCGACATTGCGGGCGGCGGAACCCTGGGCAGCATCAGCAACACGCGCGTTTCGATGAAGACCGTCGATATCGGGCTTGCGCAGCTTGCCATGCATTCCGCGGTCGAGACTGGCGGTATCAAGGATACGAATTACATGGTCCGTGCGGTCAAGGCGTTCTATGAAAGCGCACTGCAAATCAGGGACGACGGTTCAATTGTTTTAGAATAATTTGTCAAAATGAACGAAGCGGGAAGATCGTCTTCCCGCTTTTATCGTGCTTTCAATATTGTCCGAATTGCAAAGAGCTTCAATCGCTTCGGCAATATGCCATAAAAAATCAGCAGCGGATTTCGATTCAGAGAATACGCTAACCGCGGATGCTTGGCATTCAGTATTTTCTTGACCTTCTTTGCGACCTTTTCCGGCGAAACAGCCTTTGCTTCAACCGCATTCGTCACGCGCAGAAACGCCGACGCAACGTCCGGATAATGTTTCGTTCGGGCAGTAAAGGATTTGATGCTTTCGACTGATCCGCCCAAAAGCTGCGTCTGCACCGCGCCGGGGCGAATGACGGAAACATGCATACCCAAGAGCTGCAGCTCCATCGCAAGCGAAAACGCATACCTGTCGAGCGTTCCTTTAGTGATGCCGTAAAGCCCTGTGAACGGGAGCGGATCGAGATTCGCAAGCTCGCTGGTGATGAGCACGATCCGCGCTTTTTCTATAAGAAGCGGCAGAAACGTACGAATCACACGATAGGCGCCGAACACGTTGATTTCGAAGATGCGGCGCATCCTTTCTTCATCGATCTCAACAAGCGAATCCACATCATAGATTCCCGCCATATACACGATCGCGTCAATTGCGTTCGTCAGCGTTTTCGCTGTTTCAAACGATGCCGTGACTGCATCCGGATCTATCAGGTCCGCAAAGATCGGTGCAACGCCCTCCGGCATCTTTGCGCCGGGTTGATCGAGACCGAGCACACGTACCCCATCATCTGAAAGCATACGGGCGCAGGCGGTTCCCATTCCCCCGCCTGCGCCGATCAATAACACCGTTTTCATTATTGTTTCGCTGCTCTTAAGAGCGCTTCCCATTCCTTTACGATCGCTCGATCATCGAAGTAGTTGACGCGCATTGCGGCACGGACGCGGGCAAGCGTCTCGTTTGTGATCTCGATCGCCTTCTTCGTGCCTTCAAGCAATACATCGTAGACCGCGTCGATATCCGCTTCCCACTTTGCGCGTTCCGCACGGATCGGCGCAAGCTCGGATTCGAGAACGTTGATCAGGAACTTTTTGCAGGTTCCGTCGCCCAACCCGCCGCGCATATAATGCGCCTTCATCTCATCGAGATTCGCATAATCCGGAAGGAACTCCGCAAAGTGTGCATCTGTCGAAAGCGCATCGAGATAGGTGAACACGACGTTTCCTTCGATGTGGCCGGGATCCTCGATGCGGAGATGCTGCGGATCCGTGAACATCTTGCCGTTTACCTGCTTCTTGACCGTCTTGGCGTCATCGGAGAGATAGATGCAGTTCCCGAGCGATTTCGACATCTTTGCTTTGCCGTCAACGCCGGGAAGCCGCCGCTGCGTTTCGTTTTCCGGAATCAGTGCCTTCGGGAACACGAGCGTTTCGCCGTAGATGCGGTTGAACTTTTCGACGATTTCTCGCGTCTGCTCAATCATCGGAAGCTGATCTTCGCCGACAGGAACAACGGTTGCGTTGAACGCCGTGATATCCGCCGCCTGTGACACGGGATAGCTGAAGAATCCTGCGGGAAGTCCCTCATCCGCGAAGCCGCGCATCTGGATCTCAGCTTTGACGGTGGGATTTCTGGAAAGCCGCGCAGTCGTCACGAGATTCATGTAATAGAACGTCAGCGCATGCAGCGCGGGCAGCGCAGACTGAATACAGATTGTCGACTTGTTCGGATCGATACCGACCGAAAGATAATCCAAAGCGACCTGCACGATGTTGTCGCGGATCTTTGCCGGATTGTCTGCATTGTCGGTCAGCGCCTGATCGTCCGCAATCAGGATATTGATCGCGTCGAACCTGCCTGAGTTCTGCAGCTCTACACGGCGTTTCAGAGAGCCCACGTAATGTCCGAGATGCAGCCTGCCGGTCGGTCGGTCGCCGGTGAGGATAATGTTTTGCTCTTTATTCATACTTGCCTCGATTATTCAAGGAAATCCTTGAGTTTCTTGCTTCTGGACGGATGGCGGAGTTTACGCAGCGCCTTCGCCTCGATCTGACGGATACGCTCACGTGTGACATTGAACTCCTTACCGACTTCCTCAAGCGTTCTCGCTTTGCCGTCGTCAAGGCCGTAGCGGAGGCGCAAAACCTTCGCTTCGCGCGGGGTCAGCGTGTTCAGGACTTCTACAAGCTGTTCTTTGAGCAGCGCAACGGCAACAGCGTCCGCGGGCGCGGGTGCATCGTCATCGGGAATGAAGTCGCCCAGATGCGAGTCGTCCTCTTCCCCGATCGGTGTTTCCAGCGAAACCGGCTCCTGCGCAATCTTCAGAATCTCGCGGACCTTATCCTCCGAGATTCCCATCTCCTTTGCGATCTCATCGGGACGCGGATCCCTGCCGAGCTCCTGTACAAGCTGACGGTTGACGCGGATCAGTTTGTTGATCGTTTCGACCATATGCACCGGGATGCGGATCGTCCGTGCCTGATCGGCAATCGCGCGGGTGATCGCCTGACGGATCCACCACGTTGCGTACGTCGAAAACTTGTACCCTTTCCGGTAGTCGAACTTTTCAACCGCCTTGATAAGACCCAGATTGCCTTCCTGAATCAGGTCAAGGAACAGCATGCCGCGGCCGACGTAACGCTTTGCAATCGAAACGACAAGACGCAGATTTGCTTCCGCAAGCTGATGCTTTGCATCCAGATCGCCGTCCGCCATGCGCTGCGCGATCTCGATCTCCTGTTCTGCGTTCAGAAGCGGAACTTTGCCGATCTCTTTGAGATACATGCGAACCGGATCGTCAATGTTGATGCCCTCAGTCGAGGCAAGCACGGTCTCGATCTGTGCGATCTCTTCGTTGATATCTTCCGGAACTTCGACTTCCTCAACGATATCGATGTTCAGCTCTTCGAATTCGCCGTAGAGCTTGTCCATCTGATCTGCATCGACGCCGATCTCGTTCAACGTGTCCATGACCTCGTTGAACGTCAGGATGCCCTTTTGCTTGCCGCTTTCCAGCAATTCGCGAATCCGCTGTTCCGCATTGATGGGTTTCGGTTCGTCCTCGTCGTCGGATTCGGATTCCTCTTTCTCAGAATCCTCCGCAGGCTTCTCCGCTTTCTTCTTGCTCTTCGAAGCCTTCTTCGGCTTTTCCGGGACCGGCTCGGCTGCTTCGGCGGTCTTTACGTTCTCTGCGGATTCCGCAGTCGGTTCCGTCTTGACTGACGGTTCTTCTGCCGGTTCCTGCACGGCGATCGGTTCTTCTGCCGGAGCAGGTTCAGCCTTCTTCGTCTTTGCAGTCTTTTTCGGCTTTTCCGAACCCGTTTCGATCGGCTCTGCTTCCGTCGCTTCAACGATCGGTTCGATGGCTTCGGCTTCCGTCTTTTTCGGTTTTGACGAACGCTTTGCCTTCACAGGCTTTTCCGCTGCTTCGATCGGTGTTTCCTGCGTTTCTTTGACTTCTTCCTGCACTGTCTTTTTCGTTTTCTTGGTGGTTTTTGTTTCTTCCATGTCCCGTCTCCTTATTTATTTGCCCTGATACGGTCGGTAATCTCTTTCAATACAGCAGCCCTTTCCTCCGCTGTTAAATCCGTTTTGTTCAATTTCGCCTGCAGCTGCGCAATCTCATCCGATGTGTTTTCCCGCTGCATTCGCCGGATGCAGTCGTTTGCCGTTTCCGCAGCATTTTCGATGGCATCTTCTTCCCGCAAGACTGCCGAAGCGGTCTCCGCATCCTGATCCGGCAGCTCTCCGATATACTTTGCAAGGACAAAGGCACTGCCTTGTTCGCAGATTGCAAGGAACATATCCCGATACACCTCGTTGCGGAACAATCCTTCGGCAGAAGCTTTTTTTGCGGTTTCAACGGCGTTCCGATCGTGCAGGCACGCGAGAATCAGCGTACGTTCCGTGATGTCGCGCGGGTCTTCACCCGTTTCGATCCGTCTGCGGAATCCGCCGCGGACGATACCTTTACTGTCTCCGGTCTGTATTCCGCCGCTCCTCAAGCCCTGCGCCTGCAATGCTTCCAGTGCATATCCGGTCTTTTTGGCGATCAGCTTATAATACCGTTCCTGTTCAATCGGCTGCAGCCCGGCTACAAATGCGCATGCCGCTTTGGCGTACCGTTCGCGTCCGTTCTCGTCGTTCAGTTCGTATCCCTTTGCCATCGCTTCCAGCTTGAACGCATTCAGTGAAAGCGCATTCTCCTTCAGGCGATCAAAGCCTTCCTTGCCGTAGATCTGCACATATTCATCCGGATCGAGATCGTCCGGAAACGTGATGACCCGAACTTCAAGTCCTTCATTTTTGAGAATATCCAGTCCGCGGACTGTTGCGTTCTGTCCGGCGGCGTCGCCGTCGTACGCGATGTAAACCTTTTCCACATAGCGTTTCAAAAGTCTTGCCTGCTGTTGTGTCAGAGCCGTTCCGAGACTGGCGACTGCGTTTCTGACGCCGGCTTTGTAGAGTCCGATCACATCCATATAGCCCTCAACCATGATGAGATCGTCGAGCTTTTCGTTTTTGTGCAGGTTAAGTCCGTAGAGATTGTTTCGCTTATTATAGACCGGTGTATCACCCGTATTGATGTATTTCGGTTTTTCGTCGCCCATCACGCGCGCGCCGAAGCCGAGCACCTGTCCGTTCACACCGAGAATCGGAAAAATCAGCCGTCCGCGAAACGCATCATAGACTGTGTCGCGGTCATTGTTGTGCACCAACAGTCCCGCGTCTACAAGTTCCTTTTCGGAATAACCCTTCCCTTTCAGCAGTTTCAAAAGGGAATCCCAGGTGTCCGGCGCATAACCGATGCCGAATCTGGTCACGATCTCGGAATTCAATCCTCGCTTTGTCGCGTACGCCTGCGCATCCTTGCCGATCTCCGGATCCAGAAAGCACTTGCAAAAATACCGCGCTGCTTCCGTATTTGCCTCTATGATACGTTTCTTGTATGCGCGCTGCCGCTGCATTTCACGATCGTTGATCTCATTCGGAAGCTCCATGCCGACACGGTTGGCTAAGCTTTGGACCGCTTCGTAGAACGTCAGGCGTTCCATATCCATAATAAACTGTATCACCGTACCGCCTGCATGACAGCCGAAACAGTAGAACAGCTGTTTATCCGGTGAAACGGAGAATGACGGCGTTTTTTCGCCGTGCAGCGGACAGCATGCCCAGAGCTTTCTGCCCTTCGGCTTCAGTTCTACATAGTCCGATACAACCGAAACAATATCGTTTTTGTGCAGCAGTTCATCCAGCCACGCGCTCGGGAACGCCATCGTGCTTCTCCTTTCTCCGGGATTTGTACAGTATCGTTCAGCTCCAGCTCTTCGGAACAAACAGGTGTTCGTACGTGCTGATCGCGTAGGTATCGCTCATGCCGGCGATGAAATCGGCAACTGCGCGTTCCTTGCCTTCCTCGGCAAGCGTATTCTGATACTCACGATCCATAAGCTCCGGGTGCGCAAAGTAGTACTCATACAGCGCGCGAACAACGCCTTTTGCCTTTCCCTCTTCGCTCTTGGCTATGGGATTGAAATAGACGCGCTCAAACATGAATTTGCGAAGGACCTTGAACTCCTCTGCGAATTCGGGCGAGAAACGAATCTCCGGACTGTCAATGCTGTTTTCGATCACATTGATGATCAGACTGTTGATCCTTGTCGAATGCGTCGGTCCGAACAGTTCAATACAGGAGCGCGGAAGGTCTTCTTCTGTCAGCACGCCCGCGCGCATAGCGTCGTCGATGTCATGGTTAATGTATGCAATTCGATCCGCAAGGGAAACGACCTTCCCTTCGACCGTTGCCGGATGTCCGCTGCTCGTATGATTCACGATGCCGTCGCGAACTTCCCATGTGAGGTTCAGCCCCTTGCCGTCATATTCAAGCTTCTCCACAACGCGCAAGCTCTGCACATTGTGTTTGAATCCGCCTGGCAAAAGATCGTTCAGCACTTCCTCCCCCGCATGACCGAACGGCGTATGGCCGAGATCGTGTCCCATGGCGATCGCTTCCGCAAGGTCTTCGTTCAGTCGCAGCGCCCGCGCAATCGTCCGCGCAATCTGTGTGACCTCAAGTGTATGCGTCAGCCGCGTGCGATAATGGTCTCCTTTCGGCGCAAGGAACACTTGCGTTTTATGCTTCAATCTGCGAAAGGACTTGCTGTGCAGAATGCGGTCGCGATCCCGCACAAACTCTGTCCTTACGGGACAAAGCGGCATCGGAACTTCACGTCCGCGCGTATTGACCGAAAGCGTTGCAAGAGGAGAAAGCATCTGCTTCTCCCATTCTTCACGCATTTTTCGGACCGATCCTTTCTCCATATCTTCCTCCGCGAAAAGTATTCTATAATTATATACGCCAAAACTCCAAAAAATCCTTTTTTTCTTTTGAAAAAATAAAAAGATGTATTTCGGAACGGCTTTTTTGCACAGCAAAAGGCGGGAGATCGCTCTCCCGCCCTCTGTGTCGTTTGGATTACTTGTACAGACCGCGCTCGGTGTAGTGCGTATGCAGAAGCTCGTGCGCCTTGTGGCTGTTCGGCTCGCCGAGGTAG
>JAEEGL015840462.1_pt1 | contig 28998 bp, 32 predicted proteins | sample 9134231 | NCBI WGS metagenome assembly JAEEGL01 (sample SAMN16246548, study PRJNA631951) | gut metagenome | biome: gut microbiome; feature: rumen; material: fiber-attached | host: Bos | place: Iran: Karaj | collected 2018-10 | reverse complement strand
GGAGCACGAAGTGCGGAATGTTCGCATGCGAAATCGAGTAGGAGTCAGCCTACTCGATTGCGGGTCATTAGATGATCCCTGGTATAACAAAAAAAGATCACGATTTCTCGTGATCTTTTCGTCGGAGTGGCGGGATTCGAACTCGCGACCTCCGCCTCCCTAAGACGGCGCTCTAACCAAGCTGAGCCACACCCCGATTTGTCTGTGTCTTGCGACAACATTGGTATATTATCATGCCCCAAAAGAAAATGCAAGCAAAACTTTAAAAAAAATTCAATTTATGTTAGAGTGAATGAGCGGGCAATGAAAAATCCCCGAAAGATCGGGGATTCAGAGAGCAGATAACGGGAATCGAACCCGCCTCCTCAGCTTGGGAAGCTGATGTTCTACCGATGAACTATATCTGCAAGACTTGCTTATTATATCGCAAAATAACTGTTTTGAACAGTAGATTTAGGAGAGTTTTTCAATGGGTGCATTAAGCGGTTTAAAACCTGAAAAGGTGTTTTATTACTTCGAGGAGATCTGTAAGATCCCCCACGGATCCGGCAACGTAAAACAGATCAGCGACTATCTGAAGACATTTGCCGAAGAGCGTGGACTCTTTGTGATCCAGGACGAGGTTTACAACATTATTATCAAGAAGCCGGCAAGCGCAGGCTATGAGGATCAGGAGCCCATCATTCTTCAGGGTCATATGGATATGGTGGCGGTGCATAAGCCCGAGTATGAGATCGATATGACCACCGAAGGACTGAAGGTGGGTGTGGACGGAGATCTGGTGTACGCAGAGGGAACTTCTCTCGGTGGAGACGACGGTATCGCGGTTGCCATGTCCCTGGCAATCCTGGATGACGACACCCTGGCGCATCCGCCCATCGAAGTGATCATTACCACAGAAGAGGAAGTGGGCATGGACGGCGCCAGAGCCATCGACCTGTCCTGCCTGGAGGGACACCGCCTCCTGAACCTGGATTCCGAACAGGAGGGTACCTTCCTCACGGGATGCGCCGGCGGGGCAAGAGTGACATGCCTGTTTCCCCTGAAGAAGACCACCGTGACCGGAAGGGAGTGGACTGTAAAGATCTGCGGCCTGTTGGGAGGCCATTCCGGCGCCGAGATCGATAAAGAGCGTGGAAATTCCAACAAGCTGGCAGGAAGGCTCCTGTACGACCTCACAGAGGCGGTTCCCGGCGTGAGCCTGGTGGATGTACAGGGCGGTCTGGCAGACAATGCCATTCCCCGTGAGACGGTGCTTCGCTTCGCAGCAGCCGATTCCGAGATCGAGCATGTCAAAGAACTCCTGGATGCCTTCCGGGAGGATGTGAAGGCGGAGCTGGCTACCAAGGATCCCGGCTTTGCCTTAGAGGTATCCCATGAGGCAGTGACGGACAAGCAGGTCTATGAAGCCTTTTTGCCCGCTGCAGCACTGGTGAGCCTGCCCAACGGCGTACAGGCCATGAGCGCGGATGTAAAGGGACTTGTTGAGACTTCCCTGAATCTGGGCATTCTGAAGATCACCGAAGCAGAAGAACTGCATGCAGAGTTTTCTGTACGCAGCAGCGTGGAAAGCTCCCGTCTGGAGCTGATGAGCCGTCTGAAGGCTCTGACGGCCCTTGCAGGAGGCAGAAACGTGGTGACGGGCGAATATCCCGGCTGGAAGTTCCGGGTGGATTCCCCGCTACGGGAGAAAATGATCCGCGTGTATGAGAACCAGTACGGCAAGAAGCCTTCCATTGAGGCAATCCACGCCGGTCTGGAGTGTGGCCTGCTTTCTTCCAAGATCGAGGATCTGGATGCGGTCTCCATCGGACCGGACATGATGGACATTCATACTACGGAGGAGCGCCTGAGCATTTCCTCCACGGAACGTGTTTTCCGGTTCGTTTGCAACCTGCTGGCAGAGAAGGATTGAGAATAGGAGGCATCTGATGACTCTTTACACCTGTTTTCCGGAGGGCAAGGCAAAAGCCCTGACCATGAGCTATGATGACGGGAAGATGCAGGATAAGCGTCTTGTGAAGATCTTTAACGAGAGCGGGATCCGCTGCACCTTCAATCTGAACTACGGACTGATGGGAACCCATCCCCGGCTTTCCCGGGAGGAGGTTCTGAATCTGTATGACGGCCACGAGATCGCGGTTCATACCCTGACCCATCCCACCATTGCCCGGATTCCGGGGGCTATGGCGGCGCAGGAGATCCTGGAGGACCGGAAAGGGCTGGAGAGCATGTTTGGCGGTCCCATCCGGGGACTGGCATATCCCAACGGCTCCTACAGTGAGGAGGTCAAGGCACTGGCAAAAGGGCTTGGCATTGCCTATGCCCGGACCGTGAATTCCACCCATTCCTTTGAACTGCCCACGGATCCTCTGGAGTGGAACCCCACCTGCCATCATAACGATCCGAAGCTGATGGAGATGGCGGAGGAATTTGCGAACTTCAAGAAGCCCCAGTACCTGAAGATTTTCTATGTCTGGGGCCACAGCTATGAATTCGACAATGATGACAACTGGAATGTGATCGAGGAGTTCTGCGAGTACATTGGGGGCCGGGAAGATATCTGGTATGCCACCAACGGGGAGATCATCGAGTATATGGAGACCGCCGCGAGACTGCAGTATTATGCGGACGGTACAAAGGTCTACAATCCTTCTGTAAAGGATGCCTGGATCAAGGTGGACAAGGCGAGAGTTGTCTGCGCGAAGGGCGGAGAGATCACAGACCTGACTTAACAAAAAGGCGCTTTGCGGATCCGCGAGGCGCCTTTGCCATGGCTATGATGTTTTATACAGTCTTCAGTCGCTTGCGCATGGAGAGGATCAGAGGGATGACCATGATCGCCCAGACGATGGGCTCTGCCAGGATGATGCCCCAGTACTTCAGGATAGGAGTCAGCAGGAAGGCGATGAGGATCTTGCCGATCATCTCCAGGCTGCTGGACAGAACGGGAGTAGTATGATCTCCCATACCCTGCAGGCTGTTGCGGAGCACGGTGATGGTGGGTACCAGGAAGTAGAACAGGGTGTCAACACGCTGGTACAGGACGGCCGTATCGATGATCTCCCGGATGGAGGTGCCGGATACGCCGGTCACAAGGTAGGGGCTGACGGTATAACTCACCAGGATGCACAGGAGGCACCAGCCATACAGAATGAGGAGAACCTGACGCAGTCCCGTTTTGATCCGGTCGAGGTGTCCCGCTCCGAAATTCTGACCGCTGTAGGTGGCCATGGTGGTACCCATGACGGAGAAGGGCAGCATAAACATGTTGGTGAGCTTCCGGGTGGCGGTGTGGGCTACCACGATATTGTTGTCTCCGAGGCCGTTGATGGCGGACTGGAGAGATACGGTTCCGAAGGCCACCAGACAGCTCATGAGGGCCATGGAGAAGCCGCCGGCCAGCAGATTCCGGTTTACTTCCCGGTCCGGGACAAATTCCTGCAGTGAGCAGTGGAAGATGGGATAGCGGTGGTACACATAAATAACGCAGGCCACCAGGCAGATCACCTGACTGATGACGGTGGCAACAGCGGCACCGAAGATCCCGAGTCCGAAATGCCCCACAAAGGCGATATCCAGAGCCACGTTCAGGCTGGCGGACAGGATCAGGAAGATCAGGGGCGTGTAAGCATCACCCACAGCTCTCAGATTGGCGGCCATCACGTTGTACAGCAGAGAGAAGAGGAGACCCGCCAGAGTCACCACGAGATAGACAGTGGCGCCTTCCTTCAGGGATTCCTCCACATGCAGCACCCGGAGGATCTGAGGGAGCAGCAGATAACAGCCTCCCGCCAGCAAAAGAGCGATGGCCGATCCGAAGGTGATGGACAGGGCAAAGCATTTCCGGACTTTATTCTCATTCTTCATACCGAAGAATCGGGCCGTCAGCACCGCAAAGCCGTTGGCCAGTCCCGTGACAAAGCCGATGAGCAGATCGTGCAGGGGGCTGACGCTTCCAACGGAGGCCAGGGCGGTCTCACCGAGGAAGGAGCCGATGATGCGGGTGTCTGCAAGATTATAGGCAAGATTAAACAGATTCCCGATAAAAACCGGGATGGCGAAAGCGAGGATCACCCGCAAAGGGGTGCCTTTGGTCAGGTCTTTCATGGGATTACCTCCGGGGCAATTGTAGCATACCTGCTTTTTCTTGCAAATATATGATAAAAAGTGTACAATAGGTTTTGACAGGAATGGCGTTTTTTCAAGGTTTCTACAAAATCCGGAAAAAGATTTTGCAGAATTATGAAAAAAACACTTTTAAATAACTGACAATTTGACTATAATAGAAACAGTTATTACTGATCGTTGTTTCCGGTTGGTAAGTTCATCTTTTTTATCAGGAGGGTAGTAGATGGGAAATCGTGTATTGATCGTGGATGACGCAGCGTTCATGCGTATGATGCTGAAAGATATTCTGTCGAAAAATGGCTACGAGGTTGTAGGTGAAGCTGCCAACGGTAATGAGGCGATCGCAAAGTATAACGAGTTGAAGCCCGATCTTACAACTCTGGACATCACCATGCCGGAATTGGACGGTATCGGCGCCCTGAAGGGAATCCGCGCAGCGGATGCCAGCGCAAAGTGCATCATGTGCAGCGCAATGGGACAGCAGGCCATGGTTATCGAGTCCATCCAGAACGGAGCAAAGGACTTTATCGTAAAACCGTTCCAGGCTGATCGTGTGCTGGATGCCGTTAAGAAGGTTATCGGATAGCCTTTCCTTAGATCAGATCAAGGCAGACTCACGGTTGTGGGTCTGTCTTTTTTTGAGGGAAATTAATTGCCCTCTTTGGGAGATATAACAGTATCATAAAGAACTGCAAAAGAACTGTTCCCGGAGGGTAAAAAATATGAAAAGAGAAACGCTTCAGTCCAGAGAAAACCGCCGCATCGTCCTGTTTGGAATCACCATGGTCATGATCAGTTTCTTCATTCTCTTCTGCGTGGCCATCACGGTGGAAGGGAAGAGCGAACCGGACAAAAAGGCAACAGACCGGTACTATGCGGAGAAGGAAGCAGTATGGAAGCCCATGATCCGGACCCGTCTGGAGGAGGAAGGCTTTCACAATGCCGGCATTATGATCACTCACACGGATGACGGAGCGGGACACCGGGAGTACACCATCCGGGTGCACCATAAGCGTTTCGGAAAGATGACCGAGGAAGAGCGGGAGTGTCTGGAAAACTCCCTGACCGGCATCGCTTATCAGGATGCGTTCTGCACCGCGACTACGGAGCTGACGGATTAAATACCACTCAAGGAGAGTTATATGGCAACAGAAAGCAGACCTGTGCCCCGGGCGCAGGAGATCTACCGGCATTTTAAAGGGAATCTGTACCAGATCGTGGCGGTGGCGGAGCACACCGAGACGGGAGAGCAGCTTGTGGTATATCAGGCCCTTTACGGGGAGAATAAGATTTACTGCCGTCCTCTGGAGATGTTCCTCAGTGAGGTGGATCATGCAAAGTACCCCGATGTGACCCAGAAGTATCGTTTTGAGGTCTTCGGAGGGGCAGCCGGTCAGGTGGCAGCTCCTGCACCTGCTGCATCGGCACCTGTCAGTGACATGGCGCATGTCAACGCACCGGCGGAGAGCAGCTCTGCTCCGGAAGCTTCCGAGGAGCCCAATCTGGATCCCCTGATCCTGGAGTTCCTGGAGACAGATGATTATCAGGAGCGCCTGAACATCCTGCAGGGTCTGCGCCATCGTATTACCGATGATATGATCACTACCATGGCAATTGCCTGTGATGTGGAAGTGGAGGAGAATGTAGATCTGGAGGAGCGGGTCCGCTCCCTGAAGACCTGCATCGAGACAAAGCTCCATTACGAGAGTGACAGACTGCGGGAGCGCCGATGAAGACAGAGAAGGCGCAGCATCCTCTGGATGCGGAGAGACTCCTTGCCTGGTATGACAGCGGTCACCGGGACCTGCCCTGGCGGCGGGACCGAGATCCCTACCATGTGTGGGTGTCTGAAATCATGCTTCAACAGACCCGGGTGGAGGCGGTGAAGCCTTATTACGCCCGGTTCTTAAAGCGCCTGCCCAATATCGCCGCTCTGGCGGAGTGCCCGGAGGATGACCTCCTGAAACTGTGGGAGGGTCTTGGATATTACAGCCGGGTGCGAAACCTGCAGAAAGCGTCGCAGCAGATCCTGAAGCTTCCCGGAGGTGAGATGCCCCGGACGAAGGCGGAACTGGAAAAGCTGGCGGGCATCGGCAGTTATACCGCAAGCGCTGTATCCTCCATCTGCTTCGGCTGCGCAGAGCCGGCGGTGGACGGGAATGTGCTTCGGGTTTATACGAGACTTCTGGGGGATCCGAGATGCATCTCGGATGCGAAGGTGAAGAAGGCGGTGGAGGATGAGATCCGTCCTTTGATGCCGACTGACCGCCCCGGAGATTTCAATCAGGCCATGATGGAACTGGGAGCCTGTGTATGCCTTCCCAACGGAGCTCCGGAATGCGGGGCCTGTCCCTTTGCGGAAGCCTGCAGAGCCCACCTGGAGGGACGGGAGACGGACTTCCCCGTAAAAGCAGCCAAAGCACCGAGGGTGATCGAGGAGCGGACCATTCTGGTGATCCGGGACGGAGAGAAGGCCGCCATCCGCAAGCGCCCCGGAAAGGGACTCCTGGCGGGGCTTTATGAGCTTCCCTCCATGGACGGATATCAGACGGCTGCGGAAGTGCAGCAATATCTGGACAGCCAGGGCATGAAGGTACTGCGGGTGCAGCCCCTGGAAGATGCAAAGCACATCTTTTCCCACCGGGAATGGCACATGAAGGGCTATCTGGTGCGGGTGGACGAGCTGGAGAGAGGGAAACCGGGAGCGGATGCCTCGGAATGGATCTATATCGAGCCGGAGGAGACACGGGAGCGGTATCCCATTCCCTCCGCTTTTGAAGCGTTTACCAAAGCATTACAAATGAAATTAGGGAGAGATAATCTGGAATGAAATTACTTAGTGTCGCAATACCCTGCTACAATTCCGCTGAATACATGGGCAAGTGCATCGAGTCCCTTGCCGTCGGCGGAGAGGATGTGGAGATCCTGGTGGTGGATGACGGATCTGCCAAGGACAACACACTGGAGATCGCAAAGCAGTATGAGGAGAAGTATCCCGGCATCGTCCGTGCCATCCATCAGGAGAACAAGGGACACGGCGGCGCCGTGAACACCGGTATCGCCAATGCCACCGGACTGTATTTCAAGGTGGTGGACAGTGATGACTGGGTAAAGAAGGAAGCCTATCTCGCTATTCTCGACAAGCTTCGGGAACTGGTGGCCGGAGATACCACTCTGGACCTGCTGGTAAGCAATTATGTCTATGAGAAGGTGGGAGAGAAGCATAAGAAGGTGGTGCATTACCATCACATCCTGCCCAAGGACCGGATGATCACCTGGAAGGATGCGGGAACCTTCCCTCTGGGACATTACATCCTGATGCATTCCGCCATTTACCGCACCCAGCTCCTTCGTGACTGTGGACTGAACCTGCCGGAGCACACCTTCTATGTGGACAACCTGTATGTGTTTGAGCCCCTGCCCTATGTGCGGAACTTCTATTATCTGGATGTGAACTTCTATCGCTACTACATCGGTCGGAACGATCAGTCCGTCAACGAGACTGTCATGATCGGCCGTATCGAACAGCAGCTGAAGGTGAACCGCATCATGATCGACTATCTGGTGGACCATCAGAATGAGATTGCACCCAACAAGATGCTCTGGAAGTACATGAGAGCCTACCTGGAGATCATTACCGCCGTTTCCTCCATCCTGCTGATCCGCAAGGGTGACGCGGAAGCCCTTCAGATGAAGGATGACCTCTGGAATTACATCAAGGAGAAGGATGCCCGCCTGTATCGTTATCTGAGAAGACGGATCCTGGGAAGCGGTGTGAACCTGCCCGGCAAAGTCGGCCGCAAGGTGGCTGTGGACATCTACCTGGTTGCACAGAAGGTCTTCGGATTCAACTAGAACCAGAATATGGAAAAAGAAAAGACCGCGGTCGGCTTAGCCGATCTGCGGTCTTGTTTTATTCTGTCCGGACGTCCGTCCGTCATCCCACATGGAGATGATGTCCATATTGTAGATCAGGTAATACAGCACTGCGGCGAAGAGGAATGCAGTCACCACATCAAACACGGAATGCTGCTTGATCAGCATGGTGGAAGCCACAATGGAAGTGCAGAGGATGAAGCTTCCGACGTGGACCCACTTCACATCCCGAAGCCGTCTGCTATGCATCACCGCGATGTGAACTCCAAGGGAGTTGTACACGTGAATGCTGGGCCAGAGGTTGTTGGGCGAATCCGAACGATAGATCATGGCAACAAGGCCTCCGAGGAAGGAGTTCTCGTTGACGTAAGTGGGACGGAGGTGATGTCCGTTGGGCCACAGGGTGGAAATGATCAGGAATAAGGTCATTCCGATGATCAGGAACATCACGAGCCGTTCGTAGTCTCTTCGCTGGCCGGAAAACAGGAAATACAGGATAAAACCGAGCACATAGATGAACCACAGAAGATAAGGGATCACGAATACGGATACAAAGGGAATCTTATCATCCAAAGGTGTGTGGATCACATATTCCGGATGGAGGACCTTCGCTTCCAGGTAGTTAAACCAGGTTAAATAGAAGATCGTGTAAATCAGGGCCGGTATACCGTGCTTGTACTTTCTGACAAAATCTTGAATATCTGTGAATCTCATAATCTCCCCACACTGAATTTCAATCTCTAAACTAAAATACAGTATAGACAGAATTCACAGAATATCAAGGAAAAAGATGGACAAAATAGCTTAAGGTTTTCTTAAGATAGTTTACAATTTGCTAGTTTTCCCGGCGGTCGGAGGGCTTGATGACCCGGATGGAAGAGACGATGGAACGAACCTTCAGGGAATCGGTGCGGCGGCTGGCTTCTCCGTCCGTGTGTACCCAGAGGGGAGCGTCCAGGGTGATCTCATACTCTTTTGCATGGTGCTCCGTAACGCCCCGGAAGAGGAACTGCTTGCCCTTCAGGCCGAAGGGCAGGACTGCCAGAACCTTGGGGCGGGAAATCTGCTGCACCAGGCACAGATCCAGTTTGCCGTCGTTATCTCTTGCGTTGGGGCCAAAGAGGAATCCGCCGCCTTCGTAAGGCTCATTCATACCAGCCACGAACAGCAGTCTTTTCACGGTGATCTTTTTCTTACCATCCAGAGTCAGTACTCCGTTGGCGCGCTGTGCGGTGAAGATTTCTTTCAAAGCGGTGAGCAGGTAGATCAGCTTGCCGAGTTTGATCTTATTCAGTTTCACCTTCAGGGGAGAGCGGCCGGCTGCTTCACACACTGCCGCGTCAAATCCGATGCCGCAGCTGACGATGAAACGGCGGAACGCTCCGTCGGGGTATACCACCTCGCCCAGATCAATGCGGGTGGGGGTGCCGAAGCGGAAGACCTGATCCAGTGCTTCCAAAGTATCGGAGGGAATGTGAAGGGCCCGGGAGAAGTCATTTCCGGAGCCGGTGGGGACGTAGCCGAGGATGATGTCTTCGTTCGGCTGAATGCCCTGTAAGAATTCGTTCATGGTGCCGTCACCGCCCAGGACCACCACCTGCAGGGGACGCTGGATCTGTGTGGCACAGATATCGCCGGCAATGCGGGTCAGGTCTCCGGCCTGCTGAGAGAACCAGACTTTGTATTCGATCTTATTCTGACGCAGGTAGGGTTCCGTGATTTCGTTCCAAAGACGCTTTCCGGTGCCGGACTTGGCAGAAGGATTGACCACGATGTGATACATGAAAAGATTTCCTCCGTGAGATGTAAATTGAGGGTGATCTGGGATAGCCCACTCTGTCTGTTATTATATCCCATTTCTTTGAAAAATACCTAGAATCCTTATGCATTTTTTGCTAAAATATTAATCGTTCGAAGCAGGACTTCGCGAAAGGAGAAAACGTAAAAATGGAGTTTCATGAGAGAAAAAGATGGCTGTTTTTGGCGTTGCCCTTTACCTTTACGGTTTATCATGTGAGAGAAGACATGATCACCGTGGACACCGGATTCTTCCGGAAGGAGGAGAATGACTGCTACATGTACAAGGTGCAGGATGTGCGCCTGACCCAGACGCTGCTGGAGCGTATGGTCGGATTGGGCACCATCGTCTGCTTCACGGGTGACACCACAGATTCCACCCTGACGATCCACCATGTGAAGCATTCCAAGGAGCTGAAGGAGTTCATCCTGAAGGAATCCGAGGAAGCGAGATTGAAAAGACGTACCGTCAACATGCTGGATATCGGAACCGGCGATCAGTATGATATCAATGACCTGAACTAAGACATCAAAGGCGGAGGCTTCTCCGCCTTTTCCCATGTATGTTGATCAAGGCAGGAAAGAGGCTAAGCATTTGAATCAGAAAGAAGTCATGGAATATTTGGAGCTTCTGGGACGTTCCGGCATTGTACCGGGACTGGACCGGATCCGGCAGCTGCTGCAGGAACTGGGAAATCCTCAGGAGAAGCTCCGTTTTGTTCATATTGCGGGAACCAACGGAAAGGGCAGTACTCTGGCCTTTACCTCTACCATCCTGCAGGAAGCGGGATACCGGGTGGGGCGCTATATCTCCCCGGCAGTCTATGATTACCGGGAGAAGATCCAGGTGAACGGAAAGCCCATCTCTGTCCGGGGACTGTGCGAAGCCATGGAGCGGGTGAAGGAAGCCTGCGAAAGGATGGCGGATACTCCTTTGGGACGCCCCTCGGTCTTTGAGGCGGAGACGGCTCTGGGGATGCTGTATTTCCTGGAGAAGGAGTGCGATGTGGTGGTGCTGGAGACCGGAATGGGCGGTCTGGAGGATGCTACCAATGTGATCCCCGCGCCCATTGTTTCCGTTCTGGCCCACATTTCCATGGACCATATGGATTATCTGGGACATACGCTGGGAGCCATTGCGACGCAGAAAGCCGGGATCATAAAGACCGGAAGCATTGTGGTCAGCACAGCGCAGGATCCGGAAGCCATGGAGGTGATCCGGAAGACCTGTGAGGAGATGGGGTGTGAGCTGCGGGTGGCGGACCCTGCCGGGGCAGCAGGGCTGAAGTACGGTCTGGAGCAGACCCGCTTCGATTACGGGAACCAAAAGAAGCTGATGATCCATCTGGCCGGAAGCTATCAGCCCGCCAATGCCATCCTTGCCATAGAGGCAGCCCGGGCCTGCAGCGATGAGGGACTGGCGGTATCGGAGGAGGCGATCCGGAAGGGACTCGAGAAGACCGTATGGCCCGGCCGGTTCCAGGTGCTGAGCACGAAACCATACTTTATCGCCGACGGAGCACACAATGAAGACGCGGCTCTACAACTGGCGAAATCACTGGATTTTTATTTTACAAACAAAACAATCATTTATATAATGGGAGTACTGAAAGACAAAGACTATGGCAGGATCCTTGAGATCACCGCGAAATATGCGGATCAGATCTTCACAGTGACCCCTCCGGGTAATCCCCGGGCGCTGCCGGCTTACGAACTGGCCCGGACAGCTTCCGAGTATCATCCGCGGGTGACGGCTGCCGACTCTCTGGAGGAGGCGGTGGAGATGGCTTATCTGTCTGCCGGGAAAGAGGATGTGATCCTCGCCTTCGGGTCCCTGTCTTTTCAGGGAAAGCTGGCGGAGATCGTAAATGCACGGAGTGCCCGCCAAAAGAGCAGGAAGAAGTCCGCTCGCTAACGTTCGTCGTGGAGAAGAAAAAATGATCGATCAGGAAAAGATTAAAGAAGGGATCCGCCTCCTGCTGGAGGGAATCGGTGAAGATCCCACCCGGGAAGGGCTGGTGGAGACACCGGACCGCATTGCCCGGATGTATGAGGAGATCTGCAGCGGTTATGAGGAGGATGCGGCAGTGCATCTGTCCAAGACCTTTACCGTGACAGAAAATGAACTGGTACTGGAGCGCGATATCCAGTTCTATTCCATGTGTGAACATCACATGATGCCCTTCTTCGGGAAAGCACATGTGGCCTATATCCCTGACGGAAAAGTGGTGGGGATCAGCAAACTGGCCCGGACGGTGGAAGTCTTCGCCAGACAGCTTCAGATCCAGGAGCGTCTGACAGGTCAGATCGCGGATGCCATCATGGAGAATCTCGCCCCCAAGGGAGTGATGGTGGTACTGGAAGCAGAGCATCTGTGCATGACTATGCGGGGCGTGAAAAAGCCCGGCTCTCAGACCGTGACCATCGCCACCAGAGGAGCCTTTGCGGAGCAGCCGGAGCTGCAGAACCGCTTCTTCCGGATGCTGAATACTCATTAACGGAGAGCAAATGGCATGAAGATCGGAACCAGAGAGTTTGACACGGAACATCGCTGTTATGTGATGGGGATCCTGAATGTGACGCCGGATTCCTTTTCCGACGGAGGGAAATGGAATTCCATGGACGCTGCCCTTTACCGGGTGGAGGAAATGATCCGGCAGGGCGCAGATCTGGTGGATGTGGGTGGAGAATCCACCCGCCCCGGATATACCCGGATCTCCGATGAGGAAGAGATCAGCCGGACAGCCCCGGTGCTGGAGGCGATCCGCAGCCGGTTTGACATTCCCCTTTCACTGGACACCTATAAGAGCAAAGTGGCAAAAGCCGGTATCGGCGCGGGCGCAGATCTCATCAACGATATCTGGGGACTGAAGGCGGATCCGAAAATGGCTTCCGTCATTGCGGAAGCTAACCTGCCCTGCATTCTGATGCACAACCGGCCGGAACCGGATTACGGAGTCTTCATGGAAGATGTGGCCTCGGATCTGGCGGAGAGTATCCGCATTGCGGGAAAAGCAGGGATCCGGGAGGATGGGATCATTCTGGACCCGGGTGTGGGATTCGGTAAGACTTATGAGAATAATCTGGAGATCATCGACCGGCTGGATGAGCTGCGGATCTTCGGATATCCGATCCTGCTGGCGGCCAGCCGGAAGTCGGTCATCGGACTGACTCTGGATCTGCCTGCATCGGAGAGGCTGGAGGGCACCATCGCCACCACCGTACTGGGAGTGATGCGGGGGGCCTCCTTTGTGAGAGTACATGACATCGCGGAAAATGTGAGAGCCATTCGGATGACAGAGGCGATCCTTGCACATTCCGGTCCGAAACGATAAAGGATGAGGGGGAAAGACAATGAAGAAATCTGTTATCAGAGAAGACTACAGCCTGATCCGGATCCGTGAACTGGAGGTGTTTGCACACCACGGCGTGCTGGAAGATGAGAAGGAGAATGGGCAGTTCTTCTATATCAATGCGGAGCTGTATGAAGACATTGCCGCAGCATCCACCACGGATGAATTGTATCTGACCACCAATTATGCCACGGTCTGCAATTACATTGAGTTTTGGATGGGGGATAATACCTATGACCTCATCGAGACAGTGGCAGAGCGGCTGTGCCGGGATCTGCTGCTGAAATTCCCTCTGATACAGGGCGTAAAGTTGGAGATTCGGAAGCCCAATGCGCCCATCAGTCAGAAGTTCGGATCCGTCTCTGTGGAGCGGCAGCTTTTCTGGCACAAGGCATATCTTTCCATGGGTTCCAATATCGGAGACAAGCGCACTTATCTGCAGCATGCGCTGGAGGCCCTGGATGCTCAGAAGCATACCAGACTGATCCGCCAGTCTTCCTTTATTCTGACGGAGCCTTACGGGGGAGTGGAGCAGGATGATTTCCTGAACAATGCGGTCATGATCCAGACTCTGCTGAGCCCTGAGAATCTGCTGGCATTCCTCCATGAGATCGAGAACGAAGCCGGCAGGACAAGAGAGGTACGCTGGGGACCCAGAACTCTGGATATTGACATTTTGTTTTATGACGATCTGATCTATGAAAGCGGGACGCTGGTGATCCCTCATGTAGATCTGGAGAACCGGACATTTGTGCTGGAGCCTCTCAGCGAGATCGCTCCGAATCACAGACATCCCGTGTATTTGAAGACGGTATCACAGCTTCTGAAGGAATTGAAGCAGAAAGTGTGAGCAGAGTCCCACAAAGAGGCCGGTGAAGATCCCTGCGGGGATCAGATAAGGTAAGTACAGCAATGGGGCAGCGGAACCGGTGAGCAATACCGCCACGGTGAGCTGTCCCAAATTATGGATCATGCCTCCTGCGCTGCCGGTAAGATACAGATATCGCTTTCGCAGGAGCCGTTCCAGACCGGACTCCGCCAGCAGGCCTAAGAATCCACCCACTGCGGAATACAGCAGGCTCAGGATCTGGCCGAAGAGAAGTGCGCCAAGGAGCACCCGGGCAAGAAGCACCAGGGCAGAATCCCGCAGACCGTATTTCCGGAGCACCGCCAGGGTGATGATATTACTCAGCCCGAGGCGAAAGCCGGGGATGGGGACCGGTGCGGGAAGCATTGCTTCCAGTCCGTAGATCGCCAGAGCCAAGGCGGTGAGGAGCCCCAGGGTTGTGAGTTTTTGAACAGGGAATCGGGTTTGATCTTTCATAAAAGCGCTCCGGCGTTAATAAGTGACTGCATCCATATCAGACAGTCCATCTTCCGTCACAATCTCGATGACCAGCTGATTCGGGAGACAGATAATAGGAAGAAGGCTGTCTTTTCTCATGCCCGTCCGGATGCAGATCTTATCCGGGCAGCTGGCTTCCGTTACCTGCACTCCTTCAGGAGAGATGCGGATGATATTGTAGCATCCGTTGTCGCCGGTGACAGTAAATTCCAGGGGTTCGGTGATCTCCGAAAAGGGAATCTCCCGGATGACGGATCCGGCCTGTGTGATCCGGACCACGGCGCCGGCGGCAGTCTTACCCGGTGCCAGCAGCAGATACAGCCCGGAGGCAGCCGCCAAAAGCACCAGGATCAAAGCGAGGATCAAAGCCGGAAGCCGGGAAGCGGCCTCATCATTTGTTCTGTTTTTTGAAAAAAATATACTTTTCATCAAAGAATCTCCAGGGAGTATTATAAGATGTTTTTGAGAAAGAGGAAAGTGCCGGCTCTCTTGGCTGCGCTTTTGACGGTCTGCATGCTCACAGGCTGCATGCCCACCGAGACCATGCAGCAGACTGCCATCCTGATGGGAACCGTCATGGATTACCGGCTGACTTATACAAAAAGTGCAAAGGAGCGGACTCTCTGCAACCGCTGGATCGAGACGGGAGAGGCACTGGAGCGGGATTTCCTGAGCCGGAGGCTGGATACTTCGGAAATCGCTGCCATCAATGCCAGCGCCGGAAGCGAAGAAGGATATGAACTCAGCCCCGAGATGGAGGAGCTTCTGGAGCTGTGCCTGGCACTGTCGGAGGAATCCGAGGGCGCTTTTGATGTGACACTGGGAGCTCTGGTCGCTCTTTGGGATCTGGACCGCTATGCCGAGGAAGGGGGCGAAGGATTTGTCCCTCCCTCAGCGGAAGAAGTGGAAGAAGCTCTGACCCACTGCGGGTATGAAAAGGTGTCCATCCGGGATCATCGGATCTATTTGCCGGAGGGAATGGTGCTGGATCTGGGAGCTGTGGGAAAAGGCTACTATCTGGACCGGTGCAGTGATGAGAATGTCGAAAAAGGCCTGAAATCCGCCATTCTGACCGCTGGGGGAAGCGTATTGACAATAAGTCAAGAGGAAGAAAAGACCTGGAAAGTGGGTATTGTGGACCCGTTTCGGGAGTCCGGGGTCTATGGGATCCTGAACTTTTCCGGACAGCGGTTTGTGTCCACTTCCGGAGATTATGAACGGTATGTGGAGTATGACGGGATCCGGTATCATCACATTCTGGATCCTGCCACCGGGTATCCAGCAAGCAGCGGAGTCCGGAGCGTCACCGTGATCACCGACAACGGAACCTTAAGCGATGCACTTTCCACCGCCTGCTTTGTGCTGGGGGCGGAGAAGGGAATGGAGCTGGCGAAGAAGATGGGAGCGGAAGCCATCTTTATTCTGGAGACGGGAGAGTATCTGAGCACTGTCACGCCGGAAGAATACGAGAACAGTTCACAAAGATACGTGTTTCAGTTATAGTAGTAACAGAGCGTTGTTTATTACCGACGGAAAATTGGAGATTATCATGGAGAAAGAATTGCTTCGGAAGATCGAAGAACAGATCCCTCCCCGGGAGGAACTGGAAGAACTGGCAGACTTTTTCAAAGTCTTCGGGGATGTGACCCGGCTGAAGATCATGAATGCCTTGCTGGTATCCGAACTTTGCGTGCAGGATATTGCAGACAGCCTCGGAATGAGCCAGTCCGCCATTTCCCATCAGCTTCGGACACTGAAGCAGCTGGATCTGGTGAAGACCCGCAGGGACGGCAAGACCATTTTCTATTCCCTTGCGGATACCCATATCGCCACGATCCTGAACACCGGTATCGATCACATCGAAGAGTAAATATCAAAAGCGAAGGCATACAAAAGGCAGCCCATGAGAGCTGCCTTTTGTGTGTTGTATTATTTCTGCAAGATGGCGCGGAGTTTTGCTGCAACTGCCTCCAGCTCGGCGGGATCCTGAAGCTTCTTCAGGTTGGGATCCATGGCGAAGACGCCGCCCCACTCGAACTCATCCTTATACTTGGGGCAGAGATGCATGTGCAGGTGATGGCCGGTATCGCCATACATGCCATAGTTCACCTTATCGGGGTGGAATGCCTCGTGAATGGCGCCGGAGACGGTGGCCACATCCTCCAGAAATGCCTGCCTGTCGGCCACAGACAGCTCGATCATCTCGGACACATGGTGCTTGCTGGCAACGATGCATCTGCCGGGATGGGACTGCTCTTTGAAGAGATAAACGGTGCTGGCGGGCAGTTCGCAGATCTCATAGCCGAAACGCTCCACCAGTTCGCCTTTTGCGCAATATGCGCAGTCGGGATGTTCTGTATGCATGATATTCCTCCTTTAACGGCCTGTGTAACCGCTTACATATTCCTATTCTATCATGTTTTTGCTTCTTATGGTAGAATGAAAGCACAGGAAAGTGAGGAATTTTCAATGGAAGAATTCAGCAGGACTGAGCTCCTTTTCGGCAGCGAAGCCATGGAGAAACTGAAAAATGCCAGAGTCGCCGTCTTTGGTGTGGGAGGCGTGGGAGGCCACGTGGTGGAAGCCCTTGCCCGCAGCGGAGTGGGAGCACTGGATCTTATTGACAACGATACCGTGGCTCTCAGCAATCTGAACCGTCAGATCATTGCCACCCACAGCACTGTTGGACGGAACAAGGTGGATGTAGCGAAGGAGCGGGTTCTGGATATCAATCCGGAATGTAAAGTGGTAACCAATTGCTGTTTCTTTTTGCCGGAGACGGCAGATGAATTTGACTTCCATGAATATGATTATGTGGTGGACGCCATCGATACCGTCACCGGAAAGCTGGAGATCATCCGGCGGGCGACGGAGGCAGGCGTGCCGGTGATCTCTTCCATGGGTGCCGGAAACAAGCTGGATCCCACCGCATTTGTAGTGACGGATCTGTACCGGACCTCCGTATGCCCCCTGGCAAAGGTCATGCGCCGGGAGTGCAAAAAGAGAGGCATCGAAAAGCTGAAAGTGGTCTATTCCACAGAGGTGGCCCGGACGCCCATAAAGCAGGCACAGGATCCGGAGGGCGCAGCCACAGCCGAACAGGCGCCCGGTTCCCGGCGGTCCATTCCCGGTTCCACAGCCTTTGTTCCCTCGGTGGCGGGACTGATCCTTGCGGGGGAAGTCATCAAAGATCTGACGGGGATCCGCTGACGACAATTCAAAAAGCAATTGTGGGAAAACTTTACAAATTTTTTTGCAAAAGTAGTATGAAAAGCGTGAATATTTTGGTAAAATAAACTGTGAATTCAGATAACGACAGGAGGGGTGTACCATGCTTGCAACTTTGATGCCTTTATTTGACGAGAAAATGGAGGTATGCGCTTACTCGGTTTTCGCACAGAAAGAGAACTATCTTCTGAATCCAAGCCTGCTGGGCGTGGGACGTCTGGATGCAGCATCCAATATTGACGGTCTGGAGATCATCAATACCATGGGTCTGGAGACGGTGACGGATGATAAGAGCGTGTTTGTTGAAGTCAACAACATCTCTATTTTCACGGATATTCCGGAACTGTGCAAAGCCCCTCATGAGAAAGTTGTCCTGCTCATCGACAGCGAAGTGACACCCACGGATAATTACGTGGATCGCATCGCTGCACTTCGTGATGCAGGTTTCCGCTTTGCCATCCGCAAGCTGTCCGTCAAACAGTTTGAAGAATACAGACCGATCCTGCAGCAGATGGATTACGTCATGCTGGATCACAAGAAGATCGACATCTCCAAAGCAAAGATCTACTTCCAGAAGGTCTATCCCAAGATCGGACTGGTGGCTTTGAATGTGGATTCCAAGGACGATTTCGATATGCTGACCGAGAGCGGCGGCTATCGTCTGTATGAGGGTGATTTCTTCCGTGTTCCCGTTAATGCGAGAGCCAAGGAGATGGCACCTTTGAAGACCACTTATCTGGAACTGCTCCAGGTGGTGAACAAGGGAGATTACGATCTGACCGAAGCAGCAGCCGTCATCGAGCATGACCCTGCACTGGTCATTTCCCTGCTGAAGATGGTGAACCGCATGACCGTCAACTCCGGTATCAGTTCCGTCCGTCACGCAGCGGCAATGTTGGGACAGAGAGAGCTGGCCCGCTGGATCAACACCGCAGTTACCAAGGAGCTGTGTGCGGATCGCCCGGGTGCAGTCATGAGAGAGTCCCTGCTCCGTGCCCGTTTCTGCGAGAATCTTGCACCTCTGTTCAAGCTGCAGGCACAGGGTTCCGAGGTCTTCCTGATGGGTCTGTTCTCCATTCTGGATGTGATCATCGAGAAGCCCATGGCAGAAGCACTGGATATGGTCCGTGTCACCGCACCGATCCGGAACGCACTGCTGAATCACGAAGGCGAATATGCTCCTCTGTACGATTTCATGCTGACCTACGGCATGGCACACTGGGAGGAGATTTCCCGCCGGATGGTGACAGAGAATATCCCCATGGAGCCGGTGTATCAGGCATACATCGATTCCCTGGAGTGGTACCGGAATCTGTTCTCTGCATAAAACACAAGACAACAAAAACCGCAGCCAACGGCTGCGGTTTTTTCTTGCCTGGATCTTATTTCTCTTCATCCTCTTCTTTGGTCACGATGTTCTCCATGGCAGCATCCAAAGCTTCGGAGAAGGTGGTGTAGGTACCGGATCCCAGAGGGGAATGGTACATGGCGGTCTCATCAAAGTAGTTCTTGAAGTATACATACCGGGAGGTCAGATTGATGTGGTTGTATTCGCCGCTGGCCAGCACCCGGGCATTGCTTCCGTTGTTGTTCATGACGCCGAGATAGGAATTCTGTCCCATGGTCTGGTAGTAGATGTAGCCGTAGCCCTCGTTGAAGAACTGTACTTTTTCTTCGCAGAGGATCTCCACTGTGTTGGAGGACATGGAGTAGCGGCGGATCTGATAGTTATTGTCCAGATCCAGATAGTAGATGTAATCCCCGTCAACAATGGGATCCCACATATTTCCCTCCAGCACCAGGCTGGCAGTGTCGCTGGAAGTGTTGAGACGGTACAGATTGTGGCTGCTCACCGTGTCCACATAGTAGATCTGACCGTTCACGGCGGAGGCGGGATTGACGATGTAATCCGCCAGGTCCACCTCATCGGAAAGGTCGATCTTGACCTTGTAGAACCGGGTGTCGCCGTCATCGTTATAACCGAGAATGTACAGGTAATTGTTCACCAGCTGTGCTTTGGTGACGGTGGAACGTAACATGTAGTAACCATGAGTACCATCCAGTCTGCAGCGGACGAAGGACCTCGGAGTGCGGATACCGCCCAGTCCGGAAGCGCCGGAAGCGCCGGTCTGGAAGAAGTAAAGATACTCGCCGCCTGCCAGAAGATTCTTCACGGAAGCCGTGGAGATCTTTTTGATGTTCGTCTCATCGGGATCCATGATGTAGAGGGAATCTCCGTCATAACTGTTGGAGAAATAGACCTTGTCCCGATATTCCACGAAGTTTCCGCCGTTGTTTACATTTCCTGCGAGATTACCCACCGTTCCGTCCGGATTCATGGTGATCTTTTCACCATGTCCGCGCAGGACGGCGGCGATCCCGATGCCGATCACGCACAGTGCCACAATGCCGGTGATGATAAAATTGCGAAGCTTTGTTTTGTCCAAAGTGTGTCCTCCCAATTTTTGGATCTGACCCGGGGTAACAGATCTTAAACCCTTGCAAAATGGGCTTTCCTGCTTTCAGTATAGCCTTGTTTTGACTTGCTATCAAGGAGGTTTTAGAATAGAATAAACAGTATCATGAGGAAAGGTATGAACGCCGATGGATTTGCTGGAAATCAGGGGCAGGATTGATGAGATCGACAGCCGGATCGTGGAGCTTTACGAGAAGAGAATGGAGCTCTGCGAAGAGGTCGCCCAGTACAAGATCGAAACCGGAAAAAAGGTCTTTGACCGCACCAGAGAGCAGGAGAAACTGGCGAAGGTAAAGAGCCTCACCCATAACGAATTCAACGCCAAGGGTGTGGAGGAACTCTTCGAGCAGCTCATGAGCATGAGCCGCAAGATGCAGTACCAGATGCTGGCGGAGGCCGGAAGCCTCGGAAAGCTTCCCTTTATCGGAGTGGACGAGCTGGAGACCGGGAAAGCCCGCGTGGTGTTCCAGGGCGCGGAGGGCGCTTATTCCCAGATTGCCATGCAGCGCTATTTCGGAGACAAGGTGAACTCCTTCCATGTGGATACCTTCCGGGATGCCATGAGCGCCATCGACGAAGGAAGCGCGGATTTTGCCGTGCTGCCCATTGAAAATTCCACCGCCGGAATGGTGAGCGAGATCTACGACCTGTTGGCGGAGTTTGAAAATTATATTGTGGGAGAGCAGATCATTCAGATCGAGCATTGCCTGCTGGGCGTGCCCGGAGCGAAGCTTTCCGACATCAGGACGGTGTACTCCCATCCCCAGAGCCTGATGCAGAGTGCCCGCTATCTGGCGGATCATGATTGGCGCCAGATCAGCATGCAGAACAATGCCTTTGCGGCCCGCAAGGTGTCGGAGGACGGAGATCCCACTCAGGCAGCCATCGCCAGCGAACTGGCGGGAGAGCTGTACGGCCTGGAGATCCTGAAGAAGGGTGTGAACCAGTCGGATACCAATTCCACCCGGTTCATCATCGTGACCAACCAGAAGATCTTCCGGAAGGATGCGTCACGGATCAGCATCTGCTTCGAGGTCCCGCACCAGAGCGGATCTCTGTACCACATGCTGAGCCATTTTATCTACAACAATTTGAACATGACCAAGATCGAAAGCCGCCCTATACCCGATCGCAACTGGGAATATCGCTTCTTTGTGGACTTCGAGGGGAACCTGGCGGATGGAGCTGTCAAGAATGCCATCCGTGGTCTGCGGGACGAGGCGAGAAACATGCGGATCCTGGGTAACTATTGATCATATCCGCGTGACACAGTCACGGAAAGGTGAATATGAGAGTATCGGAACTGATCTTATATCGGAACTTTGAGGACGGGGCGCTGCTGCACAAGCTCACCTCGTTGATGGATACGTTTAAGGAGACCGAGAGCTCTATCGCGGCCCAGCGTCAGGCACTGTATGAGTGCCTGCACCTTCTGGTGGAGCAGGCCTGCAGCCACGGATTCCGAGGCAATCTCTGGCATTGCTACCTGACCAATCTGCTGGTGAACAATGAGAATGCCTACAGCACCGGATGCGAGCTTCGGGGAGAGATCGACGGCACCATCAACGAGATCGTGCTGCATGACCTCACCATTTTCCAGGAGCTCTTTGATTACGATTTCTGGCCCATGATCCGTTCCTGTTCCGCACCGGAATTTGCGTTGGTCATGTCCTATACCGCCAGCGAGAGCGTCAGCAAGGTGTACAACACCCGGATCTGCAAACGGATCTGTGATCTGGCGGAGCAGCTGGGGGGAAGCAATTCTCCGGAAGCCATGAAGGAGACCCTGACGGACTTCTACCGGGAGTATGGTGTGGGCAAGTTCGGACTGCACAAGTCCTTCCGGGTGGTTCATGAAGATGAGGGAGTACAGGTGGTCCCCATCATGAACATCAAGCATGTGAAGCTGAACGATCTGGTGGGATATGAGCTGGCAAAGGCAAAGCTGGTGGCCAACACCGACGCTTTTGTGGAGGGACGGAAAGCAAACAATGTGCTGCTCTTCGGAGATGCCGGCACCGGAAAGTCCTCCTGCATCAAGGCCATTGCCAACGAATATTACGAGCGGGGATTGCGGGTCATCGAACTGTACAAGCACCAGTTCCGGGATCTGCAGAGTGTGATCACGCAGATCAAGAACCGCAATTACAAATTCATCATCTATATGGATGATCTGAGCTTTGAAGATTTCGAGGTGGATTACAAATACCTCAAGGCAGTGATCGAGGGCGGACTGGAGAAGACACCTTCCAACGTTCTGATCTATGCCACCTCCAACCGCAGGCATCTGATCCGGGAGAATTACCGGGATAAGGAGAACGACGAAGATATGCACACCGGCGACACGGTGCAGGAGAAGCTTTCCCTGGCATATCGCTTCGGCGTTACCATCTACTTCGGACGTCCCGATAAGTCCGAGTTCCAGGAGATCGTCCGGGTGCTGGCTGCCCGGGGCGGCGTGAAGATGCCGGAGGATGAACTCCTCCTGGAGGCAAACAAGTGGGAATTGAGCCACGGCGGCTTAAGCGGCCGCACCGCCCAGCAGTTTGTGGATTACCTGCTGGGAAGTAAATGACAGAAAAGGAAATAAGACATGAAAGTAGTATTGGCATCCTCATCACCCCGGAGAAAGGAACTTCTGGAGCAGATCGGGATCGCATATGACATTAAAGTCAGTAATGTGGACGAGACCGTGACTTCCAAAGTGCCCTATGAAGTGGTGCAGGAGCTGTCCGCCCGGAAGGCGCAGGCCGTCTGGGACGAACTGACGGAGGAAGAGCGGGAGACATACGGATGTGTCATCGGAGCGGACACGGTGGTGGCCTGCGACGGAGAGATCCTTGGAAAACCGAAGGATGAAGAGGATGCGAAGCGCATGCTGAAGAAGCTGCAGGGAAGAGAGCATGAAGTGTTTACGGGAGTGACCCTTGTGGTACCCGTACTGAAGACTCCTCTGAAGCGGACGTTTTTTGAGGCAACGGTAGTAAAATTCTATCCCATGACGGATCTGGAAATTGACACCTATGTCATTACCGGAGACCCTCTGGACAAGGCGGGAGCCTATGGAATTCAGGGCTTCTGCGCCCGGTATATCCAGGGGATCGAAGGAGATTACAACAATGTGGTCGGTCTGCCGGTGGGCAGGCTCTATCAGGAAATGAGGGGGTTACACGTGCTATGAGAGAATTTGACGATGCAGTATTAAACGCGTTTCTGGACCAGCAGACCCAGCTCTTCGACCGGGAAGTTGCCACAACCCTGGACGAAGCGGATGCATTCCTGGCAGAACTGATGGCGGTAGTGGTGGACTCCGCCGAAGAAGTAGTGGAATATTTTGAGGAGGAAGGTATCGACATGGAGGGCGCCGACACCGAGGAAATCCTGGAGGCTGATGAGGTCTTCGAGGTGGGCGACGGAAGATACCTGATCGTGGAAGGATAATGAGCAACAAGACATCTGACCCTTCAGAGAAAAAGAAAAAACCGGAATTGGATCAGGAGGCGCTCCGGAAGCGGGAGCAGAAATTCTGGTTCCGCAAGTCCCGCAGCAGCATTCGCTGGGACAAGCTGGATAATACCGCCAATCTTTTCCCTGCCATCGCCGGGGAGAGTATGACCAACACATACCGGATCAGCGTGACCCTTAAGGAGAACATCGATCCGGAGAAGCTGCAGGAAGCGTTGGACATCGTGCTTCCCAAGATCGACGGCTTCAATGTGCGCCTCAGACGGGGCATCTTCTGGTACTATTTCGAGGAAAACGGCAAGCCTGCTCCAAAGGTAAGGGAGGAGGTTCATTTTCCGTGCCGTTATATCAAGGCCAATAAGAATCACAGTTATCTGTTCAATGTGACCTATTATGAGAAGCGGATCAATCTGGAAGTGTTCCATGTATTGACTGACGGAATGGGCGGATTGAACTTCATCCGGGAGCTGACGTATCAATACCTGCGCCTGACTCATCCGGATCTGGGAAGTCTCCCTGACAATCTCAGCAGCGGTACCTCCCTGAACCGGGAGGACAGCTTCACGGAGAACTACCGGGAGAGCAGACCCAGCGGATTCGAGCGCAAGAAGGCATACCTCATCAAGGGCTCCCAGCTGGACGCCGGTGAGTTCGGACTGATGCACGGATATCTCCCTGTCAGTCAGCTGAAGAAAGTGACACATGAGTACGGTGTCTCCATCAACGAATATCTGGTGGCTGCCTTTATCTGGGCAACCTATGAGAGCTGCCTGAAGAAGCGCCCGGCGAAGAAGCCTATTCGTGTGGCGGTCCCCGTGAATCTGCGTCCTTATTATGATTCCATCACCACCAAGAATTTCTTCGTGATGGTATCGGCGGAATTCTCTCCCACGGAAGAAGAGTGTACTTTTGAAGATGTGGTGCGGATCACAAGAGAGAGCCTGCGCAGTCAGATCAGCAAGGAGCATCTGGAGGATCTGTTCTCCTACAGTGTGTCCAATCAGAAGAATCTGTTCCTGCGTCCCGTTCCGCTGTCCATTAAGAACCGTGTCATGAAACTGGTCTACACCCAGTCGGCCCTGGCCAATACCACCACCATCACCAACATCGGCAACATCTCGGTGGAGGATGCCTATCGTCCTTATATCGAAGGCTTCCATGCGAACATCGCCATGTCCAAGGGACAGCTCATCAAGGGATGTATCTGTTCCTATGGAGATACCCTGGTGTTTACCTTCAGTTCCATTCTGAGGGATGTGTCCGTGGAGCGTTCCTTCTTCCGGAGGATCGCGGCGGACGGAGTGGATGTGCGGATCGAAACGAACGGAGTCTGGTATGAGTAAATGTATCAAGTGTAATATCGAGATCCTGGATCCGGGAGAGAAGTGCCCCCTGTGCAATGCGGTGCTGGAGCAGAGCGGAGAGAAGCGCACTGCCATGTACCCCAACGCCAGAAAGAGCGTGCGCCGGTTCCGGATGCTGGAAAATATCGTATTGTTTGTAAGCCTGGTGATCATGGCGGGAGTGATCCTTGCCAACTATCTGGTGGAGCCCTTTGTGTCCTGGACCATCATCATCGGACTGATCCTGCTGTATGCCAATGTAACGCTGCGGCTGGCCATTCTGGGGCAGAGCGGTTATATGGTGAAGACCTTGCTTATGGTCTTCCTCGGACTGGTGATCCTGCTGGAGATCGATGCCCTCACCGGACAGAACGGTTGGGGCGTGAATTACGTGCTTCCCGCGGGCATAATGCTGCTGGATCTGGCACTGCTGATCCTCATCATCGTAAACCGCTATAACTGGCAAAGCTATCTGGTGCTGGAGCTGTTGCAGGTTGTCTGGAGCTTCGCACTGTTCATTCTGATCCTGCTCGGTGTCATCACTCAGCCCACGGTATCGGCCATCGCCATTGCCGTATCCGTGCTGCTGTTCCTCGGTACCTTTATCATCGGTGACCGTCCCGCAAGGGAGGAACTGAAGAGGAGGTTCCATCTATGAGACTTCACTGGAGCCTGCTTCGGGGACCGGAGACAGAGACGGAGGATTATAATCCGGAACTGCCGGAGGAATCCCCGGAGGGAACGGATCTGACAGAAGGGGAAGCGGTCTCCGCTTCGGAAGAAAATCCCGGATCGGAAGGAGAATGCGCCCCCCCGGCTGCAAAGGAGCCGGAGAGCCAGGTCAGCACCGCTGGACGGGTTCTGCGGGATCTGATCTCCCATGTGACCAATGATATGGCCATCGGGAAAAAGGTGAAGAACGGAGAACTGCGGAGAAATCTGCAGGAGCCCGCATGGGCGGTTCCGGAATGCTTCAACATGACCCGCTTTGATATGGATGGATTTGCCATGTCTCTCTTAAGCAGCAGGGTCAATCCCCGGATGGATTACGTGATCCTCCAGCTTCATGGCGGCGGTTACATCGGAGCTGTGCGGAATGCCTATTACGTGTTTGCGGGATTATATAATGAAGTAAGCCGCGGCTTAAGCGTTCTGACCCCGGATTACCGGGTGGCGCCGGAGCATCCCTTCCCGGCGGCGTTGGAGGATGCGGTGGCATCCTTTGACTGGTTGATAAAAGCGGGCTGGCATCCGGATCAGATCATTCTGGCGGGCGACTCCGCAGGAGGCGGACTGGCATTGGCTCTCACCATGTATCTGCGGGATCACGGAAGAGAACTTCCCTGTGGCATCATCACCATGTCTCCCTGGACAGATCTCACCGCCAGCGGCGAATCCTATGAGACCAATTATGCGGCGGATCCTCTTTTCGGAAATACCCGGGAGAGTATGCTCTATTTGGATGATTACCCGGCAGGGCAGGATCGGACCAATCCCTACATGTCGCCCCTTTTCGGTGACTTTCATGATTTCCCGCCCATACTGATCCAGGTGGGCAGTACGGAAATGCTCCTCAGCGACTCCACGGAAGTGGCGCGAAAGGCGAGAGAAGCGGATGTGAAGGTACGTCTCCATGTGTACGAGGGAATGTTTCATGATTTCCAGATGGCGTATCTGATGCTGCCGGAGTCCAAAGCGGCCTGGGAGGAGATCGGGAAGTTCATTGGGATTTTGACGAAAAAGTGATAATTAAAAGAATTTTCGGAAAATATTGATAACTTTATTGATTGTCTGACAAAACTGTCATATAATACAGTTAGTGAAGGAGGGCAGTTTATGAAGTGTGTTCGTAGGCCCCTTGAGGCTGAAGTTGAAAAGTTTGAACTGGGGAAAGGCCTCGAAGACGGATTTGAGCTTTGGGCGGATGTGGTCACCAAAGGCTGGATCGTTACCGATCATCTGATCAAGATCAAACGCGAGGATGGATCCATCGTGTGTCCTTATATTGCTCATCGGAGAGGCAGAACCTTCATCGGGGAGAATGATTATGTCATCACAGAGCCCGATGGAACGAAGCAGGTATGCGGAGCGGACAAAGTCTTCAACCGCTATGAGCCTGTGGAAAAGTGATCAAACTGACAAAAAGAAGAAGCAGACCGGTTGGTCTGCTTCTTTTCTTATTGTAAAGATTTCGCTTTTGTTTTCTTCAGATCTTCCCAGATATAGTCGGGAACATTCAGACCGCCATATCCGATCCCCAGATCCAGTCCGGGCTTGTTTGCACCGTGGAAATCACTGCCGCCGCTGATGGTGAGTCCGTAGCGGGAGGCCATGGTCCGGACGAAACGCTCGTCCGCATCCGAATGGGTGCAATACAGAGCTTCAATGCCGATGAGTCCGGCTTCTTTCATCTCTTCAATGAGAGTTCCCAGATCCTTTTCGGACAGCCGGTAGATCATGGGATGTGCCAGAATGGGAATACCGCCGGCCTGCAGTGTCATCTCCACAGCTTGTACGGGAGTGACCTTTTCCCGGGGAACATAACAGGGACATCCGGGACCCAGGTAGCGCTCAAAGGCTTCCTTCACACTCTTTACATATCCGTATTCCATCAGATATCTGGCGAAGTGCGCTCTGGTGAGCACACAGTCCGGAAAGAGCTGAAGCATTCCTTCATAAGAAATGCCGATGCCGACACTCTTTAATTTCTTTGCCATCTCACGGTTCCGGCCTTCTCTGGAATCAATGAATCCCTGAAGCTTTGCGCAGAATGCCTGATCGGTGTAGTCCACATTCAGACCCACCACATGGACATCGCCGTTCCTCCACACTGTGGAGAATTCGATGCCGGGCACGATCTCGGGCACATCGGTACGGCCTTCAGCGCGGAGAGCGGCGGCATGTTCCACTGCTTCCGGGATCCCTTCCACCGTGTCGTGATCCGTGATGGCAAGGACCTTCAATCCCTTCTCACAGGCATAGTCCACCAACTCGGCAGGAGTATAGGTTCCATCTGATCTGTTGGTATGGGAGTGGAGATCGAGCATGGGAGTTAATCCTCGTCGTCTTCTTTATTTGCGGTAAATACAGTGCGCTTTCTTGCCATCTCATCGTTTGCAAGGTAATCATCGTAGGTGGTCATCTTGTCCACGATGGTTCCGTCGGGCAGGATCTCAATGATGCGGTTTGCTGAGGTCTGTACAAACTGATGGTCATGGCAGGAGAACAGTGCCACACCGGGGAACTTGATGAGTCCGTTGTTCAGTGCGGTGATGGACTCCATGTCCAGGTGGTTGGTGGGCTCGTCGAAGATCAGGCAGTTTGCGCCGCTGATCATCATTTTGGACAGCAGGCAACGGACCTTCTCACCTCCGGAGAGGACCTTGACCTTCTTGACACCGTCTTCGCCTGCGAAGAGCATACGTCCCAGAAAGCCGCGGACATAGGTGGCATCCTTCACGGGAGAGTAGCCCGTGAGCCAGTCGGTGATGGTGAGGTCGTTGTCGAACTCGGCAGTGTTGTCCTTGGGGAAGTAAGCCTGGGAAGTGGTAACGCCCCACTTGTAGCTTCCCTCATCGGGCTCCAGCTCCCCTGCGAGGATCTGGAACAGAGTGGTCTTTGCCAGCTCCTGGCTTCCCACAAAGGCGATCTTGTCGTCATGGTTCATGATGAAGGATACATCGTTCAGAACCTTCTCGCCGTTAACAGTCTTGGACAGATGCTCCACCACAAGCACTTCGTTGCCGATCTCGCGATCCGGGCGGAAGTCGATGTAGGGATACTTACGGCTGGAGGGACGGATGTCGTCCAGTTCGATCTTCTCCAGAGCACGCTTACGGGAAGTAGCCTGCTTGGACTTGGAAGCGTTGGCGGAGAAGCGGGAGATGAACTCCTGCAGCTCTTTGATCTTTTCTTCCTTCTTCTTGTTTGCTTCCTTCATCTGGCGGATCATCAGCTGGCTGGACTCGTACCAGAAGTCGTAGT
>JAEEGL012048670.1_pt1 | contig 28999 bp, 25 predicted proteins | sample 9134231 | NCBI WGS metagenome assembly JAEEGL01 (sample SAMN16246548, study PRJNA631951) | gut metagenome | biome: gut microbiome; feature: rumen; material: fiber-attached | host: Bos | place: Iran: Karaj | collected 2018-10 | reverse complement strand
CTTGCTCGTGCGGGCATACGGCGGTGCCATGGCATCCTACATTCGAGTATCCATATCTGACAAGGATTCCAACGACCTGTTCCTACAGGCGATCAAGGAGATCATACTAGCATGAGAACATCGACCATCAACCGAGTAACGGCGGAGACAGACATCCACCTTTCGCTGACTCTGGATTGCCAGGAGCCTTCCGAGATCGATACCGGTATCGGTTTTCTGGATCATATGCTGACCCTGTTTGCCAAGCATGGATTCATGCAGCTGAAAATCAAAGCCAAGGGCGACCTGGAGGTCGACAGCCATCACACGGCGGAAGATATCGGCATCGTCCTGGGCGATGCCATCAAAGAAGCCCTCGGCACGAAGGAAGGCATCCGGCGCTATGGCACCATGACTCTGCCTATGGATGAAACGCTGATGCTCTGCGCGCTGGATCTGTCCGGCCGTCCCTATTTGAACATGGACGTAACCTTCACCGTTCCGCGGCTGGGTACGCTGGATACCGAGATGATCCGTGAGTTTTTCTACGCGGTCTCGGTCCATGCAGGTATGAACCTGCATTTCGTACAGATGGCGGGCAGCAACAATCATCACATCGCGGAGGCCATGTTCAAAGCGTTTGGACAGGCCATGGATATGGCTGTCACGGTCGATCCGCGTATCCAGGGCGTGCGTTCTTCGAAAGGAAGTCTGGAATGAAGCTGTTTCCTGCCATAGACATGAAGAACGGGCAATGCGTGCGCCTGACCCAGGGCCGTTTCGATGCGGTCAAAGTGTATGAGGAAGATCCGGCGCGGATGGCATTGTGGCTGGAGAAACAAGGAGCCAGGTATCTGCATACCGTAGACCTGGACGGAGCGTTGGAAGGCCGCGGTGTCAATAACGAAGCACTGCGGCGTATCTGCGGATCTGTACACATCCCCGTGCAGAACGGGGGCGGGATCCGCAGCATGCAGCAGATCCGGGAGAAGCTGGATCTTGGTGTACAGCGGGTCATCATCGGCACAGCCGCGGTCCGGGATCCCGACTTCTTACGAGAAGCGTTGGAAGCCTATGGGCCGGAGCGCATCGTGGTGGGGATCGACGCGAAGGGCGGCATGGTGGCCACGGAAGGATGGCTCAAGGTATCATCGGTACCCGCTGTCGAACTGGGTGCTTCCATGCGTGAGATGGGTCTGATCTATTGCGTCTACACGGACATTGCCCGCGACGGCATGCTGACGGGGCCGAACATCCCCGAAACCGTGCGGATGCAGCAAGAGACGGGGCTGACGGTCATCGCTTCCGGCGGCGTTTCCGGTATGAATGATCTGGAAGCGCTGGAGCAGGCGGGCGTTTACGGCGCCATCATTGGAAAAGCCATGTATGAAGGCCGGGTCGATATCGGCGCGGCCGTAGGAAGGTTTGAAATATGATAGTTGTGATCGATTATAAAGCCGGCAACGGTCCCAGCGTCAAAAACGCGCTGGATCATCTGGGGATCGATGCCTGCCTGACGGCGGATCGGGAACTGGTGTTAAGCGCCGACGGCATCATCCTGCCCGGTGTGGGTTCCGCGGATGCCACCATGGAGAGCCTGAGAGAACTCGCGCTTCTTCCGGTGCTGGATGAGGCGGTCCTTGAGCGGAAGATCCCGTTCCTTGGGATCTGTGTGGGCATGCAGGTCCTGCTGTCCCACAGCGCCGAGGGCGACTGCGACTGCCTGGGCTGGATCCCGGGTCAGGTCGTACGTTTTGAGGAAGGTGTGCGCATCCCGCAGATGGGCTACAATACAGTGCGCTTCCAGGGCAGCCATCCGTTGGTAGAAGGCCTGGAGGAAGGGTATTTCTACTTCGTCAATTCCTATTATGCAAGGCCGGAACTGGATGCGGACATCGCGGGTGTGACCGAGTACGGCCATCCCTTCTGTTCTTTGATCGCCAGAGATAATATCATGGGTTCTCAGTTCCATATGGAAAAGAGCGGTCCGGCTGGTCTGAAACTGCTGGAACGTTTCGCCGCACTGTGCGAAGCGCGGAAAGGAGGCGCCGCATGCTGACCAAACGATTGATCGCCTGTTTTGACGTGAAGAACCGCATGGTCACCAAGGCGACGCAGTTCCAGAACAATATCGATATCGCACCTGCGGAGGAGATCGCGGAGACGGTCTACAACGCGCAGATCGATGAGATCATCTTTTATGATATCATGGCTAGTGCGGAAAAACGGCCGATCGACCTGGAGATGGTGCGTGCCGTGGCGAAAAAGGTCTTCGTGCCCTTTACCGTCGGAGGTGGGATCCGTTCGCTGGAAGATATGTATCAGGTACTGAAGGCCGGCGCGGAAAAGATCTCCATCGATTCCATGGCCGTGCGGAATCCGGATATCATCCGGCAGGGTGCCGAGGCTTTCGGCCGTCAGTGCATGGTCCTTTCCATGCAGGTGAAAAAAGTGCCGGTGACAGAAGCCATCCCCAGCGGTTACGAGATCGCCATCGACGGTGCGCGGACCTTCACAGGAATGGACGCGGTGCAATGGGCGATCCGTGGAGAAGCCCTTGGCGCGGGTGAGATCTGCGTCAATTCCATCGATAACGACGGTACCCATCAAGGATATGATCTGGAGATCACCGGGAAGATCGCGGAAGCGGTCTCCATCCCGATCATCGCTTCGGGCGGCGCCGGTAAACCGGAGCATCTGGCCGACGTATTCACCAAGACCGGAGCCAGTGCCGGTATCATCAGTTCGATGCTGTACTCCCCGAAACTGCCGCGGAATTTCACCGTGGAAGAGATCAAACAAGAACTTATGGCGGCCGGCATCCCCATGCGGCCTTACGTCCTTTTCTAAAACCATCGCCTGCGGGCGAAAACAAGAAGGAAAGAATCGTGCTTTCATTTTCTGAATTGAAACATCTCGATAATGGATTGGTCCCTGTCATCACACAGGCGCATGATACGAAAACTGTACTGATGCAGGCCTACATGAATGAAGAAGCCTACGATAAAACACTGGAGACAGGCTTGATGCACTATTACAGCCGCAGCAGAGACTGCCTGTGGCTCAAGGGAGAGACCTCGGGCCATTACCAGCATCTGGTTTCTCTATATGCCGATTGTGACAGGGACTGCCTGCTCGCGATCGTGCGTCAGGAAGGCGCCGCTTGTCATACCGGCGCCTACAGTTGTTTTTTCGAACCCATCCGAGAGGAGATGTCTTAAATGACAAACAGGATCTGTGTGCTGCCCGGTACCGTGTCCGGACGGGTCAAGGTTCCGGCGTCCAAAAGCCTGACGCACCGCGCGATCATCGCGGCAGCGCTGGCGGAAGGGGATTCCGCGATCTACGGGATCACCTGGTCCAAAGATATCGAAGCGACAGCGTTTTGTATGGAACGTATGGGAGCGGCCATCGTACGGGATGGGGATGATCTTTTCATCCATGGCATCGGCGGTCGGTCGTTGAGCGGCCGTGTCGAGCGCTTGTTCTGCGGTGAATCGGCCACGACGCTGCGGTTCCTGATTCCCATCGCGGGCGTGCTGGGTTTACGAGCGGTGTTCTCTGGTATGGGCAGACTGCCGGAACGTCCTATGCAGCCGTATTTCACCATGATGGATGATAAAGGCATCCCCTATGAACGGGAGAGCGAGGAGAACCTGCCGCTGTCTCTGAAGGGACGATGGCCCGGCGGCCACTATAAAGTCCCTGCGGATATCAGTTCGCAGTTTCTGTCCGGCTTGTTGATGGCGCTGCCCATGGCGGAGGAGGACTCGGTCATCGAGGTCACTTCACAGCTGACGTCGGATGCCTATGTGCGGCTGACTTTGGAGATGCTGGAACGTTTCGGCATCCGGATCGAGCAGGAGAGCTGGAAACGGTATCATATCCCCGGACGGCAGAAATATAAGGCCGGGAAATATACGGTCGAGGGGGACTATTCCCAGGCCGCTTTCTTCATGGCGGCTGGGGCCGCGGCCGGAGATGGGGACGGTGTGTTCCTGGAAGGCCTGAACCCGGATTCGCATCAAGGTGACAGAGTCATTCTGGATCTTTTGAAGGAAATGCAGGTGCCTCTGGAATGGACCGCGGACGGAGCCTTGTGCATCTACCCGGCCGATGAGATCATCAATACGGAGGTGGACTGCAGTAACTGTCCGGACCTGGCCCCAGTGCTTTCGTTGATCGGCGCTTTCGGCGAAGGGGATATGCTGCTGCAGGGCGTCGGCCGTCTCAAATATAAGGAATCAGACCGTCCGAAGGCCTTGATGCAGGGCCTGGGGGCTATGGGCGTCGCGATCGAGGAGACCTATGACGGCCTCAGGATCCGCGGTGAAGCAGGTGGACTGTACGAAGGTGGCACCGCGGACAGTGCGGGCGATCACCGCATCGCCATGACGCTTGCCATCCTGGCGCTGCGCACGTTCCGCGGCATCGAGATCGAAGGCGCGGACGCGGTCCGTAAATCCTGGCCTGACTTCTGGAACGCGTTGGAAGCGATCGGAGGTCAGTACGATGAGTGACAGATGGGGCCAACAGTACAGGATCCATATTTTCGGTGAATCCCATGGACCAGGCGTAGGCGTCGTCATCGATGGGATGGAGCCCGGCATCCGCTGGGATGAGGCATATATCCAGACACAGTTGAGGCGCAGGCGTCCCGGCGGCGCCCTTGTTTCCGCCCGGAATGAAGAAGATGTTGCACAGATCCTCAGCGGGGTCTATAATGGATATACGACGGGAACGTCTATCACATGTTTCATATCCAATCAGGACGCGAAACGGGGCGACTATGTGCCCGACAGGCTGCGTCCTTCCCAGGCGGATTACAGCGGACAGGTCAAATACCATGGCTTTGCGGATCCGTCAGGCGGCGGGCATTTTTCCGGTCGGTTGACAGCAGGCCTGGTGCTGGCAGGAGCGGCTGCGGAATTGGCGCTGCGCACCCACACGCCATACCAGGCGGGCAGCCATATCATACAGATCGGCACGGCACAGGAAGAGCGTTTCACTCTGGCACAGTGCGACCCAAAGGTGCTGCATTCGCTGCAGACGCAGTCGTTCCCGGTGCTGGATGCAGAAGCCAGAATGGCTATGCAGGGGGCCATCGAAGAGGCACGCGCTGCGGGTGACTCTGTTGGCGGCTGTGTGGAAACGGCGGTCACAGGCCTTACGCCCGGCTTGGGGGATCCATTCTTTGATTCCCTGGAAAGCCGGCTGGCTCATTTACTGTTCTCCATCCCTGCGGTGAAAAGTGTTTCTTTCGGCGATGGAGAAGCGTTTGCAAGCATGAAGGGCAGCGCTGCGGCAGATCATTGGAGCATCAAAGACGGTACCGTCCGTACCGAGGAAAACCATAATGGTGGACTTCTGGGCGGGATCACGACCGGTATGCCATTGGTGTTCCAGACAACATTCAAACCAACGCCGACGTTGGGACAGTCTATGGAAGTCCTGCATTTAGAGAGTTTGCAAACGGAGACCGTCTGTTTCGGCGGACGGCATGACCCGTGTATCGTGCCCCGCGGACTGCCCGTGGCGGAAGCCTGTGCGGCGATCGCGGTATACGATGCCTGGCTGGAGGCCCATGGACATGGATATGCTTGAGTCGATGCGTCAGGAGATCGATGAGATCGATCAGTCGCTGGCGGATCTGCTGATCCGGCGGATGGAGATCACCGGGCAGATCGGTGTGTACAAAGCGGAGCGCGGGCTTCCGGTGCTGCAGACAGGCCGTGAAGAGACAGTGCTGGCTCAAGTGATGGACCGGGCGCCGCAGGACGATGAAGCCCTGCGAAGCGCGCTCAGAACCATCTTTCAAACGATCATGGCGGTATCCCGTCAGGGTCAGGAGCAGAAGATCGAAGACCGGAGGAACGGATAATTGCAGGAAGTGGTCATCTATACAGACGGCGCCTGCCGGGGCAATCCCGGACCGGGCGGTTATGGAGTGATCCTCTCATATACGGCAGGGCAGAAGGAATACCGGAAAGAGATGTCCGCCGGCTACCGCAATACGACGAACAATCGTATGGAGGTGCTGGCCGCGATCACCGGACTGGAAGCCTTGAAGGCACCATGCCGGGTCCGGCTGTATTCGGATTCGCAGTACCTGGTCAAAGCCTTTGAAGAAAAATGGGTCGACAAATGGCGGGCCAACGATTGGTACAGGGATAAGAAACGCAAGGAAAAAGCAAAGAACGTGGATCTATGGAAACGGTTGCTGGCAGCGATGGAGCCGCATGAGGTCACCTTCATCTGGGTCAAAGGGCATGCGGAGAACGCGGATAATAACCGTTGTGACGAGCTGGCAGTGCAGGCAGCCCTGGATCAGGACGCCTGGCTGGAAGATATTGAAGTCGAAAAGGAGGGCTGATCATGCGTTGCCCCTATTGTGGAAATGAAGATACCAAAGTGATCGATTCCCGGCCGTCGGAGGACCGCGCCGAGATCCGCAGACGGCGTGTCTGTGAGAAGTGCGAACGGCGGTTCACGACCTATGAAAGGATCGAGACCGTACCTTTGATGGTCATCAAAAGGGACAATGCCCGGGAAGTCTTCGATCGCGACAAACTCATCCGCAACATCATGCGGGCTTGCCACAAGCGCCCGGTGACCTCTGCGGATATCGAGCAGATCGCCGATGATATCGAGAACCTGGCCCGCAGTTCTTATGACAAAGAGATTCGTACGACGGAGATCGGAGAGCTTGTCCTGCAGCGCCTGCAGGTGCTGGACCAGGTAGCCTACGTCCGGTTTGCGTCTGTCTATCGGGATTTCACCGACATCGACTCTTTCCTCAAGGTACTGACACAGTTGAAAGCAAAGGAGCAGTAACGAATGCCCATGCAGTGGAACGATGACCAGCAGGCCGTCATCCGTCATCGGGAAGGAAATCTTCTGGTCAGCGCGGCCGCCGGTTCCGGTAAGACCGCGGTCATGATCGAACGTTTGGTCCGGATGATCATAGATCCGAAGGATCCCGTCGACGTAGAAGAATTGCTGGTCGTCACATTCACCAACGCGGCTGCCGCGCAGATGCGTGACAAGCTTTACCAGCGTCTCCATCAGGCCATGGAAGAGGCCGGATCGCAGGAAGCGTCTGCCCGTCTGCTGCTGCAGCTGCGTAAGCTCAAAGGCGCGAGGATCATGACGATCCATGCGTTCTGCCAGCAGATCATTCATGATCATATCACCCGGATCGAAGGATTGGATCCGGGTTTTCGCATTGCAGATGAAACCGAGGCGCAGTTGATCCGCAGCGACGTGCTGGAAGAAGTCCTGGAGTCCTGCTACGCGGATACCGCGGCGGATCCGGAGTGTGCGTTTGCCCAGGAGTTTTCTGAACTTGTGGACCGGTACTCCGGCAGCCGTCAGGACAGTTCCCTTGCAGATCTGGTCGATAAAGTATCGCTGTTCATGAACAGCCTTGTTGATCCTGAGGGCTGGATCGCGCAGACGGTACGGTTATACGATATCACATCTTGCGATGATCTTGTGGATACGCCTTGGTATCCCGTATATCTGGAAGAAGTCCAGAGACAGAAGAAGACGGCGATCCGCTTGTATCGACGGATCCTGGAAGCATATGTGGATGCAGGCTGCGCGGAAGAGCACCCAGTATTCCTTACGATCGGTCAGATCCTGCAGTGCCTTGAAGACCATGCTATGACGCACTTTGAAAAAGCGGACGTTGTGATCGGTACGGTGGATTACAAGCCTTGGAAAGAGGATCCGATCGAGAAAAAGCAGGTACAAGATCTGGTAGGAAAGGCTCGGGAAGCCGGCAATAGTCTGGTCGCATTGAGTACCTGGGTCCGTCAGGAAGACGTGGATGCCATGCGTACGGAGATCCTGCCTGCTTTGCGTGGTCTTAAGACGGTCGTAGAGCGGTATCGTCAGGCGTATCGCGCCGCGAAACAGGAAAAAAGTCTTGTGGATTTTGCGGATCTGGAGCGGTACGCGCTGGAGATCCTTTTGGATGATGCCGGTCATCCCACGCGGGAAGCGGGAGAGATCCGGGATCTGTTCCGGTACATCTGTGTCGACGAGTACCAGGACAGCAATGACGTACAGGAGGCGATCCTGAACGCGATCGCACGTACGAATGCCAGCGGGGATCCGATCAATATCTTCATGGTCGGCGACGTCAAACAGAGCATATACAAATTCCGCGAAGCAAGACCGGAACTGTTTTTGGAGAAGCAGGAGCAATACCCGTGTCAGGACGGTGCGGATCTGATCTATCTGCATCGGAATTACCGCAGCCGCCCTGAGATCCTGCAGGCGGTCAATACGGTGTTCCGTGCGTTGATGTATCAGCCGGATGGCGAGATCGAGTATAATGATGACGAGGCATTGGTGCCCGGTGCAGCTTTTGAGACGCCCGAAGAGGGGGTACGTACGCTGGCAGGCAGGCCTGAATTGATCCGTGTCCTGCAGGGCGACGACATGCGCGTGCGGGAAGCGGAAGAAACGGAAGTCAGGGTCATCGCGCAGAGGATCAAGACGCTGCTCCTGAGTGGGCTGTCGGTCTTTGAAGATGGCAAGTATCGACCGTTGTCCTGCCGTGACATCGCGGTCCTGTTCCGTACACCCAAGACCATGGCACCATTGCTGCTGCAGGAACTGAAGCGACTTCGGGTCCCTGCTTTCAGTGAGATCACGGCAGGTTTCTACCAGACCCGGGAGATCCAGTGCGTGGTCAATCTGCTGAAGATCATCGATAACCCACAGCAGGATATTGCGCTGACAGGAGCATTGTATTCTCCGATCTATCATTTTTCAGGACAGGAACTGGCGTGGATCCGCCGGGAAACGGGTCGAGACATATCCATGTACGAGGCTTTGAAAGTATATCGAGAGAGCGGACGCAACGAGGAGATCCGGTCGCGGGTGGCATCCTTCCTTGCATCGATCACACAGTGGCAGGATAAGGCCAGGTATCTGCCGATGCATGAACTGATATGGCAGATCCTGCAGGAGACAGGATATTATCTGTACGTTGCTTCTTCGGAGGATGGCAGCCTGCGCTGTGCCAATCTGGATCTGCTGCTGGACCGCGCGCTGGCCTATGAGAAGGGCAGTTACAAGGGCTTGTTCCACTTTATGCGTTACTTGGCCCGTATGGAAGAGGAAGAACGCGACGAGATCCAGGCCGGCACCAATGGTGATGAGGACGATGTGGTCCATATCATGAGCATCCATAAGAGTAAGGGACTGGAATTCCCGGTGGTCTTTGTCGGCGGCCTCGGGCACAAGTGGAATCGTACGGACCTCAGCGGCCGCATGCTGCTGCATCCTGAATTGTTTATCGGTGCTGAGGCGATCTCCGCCGACGCGGCGTTCCGGTATGAAACGCTGCCGCACCGTGCAATCATCGCCCGCAAGAAGCAGGAGATGACTGCGGAGGAAATGCGTGTGCTGTACGTCGCCATGACCCGAGCCAAAGAAAAGCTGATCCTCAGTGGATCCGTGAAAGCAAAAGATGACGATGATGCACCGATCTATAAGGGAAGACTGGAACCGCACCGCATCCGCTCTGCCTCCAATTATATGGATTGGCTGGATCCGATCGTCTCCTGTGCGCAGGACTGGGTCGTTTCTGAGGTCGATCCGCAATCAGTCGAATCGTCAGAAACAGAAGAGCATCCTCTTATTACGGATCTTACAGCTCCGGTATATGATGAAAAACTGTATCAGCTGCTGGACCGGAGGATGTCCTATCGATATCCCTTCGCATGGAAAGAAACGCTGCCATCGCGCCTTTCTGTCTCTCAATTGAAGAAGACCGGGGAGGAAGAGCAGTTTTCTGAAAAAGCACTGCTGTATGAAGCACCGGAAGAAGTGACAGAAGAAGAGGAGCGTACCTCTGGCAGCCGGCAGGGTACTGCGATCCATAAAGTGCTTTCTTTGCTGGATTTTGAGAGAATGGATGAAGTCGAAGCACAGCTGGATGATCTGGAGGGTACAGCCCGCCTGACACATGAGGAGCGGGACATGGTGCCCGTGCGGGAACTGCAGGCCTTTGGTAGCAGCGCCTTGATCGGTCGGATGCGGGCATCTGTGCAGCTGCTGCGGGAACAGCCGTTCATCGTGCGGATCCCGGTGGGGCAGATCCGGACCTGGATCCCGGAATGGATGGAGGAACACCCGGAAGTGCCGCAGACCGCGGAGATCATGGTACAGGGCATCATCGACGTTTGTTTCCGGGAAAAAGACGGCTGGGTGATCGCCGATTACAAATCCGACCGCTTCTGGGATGCGTCCCGTGTGGAAATGTACAGCCGGCAGCTCAGGCTCTATGCCTATGCCCTGGAGCGCATCACTGGGATCCCGGTGCGTGGGCTGGTGCTGTATCGTACCCGTACCGCGGAAGAGATCCCGGTCGCGTTGGAACAGGAGGATCCTGCCTTATGATTGCGTACCAATTGATTTTGATCTTTTATGAAAGCGTCGTGCCGGCCCATGACCTTGCTTCTTTTGAAGCATGGTCGTCGCAGAAGGAACACTTGGCAGACGGCTTGCGTAGGAAGCTTCCGGAGGGCGTAGATTGCCATCCGTTGATCAGCGGCGCTGTCCTTGCAGCGTTTCCGGAATCCGCAACAGTGGATGTTCCCTATCTGGAGAATGATCTGAAACCTTGGGTCGAGCAGATCCTTGGAGAGGATTACACTTTTAGGATCCTGTATACGAATTTTCTGGTGCCGGGACATAGCATGGAGGATGTGATCCATGCGGCGGTCGATCGGTATGAGCATCAGACGGTCCATGCGGGGGATGTGATCGTTCTGGAACTGGGGGAAGAGCAGCCGGATCCGGAGGAACAGGAGAGCAGCATGGACTGGGCCAGCGTCATGATCCAGGCGGTGGGAGAAGGACGATATGAGTCGGCCAGACTCTTGTTCCTGCAGATCATGACGCTTTTCAAGAATCATAGATCCAAAGTCCTGGATCATGTTTTTCTTGGGGTATCTATGAGTTCCCTCTTATTGCTGGGCGGATCTATAGGTCATACCGAAAAAGACAGGATGGTCCGACTCCTGACGCAAGCAGTCATCGGACCGGACTGGCAGAATTTTGTCCTGCGCAATCTGGAGGAGATCTGCCGCAGCCACAGGAAAAACCGTATGACCCGGTTCGATTCTTTCGAACAGCGTGTCCATGACTATGTTGACCGGGAAATCGTCAATTCCAAACTGGATCTGAAGACGGCAGCTGAGCACTTCGATCTGACACCGACGTATTTTTCTCAGAAGTTCAAGGAGGAGATCGGGATCGGATTTCAGTTGTATGTAGAGCAGATGCGGATGCAGATCGGCCATGATCTCCTGCGGCAGCGGGGCATGACGGTCAGCCGTGCGGCAAGAGAATGCGGATATGAAAATGTAGGAACGTTCCGCCGGAATTTCAAAAGATATTATGGAATCAATCCTGGCGATACCATGAAGCAGTAGTTTTGTGAGATCCCGCTGTTTTCCGCCTTTGTTGCTGAAAACGGCACTCGAAAAGCGTTTGATCTATAGAAGAAAGCGACAAAACAAAACGTTACGCTTTTAGTGTTTTTTGTCACAAAATAACAGAATCATAACAAATGAATCATATATCATAAAATATAAATCTTGCGTTACGTAGCTATATCAAATATGATTACAATAAGTTTGTATGTATGTGTGGAGACGTATTAGCTGAACCTTTTATTGGCTGACATGTCGCATCTCAAAAGAAAGAGAGAGTGAAGGAATGAGTAAGTCACTCAAAAAGCGGTACAACAGCGAGGAAGCCTATGTCCGCGGCGGTACAGCCTGGAAACAGATCAAGCTGCACTGGCAATGCTACCTCATGCTGCTGCCTCCGTTCATCGTTCTGATCTTGTTTTCCTATTGGCCGATGTTCGGTATCTTGATCGCTTTTAAAAACTACCGTGCCGTCAATGGTATCCTGGGCAGTCCCTGGGCAGAGCCATGGTATTATTACTTCAGGAATTTCTTCGGCACCCGTGATTTCGGCCGTCTGCTGAAGAACACACTGGGCATCAGCATCTATCATTTGCTTGCCGGTTTCCCGTTCCCCATCATTCTTGCACTTGCGTTGAATGAATGCCGTAACATGCGGTACCGTAAAGTCGTGCAGATGGTCACCTACTCTCCGTATTTCATTTCTACGGTCATCCTGGTCTCCATTATTACGATGCTCTTCTCGCAGAAGACCGGTCTTGTCAACAATTTCATCGTCAAGTTCGGCGGCGAGCGCTATCCTTTCCTGAGCGAGCCTAAAGCGTTCAAGCATCTGTACGTTTGGTCCGGCATATGGCAAGGCACAGGTTTCAGTTCAGTCTTGTACATAGCAGCCTTGGCGGGCGTCGATCCGTCACTGCATGAAGCGGCCGAGATCGATGGTGCCTCCCGCCTGCAGCAGATCTTCCACGTAGATATCCCCGGCATCATGCCGACCATCATCATCACGCTGATCCTGAACTGCGGTTCTGTCATGAGCGTTGGTTACGAGAAAGTCTACCTGTTGCAGAATACGCAGAACATCTCCACGTCCGACGTTTTCAGTACCTACATCTACCGCATGGGTCTGCAGCAAGCACAGTACAGTCTCGCTACGGCTGTCAACTTGTTCAACTCCGTCGCCAACATCATCATCATCACGTTGGTCAACTGGATCGCCCGCCGTGTCGGCGAGACGTCGCTGTGGTAAGGAGGGGTCGCAATGGCAAAAAATAGTAATAAGATCAAGCTGAGTAAGGGCGACCGCACGTTTACGTTCATCAACTATATGATCCTGACGGTCGCGATGCTCATCGTCTTGTATCCGATGATCTTCGTCGTATCTGCCTCTTTCTCCAACGCTGTTGCCGTTAAAGCGAACAAGGTATGGCTGTGGCCCGTCGGTTTCAACCTGGAAGGCTATAAAGCCGCGTTGAAGCATCCGCTGCTGTTCAAGAGTTTCTGGAACAGTGTCAAAGTCACTGTTATCGGTACGCTCACCAATATGGTGCTGACGTTCCTGGTCGCTTATCCGCTGTCCATCCGCGGCCTGTGGGGCAAAACAGTGCTTACTTGGCTGTGGACATTCACCATGCTGTTCTCCGGCGGTATGATCCCTCTGTACTTGGTCGTACAAAGACTGGGTCTGCTGGATACATTCACAGCATTGTTCCTGCCTGGTGCGGTCTCTGTTTACAACATGATCATTGCCCGTACCAACATCCAGAGCATCCCTTATGATATGTACGAATCCGCGCAGTTGGACGGTTGTACAGACTTCCGTTATTTCCTGCAGTTCGTACTGCCGCTGTCCAAATCCATCCTGGCCGTTCTGACCCTGTACTACGCGGTCGGCCACTGGAATGGTTACTTCGCGGCCATGATGTATCTGACCTCCAAGGAGAAGTTCACATTCCAGCTGATCCTGCGTGAGATCATCATCAATAACACCGTCGATCCTACCCAGATGCTCAGTGCGGACGTTCTGCTCCGCAAACAGGGTCTTAAGGACCTGCTGAAGTACTCCACGGTCGTCGTCGCGACCGTCCCCATGATGATCGTATACCCCTTCGTCCAGAAGCATTTCGTCAAGGGTGTCATGATCGGTTCCATCAAGGGTTAAAGTTTTACGTATGTCGTATGCAGGGACTGTAATCCCAGCGGTTTTTCTGCATATCACATAAATTTGTTTCAATCTTTCATTCTTGCAGAAAGGAAAAAAGTAAATGAAACGTTTATTAGCTCTTTTGTTAGCTTCTCTCATGGTCGTTTCTCTGTTCTCCGCCTGCTCCAAGAAGGCTGATGAGCCTAAGGATGAGCCCGCAAAGGAAGAGACCAAAGAAGAAACCAAAGAGGAGGAAGCTCCTGCTGAAGAAGCTCCTGCTGAAGAAGCTCCCGCAGAAGAAGGCGGCGTTCAGATGAGCGCGAACGGTGAAGTTCCGATCGTCTCCGACAAGATGGAATTCACTGTTAACTGCCGTCAGGTTTCCAACGTTCTTGATATGCCTACCAATGAATTCGTTCTGTGGTTGGAAGATGTTACCAACATCCATATCAACTACGAAATGACTCCGGAAGATTCCATTGCTGAGAAAACGAACCTGATCCTGGCCTCCGGTCAGTATCCGGAAGCTTTCCAGTATTCCGCGATCAACACCACTCTGCAGGTTAAGTATGGTGCTCAGGGCGCTTTCGTCGACCTGGCTCCGTACTTCGATCAGTATGGCAAGTATGTCAACGAAGCTTATGCTGCTACGACCTACCTGCCGAAGGCTATCACCACTCCCGATGGCAACATCTATTGCATCGCCGGCGTTAACGAGTGCTATCACTGCTTCCATGCCGGCCGTTCTTGGATCAACGACGTCTGGATGCAGGATCTGAAACTTGAGACTCCTGAGACCATCGATGCACTGCATGACGTTCTGGTTGCTTTCCGTGACAACGACTGCAACGGTAACGGCGATGCTTCCGATGAGATCCCGATGATCGGTACTGGTTACAACAACGGCACTTGGAACGGTTACACCGCTAACTGGATCCTTGAGTCTTATCACTATGATGACTATAACATGGAAACCGCGATCCGCGACGGTCATGTCACCTATGAAGCTACCACCGACGAATACAAAGAAGGCGTTGCCCTCATTCGTGACTGGGTTGCTGAAGGCCTGATCGATAACGAATTCATGTCCATTACCGGTGATGAACTGTCTGCTATCGGTATGCAGGAAGACCCGACCATCGGTCTGGCGATTGCTGCTCTGTGGTGGCCGGCAGTTGGCCAGATGCAGATCGAAGATTCCAACGGTCTGTGGCGTGAGCGCAACTACAAGGCTCTGTCCAACGTAGAAGGCCCGCACGGCGTACGCAACACCCTGTCTGACACCGAAGGTATCGGCGGTAACCTGGTTATCACCTCTGCCTGCTCCGCTCCGGAAGTCATGTTCCGTTGGGCTGACTATCAGCTGTCTGACGAAGCTTCCATCCGTGCCTATGCTGGTTCCTATGAGCACAGCGTAAGCGAGCCTGATGAAGGCGCTCTGGGTATCAACCGTGAGCCGGCTCTGTACAAGATCGAAATGGGTTCCGACCATGCTATGGCCGACACCAATGAGAACTGCGATAACGTTGCTATTTCCAACAAGTCTGGCCGTATCCGTCTTGGACAGCAGACCGATTGGGATGATCCGGAAGCTTACTGGGATTCCGAAGCTCGTCTGTATGTTGATACCTTCGAGTACTTCGCTCCGTTCGATGCGACCGATCAGCGCGTTCCGACTCTGGTTATGAACGAGGAAGATTCCAACCTTCGTTCTGAGCTTGAGACTCCGATCCGTGACTATCAGCGTGAGTGGCTGAGCTACTTCGCTCTGGGTCAGAAGGATCTGGATGCTGACTGGGATGAGTACGTCTCCGGTTTCGATGGACTGCGTCTGCAGGAGTACGTCGAGCTGCTTGACAAGTACTATCAGATTGAGTACGTTAACGCGTAATCAGTGATCTGAACCAAGTCATCAGACACAATCTATTCCTTAGTTTAGCTCTGGGATGCTAAACGACATTAGCTGCCGTACACGATGTGTGTACGGCAGCTTTATCTCTGTTATACAGGAGGGGACTTGTCACAGACGATATTTACGGATGCACAGTTGAAAGTGATCCGTCATGCAGCAGGACCTTTGCTGGTCACTGCAGGCCCGGGATCTGGGAAAACGACGGTGCTGACCCATCGCCTGATCACCATGATCCGCGATCATAAGATCGATCCGGAAAAGATCCTTGTGATCACTTTGACACGCGCTGCGGCGGAAGAAATGCGACAGCGCTTTTTTGCGTTGATGGAAGATGAGAAACCACAGATCCTGATCGCGACATTTCACGCGGCTTTTTTAGGCCTGCTGCGTCAGGAACACATGAAGGGCAGCATCATAACAGAAGAAGAGGCTGTGGAGTGGATCCGCGCTTTTCTGGTGGAAGAAGAGGGCTTTTCGAACACGGAAGCAGCGTTCATAGGTGAAAGGATACTGCATGGCATCAGTGCCTACCGGAATATAGGTACATGGAAGTGTGCGCAGGAAGACGTCGGATTGTACAGCCGCACCTTACAATATTATGAAGAGACGAAACGACTGCGTCATCGCCTTGATTTTGATGACCTTTTGATACTGATGTTAGAGAAGCTTACATCAGAACCTTCTTTTTGTGCCCAGGTGCAGGCGCGTTTTCGCTATATTCTTGTGGACGAAGCGCAGGACTGCAACCGGATCCAATATGAGATCGTTCGAACGATCTGCCAAGAAAGCCGCAATCTGATGATGGTAGGTGATGATGATCAAAGCATCTATGGCTTCCGGGGATCTTCACCCGAATATATGCTGCGATTTGCCGAGGATTTCCCGGATACGACACGGGTCGATCTTTCGGTGAATTTTCGCAGCAGGCCATGTATCGTGGAAGCATCACGCCATCTGATCTCACATAATGTCGAGCGCTTTCAAAAAGATCTGACAGCAGCATTTCCAGGACATGCAGAGATCCGAAACGAAAGCTTCCCAAATGCGCGCAGACAGGCAGGATTCCTATGCAGCGAGATCCGATCGTGGCATCGTTTGATTCCTTATGACGAAATAGCTGTTTTGTGCCGCACACGGCGCCAATTCGGCATCATTGAACAAGAATTCCGCACAGCGCGGATCCCGTATGTGGCGGAAGCAGAGGAGCCCCTGCAGTCGGATATGGAAGAGGACTTGCGAGCCTATCTGGAATTGAGTATCCATCCGGAGCATGCGGATGCTTTGTATCGTATCTGGAACCGTCCGCACAGGGGGATCAAGGAGGTCTATCGAGTTCCTCAAAATGAACGACCGGCTATCGAAGAAGTGCTGAGATCTCATCCCCGGGATCCGGGACTGCGTCTTGGACTGGAAGAACTGGCTTTTCATCTGGGACGGATCCGCTGCATGGCTCCGGCACGAGCGATCCAATATATCTGGTATCGCATGGGATATCGTTCGTATCGAAGAGATCTGCAGGAGCAGGAATGGATGCCCTGGTCGATCGTTAAAGACGCTTATCGTATGATCCTGAAAGAGGCGGGATGTTATCAGGATATTGCTGCGTACGTATCCCGTACACCGGCACGGTATGCGGATGCTGTGCATCTGATGACGATGCATGGTGCTAAAGGGCTGGAATTCGATGCGGTCTGGATCCCGGATCTGAATGAGGGGACTCTTCCGTTTGAAAAATCATTGCATGATATCGAAGAAGAGCGACGGATCTTCTATGTGGCTTTGACCCGCGCCCGCCGTTTTGTAAGCCTCCTGCATATCCGATCCAAGAAATCAGGCAGATATCCATCGCGTTTTTTGCGTGAGTTACAATAAATTCTTTTATTTTCTACGAAGATGGTGTATAATAGACTCGATATAGTTTCTTCAAGCGAGGTTTAGAAATGAGCAAGACAAAAAATAAAAAACAGAAAAAACATACCAGTTTAAAGATCTTGGTCACATTGCTCGTCCTTTGCGTGTTGGCCGTAGCCGGTCTCGCCGGATATAATGCTTGGCAGAACATGAAAAACAAGCAGGAGGCTGAACGCGAGCAGACGGAGCGAGAGGCCCAGTATCAGAAGGAAGCTGCCGCCATGCAGAGCGTCTATAAGCAATGGGCGGAGACTGTCGATCAGGACACCATCTACGAAGGCGTTACCGCCATGGGCATCGATCTGAGCGGCATGACGGAAGAAGAGGCCAAAGAGGCACTCGATGCGTATTATGACGAAACGGTCCTCAGCAAGAAGATCGTGCTGACCTATAAGGGCAAGACGTGGGAATACACTTATGCGGATCTGGGCTATTCCGCGGATACTGGGGATATCGCCGCGGCAGCGTACGCTGTCTGCCGTGAGGGTTCCGTCCGCGAACGGTATAATGAGATCACAGCGCTTAAAGCCGAACCGGTCGATCTTCTCCTTTCCGACGATTATGATGCTTCGACCATCGACGATATCTTAGGTGCTATCGCGGAGGAGATCTACGTAAAGCCCAAAGATGCGGAGATCGATTATTCCGATGGCAATTTCAACATCACCAAAGAAGTCGTCGGTTATAAGCTGAACAAGAAAAAGACCAAAAAGAACCTGCAGGAAAAACTGCAGGAAGGCGGAGATATCGAGCTGAAGCTCTCCGTCAAGAAAGTACAGCCGGAAAAGACGGAGAAGCAGTTGAAAGAGATCAGCGACGTGCTGGGTTCCTTCAGTACGTATTATGATCTGTACAACGAAGGCCGCAATACCAACCTGGAAGTGGGAAGCGGCAGAGTCACCGGCACCATGCTCATGCCGGGCGAAGAGTTCAATTTCAACGAAACTGTCTCTCCGGTCGATTATGCCTCCGGTTATATGGATGCCAGCACCATCGTCAATGGCGAGTATGTTCCGGGCATTGGCGGGGGTCTGTGCCAGGTGTCGACAACGTTGTACAACGCTGTCATCCGGGCAGAACTGGAGGTCACGGAACGTTGGGAGCATGCCTATGATCCGGGTTATGTACCGAACGGCCTGGATGCGGCCATCTACGTCGGCGGCATCAATTTCCGGTTCAAGAATTCCACGGAATATCCGATATTCCTCGTAATGGGAGCCGGTGGCGGAGAGCTGTGGGCGAAGGTCTATGGCCATGAGACCAGGGATCCGTCCCGCACCATCAGCTTTGAAAACGAGAAGACCGGGACCATCGAGAAACCGAAGCCGATCTACACAGATGACGACAGTATGTACGAGGGTGAGGAAGAGATCACATCCCGCGGTCATGAAGGTTCTACGTACGATGTATATAAGATCGTGACGGAAAATGGAGTGACGACTTCCGAGTATTTCAGCCACAGTGAATATAATGCTTCTCCGGATAAGATCACTCGCGGCACCAAGAAGAAAAAGGAAGAAAGCTCCAAAAAGAAGAAGAAGAAAGAAGAATCTTCAGAGGAAGAGTCCGAGGAAGAATCAGAAGAAGAGTCAGAGGAGACCGAGCCGGAATCCGAACCGGAGACCGATCCGGATGCAGTACCCGACGAGCCTGAAGGATAAGGAGAGAGTTTGATATGAGAGAAGAGATCCTGCGCGTCATGGATAAAAATGCGCGCATCACCGTTACAGATCTTGCTACGATCCTGGATACTCCAGAAGAGGAGATCAGCCGCGAGATCACCGATATGGAGCGCGAAAAGATCATCTATGGCTACCACACTATGATCGACTGGGACCGCACCAATGATGAGCACGTCCTTGCGTTGATCGAAGTTCGGGTGACGCCCCAGCGTGATCAAGGTTTTGATGCCGTGGCAGAGCGCATCTATCGTTTTGACGAAGTGTCCTCTGTATATCTGATGAGCGGTGCGTTCGATCTGATGGTCATCGTCGAAGGTAAGACGATGAAAGAGGTGGCGCTGTTCGTGGCCCGCCGTCTGGCGGTCCTGGACTACGTCCTGAGCACTTCCACCAACTTTGTCCTTAAGAAATATAAGGAGAACGGAATGGTCCTTGCGGACGAGAAAAAGGATGAGAGGATCATCGTATCAGCATGAGAAAATATATCAATTCGAAGCTGGAAGGCCTTGCGCCTTCCGGCATTCGTCGTTTTTTTGACATTGCCAGCGAGATGGATCACGTCATCTCTCTGGGTGTGGGTGAGCCTGATTTTGACACGCCCTGGAAGATCCGGGAGGCCGGTATCTATTCGATCGAGCAGGGGCGGACCATCTATACGGCCAATGCCGGTTTGAAGCGCCTTCGTGAGGAGATCGGTATCTATGTAAAGCGTAAATACGACCTGGAATATGATCCGCAGCATGAGATCCTGGTCACTGTTGGCGGCAGCGAGGCCATCGACGTCGGGCTGCGTGCCATACTGGAGCCAGGGGATGAGGTCTTGATCCCTGAACCGTGCTTCGTCTGTTATGCCCCATGTACCTTGATGGCCGGCGGCGTCCCAGTACCGGTACCATTAAGTGAAAAGAACGAATTCAAACTGACACCTGAAGACATCTTGTCGCACGTCACGGAGCGGACCAAAGTCTTGATCTTCCCGTTCCCCAACAACCCCACCGGCGCTGTCATGGAACGACGGGATCTGGAAAAGGTGCGGCAGCTCATCATCGATCTGGATCTGTTCGTCATCTCTGACGAGATCTATGCGGAACTGACCTATGGGGATGAGAGACATGTTTCTATCGGCTCGCTGCCGGGCATGCGGGAGCGGACGCTGGTCATCAATGGATTCTCCAAGACCTTTTCTATGACTGGATGGCGTCTGGGATATGCGGTCGGCCCTGAGGATCTGATCACCCAGATGGTTAAGCTGCATCAATACGCCATCATGTGCGCACCAACACTCAGTCAGTATGCGGCGATCGAAGCTTTGACCGGAGCAGACCAGGAAGTGGAGGAGATGCGCACAGAGTATAATCATAGACGCCGTCTGGTCCTGAAACTTTTGAAAGATATGGGCGTGCCATGCTTCGAGCCCAAAGGCGCGTTTTATGTATTTCCGAACATCAGTCAGTTTGGCCTGACTTCGGAAGAATTTTGTGAACAATTGTTATACAAAAAGCATGTAGCCGTTGTTCCGGGTTCTGCCTTCGGCGCGAGCGGCGAGGGATTTGTCCGTATTTCTTATGCATATAGCATGCAGCAATTGAAAACGGCACTATCGCTGATGCGTGAGTTTACCGAGGAACTGTCTGGGAGATAAGAGGGCATGAATATCGTACTGCACGAACCCGAGATCCCGCAGAATACCGGCAATATCGCAAGGACCTGTGCCTGCACAGGCAGTACCCTGCACTTGATCGAACCGTTGGGCTTTTCCATCGATGAAAAACATGTGCGGCGAGCCGGCCTGGACTACTGGTCCGACGTCGAGATCCGGACATACCATGATTTTGATGATTTCATCCGACAGAACCCGGGGATCCGCTTGTTTTTAGCGTCCACCAAGGCGCCGCGCCGTTACACGGACGTCCAGTATCAGCCGGATGATTTTATCATGTTTGGGAAAGAGACGGCCGGCATCCCGGAAGAGATCCTGCAAAGCCATCAGGAAGGCTGCATCCGTATTCCTATGCTGGAGCATTTCCGTTCTCTGAACTTGTCCAACTCGGTCGCGATCGTGTTGTATGAAGCGCTCCGTCAGCTGGATTTTGTCGGTATGCAGGACAAAGGATCGCCCAGCACGTTCTCCTGGGATCGATAATGCAACTATGGAAGAAAAATATCTTAAAAAACTTGAATATGATAAGGTGATCGGTAAATTGGCCGATCATGCCGTATCCGCTCCTGGCCGGGCACTGTGTCTGGCGTTGGAACCTTCGGACAACACCTACGAAATCCGGCGGTGGCAGAGAGAGACTTCGGAAGCCTTTACATTACTGGTATCTCGTGGCCGCCCTGTTTTTTCCGGCCTCAAGGATATCCGCCAGAGCGTGGAACGCACGGCCAAAGGTGCGATCCTGACCATGGGAGAACTCCTGGATATTGCAGGGCTTCTTTCGGGTACGGAAATGATGAAGACCTACGGTAAACATGTGCGGGAAGATGAATCTTATCCATGCCTGGATCCGATCTTTATGGGGCTGAATCCGTTGAATGCTGTAGAGCGTGAGATCCGCAGGTGCATCGCCTCTGAAGAGGAGATGTTCGATCACGCCAGCCCCAAACTGGCATCCATCCGCAAGGAGATCCGCATCAACCAGGAGCGTGTGCGCTCGCATCTGCAGGGGATGCTGCATTCCGCAACGTATCGCACGATGCTGCAGGATGCGGTCATAACCCAACGCAATGGACGGTATTGCATTCCGGTCAAGGCGGAATACAAAGGCAATGTGCCAGGCATGGTACACGACCAGTCCGGCTCCGGGTCCACCGTATTCGTCGAACCCATGGCGGTGGTCCAGCTGAACAACCGGGCGACAGAACTTGCGCTGGAAGAGGAAAAAGAGATCCGCCGCATCCTGGCGGAACTGAGTGATCTGGTCCACGGCGCTGCGTCAGAATTGCTGGCCGATCTGGATCTGCTCGTACAATTGGATTTCTTGTTCGCGAAAGCTAAACTGGCTTTGGATCAAAATGCAGTCGAACCGGTCTTTGGAGAAACGATGGAGATCGAGCTCAAAAATGCGAGACATCCATTGCTGAAACAGAGCAGTGTCGTTCCCATCACGATCTATATCGGACAAGGCTTTACGACACTTGTTGTGACAGGCCCGAATACGGGCGGTAAAACTGTCACATTGAAAACCCTGGGTCTTCTGCAGGCCATGGGTCAGGCAGGGCTGCATATCCCTGCGTCCGGGCAGCCAAAGCTGTCGGTTCTGGACCAGATCTTCGCAGATATCGGCGATGAGCAGAGTATCGAGCAATCCTTGAGCACCTTCTCTTCCCATATGGTCAATATCGTGGAGATCCTGAAAAAAGTCACGCCGTTTTCGCTCGTTTTGTTCGATGAGTTAGGTGCGGGTACAGATCCGGTCGAGGGTGCTGCCCTGGCAAATGCCATTTTGGAGTATCTGAGGACCCGAAAGATCCTAACCGTCGCGACGACCCATTACAGCGAACTGAAGGTATACGCGCTGTCCACGGAGGGTGTTGAGAATGCCAGCTGTGAGTTCGATGTGGATACTCTGCAGCCGACCTACCGTTTGCTGATCGGCGTACCTGGCAAGAGCAATGCCTTTGCCATTTCCCGCCGCCTGGGGCTGTCCGAAGAGATCATCGAGCACGCGGGAGACCTGTTGGAATCCAATGACGTCCAGTTTGAGGAAATGATGACCGATCTGGAACTGCGCCGCAGAGCTCAGGAAGAAGAGCAGGCACGGATCGAAAGTCTGCGCAAAGATGCGGATCGCTTGAAGCACCAGGTGGAAAGCGAGAAGCGTACCCTGGACGATCAGAAAGAAGCGATTCTGCAAAAGGCCAGAGAAGAAGCCAGAGATGTGCTTCAGAAGGCGAAAGCCGAAGCGGACGAAACGCTTAGAGAAATGAACCGCCTGATCCGGGAAGGACAGACGGTGGATATCCGTACGTTGGAGCAGATGCGTACCCGTCTCAGAGAAGAGGCGGATAAAGCCCGCAAACAATCCGAAAAAGAAGATACAGGCGCTGTGCGTCAGATCCGTCCGGAGGATCTGAGACCTGGTGTCCAGATCAAAATGAAGGGCTTCGACCAAATCTGCACGGTGCAGCAAGCGCCGGACAATCGAGGCCGCCTGATGATCCAGGCAGGCATCATGAAGATGCAGATCAAGGTCAGTGACGTGGAAAGCATCGAGGGAGAAGAAGCAGCACCGGGGCCGAAAACCTCTGGAGGCAAAGGCACCAGTGCCGGATCCTTCGGCAAGGCCCAGTCGATCCACCTGGAGGTCGACCTGCGTGGTATGACTACAGAAGAAGCGCTCTCCGTTCTGGACAAATACTTGGATGATGCCTATCTCGCCGGTGTACCGAAGGTGACTGTCATCCACGGCAAAGGTACCGGTGTACTGCGTAAAGCCTGTCAGCAGTTTCTGAAACGCTCCAAGCTGGTCCGCTCTTATCGCCTCGGTACATATGGCGAGGGTGAATCCGGCGTGACCATCGTCGAAATGAAAGGCCACTGAAAGGAGAGATTATGAGTACAAAACAGAAGATTTTGATTGCGGATGATGATGCGAATATCGCCGAACTCATCTCTTTATACTTGGAAAAAGAAGGTTTTGAGACCCGTAAAGCGGATAATGGACGTCAGGCGCTTGAGATCCTCAAGTCCTACGCTGCGGATCTGATCATCCTGGACATTATGATGCCCGAGATGGATGGCTATGAGGTCTGCCGCACGGTCCGCAAGGACAGCGCCGTGCCGATCATCATGCTGACGGCAAAGGGCGAAACCTTCGATAAGGTCCTGGGGCTTGAACTCGGGGCGGATGATTATATGGTCAAACCCTTCGATACGAAAGAACTTGTAGCCCGCGTGAAGGCTGTCCTGCGCCGTTCTGCTGCGCCGGAACGCGGCAACGACAAGAAGATCTCCTATCCGGATCTGATCATCAACCTGTCCAATTATTCCGTCACTTTTCGTGACCGCGACATCGAAATGCCGCCGAAAGAACTGGAACTGCTGCATTTCCTCGCGTCGCATCCCAACCAGGTCTTTACCCGGGAGCAGCTGCTCAATCAGATCTGGGGCTATGAGTATTATGGGGATACCCGTACGGTCGACGTACATATCAAGCGGATCCGTGAGAAACTGGATCAGGGAGAGGACAATGGCTCCTGGAGCATCAAGACCGTCTGGGGCGTCGGGTATAAGTTCGAAGTAAAGTGAGTGTGCCATGACCGGTACGTTTGTTTCGATCCGAACGAAGTTTTTAAGGGTCTATCTGATCATCCTTGCACTGGTGCTGGTGCTGGTCGCAGGTATCACGCTGACATTCCTGCATTCCTATTTCCGGTCCCGCCAGGAGGACGATCTCATGAAGACCCGTGAGATCATCAATCAGGTGCTGACCGAGACGGATTTCAATGAGTCGACTTCGCAGTCCCGCCTGAATACGGCAGCTCAGGCCATGGATATCACGATCTGGTGCTGCACACGCAGCCGGACCGGCAATATCGAGGTCTATTGCTACGGCGAGGAAGGCGGTGCCGAGCGGGAACGCCTGCAGCGGAACATGACCCGTCATACCCAGCAGCAGATCGCCAGTGTCCTCAACGGTCAGGACATGGAATTCACAAAAAACGCCTTTCCGGAGATCTTTGATGAGAGCACGGTGACCATCGCCTATCAGCAGGACTATATCGAGAGATTCAATCTGATGGGTGTGATGCAGCAGACCATGAATACAGGCGCTGTCATCCTGAATCTGTCGACTGCCCGTGTCAATACACCGCAGTGGGTGGTCTTCGGTACCATCGTCATCGCCATGGTCTTTGTATCGATCATCGCCATGATCATGATCTTGATCCATACCAACAATATCATCCAACCGGTCAGCGAGATGAAGGATATCTCCCGGGCCATCGCAGATGGGGATTTCTCCAAGGAGATCGCGGTGACGAGCAATGACGAGATCGGTCAGTTGGCGGAGGCCATCAATTCCATGACCAACGATCTGAAAGAACTGGAAAACATGCGCAGCGGATTTATCGCCAATATTTCGCATGATTTCCGTTCGCCGCTGACGTCGATCCGAGGTTTCCTGGAAGCCATGCTGGATGGGACCATCCCGGAAGAACTGCATCCCAAATACATGCAGATCGTGTTGGATGAGACCAACCGCCTTACGAAGATGACCAACAACATCCTGGATCTGACCAAAATGGAGAATGGACAGGATGAAGTCGTCCGATCGCATTTCGATATCAACGAGATGATCATCAAAATGGCGCTGGGATTCGAACAGCGCATCGAAGAAAAGCAGATTCGGATGGATTTCCAGTTCTTGCAGGAGAAGCTGATCGTCAATGCGGATCTGGATAAGATCCAGAGGGTGATCTACAATCTGATGGACAACGCATTGAAATTTACCCGCGTGGGGGATTCCATCCGCATCGAGACCTCGGCGGTCGGACAGAAAGCAGTTGTCACCGTTGCGGATACCGGCCTTGGGATCGACGAAAAATCCCTGCCGCACATTTTTGAGCGGTTCAATAAGGGGGATGCGTCCCGCGGTCACGATAAGAAGGGCAATGGCCTGGGTCTTACCATCGTCCGGCAGATCCTGCTCAATCATGGGGAGGACATCAAGGTCAGCAGTAAGCCGGGAGAGGGCACAAGGTTTACGTTCACCTTGCCCTTGGCATATAAAATCAATCTCGTAGAAAAGAAGTAAATACGTATGAAATCAAAAGTCTGTATGATCGTCAATCCAGGCTCACGCAGCGGAAAGTCCGTTGAGACATGCACCATGGCGGAACAGGTCCTGAAAAACCGGAAGATCCCTTATACGGTCCTGTTTACCCAAAAAAGGTGGGACGCCGCACGCTTTGCCAGAAGATTTTGCGAAGAAGCGAACGCCGCCGGTGAGGTCTGCAATCTCATCGTATTAGGCGGGGATGGTACGATCAATGAAGCGATCAATGGTATTCCTGATTTTTCAAAAGTTCGTTTCGGTGTTGTCGCCTCCGGTTCCGGGAACGATTTCGGCCGCGGTCTGAAGATCAAGGGAACACCCAAAGAGCAGATCCGTTATATCCTGGACGATCTGAAAGAGGGCGTCGCGCCGGACTGGATCGACCTGGGCAAGGTGACGTATGATAAGGGACGAGGAAGCCGTTATTACGCCATCAGCAGCGGTTTTGGCCTGGACGCGGAGATCACGCGCAGGGTCAATCTCTCTTCATTGAAAAGTACGCTGAACAAACTGAAACTGGGTAAGTTCGTGTATTTTATCGTGACGATACAGGCTTTGTTCGATATGAAGACGACACGGATGTACGTACAGCGCGGCGACAGCCATGGGATCTTCAACAAGGCGATCTTCCTCGCAGGCATGAATTTTGTCGGTGAGGGCGGCGGCATTCCCATGGCACCGGATGCGGATCCGAGAGATGGCAAGCTGTCCGTATGCATGGTCCACAGTGTGCCCAAATGGAAGACGTTCTTCATTCTGCCGATCCTGGCGCTGGGCAAACATAAGCGGCTGCATGGCGTTCAACTGTTCAATGAAAGAGAATTCACAGTACAGGCGGATCATCCGTTGGTCCTTCACACCGATGGGGAACATGTCTGCGATACGATGGAAGTGCATTATGCCTGCGTACCGCATGCGCTGCCTGTGATTGGATTGAGGGGGTGAGATGTGATGAGCGACCAGTTCAACGAAAACCAGTTTTTTGAAACGGCGGAACAGCCGCAGGTACAGGAACAGCATCAAAATCCCGATCCCAATCCGGACTATCTTCCACCCCAGTCTCCCTTCTACCGGGAAGACGTGATCATGCAGATGCAGATCCGTGAACAGGTGGAGAAAGAGCAGGAAAGACTGCGCCAAAAGGCCCTCAGGCGCCAACAGCGCCGTGTGGAGCGGCAGACGCATGGTTGGAAGTTTGGTGTAGCCATACTATCTTTGATCACGCTTTGTGCGTCGACATTTGGCGGAGTGTACTGGGCCAGTACATTGCTCAACCGCACCCACGATACAAATCAGACCGGCACGTTTTTCTTCCCGTCGGATGAAAAGGCGGTCAAGGAAGTGGCGGACATCACGGCACTTCAGAATTCTGAATATACATCCATCGCGGACATCGCAGATGACGTCGGGCACTCCGTCGTTACGATCGTTACGACAGTCGTTGCGCAGGATCCTTCCGGGATCATGGGGGACGCAGCTTATGGTGAAGCATTGGGCAGCGGCGTGATCATCGGTGAGTCGGAAGATGAGTTATACATTGCCACGAATTTCCACGTCATCAATAATGCCACGGACGTCAAGGTTCTGATGGGAAGCGATGAGACGGTCTCTGCGACAGCGTATTATAAGGGTTCGGATTCCGGCAGCGATCTGGCTGTGATCTATGTAAAAAAATCGGACCTGGACGAGGATACGCTCAAGGAGATCAAGATCGCCACACTGGGGGACAGTGACAGTCTGAAGGTCGGGGATCTGGCCATCGCCATCGGCAGCCCGGTCAATAAGACGTACAGCAATACCGTTACGGCCGGCATCATCAGCGGACTCGAACGGTCCGTATCTTTCAAGGATGAGGACACGGGACTGGTCAATACATTGATCCTGCTGCAGACCGATGCAGCGATCAATCCGGGCAATTCCGGCGGAGCACTTGTCAACGGCCGAGGTGAGATCATCGGCATCAATGATGCCAAGATCGTGTCTTCGGACGTCGAAGGTATGGGCTTCGCGATCCCGATCTCAACAGCCAAACCAGTGCTGGAAGAATTGATCAATCATGGCAAGGTCATCCAGCCGTATCTGGGCATCACAGGATCCGGCATCGATGCGGCGTCGGAGTTTGCCGTGACCTACGGCATGTTCTCTGGTGTGTACGTCCAGTCCGTTCTGGAAGGGCTGTCCGCGGATAAGGCCGGCATCCAGGTGGATGATGTCATCATCGAGTTCAACGGACAGAAGATCGATACGTTCAAGGATCTGACGGATGCTCTCCACGCGTGTGAGATCGGCCAGACGGTCGAAGTCAAGGTCGTGCGCGGTTACGTCGATGGGGATCCGGAGACAGTGACACTTCCCTTGACGATACAGGAAAAACCGGGAGATTTTGATTGATATGCGATTCATACAGACTTTAAAAGAGGGAGACCATGTTTTAGAACACTATTTCTGTAAAGATAAGCAGAAAATGGTCACCAAAGCCGGTAAGAACTATTTCAATGTGACATTGCAGGACAAGACCGGTACATTGAACGCGAAGTTCTGGGACTTGACGCCCCAGATCTTCGATTTCAACAAGAACCAGATGGTCAAGATCGATGCACAGATCACGTCCTATCAGGGAGATCTGCAGGCCAATATCTACCGGATCCGGCCCAGCGAACCTGGAGAATATGATCTTGCGGATTTCATCCGTCAGACGGACAAGGACGTGGAGCAGCTGTATCAAGGGCTCCTGCGCCGCATCGGTGAAGTCAGGGATCCGAAACTGCGCCAGCTGCTGGAAAGCTTCTTTGTGGACGATGCGAAGTTCGTCAAGAGATTCAAAGAACATCCGGCGGCCAAAAGTGTGCATCATAATTATCTGGGCGGCCTGATCGAGCATGTATCCGCTGTTGTGGAGAATGCAGTATACATGGCGGATGCCTATCCCGGGGTAGACAGGGATCTGGTCATTACAGGCGCGATGCTGCACGATATTGGCAAGGTCCGGGAGCTGACAGAGATGCCGGTGGCGGAGTACACGGATGCAGGTCAGATGCTGGGCCACATCATCCTGGGCTATAACATGGTACAGGAGCGGATGAACCGGCTTGGTGCTTTCCCGCGTCTGCAGCAGGAACTTTTGCTGCACATCATCCTGT